>Ga0160419_100302_pt1:25000-34024 | contig 34024 bp, 37 predicted proteins | sample CelAP2metagpilot_2_FD_108196 | JGI IMG/M metagenome (GOLD analysis project Ga0160419, IMG submission 108196) | Phycosphere-associated microbial communities from Cellana algal ponds in Kailua-Kona, Hawaii, USA - Cellana AP2-4-25 metagenome pilot ... | reverse complement strand
GAGGGCGGGAGGGAGGGAGGGAAACAGAGGAAGGGAGGGAGGGAGGGAGGGAGGGAGGGAGGGAGGGGGCTTACCGGTGCGCAGCTTGCACCCGTCGGGCTGAGCCCAGGAGAGCGTCGCGAGCCAGACGTGCCGTAGCGTCACCAAGACGGACACTTAAAATGACCTTTCCCTGGTCCACGACTGAAAGAGAAGAGAAGGGCCGATTGAGGGAGGGCGGGAGGGAGGACGGGGTGAAAGAAGTGTTGGAAGAGAGGTTCTCGGTCAGGAGGGCGGTGACGAGGGAGGACGAGGACGAGGAAGAGGAGGAGGAAGGGAGGGAGGAAGGGTGATGTGCTTTGGTCAGTTCCGTGAATGCCTTCGCCAGCGATTCCACGTACTCGTCTCTGCGAGTACGGAGACAAGGCAATTCCAAGGCGGCCGTAAGTAACTTCAACCCTGAGCTACCACTGCTGCTGCTGCTGCTGCTGCTACCGCTCCCACCATCCTCCCCCGCACCACCTCCACCCAAAGGAAAAGAAACGGGCAAGTACTTGAAATACTCGTGTGCCTCTCTCTGTAAGATCACTCCGTACCGTTGATAGTCCCTGTCAGCCACATCCAGGACCATATCTCTCACTGGCCGTTTCTGCCACAGATTTCGTACCCTCCCTACCACGGCCTTGGTCGCCACAGCCGCGCAAACGTACGTCCCCAGACCGACCGGAAAGCGATAGAAGGCCACGCGCCATATGAGCTTTGCCAGCATGGTGACTTTCAATTTAAAGAGACCGGGGAGGGCGAGAGCGGTGGCGGTGACTCCGGCGAGGACACGATCAAACGCAACTATTTCAGCAGCTTTCTTGGCTTTGGCTTTGTCTTTACTGGTGATCATGCTGCTGGGAGAAGGATGGAGGGACGAGGTGCTATCATTGTTGTTGCGCCCAGGAGGAGGGGGTGGTAGTGGTGGTGATGGTGGTGTACCGTCAGGCCTCCGGCTACTGGAAGAGGAGGAAGGGGGGGAGGGCGTCATGGACTTGAAATACTCCCGCATGTCCTCGTAAAAATCGTCCTCTTGCTGCCCCCCATCGCCTTTGCTGCCGCTTTTCGTTCCTTCGCTTTTGCCGCGGCTACTTTCCCCACTTGCAGGGCCGCAACCCGTGCCGCCGCTGCTGCTGCTGCTGCTTCTGTCCGCGTTGCTGTTATTGCTCTTGCGGGGCGCGAAAATTTGCGTCCAATATCCTCCTTCCTCTTCCTCCTCTCCTCTCCCGTCCTTGTGTTTTCCAATCTTCCCATCTGTGGCTGCTGCTGCCGCTACTGCAAGGCTTCGTCTCCTCTCCTTGGTTGCTTCTGCTGCTTGCCCGCCAAGTCCTCCTCCTCCTCCTCTGACGGTGCTATACCAACTGTTCCTCGGAATCTCCCTTCTCCGCGAAGACGACGACGATGGAGTCGATTTCAAGTGGGACGGCACCAAATGAGGGCGGTGCAAGGCGGCACGGGTGCGCAAGACAGTGTCAAGGAGCAGGAGGAGGAGGACGCAAAGCAGGACGCGGGTCCCTTTGGTAATCGCCTGCATAATGGATGCTAGATTCGCAAGTGTGACGGTCCGCGCATTGGGGTTGACCAGGCACCTGGATATGGGCGTGCTGCTGTGGGGCCTGCCGCTGCCAGTGCGCGGGTTATGTGAGGGCGTCGTGAGGTCGCCCGTTTACGATGATGGGCTGATACAGATGTGTGATGCATATCGCTCCTTTCAACGACTTCAACAACCCCACTTTTTTGGCGATGGATGTGTGGGTGTTTGCGTGCCCGATCCCTTTTCGTTGGCGGCGAAAAGTCATTTTTGGTCGCGGCGAGATTACATCAAGGCCTGCCATACCATCAATAGCTTATCTAAGTCCCCTTTGGAGTGTTAAGGGGACCATGCTATCTTCTAGCAGAAAATGTTTCACTCCCTTTTTTTTGGCTCTCTTTATTCCCTCTCAGTTCACCCCTTTTCGCCGCAGTCTTTTTTCTATCGGGACTTGCACATTACGAACAAGCATCACCCCATACTCACCATCCGATGTGCTTAGGCTAATGGAGAGTCCTGGAGTCCCCACCCTTCTGCATCCCCTGTTGGGTGGCGGCGGAGGTAGCCAGGGCGCGCGACATTCCCACCAGCAACACCACCCACACTCAAGCGCCTTTCCAGGCCACCACCACGGCCCAGGCACATTTTCTTTTCGGCCCCGTCGGGGCACACTCGATTTAAGAATCTTAAATCGTCTTGACGTTGACCGCATCGCAGCGTGCGTGGACATCGATGCCTTGCAACGGCACGTGGAAAATCTGGCCTTTGCATGCTTGACAGAGGAAGATCTCGCTGCCCACTCTGATCAGGCCGTGATCAAGGGATTTCGTCTCGCCCAGCTTACCATCGAATATCTGCTTAATGTCCAAGATTGTCTTGCATATCAGCTTGATCGAATGGCTGCACAGCATGTACATGTCGGCAAGAAAGTAGAGAAGCTCAAGCTCCGCCTTAGGCAAGCCTGTTTGGCTACCACCGCCGCCGCAGCTGCAGCTGTAGCAGCACCAACAGCGGTTAAAATGCCGTTTTCTCCTTCACGGAAGCATGCAAGCAACCACCACGATCGACGCCACCACCACCGGCGGCACCACCACAATCACGCGGCCGCACCCTCCCTCCCTCCCTCCCTCCCTGCCGAGGCCGATCACAGCTTTGTCCCCACGCCAACGGTCCTCCGTCTTTATGTCACCTTTGCAAATGGTTCTTGTGTAGTGGCAACTGCTCCATCTAATTTACTGCTACACGAGCTTAAGGCACAGGTGCTCCCGGACATGCCTGCAATCGCAACGTCGACTGAGAACAGGAGGAGGAGAAGGAGGAAGGAAGAAAAGGTGAGGAGGCTAAGTGAAAGAGATTTTCGCCTGGTGTATCGTGGGTTGAGATTATCGGATGATAAATCCTTGAGGGAGTTGGAGGTTCCTGACAATGCTTCCTTGTTTTGTTTAATCGTCGGAGACGAGGGGCCGCGGGAAGAAGAGGAGGATAAGGAAGAGGAGGAAGAGGAAGAAGCGAGAAAGGCAGCAACGGTAGAGGCAGAGAAGGTACGATTGCTTACGCAGAATGATGCGCAGCAGTCAAGGCTTCGCCGGGAGCAAGCGGAAGCAATGGCAATTATTCAGGAACGGCTTGCCCAGTTTGAGACGCACGTATTAGGTTTTCTAGAGCAGCAGCAACAACGGCAGGAGCAGCACCAGCAGCAGCAACAACGCAATCCTGCCCCTTCCCCCTCTCCTCCTCCTCCACCCTCTCTCACCAATCATTGCATCAGCAGCTTCCCTCAACCCCAAAAAGTAGCAGAGGACAGCTTGAGCATCGATGAGCGAGTTCGTCTCCTCCTCGCGCAAATGGAGCGTCGCATCCGACGTAAAGTCAAGCGGCTTTCGATCACCTCCACAGACATGACTCATGTCCGTAAATTGAAGGGGCTACTCTCCTCGGAAATTGGCCGGTTGGGGGTTACGGGTTTATCCTTGCCCCACCAGCAGCAGCAACATCACTACCACCAGCAGCAGCGGCACCAGCACCAACAGCAGCAGGTAGTGTCAGTAGCAGATAAAAAGGCAGGAGGGAAAAAGGAGGAGAAGAATTTGGAGGCCCGCCTCGCCCACCTCCATGCCCGTCGATCTTGCCTTTCCGACAATGTCAAGAGTGTTCTGGACAAGATTCAGGGCGTGGCTCAAATGTCCTTGACACAGGTGCCCCGGCCATTCGCTCTCCAAACCATGACAACCTGTACAGCTGCAGCAGCTGTTCCTCCGTGTCCTTCTGTTTTTGAGCAAGAGTCCTCCAAATCATCGCCGCCCCCCTTCCCCCCTCCTCTTCCTCCACCTCATCATTCGCTCTCTCTCTTAGCACCAGTCAAGCCCCCCAAGCGACGCACCTTTGGCATGGCAGATATGGTAGCCGTGAGCAAGGCTGTGCAGGATGGGAAAGAAAAAGATAATGAAGAAGAAGATGAAGAAGAGGACGAAGAAGATGACGAAGAAGATGACGATGATGATGATAATGATGAAGGAGAAGACGCTGATGATGATTATGAACGACAACAAGAACAACAACAAGAACAACGACAAGAACAACAAGAAGGGGTGGGACTGAGTGACCCAGGGAAGCACCATCGGCGCCTTCTTTCCGCACGCGCGTGTCTGAGTAAACATGATGGCGGGGAAGAAGATCGCCATCATGAGTTATCTTTTGCGCATTTTACTCATGATGATCAGGCCTCACTGCCGCCCGTGGCGACGACATTGTCTTCTTCTTCCCGCTCGTCCCGCTCCTTCTCCTCCTCCTCCCCCTCCTCGGTCGTCTCCTCTATTTCAGATGAGATCGTTAATGGTGTGACGTCGATGCATGGGGAGTCCAACAGAGCTGCACAGCGGGAGAACGATCACTCTCAAGAGGAGGATGAAGACGAAGAGGAGATTATGACAATACCTGAAGAGATAGAGGAGGAGAAAGGGTAGGGAGGAGTCTCTCTCGGGGAGTGGGTGAAATTCCCCCAAAAAAGGCGATCATCAATACCAAATTATTCTATTCATCATAGTTTATTATTCTGTGATGACGTTGAGGCAAAAGGGTGAGCATGTACAAGTAAAAGGTGCGTTTTGAATGCAGAAACGAAGGGTGTTTTTGGTGGGGGGTGGCGGGGGAAGAGAAAACAGAGTGGAAGAGGTGAAAGAGGGGGGAATGAGAGGAATAAATAGCAAAGACTGCGATAAAGCGGTAGATATATTAAGTAAGAAATTATTCTGTCTTGTCTTTTCGCTCCGCCGACCATCATTGCTCTGCTTTGCTAATGAGATTTTGGTTTGAGGTTTTGATGTTGAGGCGACGTATGCGTTTTGATGTTGACGTGCCCTACAGCAGCGTGCTCCAAATGAGTCAGGCATGTTCTTTACCAAGATTGTCTCACACTGCTTTAAACGCAAATACAGACGAGGTCAGCGGCTTAATTTTTTTATCCTCGCCGCTGCCAGCGTAGTGGGGTTGCTTTCCCTTCATCCCGGCCCCCCTCTCCCGTCTGCATTCATTCCTTCGTCATGTTGCGCCGTCTCATTTCCAGCTCAAAATCAAGACGGAAGGCTGGCACCCGTACCAGCCACTTCCTGCAGTGGGGCTTGATTGCTGCGTCAAGAGAAGCCAAGGATCAGTCCCACATAGTCCTTTGTTGTATGGCCTTGGCGGCGCTTTCTACATCGGGAAGCCTCCTCCTGACGCGAAATGATGGGGAGCAAGCTGCGTCGTCGCAGCCATCCGGAGAGGACGACCCGTTGCCAAACGCCGAGTTTGCCGTACATGGTCGTCGGCTTAATGTGCGCGTAAGCCCCTGGCTCTCGTCCATGACGGGGCGGGCGGCTGCTGCCGCGTCTTCCAACGTTGACGCCATCAGCAAGCATCGGAAGCGGCGGGGCAGCACGGGAGCCTCAGTCCACTGGCGCAACTCTAAATATGTCATTGTGGGCCTGGGTGTCACGGGCAATGCTGCCTTGCAAGCCTTATTGGAATGTGAACCGGATGCGGAGATCACGGTTGTAGAGATGGGGACAAAGCCATCGGGCTTTGAGCAGCCTCACCGACGGGGCGGCGCGAGCGAGGGCGGGCGCTTGGGCGGGTTATTTCGGGGGCGAGGGGTAGCTGCTGTACTCCGCGTGACGTACTTATGGGGAACGGCCGTTGAATCCATGGATGCGGATGGCAAAGTCTTGACGTTGTCAGACGGCTCGAAGCTGGCGTTTGACAAGTGCTTATTGGCGGTGGGGGAGGGACCTGTTCAAGTACCCTCGAGATTCGTGGATCGCGTGGTGGCAAGCCGGGTCGTATCGTTGTATGGCGTGGAGGACCGACGGGCATTAGGTCGATTGGTGGCGCAGGGGCACCACGTGACCATCGTGGGCTCGAACTGGGCGAGTGTGGAGTTGGCCAGCTTTCTGAGCGATGTGGCCCGGCGGCATGGCTGGGGTCGAACCAGCGTGACGTTAATATTTCCTGAATCTACGCCATTGGCGAAAGAACTGCCACGGTACTTGTCGGGGCTGTTGTTGCGGCGATTAGAACGGCGGGGCGTGGATGTCATTCCTCACACGTGTGTCAAATACATTGGCCGAGCGATGGACTATGAAGTGCAGTCACTGCGATCTTCCCTATCTGCCCGAGCCAACAGTGTCGAAAATAGTGATACATGCTCTAAAGGTCATTCTGATGTAGATAACAACCACATTCAAGGAGATCAAGAGCCTACAGTTTCCTTTGACCCTGTCCGCGTGTATCTGACAAGTAAATTTGCCAGTTTGGATTCGACGGCGCTCTTGACAGATCAAGTGGTGGTTGGGGGATCTTCCCCGCAAGGGCGATTGCCCATTCTACGTTTTGATGGTCATCCATTGGAGGTGGATGAGCGCACAGGTGGTCTTGTTGTTTCCCACGAATTGCAGGCCTCTAGCAGCGTTTTTGTTGCGGGAGATGCGGCCTTCTTTCCTTGCACTGACATGGCGAAACGCATCACTGTGCGGTCTGCCGATCACGCCTATCACTCGGGGTGGGTTGCAGGGATGAATATGGCGGGGCGAGGTGTCCGCTACCAGCATTTGCCCTTGTTTTTCGGGACGATCCCACGGTTGGGCGTACGGGCGGCTTGGGTTGGGCAATGTGATGGGAGCGCTGAGACGCATGGGTTTTGGTGGAAGAATAACACCAATGGCGGTAGCAGCAACAGCATGGCACGGAAACGCACACGTATGGACCCGCCACCAGAGGCACAGGCTGTTGAGGAAGAAGGACTCGCTGGCCGGGTCAAAGGTGCTTTGCAAAGCTTGGTGAGCAGTGGGAGCAATTCGAAGAGGATGGTGGCGGACAATACGAGTTCTGCCTTGGCAGCGGTTGGGATTGGGACCACGGGTCGAGGAGAGGACAGCAACCGTGGTCGAAAAATAGGTATCTCCCGACGGACCACCACGGACCGCGAGCTAGGAGACCTAGACGCGTTTATTGAGGCAGAGATGGAGAGTGAAGCGCTCAGTGCGGGAATTGGGGGCCAAAACTTCACATCTGTAAATGGGACGGGGCTGGTATTTTACATGGGTCCTGGTGGCACTTTATGTGGCATCCTGGCTTGGGGCCTGCCGCCGCCTGCGACTTCCCAGAGAGAGGATAGGGACCCATTGGAGAAGGACGGCCAATCCCCACAATCACCTCGCATTGGTGGTTTGGGGGCCATCGATCCAGTGCTGGGCGGCGTTATTGAGCGTGCGCGTGCTGCTGTGGCGGATGGAGTGCGTTCTGGTACGAGTTTCAAGTACGATATGAACAGCCGGCAGGACACGTTATTGGCATTGCGGGCGCTGGCCCTAGAAGTGGTTGGACCCGAGACTTTGGAGCAGCTGGGTCCCAAGGCGCCTCTTTATACCTACACCAGCGCTAAAAGCTTGTCTACTTCAAGTCATGACACTTTGTTCCGCATCAATAACCACACCAGATCCTCAGCAGACTTACTTGAAGAGGCATACGAAGCAGCTGTCAAGGGGCATATGCAGCCGACGCCAGGCACCAATGCGGTGCCTTTCCCTTTTAATCGCTCTTGAAACTTGGAGTGGGAAGGCATTAGGAACTTATACATGTAAATTGGACTCAAATGATCACGAAATTACACCTATGCTACTGTTGATAGCATGCTCTTCTTGTTCTCCTTCCCTATCTGCTTTCCTTGGCCCTTCTTTTTAACTCACCCATAATATCGCTTCGGTAAACCTTTTCTCTTCTCTCCGTGGTCCCATTTATCTATACATATATGCACTCATAAGATATCGTTTAAAAGCTCACACAACTTGCCAAGTCCAGGACCTTAGGCGTCATCGCCCTGTACCCGGACCGCAGTCCTCCAAGTGGCCGCCGCGCAGTCGTTGACAGTGGTGGTAATCGTGTAGTTATTAATGTTCGGCCCTTCTTAATTCCAATGTACTCGCCGCTGGTATAACCACGCATCAGCCGTTCTGCAGCGGCCGTCTGTTGCGCCAGAGACGGGGCCGATGCAACACTTCCACTACACGACGATGCGGAGGAAGATGACCTTCTCCCCTGGCTCCCAATTCGACTACTTCTACTGCTGCCATTCGAGACAAGATTGAGAAGTAGAGTGTCCAGCTTTCCATTGTCCTCAGATGCAGCCACTGACCGCTCTTGCCGCGACACGGAGGTCCGCCTTATGAGCAGACCCAGGACAGCCGGTGCAACATTCCTGTCTTGCTTGTTATCAACCCGGAGATGCATGGCATCGTGCTCGTCATATTCACCATCATCAACCCGTCCTCTGGAGTTTGATGCGATTACTTGACCGGGACGCGCCCTAGACGAGGTAGTGGGTATGAACGACCGAAGCCGCATCCGGTGCAAGCTGCTGGTGGTGGCAGTGCCATGTCGCTTGGTCGGACCACGATTGCCGCGCAAGAGTTTGTGCTCTCTATCCCATATGTATTCGACTAGGTGGGAATACACATCAAGGGCGCCTGTAGGAAGAGGGTAGATTTGCTCAAAGTCCTTCAAAAGAGTGGCTTCATCATGCACGTCCATCAGCTCCATCTCCTCCGGTTCCTCCTCCTTGCTACCTTCCTCCGCATAGATCAATTCACGTCGTTGTCCGTCAAACTCAGACTGAGCTGGAAACAATGAAAAAGAAGACGAGGATAAGGAGCAAGATGACAATGAAGACAAGCAAGATCCCGGGCTCGGGCATCGCGCTTCTTCAACTTCGCAAAAGTCCTCAATTCTGCTGGCGCTCCCGCCAGAACTGTCACTCCGTTGACTTTGTGGGTGCAATGTCGGACCCATCTTGCGCTTTTGAATTTGAAAATGCCGCATGAGACGTCCCAATAATGAAGCTTCGCGGCCTTTGTTTTTGCGCATAAGGTCATCTACCATAGTAAGACGATTCGGTGCATGCTGCTGAAGTAGGCTCTCAATTCTTCTTCGAGTCTGTACCA
>Ga0160419_100302_pt1:0-20000 | contig 34024 bp, 37 predicted proteins | sample CelAP2metagpilot_2_FD_108196 | JGI IMG/M metagenome (GOLD analysis project Ga0160419, IMG submission 108196) | Phycosphere-associated microbial communities from Cellana algal ponds in Kailua-Kona, Hawaii, USA - Cellana AP2-4-25 metagenome pilot ... | reverse complement strand
CGTGCTTCGATCTCACGCAACATCCGGGTATCCGCCGCAGAAAGCGCGGAATCCAGCGGGGTCCCGAGCTCTGACGCCCAGACCGACAGCTGCCTCTTCATGTCCTCGACGGCCTGCTGCTCCCCGGGAAGGGCGTCGGCAATCTTGGAAATGTTCACCTTGAGCATGTCCACGCGCTGCTTCCCCGCCCGCATTTCCCGCGCCAAAACGTCCACTTCGTCCTGGAGCTTGACTGTGTCTCGCTGGGGAGAGGAGGAAGGAGAGGGAGGGGAGAGAGAGGAGAGAGGGGAGGGAGGCGGTGGGTGAGTGTGTGGACGACTCGCTGGGGCAGGAGTCTCCCCTCGGGTGGAAAGAAAGCGGGAGAGAAGAGGGATAAGTAGATGACGCGATTCCACGAAAAAATAAACCATCTTTTTAAATGTACGACATATATCAACACCCCATACGCTATACACTTTACCCCCCTCTCTTCTCCTCCCTACCTCCTTCTTCTGCATCTCAGCCAGCAACCGTGACATCTCCGTGTCCAGCCTCTGGTACGTCCTCTCCTCCTCCTTCAGCTCCTCCTCCAACGGCATTAACTCCGCCTTGGCCACGCTTATCGCCAACACCTGGGCCAGCTTCGAGTTCTTCTCGTCATGGTAGCCTCCCTGCATCGACCCCTTCCTGCTCGCCTGGTCACCGTCTAACGTGATGGCATCCATGTTTGCCACCTCACTGAAGCGGGCCGCCACCTCCAAATCCCGCGCCAAGAGCTTCAACCCAAAAATTTGTTGCATAGCCTTATCGACATTCTTCGGGTACGTCAATGCGGCGCTCAAGAGAGGCACCACATCGCCACTGTCAGGATAGGCGCCAATGGGCTTCACCCGTAGACGGTTCAAGGGCATGAAGCACACCCTCCCTCCCCCCGCCCCTGCCCCTCCCCGTTCGCCCTCCAGCTTTCGCATGAGCTTCGCGGCTGTCTCATCTGTGTCCACCACCACATTGAAGAGACTGTTCCCCGCGGCCACTTCGACCGCCTGGCGGAACTTGGGGTCTTTTAACGTCAAGAGGGAATAGACGGGGCCATAACAACCGCGAATCCCCTCCTCCTCCACCACCCTCGCAACCGTCTCCAGCCCCCGCGCAATGTGCTTCGGCAAGGCGTACCGCAGTGTTTGCTCCGCCTTTCGCACCTGGTCTTCCAACCGTCCTTTACGTTCCTCCAATTCTGCCACCCTCTCCTGCTTTGCCTTTCTCTCGTCCTGCTTCCGGTTCCGCTCCCCCATCATCTCTGATCGCGCCACACCCAGTGACGCCAAGGCCTGCTCCTTTGAAGCGATTTCTTTCGCCTTCCTCCCTACTATTCCTTCCTCCTCCTTGACCTGCCTCAAGGCCTTCTCCCTCTCCGCCTCATTCTTCCGAATCAATCCTTCCCTTTCCTTCACCGCTGCCCCCACCTCCACCTGCTGTTTCTTCAAATGCGCGTCGCGCTCCGCCACACTCCGGAATGCCGCCCTCCGTCCCTGCTTATCGTGCAACTCACTCTTTTTCGCCTCCCTGTCTTTCAACTCCCTTTTGAGATCGTCAACCTTCTTTTTCGCAGCCTTGTACTCGGCTTCAATGTTACCCGCCAAATTCGCCCTGACCTCAGCAACCTCCTTCTCTACAGCCGCCAGCTGTGCCCGCAACTCCGCCTGCTTCGCTTCTTCCCCCTCCACCTTCTCCACCAATGCTTTCTCTTCATTCAGCGCCCTTTCCCGCTGGGCGAGGACTTTCTCCCGTTCCCCCTCCACCCTCCCCCGATCCCCGGCTTTCCTCCCCAGGCCTTCCTCTAAGGCCGCAAGTCGCTCCTCCAGCTCCTTCGACGCATCCCTCGCCTCGTGCAACCGTCTGTGCAAGTCGTCCGCCCGCTCAATCTCCCTCAACCGTGCCTCCTCCGCCTTGCTCAAGTCCTCCCTCGCGGCCTTGAGCTCCTTGTCGTACAGCGTGTACTCCAACGCCCGTCGATCCTTGTCCAACTGCTGGTATGCCCGCAGCTCCTCTTTTTCCTCGTCCAACTCGTTCAATCGCTCATCGATGTACGCCACGACTTCCTGGATTTTAAGACGTTTGTGGTTGGTCTCCTGGATTATCTGGAGGGACTCCGCCCGTCGCTCTTCGTATACCTTCGTCCCTGCTACTTCTTTCAGCAGGTCCAGGCGCTGTTCGTCCTTCATGAGCGTCAGCATATTAACCTTGCCTTGCTGTACGATGTAGTATGGATTGGAACGGGAAAAGCCGGCGGATTCGAGGAGAGAGCAAACTTCTTGTTTCGTGACACGTTTGCGGTTCAGAAAGAACTCGTCTTTTTTTACCCCAATCGTCCGTCGCAATACCACTTCGTCCCCTTCCACCGTCAGTCGTCCGTCGGAGTTATCAAAAATGACCTCTACAAACGCAGTCATCACGTTGGCTCCTGCTCCCTCGTGTAAGAGCTGCTGGCGCTCTTCCTGCCGGAGATGCATGAATTTTTGGGAGAGGAGGACGAACTGGATGGCGGCGAAAAAGTTGCTTTTCCCACTGCCATTACGCCCGATTATAACGTTGTGCTTGGCGCTAAAGGGCTCGATCTCCGACTGGTGCCGGAAAGACCTGAAGCCAGACAGGACGACTTGCTTGATGTGCATGGTCGAAGAAGCCAGCCGGGAGGAGATGTGGCTGCTGGTGGGGCTAGTACTGCTGCTACTGGCGATGAGGGCAGCTGTGACGCCTTCTTACTGACTTGGCTTGACGTTTGCTGGCTTGTGTCTGTATGAGTACGTATAGAAAGGGCGCCGGTGGGGTGTGAGTGACGGCAGGAATGGGGAAAGGGTGGAAGCGCGAAAGGCCGCAAGACGTGATGGTGGCTTTGCGTAGAGATGCACTTGCGGCGACGACCGCGTCCAAGTCCGCAGCCAAAATAAAAGGGTTGCATAAAGAAGGCTGTGTAGGTATGTCCAGAACTGGAAGTGCCGCTGGTGGGGTTTGGGGGAATGGAAAGCAACGCGCAGCGAAAGCGTGCTTTGCAAAGGAGGTAAGGTTGCCGGCACAAAATTGTCAGCGACGCCTTGGCCACCTCAAGGCTGTGGAGACAAGGACGGCTCTGTGTGGCCATTTATATTTTAGGTGGGCGGACAGATTTGTGAGTGGCTGGTGAACGACGCAATGGCAGTAGCCGCCTAGCATTTTCTTGGCGAGCACTGCGCACGACGCCCCTGGCGACGGCAGAAAAAGGAAGCCGCAAAAGTACACCCAAGGCCCAAAGCCACAGCCACGCTAAAACCACCTTTCCTGTAAAAATATGTATGGTACAGGTTCATGTGTGTGTAGTGTGCATGTGCGTGTGTGTGTGCGTTGTAGGCGTGCCAAACTGAAGGGAAGGTTCAGTGCCTTTCTCGTCCCCTTTCGACCTCTATGTCTGTTGCCATGCTCAATTCGTGAGCGGCGTCAAACGCAGCAGACACTCAGTTCTGAGAAAGAGTCAAGCATCCGCATGCACGACAGGAAGCGTGCATCGCTTGCAGTTGGTTGAAAGTGAGAAGAAGGATCACTGTGACTTGGTCGCTGCGATGACCAACATATTGAGCGCGCGAAAAATTAATGGGAACTTAGAAGTTTGTCTCGGGACGGCAATGCGGCACGCAACATCCTGCAAGTGTACAAGAACAATCTCCGCAGAAAATCTCGTCCACATGAGATTCGGTTTGGCTAAGGGAGGCATTTCCAGAAGAGTAAACGGAGACCAGTCACTTGACTTGCGGTTGCGTACCAAGACATTTCAGGAAATGTGTAAAACTGGAAAAAAAAGCGCCACACAGCCTGCAACACGATTCAAAGAAAGGCGATCCATGGGTTTTGCGTTCGTGTCGCTAGCATGAATCTACACAAGTGTGAAATAAATGGGAGGAGAGGGACACGATCGTGGGGGATTCATGGGTCGCGCCATATGAAGCCACCTACCAATAATAATGCATGCATTTTTGTGTTGTTTCTTTGTTCATCCCATCTTTTTTCGTCCCTTCATTCTGTCACTCGCTCCTTCGCTTGCCTGACTTTGGTTTCCCTGAACAAGGTCCAGGCCGCGAGGGTTGTGGCAGCCCCTTGTGTCACACACACACTTCCCACAACATACAGGCAAAAGCACACTCGCACGTGCACTCTTACAGCGGACCCTTTCTATAAAACTCCGTATGAGCCTTTCCTTTTTGTTGATGGTTTCTCGATTGTCATTCATTCTCAAAGAATAATGAAAACCTTCATACAAAACATGACATGGTAAACTTCGATCTCTTTGCTTAAGTAACACACTAATCACATGGCTCTCCCTCTACTCTCTTTTTCTCTCGTCACCCTCTCCCCTCCCCCTTACCCCCAAAACCAACCCACACCGACACACATAGACAGGCAAATATTGTCATTTTCATCCTCTCGTACTCGTTCCTTCAGATCAATTTTATCACTTTCATTCCCATTCACTCACATGCCCCCAAAATGCAAAGCCTTCATTCACCTCTCCCTCTGCCACCACACACAGCAGCCCTCAGCTGTCGCCTCTATTTTATCAAAACACGCACTTTCACTCTCTCACTTTCATCACCAGACGTGGCCATAAAAGGAAGCTCTCTACGTTCCCACATAACCCCATACGGCAACACAAACCTATCCACTTTCCTTCTCTTTCTCACCATGCAACTGCTGCTGCACCTGCAGCTGCTGCGGTTACTTACGGGTTCATTGGCGATATCCCATCTGGTGCGACAGTGAAGGCGCGGGGCGCCGGAGCAGCACTAGTACGACCCACATTTGGTGCAACAGGGGCAGTACCCGGCACTGGAGCGGCACCAGCACCACCAGAGGCTGTACCAGCACCATTTAAGGCGTCTTGGATTGCCTGGCCAATACCTTGAATTATCTTTAGGGGGGCGAGTGAGGAAGGAGTGAGCAAGTGAGAGAGGGAAGAATTAAAAGAGGTACCAGAACGGCGATCAGACCAAAAGAAGTGAAGGAGGGGGAGAAGGTGGGAGGGTGGGAAGGAGAAAGGAAGGAAGGGAGGAGACAACTCTCTTCTTACCTGCCCGTTCCCTATGCCTGCTGGTGCCACGCCTGGAGGAGGACTCGACCGGCCGTTGATATTGGTGGCAACACACTGCGTTAACTGATCGAATGGACCCACCTGTCAAGAGAAAAGAAGAAGGAGCCGAAAAGCATGGAATGTCAGGGAGAGAAGAGGGAGGGAAGGGGTGGGTGGAAAGAAGAGGGGAAGGAGGAAGGAGAGGGGGCGACATGTAGGTGCGATTTGTCCGTCCCTCTGCCCAACTTCTTCAAGGGCAAGCAATTAAAGAGGTTGGCATCCCAGCGCGAGAAAGATCGAGAAGAGCAAAGAGATTGAGTAGAAAAAATGGGGGGGGGGGGGTCTGGCTAAATCGTATCAACAACACCCCCATAAGTAGCAGAAAGGGGAGGAGGAAGAGGAGGAGAAAGAGGAGGAGAAGGCAGAGAAAGCAAAACCATTGACTCCCTCTCTGGAAAAAGGGTCTCCACCGTCCGCCTAACCCTGAGCTTGATTCGATTATACCCGCCCACCCATCCACCTACCCACCCTCAAACATGCAAGTGCAAGTTCAAACCATCCCGTATCCACACCAACGCACAATCACACCAACATCCCCACCCAGACGAGCTTACCTCCTGCTGAATCGTCCTCCCCGCAAAGCGTGCCTCCGCTGTCCCCCTCACTTTGAGCTTGGTTAGGTTATCATTCTGTAAGCAATTAATCCCCATGGCAAGGATCTCGAAAAAAGATGGCTGCATGAAAGCAGTAGCTGTCATCAACTCGGACGAACGGCCAGGCACAAAAAAACGTTCCTGACGGGTGACCTCTCCGATATGGGCGCCGTTAAAATTGTATACGTCTAGGGCGGAGGGTGGGAGGGAGGAGAAAAGAATTGAGAGCTACGACCTGGAATACATGATCCTGCTATCCCTCCCTACCTCCCTCCTTGCTTCCCTCCCTTCCTCCTGCCCTCCCCTCCCCTCCCCCTCTCCCTCTTTCTTTTCGACCCCAATCTAGGCCTATTCCATCCCTCCCTCCCATCCTCCTTCAATTCCTTCTCCTCTCACTCCCTCTTTTCCCTTTGCCCCATCCAACCCTACCTAGTTTCAAGTTCTGGAACGAAATGGCATAACGGTTCGGGTTATCCACTTTGAACCGCAGGTCAACCGCCACACTGCCTGTTCCCAGCCCGTCTAACCTCAGATTACTCTGCTCCAACAAAGTAGCTGTGGGATCCTTGGGAATAAGCAACGGGACAGCGATCGCCACGGCCAGCAGCAAGGCAAAGGTAATACCTAGGCAGATAAGCTTGCCCTTGTGGCGAGCGCAGAATCCTCCCTGAGAGGCTTTGTGGGAGACAGTGCCGACGATAGTAGCATCAGTGGCACTAGTCGTTGGGGCCCCTCTTCCATCTTCGATCTCAAGGGGGATGATATCCACGTGCTCTTCCTTCGTCTCGGTGGAATAGATGCGGTCGTCGTTGTCCTTGTGGTTGTTGTTGTTGTTGTTGTTGTTGTTGTTGTTGTTGTTGTTGTTGTTGTTGTTGTTGTTGTTGTTGTTGTTGTTGTTGTTGCTGCTTCTAGCAAGGCCGTTGGCACCGTGGTCTTCGAATTGTGGGTTCATCTGTAAGACTTCGTAACAGAGAGAGTTGGATGGGGATGGCTGGCAAAACTTTTTGTATGCTGTTGGTGGAAAAGGGGGGGTGGGGAGATAAGAGGGGGAAGAGATTGGTGATGCCTTTTCTGACCAGCACTGGAAGAAGTAAGCAAGAACAGCGTATTTCTGTGTGATATAGATCGCATTATACTCGACAGCCAGCACGACGTCCTTCCTTTGTGCGGGTGCTGCGGGGCCTTTCAATGGCGTTGACGGCGCATATACATAGATAGATACCACACAACAGCCACAGAACTGCCGCTGGAGAAAGCAAAAACTAGCCCGCCTTGCCGCGGCCCTCCCTCCAGCTCCCATGGCCGCACAAGGCAAACTGTTGTGGGTACCTGCTTATGGTCGGGCTACATGATCGAGGAGAGAAGTGTGCTTGATCTATAAAAGCTTTGCCCGAACAAATGCCTGTTGGGGATATCCCCGTACAGTAGAAAATGCCGAGCAACATGGCGGCCGAGAGACGATTAAGGTGCTGGGTGCAAAAGCAACAGACACAACGACACAAACAACGACGACAACAACAACAGCTTAGCTCTCGGCAATCAATCAACCTATATCAAACCTTTCTAAACACACAGGGCAGAAGGATCCAATGAAGCCTTTCCTAACAATAGTGGCCGGGGCATGTTTGCTTCTCACAAGCCCGCTGCCAGTCACCTCGTGGGTAGGACCATTCTCCCGGTCATCAGCCTCCGCTCGCGCAGCTCCTCCGCCCATTGTCATTTGCCCAGGTACTTAACAGTGAAGAATGGATATCATTTTCTGCAAGTTGGAGGTAAAAGGCTGTAGAGGAGGCTCTCTTTCTCCAACCTCCTCCCCCTTTCCCTACTACCACCTCAGGCTTTGGGAATGACCAAATCGATTACTTGAATCCAATGAACCTGGGGGAGGAAGCCGGCATGGTTCAAGCATTGCGTCGTCGAGGCTTTCCTGTGTATGTAGTCCCCGTCAAGCGCACGGACTGGCTGAAGGTATGAGGGAGGGGTTTTGGGAGGGGCAGGAAGTCCTGGCATTTTTTTGGAGGGCATCTTCACCGAATTGTTCGCATGTGTTTCTCGATCGTTTCCCGCTGGGAGAGCGAGAGGATGTTGAAAGGTAGAACATAAGTGACAGGCATCTACGAGATCCACAATCATATCTCCCTCCCTTCCTCCCTCCCTATCCAGTTCGCCAACGGCCTCGTCACCCCCTCCTTCTGGTCTCAAACCATGACGCCCCGCGACCCATCCTTTGCTTGGTACCTCGACAAAGTCATCACAACGGTAGAAACTGCCGTGACTGAAGCGGAAGGAAATAAAGCCCTTCTAGTAGGACATTCGGCAGGTGGTTGGCTGGCGCGTGCTGCCCTCGGCGACGGCACCTGGGCCGGAGCTGCAGCAGAAGAAGCGAGTGATCTAGTGAGGGGATGCGTGACTTTGGGGAGTCCGCATTTGCCACCAGCTCCGCCCGGTATGGACGTGACCCGAGGGGCGCTGGTACACGTCCATGTCAATTACCCGGGTATGCTCCTCCTTCTCTCCCTCCTTCCCTCCCTCCCTCTTTCTCTCCCTCCCTCCCTCCCTCCTTCGCTCTCTCTTTTCCTGGGAGGCTTGCATGTGGCGCCCCTTATTCGGCCGATTTTTAACAATAGGGATGCCAAATTGCTGTAAGGATCTTCCTTCGTTTCCCCCTTAAATGTGTACGTTTTGTTTTTAATGTCGCTCATTCCTCCCTCTCTCCCTCCCTCCCTCTAGGAGCTTTTTTAAAAAACAAGGGAATTTCGTACCTCACTGTTGCCGGGGTCGCCGTGGAAGGAAAGAGGGATCAGAGGAATAGGGCAGAGCGGAGAAAGGTGACAGCAGGAAGCGAGACAGGGAGGGAGAGGATTGAGGATTTCGCATGGCGGAGCTATGTCCAAGTGTGTGGGAGGGGAGATGTCATTGGCGATGGTGTGGTGCCAGTGGAAGCAGCGCATTTGGAAGGCGCGAAACAGATAAGTTTGAAAGATGTTTTTCATTCCATTAATGCCCCCAAGGCCTGGTATGGGAGTGAAGAGGTGATCGATCTGTGGTTGAGGCAGGTAGAGGGATTGAAGTATTGAGGAAGGGCGAGAAGAATATGGAAGGGACGGGTGGGAAAAGGTCAGGGAGGGAGGAACGATGGACCAGGGGCAGATGGAAAAAGTGGTGTATATTAGGATGAAGAAATATCGATTCTTGATTGCTGAGGTGAGTCCTGTGTGTGCTAATCCTGCGTGTGCTTTTATGAGTAGGTGAAGTTTTGCCAGAAGAAAAAAACGACGGGAGTGGCGGCAACGGTTGCCTTTCTTCCGTGCTTAGGTGAATCACCTACTTTTTGCTCTTCATCTGTGTACGTTCGCAAACCTTATGCCTTCTTTGTCTAGAACATTCTCTTTGGAGGTCTTATTTTTAGGTTTTGTTTTCTTCCCTCCGTGCTCTCCTCATCCTTTGTGACCAATGGCAGCGGGTTGCTGATGTGAAAAGAGGAAGAGAGTGAAGAAAGTGAAGAGGGAACGAGCGCAACCCGCGTCTCTGTTGCTGTTCCCTTCGTCCCTCCTTCTCTCCCTACCGCCGTTTCGCAAGGATTCCTTTTTCTTGTTCCTCAAAGCAACGGATTTACAAGGGCGTGGTCGCCCATACTATCGATAAAATTATAAGACGGGGTTCGATCCATACTTGAATTATTGCCAGGAGCGCGGATGAAAAAAATTACACTTAAAGTTGTTGCTGCTTCTGCTGTTCTATGCTTAATGATCCTGATGCTTCACACTATTTATTACATGCACTCTGCTCTTGTGGCTATTTATCTCCATCTTCTCTTCCTCCTCCTCTTTTCCCCTCCACGACGTCATAGCGCTTTGCGCCTCAAATTTCTAAGTTTTAGGGAGAGGTTGAGGTTCGATCCTTTGCTGTAATCCTTCCTGTCCTCCTTTCCCATTTCCTTCTTCTGCCTCTTCCATTACCCATTTCCTTCGTTTCTTGTTGATGTTCTCGTGTCCCTTTTACTGCTTTTTCTTCTCTTATTATCGCTCTTGTCCTCTTTCCTCCCTCACATATCTCCGCACCTTTTCCCATTCATTAAGATGCAAATTGTCACGCCATGAGGAAAACAATTGTAGTTATACTGCCCGCTCTCCTTTCCTTCCTCCTTCCCACTCGTTTCTACTCTCCTCAAATTTGTTAAGCACTGAAACTAATAATAGTACGTATGTACAGAAAAGAAAAATTTTCAAATTTAAAGGAGATAGAGAGACCAACATACCCTCACTTACAGGTACGGAGAAAAACACAGAGAGGCTCTCTCAAAACACTCTCTCTTTCCCTTCTCCCCACCCACACCACCCTCACGCATGACACCTGTGACCTTGTAGAGCACGCACACAAACCGCACTCATCCACAAAATATGCATCACATTCAAAACAAAAAAACTTCCCCTTCCATTTTGTTACCTCGAGAATGACACCTCCTCGCCCCCTTTCCCCCCCCCTCCCGTCATCACCATCGTCGCCGTAGCACCCGCCGCACGCTCCGAATCAAATAAAATCCCGTTCAGCAGCGATTGGCACTGCAACCCCACTTTTTGGCTCGCCCCTGTCAGCATCTTTGATGTGGTAGCCTGGAAAGAAGAAGAAGCCGTTAGGCTCATGCCCGAGGCTGCTGCTTGATGGTACTCAGCCGGAGTGCATCCCCCAGCCCCCCCCCCGCACTCAAATTGCGAATATCCACACGCACCAGTGGCATGGTGGTGGCAAGGAGGGTTAGGCCAGCATCGACAGCGTCCGGCGCTGGTCTTTATTTGCGATTGGGTGGGAGGGGGGGTGAGAGGGAGAGGGAGGTAAGGGCCTGGAAAAGATGGTATGGTCCAGAGATCCCCGTCGCGGATACCTCATGGCTAGTAGACATTCCGATATCAATGTAATGGATCGTACGCATAGACACATGGCGGGAAAGAGGGTGCATCGGACGCGCAGCGTAGAATCACAAGGCAAATACCCTCCTCAGAACTTACCGGGGGGGGCCCTCCAGAGGAAACAGAGCTAGAAAGCCGGCGGACGTGCGTCTTTGCTGCGGGGCGAGCCACGGTTTGAGAGACAAAGACGATTTGTCGTATGGCGCTCATGGTTATTGCGCTGTTGTGTTGATGTATTGTTGTATGTTTGTCTTGGCTGTAGGTCTCCCTTGGCAATCTTCTCGAAAGGAGAAGTAGAGGCGGCGACGAGGGGGAAAGCTTATGCACTTGTTGAGTTGGTGGTTGGAAGGACGCGGACTCCAGGAGAGGGCGAGCCTGTACTTGTACGGGTGTAAAGTAAATGTGTTCGTGAGGGTCTGCTATCACAAGGGCAACGCGTGAAGTCTTCACGAGCCGAGGAGAAACACGAGGGACAGGCAGGCTTTTGCCCATCGCCGGGGGCCCAAGAAGCCTGGTCTCGGCCTCTTAGGAACTATGCCGGCCACAACAAAGCACAGACAGTAATATGGGACACATCTTGCACTAGGTATAGGAAATTATGTGCTTTGTGGAAGGGACAGGGAGTTGAGAGAGTGGCTTTGCCTTGCCTCTCATTGACTGAGGGCTCCGAAAGTGCCTCCTGGAAACAGGCCTTGTTGATCCTGCTGTTTCTCTTCTTGGAACAACTGTCAAAGCCAATTTGACAGATAGGTGCCATTACTAGGTCATATCATGCATACAAGTGTACAAGTGCAAGGGCACGCGCCTCTGTGGCATTGCAGCCAAAGATACCACATCAATGGCGCGCTCCCCAACTCTGCCAGGAGGAAAGGGGAAAAGGGGACAAGCCAGAATCGGTTGCGAACAGATCAAAAAAAGCGGGGGGGTGTCAAGCCTCACCTATGCAGAGGCATGGCTTGAGCAGTGCTTGGAGAAAGCGTGAACAGGGATGGGAGACGAGAATGAGACACGCAAGCCTCACGTGTGGATATAATTTTTCGAATACAACACTCGGTGCCAGTCCCAGATCTTCGGCCATGATCGAGTCGAGCAGCAGGCTGCCCGCTCCGGACCATCTGCTGTCACCGGGCTTAAAAATGGCGACACGATGTGATCAAATTCATGTGGGGACGAACTAACATTTCTTTGATTGCTCACGATTAAGGCACTTTTGAGATCTGAAGGCATTGCTCGTGGTTGCTCTTCTTAGTTGATTTTGACAGCCCGGCTAGCGCACGTGTCTTCCTGGGCTTGAAGTAAGGAGTTGACATCATCAAGAAAGCAACCGGCCTCTCTCCGTGTTCTGGACGATGTCAACATAGTTCAAGGTTCCAAGGCATTTGTTCCATATGGGGTTCTGCGTGTATTACATGTTGGCACTGATTCTAATGGATATGGTAGGGTTTTTGAGGAAGTTATGATAGCGAAATTCTTACACCGTCTACGCGGGATGTTCAGCTCGGCCGTACTTTGATTGCTGTCAATGACGATATCCACCTGCATCGTGAAGGGTCTCATCCTCGCGCAAAGAAGTTTTGTCATTTTTTAGGCTACCATTTCGATGAGGTCTGGAAGGGATTTTGTGGTGAGAGCTTGTGGGCCTGGATGCTTTCGCATGACTACAGAAGGGATTTCCCGGTGGTCTCATATTTTTATTTCGAGTATCTCTTTTATTTAAGGCTTATTTTGTTGCCACTCATCCCTCCGTGGAGTTAGGTGTAATGCAGACACAGGCAATATTATTGTAGCCCATTCGATTTTTATTTCTACACACCACATGCATGACTTTCTTTGACCCATAGACAGTGGAATGAGAGCCCGTTGTGCGTTCGAGGAATTTATGCCAAAGGAACGTACAGGATGTTTAAGCAGAAATTTCGCTGGTCTAGAGGCGATGAGGACACAACCAATATAAAATGATCAATTGTCTTTCATTCAAATAACATTGGTGTATTCGACTGGATGATGCGATCAGACGAATATCCATCGATTTGGGCAAGCGCTCCTCGCCGCCCTTTCTTTTACTTTCTCAGCTTGGGGGTCCGCCTCCCCGAGCTTTGATCTCCCCGACTTAAAAAGAGCTCACCCCACCAGCGAAATCGGCACGCAGAGATACACGCATCTGCAAGTCTAGAACTACATCTCTCTAGAACTATCGCATGCAACCTGCGTCCTCTAGGACTTGCATACGAGGGGGAGCCTTCCAACAATAAAATGTTGCCTATACATCCCTTATTTCTTGTCCGAGTTTTTTTAGCGACTTTGACAGATTTTTTGATCAGGCCAAGTCCCCGGACGGCCCACACAGGGCCAGGAGGAGAAAGGAGAGGAGGATAAGAGAGGATGTCAGCGGGAACGCTACACATAGAGTGTCCCCATATCTTGCCGCGGTTGACCAAACCGAAGATCACGGGGACGAGCTTCTCCACGGACCATACTCCTGTACACCCGCAGGATGTTACGTGCCCTACTGCCGTCCAGGGACACGAACTGTTTTCAGGTGTCACACCAACACAGTCCTCGGATGGCCCGCCCATGACCTCCTCCTCTGCCTCGTCCTCGTCCTCCTCCGCCTCCTCCGCCTCCGCCGCCCCCTCCTCCGCTTCCACCGCCTCCGCCCCCTCCTCCCCTTTCCCTTCCTCCTCCTCCCCCTTCTCCTCCTCCTCCTCCTCCTCCTCCTCCTCCCCCTTCTTCTTCTTCCTCCTTCTCTTCTTCCTCTTCTACTTCCTCTTCTTCTTCCTCTTCTTCTTCTTCTTCCTCTTCTTCTTCCTCTCCTCCTTCTTGTTCGTCTTCTTCCTCTTCTTCCTCTTCTTCTTCTTCCTCTCCTCCTCCTCCTCCCCCTTCTTATTCTTCCTCTTCCTCTTCTTCCTCTTCTTCTTCTTCCTCTCCTCCTTCTTCTTCTCCCTCTTCTTCCTCTTCCTCTTCTTCCTCCTCTTCTTCTCCTCCTCCTTGACTAGGCTACGAACACGTAAATATATTGGTTGCCGGATGAAAAAAAGACCCTTGCATGACATCATGTTCCATAAATTTTCATATGTCGAACATAGGCATGCACATCCATATCTAGCTATGCGTAACGACAGCTGGGAATGGAAAAAGTGGCAAGCCTGGTTTATGGTCCCTAATTCGCTCCGCGCCCATAGTTGACCCTTCGCCGATGATATGCCTTCGCCCACGAGGATTTCTCAAAAAGGTATCTTTTCTCTTGAAAATACGCGTGCCAGTACCTAAAATTGTTCGCGCTGAGCGTTGAACATGGGCTTGTGTACCAGTGTTGTAAAACGGTGTGGTATGATGGTTAGATGCGCTGGCTCAGCGAAGGGAGAAGGAAATTTCAAGCAAACCCTCTGAGACGAGGAGGAGCTGTGTTTCGCTGATCGCCCTTTCAGAGGAAAACCGTAGACTTATTTCCCTCACATGAACGCCCCACGCACTCACCCTGTGTCCCCGTCATGCCTAGATCAATGACGGTGTGTATCCGATGAAGATGTGGGGCGGGCGAGGCGTCCAAATGCGAGATCGTCAAGGCACATTTTTGGGGAATTCTGCCTCCTTGATTCTTCGCTCTCTCTCCCCGAGGCAGGCATCATTTTCTGTGTCTCTTCGGGGGAACCAAGTCATATCAAGCACTCCGTAGCCCCCAACCACTTTTCCGTGTCTCTCTTGAAGGTGTCCGGACAGTGGTGTGTCGTACACTGGCCTGTGTGGTATATATATTGGGTCCTTGCATAAGGGCACGACATTCGCTCTCTCTCTTCTCTGTCGGCGGCGAGACCGAGTATCCATTCCCCTTTTCTGCGCTCCCAAAATCACCCGCATCTCTACCTTACGCACACCCATCACAGTGCTACGCAGCAGTAGGAGTGGTAGCGGCGGCAGCAGCAGTACCATCAGCAGCGCCACCATCAGGAGGGACAGCACCAGCGAAAGCGGGCGGAGTGAACGACCATCCCCCTTTCTCTCGGCAATTCGTCCTCTTCGTGTGCATCTACCTCGACCTTAACACGTAGAGGCATGGACACCGCCTCCTGAGCAGTGCTTTGACGCCAACAGCAATACCTCAACGGAGGAGCACCAACAGCAATAGCTACAGCACAGGGACAGCAGAGCGTTGTCCTTCCCCCCTCTCTCCCATTTCGCGCGCTTTCCTGTATCAGACGACAGGCGAGCAACCGGAAAAGCAGCGGCAGCTGCGGCATCAGCAACAAGCACAGGGGCAGCGGTAGGAGAGCAGTGCACTGTCGTGCTCTTCTCTCCCCTCCTCTTTACAAATAACTATTGAGCAACCCACGCGCAGGAGCAGGCGTAACTCGCTCAAAAGCATCAACAGTAGCAGCAGTTGCAGTAAACCCACGACGGTCAATAAAGAGGGAGACGCGACCAGGCAGGAGGTTAAGGTGATCATGCACATGCAATCCCTTTCTCCCCCCGTCGACGACGGGGCGGGAATAGGAGGAAGGATGGAAGGAGGAGGAGGAGTAGGGGGAGACTTCCCTTCTCACCTGCAACCTCATCACCACCATATACTGGGGGAGGAGAAGCAGCAACCTTCCCATCATTATTATCACCACCAGCAGCAGCAGCAGCAGCATCATCAGCAGCACCAGCACGTCGACGGCACTCCTTCCCTCCCCTTCGCTCCGGCCGGCTCACCAGACGACCTCCTTCCCATGGATCAACGCCACCTCACCCCCGTCCCTGCCATGCACATACCTCCTCCATCCCTCCTTTCCCCAGCTCCCGGCATCAACGGCGCAGTTAGTTTCCCCCCGCCTCCTCCCCACCTGTTACGTGTCCTGCCTCCTCCCCTTCCTCCTCCCCCCCCAGCCTCTACAACTAAAGGCCGCAGGAGGAGCAGCAGTGGCGGTGGAGGAGGAGCAGCAGATGCTCACCACCAGCAGCATCAGCAGCAGCACCATTACTATCCTCACCAATATCCTGCTGCCACTACTGCTGGTGCTCCTGGTGCTGCTGGTGCTGCTGCCTCCCTCCACAACAACAGCAGCAGCAGCAACAGAATCAGCGGTAGCAGTAAGAGAGGCGTGCCTACACTAGGACAAATGGCGGCGCAGGTGCAACATATTGCAAAGATGAAGGCCAAGCAGTTGGGATTGCTGGAAGATGGGGAGGAGGGCGGGAGGGAGGGGGAGGAGGAGGGGGAGGGCGAGAAACAGAGAGGGGCAGCAGGTTGGTTATGTGCACGGGGGGCGGAGAACACGGGAAGGTGGAGAAGGCAGGAGCATGATCGTTTTGTTGGAGGGTTGAAAAAGTGGGGGAAGGAATGGAAGAAGGTGGCCGGGGAGGTCCGGACGAGGACAGTGGTGCAGACACGGACGCATGCGCAGAAGTATTTTCAGAAGTTGCAGGTAGGGAGGGAGGGAGGGAGGGAGGGAAGGAGGGGAGGAGAGGTGTTCGGTATTGAGAGGGCGGGAAAGAGGAGAAAGAGAATAGGGAGGAGGAGGAGGAGGTGATGGTGGTCTATTTTTACTCTCTCTCCCCACACACACCCACACCTTCACACTTTCACCCCGCCCTCCTTCCCTCCCTTCCTCCTTTCCTCGTAGAAACAAATGGCGATGGGCGTGAGCCTTGAGGAGGCTGTGGAAGCCACCATGGAAGATAGCGATTATGAGGACGAAGGAGGAGAAGGAGGAGGAGGAGGAGGAGGTGGGGGTGGGGGAGAGGGAGGGGGAGGGAGTGGAAGACGAGGAGGAGGAGGAGGCGGAGAGGGAGGAGGAGGAGGAGGAGGAAGGAAGAGAAGTAACTCTACCAGTAGTGGTGGAGGAGGAGGAGGGAGAGGAGGAGGAAGGGCGAGGTCGGCTAGTACATCTTCTTCGAAAGGAGGAGGAGGAGGAGGAGGAGGAGGAGGAGGAGGAGGAGGAGAGCCAGGGCCTGGTGAAGACAGAGCACTTTCCTCGAGGGGCTACCCCTTCCTTCACGACGGGTCACTCCCTCCTTCCCTCCCTCTCCTTCCTTCGCACCACTCTCACCACCAGCAGCAGCAGCAGCATTCCTACACCTCTTCATCCCTCAATGGCCCCCCTCCTCATCACTACCCCCCCCATCCATCCCACGAAAAATACTCTCATGGCGGCGGCCTCCCTCCTTCTCTTCCTTCCTCCCTCCCTTCCCACGATGCGGACGAATACCGCTCGATTATGGCAGGGAGGAGGAAGAGGAAAGGGAGGAAGGGAAGGAGGGAGGGGAGGAGCCAGGGGTACAACGACAGCACGGAAGAGGACGAGAGTGAGGACGGGAGCGAGGACGAGGAGGAGGAGGAGGAGGAGGAAGAAGCGTTGCTGATGTCAGACACGCGGGCAGCGGAGACGATGTGCGGGATTACTCAAAAAGGAGCAAGTCCGTTACAGGGAGGGAGGGAAGGAGGGGTAGGAGGAGGGAGAGCGAGCAGCGGTCCATACACAAATGGAAATGGAGGAAGGGGAGAACCCTGTTTTCCTCCCCTCCCTCCTCCCTACGAGCAGCAGCAACAACAACAACAGCAACAGCAGCAGCAGCAGCAGCAGCAGGAGGAAGGAGAGGGAGGAGGGAGTGAGGAAGGGAGGAAGGGAGGGAGGGAACGAGGAAGCAGCCTGTCGATCAGTATCCCTGGATGTAGCCCGGGAGCGCACTCCCTCTTCTGGGGACAGGAAGGGAGGGAGGGAGGGAGGGAAGACGCGCCTACTACCATGGACGGACAGCAACCTAACAACCACCCTACAGGGACAGGCATGTACCCTCCTTCCTTACGGCCCTCCTCCCTCCTCTACCAGCAGCAGCAGCAGCAGCAGCACCAACAGCAGCAGCATCAGCTGTTCCTCCATCAACACCACGGACTGTCGCCCCTCCCTCCCTGCCCTTCCCCCGCCGCCTGCGGCAAAAGGAAGTTTGCCGAGCTGGCCGTTGCGGAAGCTCTCTCCGTCTGGGTTGGCGAGGGCAGCAGCAGCAGCAGCAGCAGCAGCAGCCTCTCTGCCACTACCTTATCCTCAGGTCTACCTTCTTCCCTCCCATCCTCCTACTCTCCTTCCCCCTTCTCGTCTGCGGCTGCGGCGGCAACTGCAGCGGCAGCAGCAGCAGCAGCAGCAGCCGGAGGAGTAGGAGTAGGAGAATGTGTAACAGGAGAGAGTGCACTTGCTGCGGTTGATGCTGCTGTTGTTGTTCCTCCCTCTTCCTCCCCTTCCATGCCCACCCCTACCACTAGTACTTTCACAGTAAGAGGTGGCGGGCAGGGGGAGGGGGAGGGGGAGGGCGGGAGGGAGGAAGTGGAGATGCTGGATGATGTCTCCAACGTATTCACTAAGGACGACGAAGAAGATGGGTTCGGGGGAGGGAGGGAGGGAGGCCTGCAGCAGCAGCAGCAGCAGTACGACAAACACCTCGGTCAGCAGCAGCAGCAGCGGCAGCAGGAGCAAGGGACAATGACGGAAAACGTTAATGCAGTTGCGCCAAGTGTCAATATAAAGGGAGGGGACGGAGGGAGGAATGAAGGGGTCTCTCCCGCCTCCTCCTCCACCTCCCCCTCCTCCTTCATCAAGCGCGAAGGCGAGGAAGGGACGTTACTTGAAACATCAAACCCCCTTCAGCAGCAGCTTGCCTCCCTCATTCTGGCCCAGGAATTGGAAGGAGTGACGAACGCCCTCAACCAGGCGCTCCAGCAGCAACAGCAGCAACAGCAGCAGCAGCAGCTCGCCTCCCTCCCCCTCCCCCCGCAGCACCCTCTTCCCCTCCCGAAATCCGCATCTGCTTCTCCTCCCCCTCCCCCCTCCCTCCTCCACCTCCTCTCCTCCCCCCTCCCGGCACACGCCCACAAAACTCTCCTCATGCTGGCCGCCTCCTTGCCTTCCTCCCCGCCCTCCCCCTCTCCTTCCCTCCCCCTCACCTTCTGCCAGCTCCTGCTCTCTTGCTCGGCGTGTGCTCCCACGGCTGTGGATCGGAACGGGCGCTCTGCCCTTCACTACGCCGCCGAGGCTGGACACGCCCACGTGGTGCGTCTGCTCCTATTGCAGGGAGGATGCGGTCCTTCCTCCTTGGACACGTCGCTGGAAACACCGTTGCACCTGGCCAGCAGGAAGGGTAGGAAGGAGTGTGTCCGTGCGCTCATCAGGCACGGCGCTGGGGCGTATATCCGAAACAAGGACGGGAAATCCGCTTTGGATGTCGCGGGGGAAGACGAGGAGGAGGGGGAGGGAGCGAGATACAGAGGGTGGAAAGCCAGGAGGGCAGACATTCGGAAGGTGATTTTCGAGGAGGAGCCGCGGGTTCAAACACTCATCACCTGCCACTATTCCTCCTTTTCCTCGTCCTCGTCCTCCTCCTCCACCAATCCAATCCCCTCCCTCCCTTTCTCTCCTCCCTCCGCATCTCCTTCACGTCCCTCCCTCCTCTTCACCCGCCTGCAGAACGCCTCCATCTTTCCTTCATTCCTCCTCCACCTCACGACACACGTGCCCCTCGTCCCCTTCCTCCTCGAGGAAACTGACGAGGAAGGGGGGGAGGGCAGGAAGGAGGGAGGGCGAGGCGCCTTGAGCAAGGTGCACACCCCCGCCTACCTCTCCTCCCTCCATGCCCTCGATGCCCCTCCTACAAAGTCCCCTGATCCCTCCTCCCCTCCCTCCCTCTCCGTCTCAGAACGGCAAGCCGTTGGCGCCGTCCGTTTGGCCGTCGATCAGGTCTGTGCCGGGCGGAAACGAAACGCCCTCTGCCTCCTTCCCCCTCCCCCCCCTCCCTCCCTCCCTCATTCCCATCACCTCGTCGGCCCGGCTGGCCTGCCGTCCTCCTCGTCCTCCTTGTCCTCCCTCCTGAACCCAGTGGCAGCGGCGGTGGCCCATGCCCTTGACCGTTACGAGCGAGTGGCCGTTATTTCCCTCGCTCACGTCCACGCCCAAGGCACCGAGGAATGTCTCCAAAGGGTGAATGGAGGAAAGGATAGTGGAGGGGCAGGAAGAGGAATGGCGTCGATGTTATTTTCCATCTTTACAGAAGAGGGGGGGGCCGAGGGAGGGAGGGAGGGAGAGGAAGAGGGGGGGAGCGTGCATCGTGTCCACGTGCTTCCCAAGAAGGCAACAGGCGAGGAAGGGAGGGAGGGAGGGGAAGAGGAGGGGGCCTTTCGACGGATGGTGCGCGAAGAGGTGCTGCCGGAATTGACAAAGTATTCTCCGCAATTAATTTTGTTGTCTATAGACTTGGAGACTGTGAGTGAGGACGAGGGAGGGAGGGAGAGATGGATGGGGTTGACAGGAAAGGAGGTCGGGGAGTTAGTGAGGCAAGTACAGAGAGTTGCGGATGTGTGCTCTGGAGGCAAGATGGTGTGTGTGATGGAGGGAGGGAGGG
>Ga0160419_100301_pt1 | contig 34126 bp, 37 predicted proteins | sample CelAP2metagpilot_2_FD_108196 | JGI IMG/M metagenome (GOLD analysis project Ga0160419, IMG submission 108196) | Phycosphere-associated microbial communities from Cellana algal ponds in Kailua-Kona, Hawaii, USA - Cellana AP2-4-25 metagenome pilot ... | reverse complement strand
TTTTTTTATTTTGTTTTTTAAAATTTAATTGGGTTTGAACTCGGAGAGAACGGTGGTATGGCCCCGGGGGGGGGGGGGGGGGAAGCTCAATGATATTTTGCTTTTCCTCTCCCGTAATCCCGCTGCCTGCCCCTTCCTCCTACACAAATACCATGTCTACCTTTTATTCTTTCTTTCTTTTTTCAACGACTCTCTCTCCAACCCCGTAATGACGCACGTTTCCTCCGCCTTAGCAACAGAAAGGTGTTGTGGGATTAGACCATGTCCCCCCGACTTCCCGTCCACTGCTCTCATTGCTCTGACCTTCCCCTCTAATTATTTTGCTTTTCTCACCTCTCTTCGTCGTCTAATCATCGTCATCATCATCATCATCATCGTCATCATCATCATCATCTACGTACAAGGCAAACAAGTAAGTTAATCATTTTAAAACACGGTCTGTTCATAGTGGGATATGCATGTGACGAATTATTTATTAGGACGGTATGTAATTAGGTGTGTATGTGTATTTGTTTGTACGTGTATTATATCCATTCCACTTACACAAATACGACCAACACCGCCACCACTGACAATTAGGAGCAGGAGCAGCAGCCCCATCCCCACTACGAGGGGAGTAGGTACCCTTCGGGTCAGTCAAAGTCCTGGTGGGATCGAGGTATGGGCAGTACTGGGTCTACTCTTCCGCAATTCGGCAATTTCGCGCATATTTGTTAATGTATATTTTGTGTGTTCAACACATTTTGGGCGCTGGGATATGTGTGAGTGTGAAGGATGGGGAAATACAGGCGTGTGTACGGCTTGCTCACAAATTCCGCTTTCACTCTCTCAAATCTCCTTCTCCTTCTCTCCTGCATGTCTCTTTTTATCTAACTATTTTCCTTTTGAACGATTTAATCTATCTACTTTGCCCCAAAAACACGACTTTGTAGATGCCGATATTCTTGACTTTCCATCAACTCTCACCAGCCCTCCATCCCTCCTTCCGTCCCTCCTCAGGACTGTCCCCCAGTACGCATCTTATATAATGCACCTTGACAGGACTGCTTTTCAAGCTGTTCGGCTCTCACAAGCTCTTGATGGGCTCCACCGAGACCACAGCATACCTGCATCCCCCCGCCAAATTATATGGCCCCTTACTCACAGAACCTGCCGCCCCCCTCCCTCCCTCCCTCCCTTCCTCCTCGTCTTCCACGCTTGGCACCTGACACTTCATCAATCGTGTAATCCGCCCCAAGACGTAGTACTTTCTGAAATGCTTGTCTTTTCCAATCAAGGCCTTGGATTCCTCGGACAAGTAATGATGGGGACACCCCACATTAAACGCAAGGTAATCGCCCGCAGGCGTAGGGAAGAACAAGGCCACATCCCCCGGAGAGAACCGCCGGAAGTGGATAACAGAGGTAGGAAGAATAGGAGGAAAGGAAGGAGTCGAGGCAGGAGTAGTGGCAGCAGCGGCGTCGGGAATGGTCATGGTGTAGGCGTCTTTTGCTCCTGCTGTTGTTCCTCTTCCCCCTTCTCCTCGACCTCTCCTGACAGCGCCTTCTTCTAACAATTGCTTCTCCAACCCCATTAACCCGAGCTCAATATTCTCCAGTACTGACGGTCGTGAATGATAACAATCCCCTCCTCCTTCTCCTCCTATTCTTCCATTCCCACTTTCAGCAAAACCAGCAGCAGCAGTCGCAACACTCGACTTCGCCTTCAACCGCTCCCTTATCCGCTCCACCCTCGCATGCATTGACACCAACACCTCATCCAAAGACGAGGCCGTGCACTGCTGTGCATTTAGCTGACACCGCAGCGTCACACATTCCGTTTTGCTTTTTACTGCCGCCTGCTCCGCTTCCTTTGCCCTCGCCTGCCAATATGCTGTCTGTTGCTCTGCCTCCTCCAACCTTGCCCTGATTTGTCTTTGTAGATTCGACTCAGAACCACCTGCTCCCGTGGCACCCATGGCCGTGAACGTCTCGCTGGCCGAAGCCACGGAAGAAAAGGAGGAAGAGGAGGCCCCGCCGCTACGCAAAGCCCCACTACCACTTCCTCCCATGCTCCCCGTCGTGCTCCCCGTCGTGCTACCGCTTGCGCTCGCGCTACCGACGGCACTGCCGTCCACCGTGCTGCCTGCCCCACTGCTACTGCTTCGATCCCTGAATGAATGATTGCTTGTAGCGCTACTACCAGTGCCACCAATGCCTATGCTGAGGCCCGAAAACTCCCGTGACAAGGAAGACGGGTTGCCGCCAGGACTGCTGCTAAATGCAGCAGATGACGAACGCTGGTGCTGGTGCTGATGGTGGTGCAGTGGAAGTGGTTGGTGATGCTTGCCGTGATGGTAGTTATTGTGCTGCTGCTGCTGCTGCTGGTGGTGGTGGTGGTTTTGGTGCTGGTGCTGAGGAATGTCAAGAGACATGGACCTCCGCCGATGTTTGGCCATCATTAAAAACTCCCTCGATGCGGATGTTCCCGGTGAGCAAGATGCAGGGCCCCTTGAGGCGCGCTCGTCCAGGAGCGTCCACTCGCTGCCTTGGCCATTTGTCCCGTCGCCACCCCCGCCCCCGCCGCTGAGGTCTCGACTACTACCCCCACTGCTGCTGCTTTCGCCCGGGGCAAAGGGTCTGGGCGTCGAGCCCTTGAACGGAGAACGACCCAACGCACCCAGCCCCTGGGAGGGTGACCGTCCCCAGCTCATGTAGCCTGTGTACCTGTGTGCACATAGGAGAGGACGGGATGTGGAATGAGAATGAAGTCATGCTGGGCCGTGGTCAGCAGCTTAGGAGTTTTCTTTGCGGCATAGGAAAATGAAATTGGGCGTCAAAAGCATTGCCAGACTGCCACCCGCCAAACCCCAAAGAGCAAGGAGTGCCTAAGGTCCACCTTTTTGACTTGAATGAGCCAGAGCCGACAATGCAGTGCAAATGCGAAATGGACAACGTTCCCTGGAATGGAATCTGCGATGAGGCAGTTGCGAGCGGCGGCGTCATCAGCGAGCCCCCATGCCCATGCTATAGCTATACCCTTGTGGGGCCGGGTTCCCGCCCGATGGAATAATGAGAATGCAGACATGGAGGGGGACCAACACATATGTGGTGGATAGGGACATATGGAGAGGGCAAAAACTGGATGAAATGCGACAGGGGCTGTAACAAAAGGCATGCTCCTCTACATTTTTGCCGCCCCACTTTTCTTTTTCTCTCAAACAGCTATAGTAACAACTTCTCCCACTCCCTCTCCATGCTTCACTTCTCCTGTCCTATACGCTTGTACTGTCCAGTGCGCTTGACCAGCCTCACTTCCGCAGATCTCTTCCCTTTCACTCTCCCCATCTCCTGCCCCTCCCCCTCCCCCCCCCCTTCGCGCACAGCTTAGCTCAGGTGGTCTCCTGACATCAAGGAGGACACGACAAACTGGCATAGAAAATCACGTCGACCCTCAGTGCCCGAGAAGGTGTTGAGCGCCTCGAGCTCGCATTTCATGTGTTCGTCGGCCTGTGTGTGCGCGGGACCGGGGGAGGGCGAGAGGGAGAAAGCGAGTGGTGGACAAAGTACGAACATCAGTACCGCCGCGAATCGTGAAAGCCAAACAGCACATATACACACACGGGAAAAGCATACCATTGCCTCCACCTCCTCCCTCCACCTGGGGTGCGCCTGACAAAAAGGAGACGCCAGTAACGACCGACACTTCCTCGCGTCCCCCTCCGAAAAGTCCTGAAAAACCTCGTCGGGTAGGTCAAAACGCTGCAAAATCTGCGAAGGCCGCACACCGAGCCAGCGCAGTGGCACGCGGTAAAGCTGGGACTCGGGCATGCGCAAGGAGCCGCATTTGTAGGTGAGGAGGAGAGCGATGCCGTGCCTGAATGTGAGAGGAGGGGGAGGGAAAAAGCGGGGGAGGGAGGGCGGACTCTGACACTAACCTGACTAGCACTGTAAAAGGGACACAGATAGACGCACACACGCGCATACACGCATCCCTCCAACCAGAACCGTAAGAAATACTCACGGATTACAGTCACATAGGCCGAGCACCGTAACTCCCCAACAATCCACCAAAGCCTTCAAACAAGCGCGCGTGGCCAAATCCGGGTAGCCTTTCCCTGTAATAAGTACCACACCTCCGGCCGCGTCGCATAATCCATCCCCCAGCAGCCGTTGGAACACACACTCTTTCTCCACCACCACCACATATCTTGGTCGATGCCCCCCCGCGCACTCAATCTCCATCACCTCAGTTATCCAGCGACTATCAATCAACGTTCCACCCCCTCCTCCACCTCCTCCCTCTCCTCCACTCGCATTACACTCCGTCCAGGCCATCAAACTTCCCAACGGTCGAAACCGGAAATACCCTGCAAACAACCCCTTCGCCGCCCCCACTATCCCTAGTTGATGCCTCGCAACGCCCAACAGCGCCGCTGCATCAAGCACGGCCCGATCACAGTCCGCCTGGCTCTTGAAGCACTCCCGCGACGTCTTGTAGTGATACCACAACTCTCGACTCGTCGCAATCTGCCCCGAAAGCAACACGCGGTGTGAGAAAGCCAACACGGCAAAAATGGCAGCATAAGAACGCGCGCCCTTCCCTTTCAGCTTTTTCACGACCATTCCACTTCCTTGTCGCAGGCCCGGCAGTCGGTCTTGCTCCATCGTGTCGGTGTCATCGCCACCGGTGGCGCCCTTGTGGTAGGTGGAGTTGGATTGGTTGCGTCGAGGGACCTCAAATGTAGGGGGTTCCGTGATGGCGGGGTTGCTGAAGGACGCAATCCAGGCGGCAATGAACTCTTCGATGCGATCGATAACTTCTTGAGTAGTTATGTCCGCGACCGCTGCAGCCGTGGGGATCGATGACGAGAAGGAGGAGGAAGAGGAGGAGGAGGAGGAGGAGGAGGAGGAGGAGGAGGAGGAGGAAGAGGAAGAAGAAGAGGAAGAAGAAGAGGGAAGTGAAGGAACATTAGAATTGGGCTGGATGTAGGCGCGGTGCTTGCCGTTAGACGATGTGAGAACGCGGGCAGGCAGATGAGGAGGAAGAAAAGAGGAGAAGAGCGGCTGGCCCGAAATTGCGTGTCGCTGCATTAACTTTGCCTTTGGATTGATGTGAGGGAGGAAATGGAGGAGTGTGAGTGGAGGTGACCTTATTATCCCAGGGCATACCAGGAATGTAAAATGTCGATGTAAGGAAATTAATACTTATATGACGAAAAGAATGGGTTTGTTTTGGGTGGAGGAAGGGCGTGAGGAGCGTGAGGGAAGGCTTTTTCTCTTCCTGTGCGTTCGCCCCGTCTTCAGGTTTGACTGTTATAGTACATAACGAAGGCATGTGGTCAATGGTTGTGCTTATGTTCGAGGTGGACACTTGTGCTTTTGCATCGGAGAGCTAGCGAGGCCTCGCTCGAATTGGCACGTATCCATCGCCTAGTTCGCCCAATTGCTTCTTCGTCACTCTTCCTCCCTCCTCCTCACAAGTACCACTCGCACCGGGATTTCAGCTTCAGATCCACGTACATGATCTTCATCGTTGTCTAACTCATGTGTCTGGACCGCCTGCTTCGTTCCCAGGCATCCAGCTCACACGACAGCAAGCCTCGCCATTTTACCCCCCGCCCATGCTGATTCTCAGTCCTCAAGCATTCCCTCTCATTTCAACTTTCACCACAGGTTGCCAGACGCCAAATGTTCCCCGCCTACTCTAGTACCGCATGTTGTATCGCTCTCCCACACGTTCTTTAGCTAGCCTGGCAACGTCCCCCCTCGAATACCTGCTGGCATTCGGCACCACCTCTCAAAGCACGCGTACGCTGTGTACAGACGATGTGCGGTCGCGACCAATCTCCCAAATCTTGATAAGACGCCATAATTTGCGAGGTGTAAGCCATTTGAGCTTGCAGGGGAAGCAAGATCTGGAAATGAAGCAACAACGGGACCTCCCGCAGCACCAGCACCATCACCAGCAACAGCATACGAGCTACGGGCTCAATACGCGTGAGGTTGAGTCGCAGTATGCAACGGGAGGATCCGACAGATGGAACAAATTCTGCCGATGCCCGAATCTTAGGCGATCATGATAGCGCTCCAACCTCTCAACAGAGACAGCTTTGCTCGAGTGCACACCTCCCTCAACCGACTTCATAAAATCAAGGGAACTTTTGTAACGCTATCCCTCAATCTCGTCTTCTTGAAAAGACTGTAGCTTCTGATTTATTTGTCGCAATATAAACGAATGTCAGGTCTTACATTATTAACGAACGCTTGTGAGAATGTTAGGATATTTTACGTCTCTTGTTTCGATGTTTTTTCCACGCACCACCCTCTCCTCTCACCCTTTCCTTGAACCACAACAACATGTCTAACCTCCCTCAAAATGGATGCGGACCCTTCAAAGCCTGCTTTTCGCATTTGTTCTGTGAGCCCTGCTGCTGGCTTATTTGACGATGTTCCGTCTCGAGGACATGCTGCATTGCATTACGACATGGATATGCGATGCGCCTGATGCCGGCTAAACCTTCGCGACTTGCGTGTTTGCTTGCGGCAGTATATTTGAATAGACTGACCAGTGGATCTAGGGTACGATGAATTACGCTATCGCCATATTCATGGTGTCAAATCGTAGGTTGCGATCGCGTGACTATATCGAATCAGTCTCTGAGGACGGCATTTATTGTGGTGGTGCCCTGAAGCGTGCCGACAATGGCAATATGCTTGCAGAAAGGAAGAAAGACATAGCTGTCTTACGTCCCGTTCACAATGGTGGGGGGATCCTTGTGGAGGCTTAAGAACCTTTATCCCCACGGCCGAGGCTTGACCTGTGCATCGCAGACTTGATCTGGAAGAGGCAAATATTGGCGAATTAAAATTGACAAAATACATTACATAGTACCGGGACGATACACAGTGGCAGGGCATGTTTGATGACATCCGACGGAGGGACTCAGTCGTGTCTACACGGTATGGGCCAAGCTGATGATTTTCAAATATTGTTGTATTCCGAGCGAATGAGACGACGCATGCAGGGTGGTATCCTTTACCACCGCACGCCTTCACACCACACGACCCACAACACAAGCACAGAGATGAAGGACACGAGAGCCCTTACCTTCTTTTTCGCTCCCTTCCGTTGGTATTCCCTATCTTTGTGTTGTTGTTGCCTGTTGCTCTTCCCGACCATGCTTTCCGCCTTGATCACCACGACCTCCCGCCTCCGGCCCAACTTGAGCGGCCGCCGCGCGTTGACTACGACCACCAGCATGCGCGCTGGAATTGGTGGAGGCTATAACAATCAGTCGTACCAGTACCGTCGCAATGTGCAGCGGCCTACGCCTCGGGGCCCGGCCTTCCGGCGCTTCATGACCAGTCCCCCCACTCATGCCAATGCCGGCAGCGATGACTTCGTGCCCATCGAGCCTGCGACTCTGAATTGGGAAAAGGTTGGCCCGGACCAAGATGTATTTATAAGTGCCTTGTCGCAAAATGGCCATGTAAATGTGAAGGTTATCTCGGCTAAGAACATGGTGCAGGCCATAAAGGAAAAGAGGGAGTTGTCAGGAGTCGCCACGGAGCTCCTTGGGCGAGTCATGCTTAGCACGATGCTGGTGGCCAACGGCATCAAGGACGAAGAGACCTTGCAGCTCACTTTCAACGGTGATGGGCAAGCCAAGGGAGTCATGGCCATTTCGGACGGAGCATGCAACGTCCGTGCGTGGATTGGTAATAGCGACTTGGATGATTTACGGGACCCCGAAACACTTAAAGCGGACATTAAATCCGCAGTCGGGAAAGGCACCTTACAAGTTGTCAAGAACCATCCATCCTGGCGTATTCCTTATAATGGGGTGGTGGAGATTGCTTCAGGGGAGGTGGCCCCGGATGTGGCGTTCTACCTGGCGTCTTCCGAGCAGCGCAATACGGCGTTAGGTGTCGGGTTGCAGGTGGATCCATTGAGCGGGAACGTCGCTTCCGCCGGTGGGTTTTATGTGGAAATGATGCCTGGGGTGGAGGAGGAGAGTGTGCTGAAGGTGGAAGTGAATCTAGCGGTGATCAAGGAGCGGTTTGGGAGCGTGGATGCGGGGCATTTGTTTGCGCTAAAGGAGCCGATAACGCCTTACAAGCTGGTGAAGATGCTCTTAGATGGTAAATGGGGAAAAGGGGGAGGGAGATAAGGGAGGGAAGAAGGAGAGAGAGACGTAGGGCGTGCGCGGAAGGTAGGTTGTCAACGTTGAGGGAACCGGTGGCGCTGTGTGTGACGGTCAGGACGGTGTTGGACTAAACGGGGGGAGAAAGGAGGGAGGGAGGGAGGGAGGGAGGGACAGAAGGGAGGGAGGAATGGGTGGTTTGGACGTGTAGATATAAGTGTAACGTGTGACTGGTTTGTAGTAGGTTGACAGGCGGCTCCACATTTTGTGTCCCAACACTTACGTTGTCTCTGTAGATTCACTTACCCATCGTCCTCTCCCCTCCGACCCTCTATCCCTCCCTCCCCCAGGCCTCGGCGTCAGCATGGCTTCCGAAAGCCTGCCAACCTACCGCTGCACCTGCTCGGCAGAAAAGGTCTTTCGTGCCTTGAGCCTACTGGGGGAGGAGGAGGTTGAGGACATCCTGGCAAAAGAGGGGGTTATTGACGCGAAATGTGAGTTCTGTGCCGAGAGGTATGAGTTGACTAGGGAGCAGTTGATTGAGCTTAGAGAGCAGGCGCTGGCGGCGGCGGCGGCGGGGGAGCCCTGGCCGGCGACCCGGTGAGAGAGAGAGAGGAGAAGCACAGGAGCAAAATGGCTAAGAATTATAATATTAATGAAGAGGCAGCTGTCAATTATTGAATTTGTTTGTGTCTGGTTATGTTCCCCCCTCTCCCTTATCTCTTTCATCTCCCTCCTTTCCTTCATCTTCTTCACCTTCTACTCTTTCAGAATCCTATTCCGCAACACCACCAAACATCATCATAGATTTGTTTGTTCTTCTTCACAGTATCACCGCCCACGCACATTTCAAGTTAGCTTGCTATTACTAACCCTAACAGAGTGCACTTACTTACACCGTCTCTCGCTCCAACCCAAGCCTTTCACAGCCTCGTTATCGCCGCCTCCCACAATCTATCATCGACCATTTATACAAGTGCTAAAACATTCCCATATCTTCTTCTCTTGCTCTTTCCTGTACAACATGCCATAAAGCACACCCGCCTCGCAGGCAACTGCTGCCTCTCTCAACTTCTTCTCACACCTACTGCTGCTACTCTTATTACTACTGGTGCCACCGTCAACACCTGCCCTCATCAAGCGCAATCCAATCTTCTCGGGCCAACTTCTTTAATGAATGCATGCCTCATGCATGCAGCCCCTTCCTCGCTGTCGCCTCCTCCTCCTCTTCTTCCTCCCGCTCCAATCGCGCTCGGCGTTGCTCCTTCTCTTCCTCTCCTTCCAGCAGGTCCAATTTTTCGCGGGCCTCGAATCCAACCTTACTCAAATACTGCAGTCGGTTCGTCAGGGCTACCATCCGCGTCCATTCCTGAACGAAGGGAGGGAGATAAGGAGGGAGGGGGGAGGGAATGAGACTTATGGGAGACGTGCGGGAGCAAAGCGCACCGCATTGCACCCCACCCACCCAGCCCTCCCTCAAACCCAACGCCTCCACCACGTACCTTCTCGGTATAGAGCTGTATCAGTTCTTTTTTCACTGCGTCGATTGCCTTCCTATTTCTTCTAATCAACCTTATCAGCGCCTCCGGCTTCCTGCTCTCGTCCACCTCCTCCCTCAGCTCCATCACCTCCATCAACAACGCAGGATCGGCCGTCTTACTCCTCTCATCCAGTGCCCGGACCCCTTCCAATTGCAGCAAGTATTTTGCGCGCAACGTTGGATCTTTCAACGTGCGATACGCGACATTGACGTAAGTGCTGTTGGAACGAGAAAAGTCTTGTTCAGTCGACGATTTTTGCATGTATCTGTCCGGGTGCATGGTCTTTTGCAGTTCAAAAAACGCACGCTCGAGCTCTTTAGGGTCAAGGTCGTAGGACTTAGGCAATCCAAATGTCTCGAAGTAGGAGCAGTGTCCAATAAGGGGTTGAATCTTGCCGCAGGCGCAGAAGAAGTTGCAGCAGCCGGTGGGTTTCCCGCAGGCCCAGCAGGGGGGCAGCTCGTCCGTGTGCGTATGGGGATGGTTGTGCTTGCTGGCGCTGACTTCTTCATTTTCGTAATTATAGCCATCTTCCTTCAAGTCGGCCCCTTGATGCTCGCAGTTAGGGTTGCCGCAGCAGAAAGGGGGAGGCTTGTGCGTGTCGTGGTTGTGTGCTGTGGAGGCAAGGCCAGCAGATCGTAGGAAGGTAGGGGGCCGGGGCTGTTGGCGTGAGCTGGACGGCAGCGTTTTGTCGTGTAATGAAGAGGGTGAGGAGGAGGATGACGAGGAGTATACCCAACTTGGCATCGAGAACGTTGTCATGCTGCTGCGGGAGTGAGCTGTTGACGAGGAGTAGACGGAGAGAGCAATGCAGGAGCGACGTCCACCTGCCCAGCCTCCAAAGTTACAGCGCCTAATAATGGCACCTGCCACAGTGGTAGATAGAGCGGGTGGACGTGGCATGTCTTTCTGTGGAATGTGCATGAAGTGTTTTGTGGCAGGGTCAAAATTGAAGAAGTGCAAGTACTGCTCGGCTGCTGGTCTGCCGTTGCACTTGCTGAGTTAGATGACTTGCTAGGGAGACAAGCACAAGCACGTGTGCAAAGCCCCTCCCACACAAGGCCTGAAAGTGGAGCCATACTAGCCCTATGTACCTGCATATCAATATAGCGGACCTTCCAGAGCCTTTGCCTACTTGGGCTTGCCTCTGTTCCTTGGCGCCTCGTGCAATTTATGATTTTTTTGCGGCTCGGATCGCCAATTTTTCCTTTCTTCCTCTCCCCCCTACTTGGACCCCTCTTACGACCCCTACGTACTACGAGGCTCGATTGTTCCCAAACCATGCTGCTTGAGGGGACATTGTCTGCACGCCTGCGGGCCCGCCGGTTTTGTGTAGGTCTGTATGCACGTATAAATATAGCGTGGGGCTTGACGTAGTGTTAAGGAGGCCAGCATCACAGCTACATCTCACCCTGCACAAAACCCAACGCCAGACACCGCGCGGGCAGCGCCTGTGAACATTTCTAGTGTCTGATTGAAAGAACGCCAATCACAGCAAGCTTTCGCATCGGCTGTGACGCATTGCTGCTTGCCTGCTTTGGTCACTGCGTCGCTTGCCTGATTCGTGGGTGCCCCTCTGCCCTGCCCTCACGTGGTGAAGAACTTCTGTCGCATTACCACCGATATTCTATTCTCTTGCTCGTAGCCATCACTAGGCGGCGACGCAGAATTTACATTGGACATGTCCTTTGCGCTAGTGAGCGGTCGGCTTGGTGCGCCTTGGTGCCGTTGACCTCGGAGGATAGCCCGTCCGTGCGTGCCCTGGTCGCTCGCAATCAAGGCGTGCATGCCCACACCACTAGCACTGCCACCGAAATACCTCGACCTCCATTCTAATCCTCTATTTCAAAAACATTTAACTCTCTCGCACAGCAACCGCAAGGCTCAAGGAACACTTTCGGTGAAGCGAACGCCCACCAGCCATGTCGTCCGCCGCCATAGGGGGGGACTCGGCCGGCAACGAAGAAGGCATCTGCGTCGCCATCCGCGCCCGGCCCATGAGCGGCAAGGAGAAGCTTCAAGGTCAACGCGCTTTGTGGCGGTGCTTGCCTGCCCACAATTCCATTACCTTGACGGGTCGTGATGGCAACCCCCTCCCGGACCGCAACCCGGGCTTCGGCTTCTTCACATACGATAAGGTATTTTCCGAGAACGCCAGCACCAGCGACGTGTATCAGGCTATTGGCCGCCCAATAGTGTCGTCGGTCGTGCAGGGATTTAATGGCACCATATTTGCGTACGGGCAGACGTCCTCCGGCAAGACCTACACGATGGTAGGGGACGAGGTCGAGGGGGAGGAGGGGGTGTTGCATCTGGCGGCCCGAGATGTGTTTCGACTGATTTCGGAGACGCAAGATCGTGACTTTTTGCTGCGCGTATCATTTGTGGAGATTTACAATGAGAATATTCGTGACTTGCTCGATCCGGAGATGCCTACTCTGCACATTCGGGAGGACCCACGAAAGGGGGTTTACATAGAGGCACATGAGAGTATCATCACTGATTTTGATTCGATCCTAACGGCGCTCAAGACGGGCTCGAAGCATCGCCGGGTGGAGGCGACAGCGATGAATGAGCGTTCCTCTCGCTCGCATACGATCTTCAAAATGATTGTCGAGAGCAAGGAACGTCCTACGGGCGTGTCTAGCACTGCTGTACCGGAAACAGCAGCAGCAGCAGCGCCGATGCCGGCGGCAGATGGTGACGTGGACGGGGCTGTACTGGTTGCGACTCTGAATTTAGTGGATCTAGCGGGCTCGGAGAGCGTGCGACACACAGGTGCGACGGGGAATCGGGCGAAGGAGGGAGGGAAGATCAATCAAAGTTTGCTTACGCTTAGTAGGGTGATTCATGCCCTGGGCCAAGATGGAAATACGCATAAGGGTTTTCGGGACTCAAAATTGACGCGAATTTTGCAGCCAAGCTTGTCTGGTAATGCTAAGATGGCGGTGGTGTGTTGCATCACGGCGGCGGAAAAATACCTCGAGGAAACGAGGAGTACCCTTCAGTTTGCGTCGCGGGCGAAGATGGTCAGGACGTGTGCGGTGGTAAATGAGGTATTGGATGATAGGGCACAGCTAAAGAGGTTAAAGAAGGAGCTGCAAGATCTCAAGGGGCGACAGAAACAATTGGAAGAGATAGAGGCAATGGGTGTTTGGGGGGGAGGAGAGGAGGGAGGAGGGGGAGAGGGAGGGGGCTTGAAGAAAGAGGAAATGGTTCGGTTGGAAGCGGAAAAACAAATGATGACGGGAAAGGTGGAGGAGTTAGAAGCGGTGAGGAAAGAGCAGGCAAATAAAATTTCCCGGTTGAAGACATTGATTCTGCAAGGTGGGGTGGGGGTTGTGGGGCCGTCTGATGCTGCGGGTGGGAAGGCACGTAGGTTTAAACGGACGCGTGAGACTTGGTGTCCTGGTGAGTCGGGGGTACCTCTTCCTCCCGGCGCTCTGGCGAAGAGTCTACAGGAGCTGGTGGTAGAGGGGGGTGGGGGAGTAGATGACAGTTTTATTTCAACGCTGGCTGCTGTCGAAGGGGTTGGAGGGGGGGCGGGGATGCGCAAACGTCGGAATGGGTCGTCATTCTGTGGGGGAGAAGGGGAGGGAGGGAATGGAGGGTTAATGGACGCGTTGGCCGAAGGGGCGGAGGATGGCGATGTCTCTTCATTGAATGCATCAATTGCGACGTCGGGGCAGCAAGTGGCGGCGCAACAGGAGCTGTCGAAGATCAGGGAGTTCCTTTTGCAGCAGCAGCAGCAGCAATGGAAGGAAGGGGAAGAGAGGGAGGAGGAGTGTGACGAATCCGATTTGCTGGTTATGATTAAGAGGTATATTGCTCAGGCAACAAAGGCCGCTGTTTCTTTTGCCTCTTCCGCTCCTCGGTCATGCAAGTCCATGGGGATCGGTGGCGTCGACGATGAGGATGGCGACGAGAAGAAGGACGAGGAGGAGGATGCGACAGTGCAGCTACCTTCGATGAGCGAGCTGCAGAAGCTGCAGGCGCTGATGGAGGAGAAAGACGAAGAAGTAGCCACGTTGCGGGAGGAGAAAAGTCAGCTTCGGAAGGAGATTGTGGGAAAGGCCGCTGAATTAGAGGCAGCCCACAAGGCCTTAATGGAGGCAATGGCAACGAAGATCAAGGGAGACGAGGAAGGAGATACTGGTGATAACACTGTGATGCTTGACCTAGAAATGCAGCGGCTGGTGGAGGGCATGGCTGAACGCGATGCCGAGATGGGTGAGTTGCGTGCGGTCTTGACAGCGGCGGAGGAGGGGGCTGCTGCAGCTGCTGCAGGGGGGCAAGCCAGAATGGAATCGCTCGAGGCTGAAATGGCTACTTTGCAGCAGCAATTGAAGGATGCCAACGTTTCGATGAAGTCGATGGTGAGAAAAGAAGTGCTAGAGGCCCTGCATGCCAACCATGAGAAGGTGCTTGCGGAGTACCAGGCGCAAGTTGCTGAATTGGAGGAGGGCAAGTCCGCGGCATTGGCAAAGGTGGAGGCCTTAGTGTCTGCCCAGAGCACTTTGGCGAGCGACGAAGACATGTCTGCCTTGCGTGCGAGTCACGAAGTAATGGTCGCTGGGATCCAAACCCAGATTGTTGAGCTGGAGGAGAGCAAGGCAAAGGCGTTGGCAGAGGTGGAGGCACTGCAAACGGCTCAGGCAGAGGACGTCATGAATGTGTGCACGAGCCATGAGGCAGCCCTAAGAGAGTTGCACGACAAAATCAAAGAATTGGAAGAGAGCAATGCAGCGGCAGCTGCACAAGTCGAGAGGCTGCAAGCCGTCCAGGAAGAAATGGTGAGCGAGGAGGAGCTGGCTGCTTTACACGATGGCCACGAAGCTGCCCTTCACGAGCTCCAGACACAGATCGCCGAGTTGGAGAAGAGCAAGGCTGCGGCATTGGCGGAGATGGAGGCACTGATGACCGCACAAGCAGCAGAAGCAGCAGCGGCAGCACAAGCAGCAGTTGTAGCATCGAATGTCCAATTTCAGGAGGATCGAGATCGGAGCAAGGCGGCGCTGAAGGAGGTGCAATCGAAGTTTCAGGCTCTGATTGAAGAGCTTCAACAGCGGCTGAAGGTCGCAGAGGCAGAGCGTGGGGCATTGGCGGAGGAGGCGACCAGCCGCGAGAAGGCCTCTGCTGCGCTTGTACAGGAGATGGAGGCATTGAAAAAGGAGGCAGGAAAGCAGGTCTTGGTACTCCAGGAACTCGCCGCGGTCTTGCAAACCTATGCTGCACCTGCTGCTGCTACTGCTGCTACTGCTACTGTTACTGCCACGATGGAGACGGATGCCGGAGAAGAGGTTGAAGGCGAAGTGATAGCCCCTGTTACGGCTGCTGCTAGTGCCGCTGCCAAGGCCAGTGAAAATGCGATTCCGTCACTGAACGAGCTGGTCGAAAGCGTGTTGGTTATGAAGGCACTGTGGGAAGCAAGGGTAGAGAGGGCGGAGGTGGAGCTGCGGGGTCACGCGCAGGAGAATGCTGGGCTGAGGGAAAAGCTTGGCAAGACATTGCGTCGTCGTGTTTCGTCGTTGCCGCCATTGGAGGGCGAGCGGGAGGACGTGCATGCCCAGATAATGCGTGCTGTTCGCCGGCGGCGCCGCAGCAGTCAGGGCACGGGGGACGAGGCGGGGGGGCAAGGAGGGGCGAAGATGGAGGAGACAGCGGCTGCTGAGGATGCAGATGAGGAGCCTCCCCAGCAGCAGAAGGAAATGAATGGAGAGGAAATGGAGGAGGTAAAGGAGTCATATGGATTGGAGGAGCGTATGTCGGATATGGCACAGGAGATGGAGCAGCTGGAGGAGGAGTTGGATGGATTGACGGAAGAGTTGAAGGGGAAGGATGCCGCGCTCGCGGAGGTGCAAGGCGCGTTGCGGAGCAAGGAGGATGAGTGCAGCCGTTTGGCGGACGAGCTTTTGGTAGCTCAGGAGAAGGTGTTGGAGAGCGAGGTCAAGGCGGAGGAAGCTTTGGCGGGTCTGGCGGATAAGTCTGCCGAGGCCCATACCCTGACGGAACGAGCAGAGCAGCTAGTTGCCGATCTGACCTCGGCCCGGATGGAGGTGACGACACTTCAGGCAGCGCACCAAGAGCAGCAGCACCAGCAGCACCAGCAGCACCAGCAATTTGCAAATGACGATGATACAATTGCCATGCTGCCTGCTCTGGACCCGATGATCGTTGCGGCACAAGAGCAGGCGCTACAAGAGGCGAAGGCACGTCTGGAGGCGCTGACCGCGGAATTGAGTGCGGTGCAAACGCAACTGTTGGAGAAGGACAGCAAGGTGGGGGCCTTGGAGACGGAGCTCTCCCACCAGAAGCAGCAGCAGCAGCAGCAGCAGCAGCAGCAGCAGCAACAACAACAACAACAACAACAACAAGAAAAGCAGGAGGCCAAAGGGCTCACAGTTGAGGCAGCGGATCAAGGAAACGAGAGCATCAGCAAGCTGCAGGCGCAGCTTGTGAACGAGAAGAATGGGCGTGCCGAAGCGGAGAGTGCGTTGGCGTTGGTGACTACGGATCTGACCCAAGCCCGGATAGATACGCGGCAGGCCGAGGAGAAGGTGGACGAGAGCCGTCGAGCAATGGAGGAGGCGAAGGAGGCCGCTCGAAAGGAGCACGAGCGTGTGGATAATGAGTTGGCCATGCGTGAGGCGGAGATTGCATCATTGAAAGAGCAGTTGCTTGTGCTTTCGCGTGAAATGAAGGTGACTCAGGAGAGTCTATATCAGACTGAGACGGCTGCGCAGGGGAACGAGCTTACGGACGTATCGCTCCGCAAGAAGTTGTCGCAAGTCCAGACACAATTAGATTTGGCTCAGTCATTGGTCGACAAACATGAGGCCCGCATCAAGGAGCTTGAGACGGAGAACAATCGCGTGATTCGCGTTGCCGAGGATGATGTCAAGAAAATCCGAGCTGAGCTGGAGCAAGCAACCAGAAGCCAGGTGCAGGCTTCAGCCGAGGGGGCGGAGATGCAGCGGTTGCAGGAAGCGCACCAGGCCTTAACTAAGAAGGTGGCAACGCTCAAGGCAGAGAAGGAAGAGGCGAAAGGCCGTGCGAAGGTGGCAGTGGACGTTGCTGATGGTTTGGAGAAGGAAGTAGAGGAGTTGCGCATGCTGGTTGGTAATGGACAGAAACAAGGCAATCCTGCATCTGAAATGGAGGATCTTCGAGGAGAGCTGGAGGTTGCCCGGGCACGTGAAAACGAAGTGAGGCAGGAGGCGCACCAGCAGCAGGTGCGGCAGAAGCGTCTACAGAAAGAGGTGGAGGCTTTGCGGGAGGAATGCAGCAGGGCCCGTGACGAGCTGGAGGGAGTGAAGGCCGAGCTAGCTGCTGCGCTTGCAGCAATCGCGGTGGCTGAGAGTCAGGACAAGGGGGAGGAAGCATTGACAACAGCGATGGCTGAGGTGGAGACGCTGCGTGCTCAGCTGGTGGTGATGAATGAGGGGGAGGCCGCACGTGTGGCGGAACTCCAGGAGGCCTTGACCCTGATGAAGGCGCGAGCGCAAGAAATGGAGGGGGGGCTGCAGCGGGAAGAGGCACGGTTGAAGATTTTGGAGGGAGAGGTTGAGGAAGCTAATACGAAGGCAGAGAAGGCGGAAGGCAGCCGATCAGAGCTGCTCAAGGAATTAAATGCTTTGTTCGAGGCAAAGTTTGAGGCCGAATCACGGGTGGCGGTGTTGGAGGACGAAATGGACAAGTTGAAAAAGCAGGTGGTGGAGTGCGAGACGGGGGTGAGCCATGGGGCGGAAGAGGCGGCGGAGGTGGAGGCGATGCGGACGGCATTGGCGCACAAGGAAGCTGAGGGATACCGAACCAAACGAGAGCTGGCTGAATTGAAGGAGGCGGCGGAGGCAGCAGAGGAGGCGATGGGGGCACAGCAGGCAGAGGTGGCTCGGTTGCAGGCCGAGAGCAGGGCGAAGGACGAGAGAATTAAGAAGCTGGATGCTGTAAAATTGACGACAGATCAGGTGGAAAAATTGAGGAAGATCAAAGCGGAACACGCGCAATTCAGTGCGGCTAACAAGACGTTGCGGCAGGAATTAGAGGCCCTCCGGCAACAGCAGCAGGCAAAGGCGGCCGCCTCAAGCAGCAGTGCCACGCAAGCTCTAGAGGCGCAGTCACAGACGATTGCAGAGTTGATGGTCGCTCGTGATGGTCTCCGGGAGAAGTTGCAGGCAAGCATGGCCGCATGCCGTAAGCTGGAGCTGGAGCGGTTGAGCGTGAGGGAGGCTTTGCAGGAGTTGCCACCTTTTGAGGATGGAGGAAGGGAGGGGCTAGGTTTCGAGGGGGACGTACCAGAGGATTTGGGGGTGGCTGTGGGCGTGCTGTTGGAGAAAATGCGAACGAAATTTTGTGAGAGTGATGGGGCGAGTAGGGATAGGGCAATGTTGCTCAGGGAGGTGGAGACGCTGGGAGAGGAGAAGGAAGAATTGAAGGCGAGATTGGAAGATTTAGAGGTGGGGGTGGGTGGAGCTCAGGAGGTGGAGGGGAAATTGAGGGAGAAGTATGATGGGGCATGTCTGAAGATTAAGGGCTTGGAAGAGGAGATGGAGAAGGTGATGTGTCAGATGAGGGAGGGGGCGATGGATAGGCAAGTGGCGGCGGAGGAGGCCGCGAGGAATATTCGGTTTTTAGAAAAGGAAAATTTGGAGCTGATGATGGAGATTAAGAAGTTGCAAGAACAGGCGTGTAGGCTGCAGGCTGAGTTGGATGGTGGTGGCACCGTTGGAGGAGGAGGAGGATCAGGAGGAGGAGGAGGAGGAGGAGAGGCTTTGAAGCCTATTCAAGGGCAGCATCCAAATATAACTTCTTCGACATCGTCGTCGTCGCCGTCGGCGAAAGAGATGATGGGTATGAGCAAGGTAGGCAAGTCCACATCCTCATATTCCTCCATTCCTATGTCGAGTACGACGATGCCAGCAGGCGTGGCGGGAGGAGGCAAGGAAAATGTTATGCACGCCGCGGTGGGAAGAGGGGGAGAGAACATGCTGCGAGCAAAAGAGGATGAGACGGCGCCGCCTTTCCGGTCGATGGATGACGATGAAACCTTGGCGGCGGCTAACCAGCAGTGCAAACAATCATAATGTCGAGATGGGGCAAGAGAAGGAGGAAAGGTGAGGAATAATAGCCAAAAACAGGACCAGAGACAAAAAAGACAGGGAGAAGCCGACAGCAGAGAGAAGAGGATGAGGGGAAAACAAAAGAGTTTTGAGCGAGAGGGAGTGTGGTCATGTCTTGCAGTGCTTTAGAACCCGAGCTTAGAATATTTAGGGAGAGAAATACAGACCGAAGAAATCAAGGATACATAAGTAATCAAGCAAGCGCATAAATTACAAAAATGGAAGGGAACCAAAGGAGGAAAGAAAAGATGATAACAACCGGGTACCACAGGATCATCAATAGAGGACGTAAAATCAGAGATCGAGGTTAAAAAGAAAACGAATATTCTAGTCATATGCTCATTGCTCTCTTGGGCCTTTCCCTATACATGCATGTAGTAAATCTCAAGCAGAGATCACTCCTCCAATTCCGCAATTATCCGTCTCCTCATGAATAATATCCCCTTCCGTATCTCTGCCTCTAGCTAAACCTCCCCACACGCATATCGTTCCAAGAAAATTCTCCGCGTCACCGCGTAAAACAAATGATCTATCACATTCCTTTTCCTTATCTCCTCAAACAACTCCTCTCCGACCGAGTCTCTGGCACTTTTACTCTTCTTATCACTCCGTACCGCCTGCACCTCATGAGGCAAAACCTGCCTCGGAGCCTGAGACCACCCAAATATTTCCTCAATCATCTTATCAGAATCTTTCAACCACTCAAGCACCAACACCACATGAAACCTTCTCACAGTATCAATAGCCACACTAAAATCAGTCCATTCAAACACCCGCTCCTGGTATTTGTGATAACCCCAATAGAAATCATTGTGCACAAGCGGGACACCATTCCGGCCTTTTTTCTCCAACGCATGTTTATCCATCGGATCTTCCTCTCCCAAAAACGTCTTCACATAGTAATTATCACCCATATTCCATGTCACCATCTTATCGTACCACTCGCGAAACGGCACCGGTGTCTCATCCTCCGAGCTTCCATCACGATGCTCCAAGTGCTCAAACCTGTATTGGGAGAACCACCGATCCGTAGGGTCACGCAGAGTCGTCGCGAAAACCGCATCGCCAATCGCAAATTTCGACCTCACGAAAGGGTCCCACTCATTCGCAGCTATTCGCCACCCCTTCTCATCCATTGTCTCCAACAACCATGACGTACTCCAAGGAGGCGTCGCAAGCGTACCACGCCCGTCGGGCATACAATAATACGGGGGAATCTGCTTAGGCATGTTCCTGGTGGCCAAATCGCAGAAACCCGTCCCGCCCGCCTTTCGCAAATGCTGGAAAAAAATAAACCCCTGCCCATCACGAAATTGAGCTGCCATCTCCATCCGTCTTAGATCGGGTTGCGTGAGGCGTTGTTCGGGAGGAGGACAGGTGAAATTTTCGGGGCTTGCAAATTTGACGTCTAAGGGGTCATTTTGGGGGTCGTCAAGCTTGGAGAGGAGGGATACGGGGTCGGTCTGGGCAAGGGAAAAGAGCTTCCGTAGACGTGTTTCCCAATAAGAATTTAGTGGTTGGGGCTCGGGGACGGAGACGGTCCTGTATGTTATCAGGGGTTTAATACTACTGGATTTTCGCATTTGCCGTCTCTGCTGCCGCTCCTGCTGCTGCTCCTCTTGAACTGCTCGCGGCGGTGGGACACTTGCCTTCATCACGGGCTCTCGATGCGAATTTTCCTTCATTGCAAGCTCCAGCTGCGTGTGGAGACCCTTCAGTTCCTTTTCAAGCGATTCTGTCCGCACTTCTGCCTTGCGTAGCTCTTCCTTGTCGGTGCCTTCATCTTGTTGCTGCTCACAAGCAGACATCTTGCCCTCTACCTCTTTGATCCGGGCCTTGAGCACGCGGATTTCATCGTTCTTGGCCTTCGTCATGGTTTTAAGGTAGGACTGTTCTACCTTGTTATCCAAGCGCAGCTTTTGATTCTCTTCAGACATGAGAGCGGTCTCGGCTTCGGCCTCGGTGATGCGCATCATCAGGTTTTGAACGTGCGCTTGCAGAGCGTGCAAGTCCACCCCTTTGCTGTTGCTGCTGCGGCTGAAAAGAGCACCGCTCCCACCGCCGACCGAATCAATCCGCGGGGACATTCCGACCAAGCCGGGAAGGTAGACGCCCATTGTGAAGCATACAATGAGCAGGAACAGAGTCGCATCCATGCGCAGGTGAGGCAGTCGGGCGGCGGCCCGGCCATAGAAGGAGGAAGAAGAACGGGGCCGGCGGGTGTGGGCGACCGCCGAGGAGGCGGACGAGGCCGGAGCGTAGTGACGGTGCAGGTAGGGCTCAACCATGACGCCTTCCTGTATGTTTTTTGTGTGCATAGCGTGCATATGAGTGGGTTCACGTAGTTGCCGGCATACACTTAGCTCTCCATCATGAAGAAGGGCCCATCTTTATTTGAATCGCGCACGACGTGTGAAATCCTTTTATTCTCACGAGCAGGATCACAAGGAGCAGCGTGCTGAGAATGAGAGCAAAGAGCGGGGGACCAGAGGCCTTCCGGACTGGCTCAATAGTAGAGCCAGAGAGCGTGACAAAGACCATTCTCTTGTTGCCTGGTCATTCTTCAGAGCGCACCTAAGCCGTTATGACAGACGGCGACGTTCTTGGCGAGGCAAACGAAGTGATCTGCGCTATATTCCAGTACCCAAGTGCGTCCGAAACTGACCCTCAAGTGGCTGGGCCATTAAGCAGCAAGGCACTGATAAATCGAGGAGAAAAGGGAAAATGTGCCGCAGAGTGCATGGTGACCTGATTTGGAATGCCAACAACCCAACAACCTCCCCCTTCTTCTAGGGCCGGTTTTGCACCGTGTACGGTGCCGGACATGAAACACAAGGCCCCAAAAAAATGAAATGCTTGTATTCGTGGCGTGGTGAGTGGTATGATAGAAGCGTCAGAGGAGAAAAGAAACACGGTGTACCAAAAAGAAATAGACTCGTAGACCCGGCAGGGAGTGTGAAAAAAACTGTACGAGCACAAGAGTGCTTCCTCGTTAAGATTTCATATCCTCAATTTCTATAAGCAATTGTTCCAGGCGGTGGAAAACACAACCCTGAATGAAACTCGGGGACATCTTGTTTGTCCAAAAGCTGGTACGCATTGGTCGAACTAGAAAGGTTGAAGTGCGGGCGGGCCAACCCCCCAACCTTTCTTTGTGTGGTTCATGATGTCCATTTTCACCTCGACAAACCATTCCTCGTCTTCATCGCAACGCCATCCTAAATCCAGTTTTTACTATAACCGTGTTCTACACAGATCTCTTTCCTTCCTTCGCCCCACCCTCTCCACCTCCCCGCTTGCACTTCTGACCACCTCCCTGCTTTACCCCATTACCTGTCCGCGTACGTTTCTTCCCATTCAAAAAAGCCTGCCAAGTGTTCTCTTTCCGTTTTTGAGTCTGCTCCTCCTCCACCCCACCCTCCTCCTTCACCCCACCTTTCCCTATCTTTTTATCCTCGCCTTCTTCCTCATCCTCGTCATCCCGCACGCTTTCCATCAAGTGCGCGAGTAAAATACGTCGCTCCGCCGCCTGACATTCTTCCACATCCCTCCGACGGCTCTGACGCTTCTCCTTACGCGCCTGCGCCTCCAGCGAAGTTTGTTTACCCCGCAACTCGTCCATGTACTCTCTTTCAAAGTCTTCCCACTCCCGTAGAAAGTCTATGAAGCTTCGGGACGATGAAAAAGACGTTCCTTTTGATTGAGGCGCGGTGCTGCCGCTGTCGGTGCTGCTGTTGTTGCTGCCGCTTGTACTGGTACATGTCGGTCGGACGAAGGAAAAAGACTTCCACGGTGTTGTCGAATCATTCAATGCGTCTTCCTTGCTTCCTTCGAATCCTTCTCTTTTCGGTGGCCGAAGCTTTCCCAAAAGATGTTTCTGCTCCTCAACATCTCGCAGTACCTCGTGGGCTTCCGATAGTCGAATGAATGCCTTTTGGGCGTCTGGCGCGGCGTTCTTATCTGGGTGCAGCTGGAGAGCAAACTTTCGGAACGCCCGGCGCACTGTCACAGGACTCGTGGTCTGCAGTGGCAGCTCAAGCACCTCAAAGGCATGTCGCGCTTGGAGGACCCGACGGATATGCGCACGTTGGTGATGGTGCGGGTCGTGGTGGGAGGAGGTGGAGTCAGATGGGGCCCGAGGTCGTTGTGGGCAAGACAGTGCCTCAAGGGAGGGAGAGACATCGGTGCTACTGGCCCGGTGCATACCAACAGTCCTGTGTGATAAGGTCTTGTACAAGGGACGGTTAGACAAAATAACGGGGGCGTCTCACAAAGTTTGTAGTGCGACCGGCATGTATTTTGACGAGCGGTTGTTCGCTGCCGCCGTTGCTGATGTTCGTCATTCGGCAGAGCCGTTGACTTTTCTCCAATCCCTACTTTTTTTGTACCTCCATTCTCATTTCATACATCCAAGCACAAATACAGAAGCATGAGATCTACATCTCGTAGAAATCATGGCGGCGCTGTCCGTATGACAGCTCATCGCTTGGAGCAGCGAGTCGTGCAGCAACGATTTCAAGAAACAAAAATTCAGGTTCATTGGCTTTGAAGGGAGAATGGGAAGACGCGAGTCGCAAAGCATACATTTGTCACGCGGGGGTGCAATTTTCGATAAGCAAACGAACTGCTCTTCTTCTGCCTCGTATTTTAGACCCTATTAAAAATTGTCCTCTCGGGCTCTTGTCCTTGTCAGCTACCTCACACCCTCCCCTCTCACCTCTCAATAACTCCCTCCAACCCATCACCTCCAGAATATTCTTGCCTCGACAGCAGGAGATCGCATATTGAATTACACGGCGGCATCCGAGGCCCGGATCATCAAACAGCGGGAGCACCAGGATGCCAAGCGCGCGGCGGCGGCACGTGCCCTGGAGGAGGAAGCTCGTGCGATGGAGGCAGAAAAGGAGGCCCAGCGACGGCAACAAGCCGAAAGTGAAGCCCGTATTGCTGCGAAAGATGCTGAACGCAAACAGCGGGAGCAGAAGGAATGTGAGCTCCAACGAATTTGCGAGACAAGCGACGAATTGCGGGAGTTGGAAAAAGCATTAGCCATTGCGTACATGAACAAGGAGCGTGCCGCTCAACACGAAGAGCGACAGCTGCTGGATCACTTGGACAAGGAATGGGCCATCCGCATCGATGAAGATACGGAAACACGTCGCCGGCTAGCGGTTCAGACGGATCGAGGTCGGGGAGCCGACCCACGCTTTGATCGACAGATGTTGAAGGCAGACATCCAAAAGCAGTTGGTGGAGCAAGAACGACGCCGTCAGGAGCTGGAGAGTGCCACCGCGGCCCAAGACAAAGCATTGGTCCAAGCTGCAGTGAAACGCGCGCAGCAAGAAGAAGCAGATCGGCATCGAGCATTGGCAAGGAAGAGGGAAGAGGTCCAGCAGATGCACCGCAAGCACGAGGAGGCGCGGGAGCGCATTCAGCGCGAGCAGCAGCAGCGGGATGCAGAGGAGGAAGTACGCATTCAACACTACCAGGCCATGCAAATTGCTCGCAAGAGCCACATTCGGCAACGGCAGGACGAACGCCGAGCGAGGCAGGAAGCGGTAGTTGCCAAGATTGTTGCGGAGGCGAAGCAGAAGCAAGCGGACGAGGAGGAATTGGAGACGTTGCGGACATTGCTGCACGCTGAGAAAGCAGAAGCCTCACGCCTGGCAAGGGAGGAGGCGAAATGGATTAAAAAACAAAAAGATCGAGATGACCTCCGTCGCGCCCAGGAGGAGCAACTTAGGCTCAAAGCCCGGCAAGTCGCCTGGGAGCGGGTGAGGGAGGAGAAGATGGTGGCGGAGATGCAGGCCAAGTTCGAGGCCGAGAGTCGACGTGAGGCAGATATCACAGCACATCGAAGGCAGGCAGACGCCACGCATCAGATGCGATTGCGGGAGCAGCTTGAAGACGGGCGGAGACGGGTGCAAGCGGAACACGCTTCTGAGCATGGGCCGAGCCGGGAGGAAGCTGCGAAGGAGGCGTACAAGCAACAAGTGGTGACTGAAGCTCGTAGACGGCTATTGAAGGAGCATGCCTCATTATTAGGAGAATTTTTACCGAAAAACTTGGCCAAGGAAGTCGAGGAAGGGAAGCGTTGTGATTGACAGAAGGGAAGCGTTGAGGGGGTGTGAAGATGAGGAGTGGGGAAAGGGAAATGAGTGTATTGGCGGCGCGGAGAGAAAGGGATGGAAACAGCAAGACATAACATGCATGTACAAGCGGAAGGCAAGAAAGTAGCATCATAATAGGAAGAAAAACAATCTCGACCTCATATCAGCCAAAGAGAACTTCCCCAACGTGCGGCCATGATCCACAGCAATCCATGCACCAACGCATTTTCGATAAGAGGACAAAAAAGAGCTGTTGCTTACTGCTTGCACCACCGCTATGTCCGCTCGTCTGAATACCTGGCAGGCACATTTATAATGCGCACCACCTTATCGTACACGTTTGGACATAGCTCAATTACTGATCGCAACATCGCCCAAACCTGTGGTCGGCTGAAAAGGGCCTAGATCCCAGACCAGACCCCACCCAGTGCGAGACCCCTCGCCCATCACTGCTGCTCCTTCCTGACCGCGAGCCCCACTCTCCACACACCACCCTACCCTCCCGCATCACCCTACATAGGCATCCGGAGGAGGGGTCGCCTACGGACAAGCGAATAGGAGAAGGAGTTGCAAGACTAGCCAGGCGCGCCCGTATTTTCGACCATCCACCCCCTCGAAGAGAACAAACTGCCGGCCTCGTTCAATCCACTCCACCCTCCACCTAGCCACCACTTCCATGACCGCGATGCTTCCCCGCCAAGCCCTGCGACATGTCTCCCGCAGCCTCGTGCGCGCTAAGCCCACGAGTAACTGCAGCACCACCGCCGCAAGCAACACGTCCGCCCTAATGGCGAGAAGATGCGCCCTCCAGCAGTCTGGTAAGTAACAGCTTTCGGACCACCACGCAATCGATGCGCCCATCTGACCACCCCTTTTGGTTCCTTCTCCAGCTTTCTCCTCCCTTCTCATTACTCATCGATTTGTTGCGTTAACGCCACGCACACAAAACCAACAGCGCGCTCCATGGCCTCTGTGGGCGCCTTACTCGACCAGATCACGTTTGAGATTCCTCTCAAGGAGGCCCTGCAGTACCCCAAGGGCAAAGAAAAATGGACGAGGGCGGACATCAAGGTACGTTGATGTAGGCAGGAAGAGGGGGAGGGAAGGGGGGGGGGAATGACGGGCTATTGTGTAAAAGTACGGGACATACAAGATGCGAGGATGAGAAAATAGCTCGAGGGGAGAGAGGCGGGTCAGGAACCCTCATCATGCATAGGCATGCACTCACCCGTTGATTGTTTTTACACTTGTCCTATTCTCTCATGTTGCAGTTGGCAGCAGACGGGTTGGCTGCAGGATTTTTGGACCTGGGCTTGCAGCCGGGGGACACGATCGCCGCCTGGCTTCCAGGGGATGATGCCGATTTGGTGAGTGAAGAGAGGGACGATTGGTTGGTGACAATAAATGATGGGGAAGGAGTAACTAAACGACAGCAAGTGGTGGAGAAAGAGGATGTGAAAGGATGAGAGAGCGCAATCAGGGAGGGACGGGGGGGGAGGTTGCGGTGCCGGCTTCTTTATCCCTCACTCCCTGCCTTTTATTGCATCTCCCATTGTCCCTTTCGCTCCCCCTTCCCTCCCCCCGTCCCTTCTTTTCCTTTCCTCATAGCACATCACCCAATTCGGCGCCGCCAAAGCCGGGATCACCCTGGCCATGCTCGATTGGAATATTAGCAAGGAAGGCCTCGAGAAGACCCTACTTGATACCAACGCCAAAGCCCTTATTTATGCTCCTCAACGCGACGACACCGACCTGACCGCCCTCCTTCAGTCTCTCATTCCCGAGCTTGCCACCTATGACGATGGTACCGGCGTCCCTTTCCGTTCCCGCAAGTTCCCCCACCTTAAGTTCTTGGTCCACACGGGCTTCGACGTGATCCAGGGCGTGGAGAACCTTAAGCATATCTTCCTGCCCCTGGAGCCAGAGCGCAGTCCCTTGCCGGCCATCCAGGCGTTGGTCAGTGACAACACTCCTTTGTTCTTACCCGTAGCCGCGGACGGGAGTCGGGGAGGGTCGGTGTTGAGCCATGCGGACGTGCTGAGTAAACAACTGTGGCCGGTGGTGTCCGGGGTTTTGAATAAAAAGTTGGTCAATGTGGCAGCGGCTGCCGGGGGGGCGAATTAAGGGGGGAGAAAGAAGGAAGGATTTATGGACGGAGGGGGAGAAGTGCACTGGAAGGAGGGTGTTTGTAGGAAAGGCGGAGGAACGGGGGGGCGGAGAAAGGGATATGATTACGACATGGAGGGAGAAATGATAGGGAGTAAGAGATGACGGCTTGTGAGTGGTTGCCATAGTAGAAGGAAAGCAGGGAAGTGGAGAGGATGGCAACGTATGGATATTTTGATGGAGCGGAGGAGAGGGGAAAAGGAGACTGATTTATGGTTGTCGGAAAGTTCATTTTTTTCTTTATGTATGGGGGGTAGTGCGACGTGGAGGAGGGGCTGATGATTCTTGTTGTCTGTGGAAGTGAGAGATCAATGGAGAAAGGGGTTGGGGGAGGGGATGAGGGGGAGATGGGAAGAAGGAGAAAAGAGAGACGGAGGATCATTGCGGCGAGGAGGAGGAAGAGGAGAAGGAGGGAGGAAGGTCGAAGAAAGGGCAAGGGAAAGGGGGAGAAGATAGAGTTAGCTGAGGTGGAGAAGATAGCGTTAGCTGAGTGCATGGATAGTTCTGGTGATGTCTGCGCAAGGGAGGTGGAAAGAACACTGGTGCGGGTAGAAGGATGAAGTAGAAGTAGTAGAACGAAAGGATCGATATGCACTTCTTTTTCTCGCGATTTTTCTCCTTCTGACCTTTCTTCCACTAATTTTTTCTCTGTCTCCATTTTTTTTCTTTCTTCACCCTCCGTTCGAAGCTCCTTTTTTGTGGAATGTAGCGGCAATGGGGCAAGAAGGCAATATCCACGTCCTGTGATGAGGACGAGGAGGTGAAGGTCATTCCCAGAAATAGCTGAGAAAAAGACTGAAAAGAACAAGACAACGACGATTTAAAATAACAGCAAAGCATGGCCACCACTCATACCTATGAGTGGCACGTCCCTTTTTTTCGTAGAACTGTTACTCTTCTATTTTAAGTTGATATGGTTGTTTTTTTTCGTCTCTAATCTCCTTCAATTGCTTCCTTTCCAAAATCCCACACTCCGGATCCACCTGTCTCCTTCATCCCGCTTCCAGACTCTGCGGTACCCTCCCTCCTCTCCCTCCTTCGTCCTCCGCCCTATCCTTTCCATAAACCCCATCGAACGGGCCCCTGATACATAGCTACAAAAATACGTCGAGTCGAGAGGAGAGAACGCGCGGTCGAGAGAAATAGGGAAGGCGAGAGCCCTCATCCCACGTAGACCCCGGCACTCCTTCTCATCCACTTTCCTTCCTTCCCTAGTGGTCGTCCTCCACCAAATCCCCTGCCCTCTCCGCCTTGCACTTCTTGAAGCAATCCGTGTCAAACAAGGAGCACGAGGAGCACTCCCAGGGAAAGGGCTTCGAGCGGATCTGCATGTAGTCCGGCAGAGGCTTGTCGCTGTGCGCCCCGTGGTGGCCTCCGGCCATGTCAACCATCTCTTTGAGCGAAAAGAGGACGACGATGCCCGTAGCGGCGATGGAGACTTTGCGCCACTTTTCCACCTCCTCTGCTGTTGTTTTGTGTGTTTGGACGGGGGGAAGGAGAGGGGAGGGGAGGAGGGGTTAGAGATAAGTATTTATAGATTCTTACTCAGTCAGGCAACCTGTGCTTGGACAGCCCGGAATCCCAATAACTTCATTCTGCCGCGAGGAGACGCCTTTAGACGGCCAGCAGGCGTGCATTTGATAGAAGAAGCACGGACGACGAGGCTCCTCTTTCTCTCTCGAGCCTCTCACCATTTCTCTGCCTCAAGCCTCCCGTGAGCCTTAAAGATGCCTAACATTCTAAATCCAATCCAGAGCAATTTCAAACAAAAGCATTCCATGCTTCCTCGCTCCAAATCCCTCTCCATTCTTGATGAGAAAACTTACCACCATGGTCGCCGTTAGAGGATCCGAAACGACGGACGTTCCTGGGCGTGGTCGACACGCGGCGGAAGGCGCGAGTCAATGCAGAGGACTGTGCATGGCATATATGTACGTAGAGGTATGTAATGTGAGACCAGGTTTGTTGCGCAAAGGGAGCTCGAGGAGGGCATGCACAGGTGTGGGGAGAAACAAGGGGCGTTTGGCCCTGCCGACTTCCACCACACTATGACACCTACCATGATTGTCCCGGTGGCTGCTGGAGAAGGTAAAGCGGCTTCCCTTGCCTGTGATCTATGTGTCGTAGGGTTCGTATGATAAGGGAAGTAAGACACAGTCATGTGAGGGCAAGAAGGAGACAAGCACGCAAGAGGGAGGACCGTTGTCTCGGATCGAGGTCACTATTTGCCTTGCCAAATACACTCTCCCGCGCTCCCACGCCCAATAACAATAATTAAGTGCAAGGAACTATGTATGAAGTGGTAAATAGGGTGAAGCACGACGTCGTCAAGCGAGACAAACTGCCTTGATGGGCTCCGCGGGGCAAGCAGGCAGCCAGATGCTCACTCACACTCCGCGTCTTCACAGTGTTTCTCGTAGACAAGGTGTAACACCCCCCCTGGCATGCATGCAGATATGCGATGGTGCGGTCTTCGTTCACCCTTTCACATGCATTCATTGTCGCCTTCACACAGGTTTCGCCATGCCGATACGATCTGCGATACTATGCCTTCTTCCCATCGTCTTTATAGTCACCACCGCAGTTTTTTTACCTTGCTGTAGCGCGTTTGCCCCTCTTTTCCATCCCACGTCTAACCCTACTCGTCAGTCAAGACATCGCGTTGGAAAAGGTATGTAGCCAATACCTGCACCTACTCCTAATATACTTTCTCACATTGCATTTTCAGCCACCCATCGTACTTGCGTGGTCACTTATCCCTGCATACATGAGAAAGAGTGGCTACAGCATCGTCCGTTCCGTCCACGTCATTTCATTTGGGGACGTATCTGTAAGCCACACACGCTTCTCTAGGGATAAAATGAAGTATAATTCACATCCCACGACGAACGACACGTTTACCCTTCAAACAGGTCTGTCAATCTCGTCAATACCATTGCACTTCCCCTCCTCCACAACCCTTGCCGTCGCGAACTTCAACTGGGGAGGGTTCTTAAGTCGCAAACCCGAACCTCCAAAGGACACCACTCCGGCACCGCTTGACGCCATCTGCTCCGCCAAAACACAGGCTTTTGATCGAGGTGCCATGACTGCAGCCACATTGGTTGCGTTTCTCAAGAAATATAGCACGGAAAAGAAGGGACAAACTCTTGATCAGCTTGTGGCGTCGGCGGCAGTCGCCGTGCCGAATCAATCCCGTAGAGCCATGCTTCTCCAAACGTACGATTCGCTTTCTACTTCCACGCAAAAAAGAAGTATGAACAAATTTTCATCCTCCTCTGCCGTTGCTTCCTTCTCATCCTCGTCCTCCTCTTCAAAGGCAGGCGGAGCCATATTGGGGGGAAAGTACAGTCTTCTCAGCACGGGCTCCCAGGGTCCCCGAGTCAGCAGTGGGAAGAGCGCTGTTGTTGACGCCATTGCTGTCAATAAAAGTCCCAAGAGTATCCTCAAAGCGAAGTTAAGTCGGAATGTGGTGGCTTTGCGAAGAGAAGCCGACAACCTCAAGGCCTTGCGGGGAGTGGGGGCTGGGGCAAGGAAGAGCGTGATTGAAGTCTTTGATTTCTTGGAGAATTACGACGGCCGCGGCAGCCATGCACTGATCATGGAGGCAGGGAAAGAGGATCTTGTAGGGAGGGTGAAGAGAGGCGGTGCGCTGTCGCGGAAGGACTTGAAGAAAGCGTGTGCTGTTGTGGTAGAGGTGTTGGGAGCACTCGAAAAGAAACAGCTGGTCTGGACTGACCTAAGAGCATCCAATTTTGTCGTGATGCCAGCAAAAGGCCTGGGAGATGGACAAATCAAAGCAATTGATTTGGAGAGTGCCGTGCCTGTGGGAGAAAGGCCAGTAGATTGTACGCCTGAGGTGACACCACCCGAGGTTGCACGTTTATATGTCCAAGGACGGTTGACGGAGGCTGTGGCGGTGACTAGTTATGACGTGTGGAGCTTGGGAATTTTGCTCTTGTTTCTGGCATCGGGTGGTAAGAATTTATTCGATGGGGAAGCATCGAGTCGCGTGATGGCTTCATTGGCATCGGCGACGCAAGAGAAAGTGGAAGGGCAGGTAGAGAAGTTGGTGTCGGATGTCAAGATTGCGACATTCATCAAAACTCTGTTAGTCGTGGACCCAAGGCAGAGACTGGGTGTAGCGGCGATCAAAGCAAAGCTTTTCTTCTTCTAGATTGAGAAAGGTATGGTTGATTAGCCGCTTGCAGTGTATTATAGAGGTGGAAAAGAGGAGTGAGGGCGGCTGGTTTGGGAACGTACTTATATCTAGGCTGACTCAAGCCACGGATTTTATGACGCTTGAAGGGATAGGGTACTAGCAAACTTTAAGAAATATGATAGTAATAGCACGTGAGAACCAATACAGTGTGCGAATACGATTAAGGCCTTTTTTTTGTTGAGTTTACTTTGCTTTTTTTAAGTTGGGAGGGAGAGGAGGTTACCGACTCGCCCATTCCTTGACTGAGACGTTACCTTCACACCACACCCACACCGTACACCCACCATGCACAGGCGCGTCGGAGCAAGCAACAGTATGATCGCCTTATAAACATTTCTTCCCGCGTTCTATTATCGTCCACGCACCGCCACTTATTTCCGTCGTCGTCCACGCACCGCCCCTTATTTCCGAGCATCCTTTCCCCCCACAACTTCCGTCAATCATGGCCTCTTCCTCCTCCTCTGTCTTCGCCCATCTCCCCATCCCCCTGCAAAGAGCGGTCATCGGCCTGATGATGCAGCTCCGACAGTCCGATCAGGCCCAAATTGCGCAATTCCAAGCGCCTTTGGAGGCGTTGGCGGACGCGGTGACCTTGCTCTCCGATGAAGAAGAAGCTGCAGATGCCGTCAGCCTTGTCCTCCTTCCCGTCTACACCATCTTGACCCTCCCCTCATCCTCCGATACCAAGACAAAGACAACTGACAAGGTAACGCCCACATCCCCATCTTTGACATCACTTCCACAAGTACAAAAGCATCCGCAGCCGCCGCAGCAGCAAGCCCATCGCACCCCCGCAGAAGCCAAGGCTCTCGCTGCCGCCTTACGGTGTGTCAGCAGAATGGCAAGCAAGTGCGGCTCGAGCGTCATTCGTGATGATCCCTCCATATACCTGAAGATTTTGACCCAGTTGGTTATGTCGCTGGCTACATTAAGTAAGGAGGATTCAACAAAGCGCGTGGAGTGGTGGGTGGAGGAGAAGGCAGTGTTGGAGGCCTTGCTGGCGTTGTTGCAGTGCTCGCCTCTGCACGGGGACGGAAGAGGACAGAGAAGAGAAGGAGAAGGAGGGGAAAATAAAAATATAAAAGAGAAGAAGAGCGACAGGGAGGAGCCGGCGATACCGTCATTAGACGACTACCTCGATGACCTCGAGGAGGAGGACGATGACGCGAAGGAGGAAGCAAAGGCAGCAGCGCTTCACAGACAAATGTTAGCCGAAGCCCATTGGAAGGAAGTGGCTCGGGCATTAGTTGGAGCTATCAGTGGTGCTATTGTCGCGCAACTTATCCAGGGTCTGCTGGACGTGATTGCCCGAGATAGGAACAGGGACATGCGTTTGCTCGCGTTATCTTGTTTGGACAACTTAATCATTCGGTTACTACCCTGTCCTGACGTGTGGCGTCCGTTTTTCCCTGGGGTCTTCGGGGGATTGATCAAGGTGGTGCTAGGGGATTACAAGCAGGGAAGTAGAGTGATGGCTGCTGCCTTGGAGGTACTGCTGGGGGTCACAGCCATGCTCGCGAATGTGAGGCTCGAAGCCACGGAAGGGTTGGGTTGCAACAGCAGAAGTCTGCAGGGGCAGCAGGAAGAGGTAGAGGGATTATTACCGAATGGAGAAGGAGGTGAAGGAGGAGGGACTGAGGCCAAGCCTTCCTCTTCGTCGCTCTCCACCTGGCAGCAATTCAAAACCCACCTCCTGTCCTCTTCCCCCTCCTCCGCCCCCTCCATCGCCTCCTCCCCCCCCCCAAAGCACCGGTATGTGTCTATCCCTGTCCCTCCCCAAATCCAAGTCCACGTCACCATGCAATGGGCGAGGGATCTGCAGAGGCGTCTGTCTGACTACCTGCCTGTACTCCTCCGTGCTTGTCTCTCCAGCGAGTCGGTGAAAGTGAGAGAAGTCTTAATAGACGGATTGGATCGCATGATTGCGGAGAACGATGACGAGAAAGGGAGGGAGGAAGGCGGCACGATGAAAAACTTGTTTTTGGTCGATTTGGAGGGTGAGGAGGAGGAGAGAAGGAGGGACCAGGGCGTAGCAGCAGTAGCGGAGTTGTTGAGGGTAAGGGTGTTGGATGCTTTGGTTGCGTTGCGGGCAGATGATGCACCGACAGTAGAGAGGAAAGCGCAGAGAGTTCTCACTCACATTCTTGGCAATGGTAGCAGCAGCAGCACGAGCAGCAGCAGCACGAGCAGTAGAGAGAGTCTTGTATCCAGGTCGCGTCTGCTGGATCGCGTGGAGGAGCTCCTAGAGTGCCTGCCAGCAGTGGCAACAGCAGTGAGCGATGTTGGCCTGCGGACGACGCTTCGGCTCTTGAAGGGGTACCTTGACTTGTTGTTGGTGGGTGGGAGGGAGGGAGGGAGGGAGGGAGGGGTGGTATGTTTGTTGAGGGGGGAGAAGATGGAGAAGACGATGGGGGCGTTGAAAATGTGCCTGGAGGCGGAGCGGGGAGGGGGGGGATTGCAGGTTATCGATCCTTTGCCTTCTTTTTTGTCGGACACGAGAAGAAGGAGGAGGCAGGAGAAGAAACGGGAGGAGGAAGCAGACGGAGCAGAAGGGGAGGATAATGGGGAGGAAGACGAAGGCGGGAAGAAGAAGGGCCTTGGTGCGCTCAGACTCGCGGAGCAGCATCCAACGTCATTGCCTTCCGTCTCTTCTGCCGCTGCTCCCGCGGGTCCGACGTCTTCCTCTACCTCGTCAAGTTATACACTAGGCTACTACCGTCAATCGTTTCGACACGTTCGAAGCGAGGCTGTGCTGGAGGACTGCAAGTCCATGCTCCGGTTGTTGGGGCATGGAGGAATGAGGAGAAAAAGAAGGGGAGGAGGAGGAGGAGGAGGAGGAGGAGGAG
>Ga0160419_100300_pt1 | contig 34172 bp, 40 predicted proteins | sample CelAP2metagpilot_2_FD_108196 | JGI IMG/M metagenome (GOLD analysis project Ga0160419, IMG submission 108196) | Phycosphere-associated microbial communities from Cellana algal ponds in Kailua-Kona, Hawaii, USA - Cellana AP2-4-25 metagenome pilot ... | reverse complement strand
TTTCCTTCTTCCCCTCTTTTACCTCCCCACCTCTTTCGAAACGCATTTACCTCCTCATTGAGCCCATAATTCGGATCATTCACTATGGGGAAACCTAACCATTGCAGATGACATCGAATCTGGTGTGTTCTTCCTGTGATGGGCCTACATAAGACCAACGTCCTCCCCCTCGATCGCAATCTCCCTCCACCCCTCGCCCCCTCCTCACTATCACCACTATTCCTTCTCTCTCTCACTTCTTCTTTCGTTCCTTTCATATCAACAACACCACCAATCCCACCATTCTTTTGTTTCTCAATTTCTATCTCTTCGCCAACATCTGCACCATCACCTCTTTCTCCCTCCATCCTTCCTGTCATCGCTCCTCCCTCGTCCTCTTCCTTCTCATTCTCCTCAAAGTATCCCAACACTTTAAACAAGGTCTGCGAGTGCTTCCCTTCCTCGCTGCAGGTGTACCGGGCGTCGCGATAGGAGATACAAAAAATGCCTGCTTCGACAGATAGGGAGCCGTCAGCTTGTAGACGGACACGTGAAGGCGCTGCGGTTGCTGCTGCTCCTCTTTCTTCTACAGTGACAGCAGGAGCAGTAATAGTAGTAGTTGCAGCAGCTGTAGAAGAAGGAGGAGGAGGAGGCTGAGAAGGCGGAGGAGGTGGGTTTACTGGTGCTGCTGCTGCTGGAGCCGTTGCTCCTTCTGGTATAGCTCCTGCTGGTGATATTTCTGCTTCCGCGGCTGCTGCAGCTCCTTCTCCCGTTCCTGGTAGTGCAGCAATATTGTCGTCGCGAAAAGTGGGGCAGGAAGGGAAGGAGGTGTCATGGTTTCCGTCTTTCCCCTTGCTGACATGCTGTTGCTGAAGCCTAATTAATCGCTTTTCTCTCTTCTCTTGCTTTTTCCTCTTCTTCAAAGCTTTGCGATCTCCGGACCTTCCTCCTCCCATTCCTTCCTTTCCCTCCTCATTTTCTTCAACGTCATCCTCCTCCTCCTCGGCCTTGCCATTGCATTTCCCCCCACTCCTCCCTTCCTCAACCTCTTCCATCCCCTCCCCCTCCACCATCGCCTCCTTACACCAATCATCGAACAGCACCTCCTCCCCCCTTTCCTCTCCCCCTCCTTCCCTATCACTTACGCCTCTCATGTCTCCCTCGACCAAGGCCAGGTAGTATTTTTTTGTCTGCCCTCCTCTCAGCTCCTGGGAGAGTTCATTTGCCTTATGGGAGGATTTGGCTAGTATTAGGAGACCGGAGGTAAGCCGATCAAGGCGGTAAATAAGAAAGAGCTTTTCCTCGTCCTTTTTAATTTTTTGTTGCCTCTGATGAAAGGAAATGTGATGCTCCTGGGGCTCTTTTTCCGACTGTGATGCGAGGGTTAAAGTATGCTCTTCCGCGAGGCCTCCCTCCCGTCGTCGTCGTCCTCCTCCTCCTCCTCCTTCATATTTTTCTTCATTTTGAGCCACTGCTGGCATGGAGTCCTCACCCATTCCTCTTTCTCCTCCACCTCTCCCTAATCCTTGTCCCGCATGTCGCCGTTCCTCGGCCAGGATCGAGAGAAGGGAGTTATGCCTATATGCCCCACAAGGATGGATGGGGATGGTCGGGGGCTTGTCTACCACGAGCAGCTCGTCGTTCTCAAATACAGCATTGACCTGCAGGAGAAAGGAAAGAAGGAAGTGATTACTCCACGTGGGTGAATGGGGATGGTTGGCGGTATATACGTTCCTTAGGTTTCTTTATTTTGAATCACAGAGAGGGCCTGAAAAGACGGAAAGAGAGTGGGAGGGAAGTAGGAGGGATGGAAAAAAGGGGGAGGCAACACGCGTTTTATCTCAACATTATCAAAAGCACACCACTCTTTCTTTCCCATCTTTCCACGCAACCCTTTCTCCCTCCACTGCTCACCTTCTCGCCCAATACAGGGGGTTCGTGCCGGTGGCATTTGTGTAAAATCAAATCATTATTTTTCAGTAAATAAGATGGCAAGACTTTCTCTCCATTCACAGTTATGGTACCGGCCTGGATACTGCTGGCATAGTACTGAGGATTGTACGTTCGAAATTCCTGATGAAGGAAGGGGGGGATGGAAGGGAGAACATTACGTGAGAAGGGAAAAAGAGAGGGAGGAGGGGGCAATGCACACCTCACATATGACTGAGAAGACAGGAAGTGGGTATGCAGAGGGTCCCCTTTCCTGTTGCATTCTTACTTTCTGGAAGACCTCCGAAATCGACCGCCCCCACCACCGGCCCTTGGCCCGAGCATAAAAGGAGTAGACGTAAGGTTTAACGTGCCGTAGACCATCCTTAATCTCATACTCTATCATCGGCTCCGGTGGGGCATTTTGCCCATTGCTGGGACGAAAACGCTTGCGGGATTGCTGCTGCTGATGCTGTAAATGCTGCTGCTTTTTCTTCTTCTCTTTCTCGTGTTGTGACTGTTGGTGCTGCTTGGGGTTGTGTTGGGAAGAGGACTGGGGCGGCTGCTGCTCGTGGAGCTCTCCGACAGGCTCTGCGAGAAGCTGGGCAGGAGTAAAAGCGGCGGCCGACATGGGCGGGTCGACTTCCATAGCGTCGCTGTCGTCGCCGTTCCGGTGCTGGCTGTCTTGTGAATACATGCGAGGATGATGGGAATGAGTGTGGGGTGGAAATGCTTCAGTGTAGCAGCTGGGGCTCAACATCGCCAACAGCAAGCTACGTTGCGTAGTTGCGTCATGCGCCTTCTCATGGTCTCATTTTGTCTCTCCCTGCGTATATTGGAGCACCAGACTTCATTCCAGACGCTGGATATAGTTGTATTGACTTGGTGTGGAATTCAGATATCCATTCCCTGAAGTTCTCGTGGCATAATTATTGCGCTATCCTCTCATCTAACCTCCCCCTCATATCAGAGTAGCTTCCACCATGTCTGCCGCCAATCTTCCTAAAAAAGCAAGCATTGAGACCATCCTTGCTCAAGCAGGGATCCGCTACCAGGAGATTACTAGCATCTCCTCCCGCGATATAATTCCGCCCCTCCACCTCTCGACTACCTTTGAACGCGACATCGACGGAACCTACTCTAATGGATTTGTCTATTCGCGGCATGACCATCCCACGCGGGCTTTGTTGGAGAAAGGTGGGTCAAATGCAGAGAGGAGAAAGATACATTTCTCTAACCCTTCCCTCCCTCCCTCCCTCCCTCTTTTCTTCCTTCCAGTCATGACAGACATTGAAGAAGGTGCCGAGTGGTCCGCTGCCTTTGCTAGCGGGATGCAAGCAGCCACTGTGCTCCTTCAAGCTTTTGGCGCGAATGCCTATTTGATTCTACCGAATGACCTTTACCAAGGTATCCGTGTCCTCGTGCGGTCGACTTTTGAAGAGTGGGGGTTAAGGAATGAGTGTGTAGATATGACAGACCTAGGAGCAGTAAAAGAGATAATGGACCGAGTATTCGCTGATGCAGGAACAAGCAGGGTCTTGGTGTGGATGGAGAGTCCCTCCAATCCTCTCTTGAAGGTAGGCAAGGAGGAAGGGAAGAATGAAGGAAGAGGAAGTGAGGGCGGAAATAAAATAGACGAAAGGCAGCCATGCGTCATTTTCTCCTTCTCCTTCTCCCTCATTCCTTTCTTCAGGTCATTGATGTCCGGGCAATTGTGGCCCTTGCAAGGCATTATAGCAAGAAGCACGGAAAAGATTTTTTGTCCATCCTTGACACCACCTGGCACTCGCCCTTCCTCCTTCAAGCCCTCCTTCCCCTCGGTATCGACATCACGTACGGAAGTGCCACCAAATTCCTCGGCGGTCATTCCGACCTCCTGGCCGGTGTTATTACGGGTCGAAAACGCAAGGCCTTAGTGAGCGGAGGGGGCGGAATGGTGGATCTAGAGATACCTGTACGTCACTTGCAACAAACCATGGGAGGGGGGCTCGCGCCGTTCGATTGCTGGTTGCTTCTGAGGGGGCTGAAGACCCTTCCTTGTCGAATGCGGACACATTGCGAGAACGCACAGAAATTGAGTCGTTTTTTTGAGACTCACCCGCGAATCAGCGTCGTACATTTCCCGGGGTTGGAGTCTCACCCCGGTCATGGGTTGCACAGAGCGATGATGAGGAAGGAAGGGATGGATGGGAGCATGCTCTCGATACAGATGAAAGGTGAAGAGGGCGGGACGGAGGACGAGACAGCAGTGGAAGAAGAAGTGTTTAAGGTATTGGCCAGGCTGAAGATCTTTCGGAGGGCGACCTCGTTGGGAGCCACGGAGAGTTTGTGTGAGCATAGAAGGAGCGTGGAGGGGCCTATGAGTCAAACGCCGCGGAACTTGGTTAGGATTAGTGTGGGATTGGAGGGGTATGAAGACTTGGAGGAGGACTGGCGACAGGCGTTGAGTGAAGAAGGGAGTTGAAGAGGAAGAAAAGGAGGAGGAGGAGGTGGAGGTGGAGTGATTCGAAGGGGGGGGAGGCTGGACTGCTTGTTAAAAGGGGGGGGGGGGATAACTGTAAAAAAGGGCAAGGAGTAAGGAAAAATAGATAACCTAAGTGTATGGTATCTCCCCTTCTTTTCCTTCCTCTTTTTCTCCTCCTTCTCTTTCATTTCTTTGTCGATATTGATGTTGTTGTTATTGTTCTTGTCATCGTAGTGTTGTCGTTGAGGCCTGTTCATGGTATCTTGCACATTGATTCTTTCTTTCCGTTTCACTTTTTTCGAAATCCTCATTTTTAAGTTCGTCGTTTCTTGTGCGTCCGATCATCATCTGTCCACCCTCGATAGTCAGATCCTCCTCCCCCTCTCCCTCTTCTTTCCCCTCCTCCTCCTTCTCCTCCTCCTCCTCCTCCTCCTCCTCCTCCTCCTCCTCCTTCTCCAACTCGCCAACCACCGCCACCATGCCAAGGCTTACGATCTTGCTCTCTATCTCTATCATCACCACCATTATTGCCGTCCCTCCTCTTCCACCCGCTGTTGCCTCCTCCCCCTCCTCCTCCCCCTCCTCTTCTCCCTCCTCCTGAGGACGGCCCGCCTTCGAAAACCGTGTCGGTCCAATGTCCATTCGCCATCACATCCACCATCACCTTCGTCACCCTCCCACCTTCCCTTCCTCCCTCCCTTTCTATTTCCATCTCCTCTCTCCTCAACACTGCATATTTCAAATCCTTTAAACCGTTCGTATTCCAGGTCTCATCATGCTCGGCGAGTACCTCCCACTTGACGTTACATTTCCACTCCCTATTACTCCGCAAGACCGCCAGCTTCTCCTCCAAACTTACCCCCTCCATGTCCTCCATCCCTCCTTCCTCCTCCTTCTTCGTCGGTTTCCGTACTTGCAATCCTGCCTCATCCACTCTCTTTCGCAACTCGTCATCTTCCCCTCCCCATCCCCAAAACGTATTCGGAAAGCCATTAATCCTTATGAAATCCTGGGAATTAAATGCCACAGCCCCACCAAAATATTTGGGGTTGCCACTGTACCTCTTCCAAGCTCTTGCAATATGCACAGGAAGGGAAGGTCGTGTCAAATAAAGAGGAATCAGGGACGAGCGGGGCAATAAATCGACATCATGGAAAACGAATACCGAAGCCGCTAGAGAGTCTTCTCTCTCGCCTTCCCTAGTACCATCCTCCTCATCTTCCTCCTTCTCATTATTCTCATTCTCATTTTCGTATGCTGCCTCTTTTGAGTCCTTAAAGGCGATGTCAAAGCCGATGTTAAGGAGCTTCCCACGGTTGAACTTACGGTCGTCGTTGCTTTGCTCGATGATGTAGATGTGGTAAGACGGCAGGATTGATGCTCCTCCTCCTCCATCTCCTCCGACTACTTTCCTTCTTTTCTCCTCGACCCCTTTTTCGTTACGATCTTCGCCTTCACATTCTCCTTTTATGTGAGCGGTAAGCAAGCGGGGTAGCTCCGTCAGAAAACGTTGTAAGTGCTTCGCGCGTTGCTGCTCTGGGTGTAGGTCACGATAAGGGACGATAATAAAAGCCTTCCCACCTCTTTTCCCCCCTCTTTCATTCGATGAAGGGATGGCGGCGGTACTGGCAGCAGCACCAGCACCAGCAACAGCAGCAGCAGGGGTAGTTGTCGTTGGGCTGCTGGCTGCTTTGGGGGGGGGAGCGTTTGCGCTTTGTGCTTGCCGCGCGACGACGTCGCCATTAGCATTGTTGCTACCACTGTTGGTGTTGGCACCGCTATTACTGCTCTTCTTGTCATTTGTGCTGCTCGTGCTGCCTGTGAGTGCATAGGTCGCTTGTGCTGGTGCCGGTGCCGATGCTCCTTCCCTTTGTGTCTCGGCCATCTCCAAATTTGCCATGACGGCCGCAGACTCCATTGCTACTGCCGCAGGTGAATTTGTTCCATCTTTCAATTTCTGCATATCCCTGGTCTGGGTATATGTGCATGTATTCAGGGCGGAAATGATGATTTAAATGAACTGGGCGATAGCAACGTCCGCATCATTAAATTCCTCCACCATGCCCTCCGCATTTCTTCCTACTCACATAATCACGCCCCACCAAACCCTATATCTGCTCACAGGCCTCTGGTAACTCTTACTTCTCCTCGTGCTGCAGCGCTCAAGCGATTCCCACGTCTAGGGCAAAGACCAAGCCACCCTCGACAACCTCCCCAGTATCACAACCATCAACCAACGGACGACGGCTCTCCGCCTTGCTCGCTCCTCTCCACGCTCATCCCACCATTACCACTGCAAGCGTCAGAACCATGCCTCTATATCTTGTTACCTTTGTATACCGCCTACTCGAATTTCGCTATGCTGAATTTGACATCATTTTAGACTTGCTTGGTCTTGACCCTACACTTGTCTACGCCCCATCCCCTCCGGAAACCAAAGAGCAAAACCACTCCCATCTAATTGTCGATCTCCCCTCCGAGGTCATCGCCGCCGAGATTCAACGTCGTGCCATCTTAATTGAATGTATTTTGGAGCTATGGGGCCACGGGAAGGATGCTGACGAACTTGACGCGAACCTTGCTGCCCTCCCTCCGGCCTTTTCCGCCCCCTACATGCACCCCGACATGACCTGGTCTCTCCTCGTGAATGGCTCCGGCAAAACTCTCACGATGGCAGAACAAGACTCAGCGCGTTTCCGTGTTCTACAACGCGTGCCTTTTCCCGGTCCTATTAAGCTCAAGAATCCGCAGCAGACTTTTTGGTTGCTTGACCACGGCGCCGATAACCTAGACCCCACCCCCGACCACATGTATCTAGGGCGCGCCATCGCTTCTCGACAGGCTCGTGGGCGGGAGTGGGTCGGAAAAGGGGACTTGAAACGAAGGACTTACCTTGGACCGACGTCGTTGGATAATGAAATGGCGTTGCTGATGGCGAGTTTCGCGCATGTCCAACAGGGGTCAATGGTCCTCGATCCCTTCGTTGGGACTGGATCGATTTTGGTGGCGTGCACGCAATTTGGTGGGTTTTGTGTAGGAACAGACATTGATATTCGGATATTGCGTGGCAAGAAAGATGGGAAGAATCCCGCATCTAACTTTGCTCAGTACGGGTTGAGGCAACCCGAGTTGATCCGGAGTGATAATTCTTTGTTTTCGGGGCATTTTCGCTCGCTCTCACTCTATGATGCCATTGTCTGTGATCCCCCTTATGGCATCCGAGCCGGTGCACGTCAGTCTGGCAGTCGGCGGGAGGTCGTAGCGCCTGTCCCTGAGCATATGCGCGCCGACCACATCCCACAAACAAGGCCTTATGCGACGAAAGCAGTGATGAATGATTTGCTGAAGGTGGCAGCTCGCGCGCTGAAAGTAGGCGGTAGGTTAGTCTATCTATTGCCTGTGGATATCAGCCCGGAGGCAGGGCCAGAAGAGGGTGTGTTACCGACACACAGGTGTTTGGACTTGGTTTGTGTGAGGGACCAGAAGCTCAATAGCAAGTTGATTAGGAAGATGGTGGTGATGCGTAAGAGGAGGGATCCGAAGGAAGCAGTGGAACAGGAAATGATGGAAGAGAAGAATGAGGTGAAGCATGGGGAGGAGAACGCAGAAGAAGGAGGAAAGAAAGAGGAAGAGGAGATTGAGGCAGGGCCGGAGATGAAGAGACCGCATTTAGTGATGTAAATATTTAGGGAAAAGAAAAAACTGACAAAAGTATTGATAGAATCGACTGAGAGGAGAAGCAGTGCAGGAGTAGCGCTTTATTATCAAAATAACTGACAGTATGCGTTGCATTTTTTTTTGTTGAGGCGGTGGGTAGCAACAACAGACCTACACGTCAACACGTACAAATGCTCTTCTGTTCAATTTACATACGCCGATGCCTCTTCTCTACATTTGTGCACTGTGTACAGCTATTAACATAATTGCTTGTTCCTAAGTATGCGCTTCACTCCCTCACTTTCTCTCCCTCTTTTTTTTCTGCACGTAAGCGGGTTTGTACAAGCTCAGCTTTGCAGACAAAGGCTTATCTGGCGTCGGCAGACCTTCCTTTTCTTCTTCTCTTTCTCCTTTCTCCTCCTCATCCTCTACCTCCTCCTCCTCCGAATCTTCTTCTACCTCCTGATTCTTATGCTGTGTTTCTCTTCTCTTCTCCTTCTTTCGCTGCCGCATATGTTCTGCTTCCAACCCCCCTGCCTCATCCTCCCCTTCGTCGTCGTCAAATTCCTCAACCTCATCCACTTCTTCCCCCTCTTTTTCCTCTCCCTCCTCCTTCTCCGGCACCTCTACCCCCAACAATCCCCAAATATCCGCCGCCGTGCATTCCACGTCCACGTTTCCCTTCTCCCCTTTCACACCTCCTTTCCTGTGCCTCCCCGCCGCAGCTATCTCCACCACGTCCCGCAATTGGCTTTCCAATACCTCCGTGCTCGTTACATTCAAATCCTTCTCTCCCTTATCCTCCTCCCCTTCTCCGTTTTCTTCCTTTTCTATGTCGTCCTTCTGCCTTCCTTCCTCCGCCCGAAATTTTTTTCTCACATCTAAGATGAACGGTTCTTTCTGTAGTCTCAAGAGATTCTCAACACCAAAAAGCTCCCCTTCTTCCCCCTTGATTCCCTGCACCGAGTCAAACTTCACGCTGTCCGTCCTTCCCCCCTTCTTTTCCCCCATGCCCGCCACAGGAGAAGAAGGCCGTCGGACAGTGACGCGTTCGAGGGCCAGGCTGTTGAGTTGCTGCTTATAAATTTGCCGCATGTAGCAGACTTCTTCGATGGTACCCTGGGCGACGAAGCGATACACTTGCACATCTCGTGATTGCCCCAGGCGGTAGGAACGGTCCATGGCCTGCTTAATTTGAATTTGACCAGTTAAGAGGATGGGTGAGCAGAGCACGCAGAGTATGTATACATTGACATACGAAAATGTAGGCGTGCACACAAGCGGAGGCGTGGAAAACATTCATATACAGGTATGGAAACGAGCCCGTTAAACACGGAATGCACACAATTGCGTGCGGAATCACTCACGCGTGAGCGCACAATCAACTCCATACAAAGGCCCAGAACCCGCTACTTATATATCAATCGAATTATACCTGCAAATCATGCGACGGGTTCCAATTTACATCAAAAATGACAACCTTACTCGCACATGTCAGATTCAGCCCCAGGCCCCCTGCCTTGGTCGAAATAAAAAACAAGGTAATACTTTTATCGTTGATAAATTTATCAATAGTCCCTTGGCGTTCCCCTCCAGGAGTCGACCCATCCAGTGACAAGAAAGAGTATCCCTGGATAGTTGCGAACACCTGAAGCAAGCGAAGCATCTGAACGGATAGGGAAAATATGAGGACTTTCTCACTCGGGGAAAAAGTTTTCAAAAGCCTGTCAAGATCTCGGAGTTTCCCGGACTGCTTAGGAATGGCGTTTAGGAGAAAGCGGAGGTTAGTTGGGCGGTCGGTACCGCCCATTTCTGCAAGATATTTAGGACCGAAGGCGAGTTCAGCGAAAGCCCGTGTTGCCTCGGCGGAGGAGGAAAATGGGTGAGGGAGACAGGTAGAGGAGAGGGAGGAGGAGGAGCGCGGGGAAACAGAATCATCGTTTTGCAAGAGGGAGGGGTGATTGGCGATTTTTTGGAGTTTGGTGATGACCGCGAAACTGAGACAGGAAGGGCACCGGTTGCAGGCGATACCTTCAGGGTGGTGCTGGCGCCAGAGGAGGGCTCGGGGGTCTATAGTTCGACGAGAAGAGATAATGCCAGCACAAGTAGTAGAAGAGGAGGAGGAGGAGGAGGATTGAGGGTGGGTGGGTACAACGGGCACGCGGTAGCAGCATTTCCCTCTGGTCGCGTCGCGACGACCGCAGTCGCAGAGCTCCTTCCGGTGCAGTAGCATTTGAAATTCAGGCAAAGCTAGAACACGTTCGTAGATCGCGTATTGCATAGGGGTGAGCTTGCAAAAAACCACATATTCGGATTTCCCTTTCAGTTGGTCTGCAATCATCGACCCGTGGCGCTTCAGAAGAACATGGGAGAGGAGGGACTCGAGGCTGACGCGGGCAGCGTTGGACTTGCTGATGACTTCAGAGGAGGCGCAGCGTTTGTTGCCCCGATTGATTGGTATGGTGTAGGTATTGTAAAAATCAGCGCTCGTGCCGGCGAGATGGGGAGCCACAATGGAGAGGAGGGCCCAGAGCTCGTCTGCTTTGGATGGGTCAAGGGAAGGAGATGTCGGGGAAGCGTGAGTGTGAGTTTGTATGCATATGTTGTAATGTTTGTGTATTCGCGTGGCTGCATGGCTTAGCTTTCACGGGGTCCTGTATGCACGTGGCATGTGGCTGTATGTATCTTGTCAGTTCGTCTGTTTGCGTTTGCACGCTGTGTGTCAGAGCTGTGTACGTGCGTATATATGACGAGCGCGTCTCTCTCTCCTTCTTTCTCTCTCTCTCTCTCTCTCTCTCTCTCTCTCTCTCTCTCTCTCTTTCAAAACCTTCCTTACCTCCTTCCCTCCCTCCCCCGAACTTACTGTAAGCATTTTGAACGGGCGTCCCTGTTAAGCCAATCTTTACGTGCGCTTTTATCTTTCCCGCCGCCTGCGCCACCTGAGTCTCCTTATTTTTCACTTTGTGGAACTCGTCGAACACCACCATTCGCCAATGAATCTGTTTCAGTCTAAACCCACACTTTGACCCATGCATCCCCTCATACGAACACACTACTATGTCTATTGCACCAATCCGCGTATCCGACAACACGCCCTCTGTCTCCTCCTTGCTCCCCCTTAGGTCGCTCACCGCGAATTTCCCCCAAACCGCAAACGCCTTCAACCACTGGTCTATCACGCTGCTTGGACAAACCACCAAAACTGCTTGACCCTTCACCTCCTCCCTCGCCCCCCGCCTCAACATTTGTTGCCGCTCCCGTAACTCGACGGCATCGCTTTGTAATCCTTTCTTCCCAAACACAGCAAGCATCAAACAGACAACCTGGATTGTTTTACCCAAGCCCATGGTATCCCCCAAGATACAGCCTGCCTTTGCCTTGTAATGGCCATAGAGCCACTTCACCCCTTCCTCTTGATAACCAAACAAATAACGCGCCGCCGCCATGGGCACCTGGACAGCCCGCTGCCTTCCATCGCCCCCTTCCTGCTCCTCGTAACCCAGCACCAACGGCTTTTCTGGCCCTAAACACATGGGATTGTCAAAGATGGGGTAAAGTTCCTCACCGTCGTGGTTTTCATCCTCGCTCTTCTCCGCTTCTCCAATTATCCGTGGCCATCGTTGAGCGATGGAAGAAAAGGAGGAGGAAGAGGCAGGGACACTGCTTTGGAGGGCCCGTTTCCGCTTTTGATTCTGATTTCTTGGATCACCGCTCATCTTGCTCTTAGGCTCGGAGGAAGAAAAAGAAGAGAGAGAAAGCATATACTGGCTTCTCGTGTCTCTTTTCATCGCAGCATTATCCGCAACATCAGCAGAAGCACACGGGTATAGTCCAGCGTCTGTCTCGGAGTCCGAGCTGGCGGAGAAAGGGGAGAAGGACGAAACGTTGCCACGGTCGCTTTCTTCTTCGTCACTATCGTCGTCGAATTGACTTCGCTTTCCCTTACTCTTGCTCGTGCTCTGCTTTACTGTCTTAATAGCCTTCTTCTTCACCATCAGGTGCTTGCCATGGTCCTCGTTCCCTTCACCATCCGTGGTAGAGGCGTCCGAGTCCAGAGATATGAGCGCTGATGATGGAGCCGGCACTTTCTTTTTCTTCTTCATCATCTTCTTCTTCTTCCACTTCAATGCCATTGCCACTGATGCGGCAGAAGCATTTGCCGAAGCCACGGTGGTGGAATAGGCTTCATTTGAAAATATAGGTCGCTCCTGCTTATCCGCCTCCTCCTCTGCAGCGCGACGCTTCGCCTGTGCAAGCCTTTTGGCATTCGCGAGAGGCAAAGGGTCCTCGTCTTCATCTGAATCATCGAAAGTCATGAATATAGGCCGCTGCGTGTACCGTGTTGTTGTAGCAGGAGCAGAAGCAGAGTCGGTGCATGAGTGGCAATGTGGGACATTTTCGTCCGAGGAGTCGTCGCCTATGCCCATCCTTGGCTTGATTGCTGCTCCCCCCCCGCGGTGCACCGCCTTCTGGCGTCGCGAGAAAAATGTGCCAGATGTCTAGCGAGCTCTGTGTTTGGTTGTGGTGTGCTTTATGAGTGTTGTGATTGTGATTAGTCAAGGTTCCTGTCGGAGGGGGAGGCAAGCAAGCAGCGTAAAGAATCGCTGGTGACGTCACCATGCGTGCATCATCCCACAACCCGCCTCAGAAGCCACACACCAATCACACACCCTTTACACACACAGACAGGACACGCAGGTCCAGCAGATCTTCCTCAACGTTGTCGGTCGTCGTCACGCGCCCCCTTTTCGTTTCCTCTCTGTCTGCGAGTCCCAGCAACGATAGAACAAGCACAAGTCAAGGGACATCTCCGCCCATTTCCATCCTTGACACACAACAACCTTAGCGGCCAGAGTGATCGGTAACAAGCATGGGCTTCTTTACGGACGCAATAGAAGACATTGTACAGGAGCCGTGGCTCATCCCAAGCCACCCCCGCAGGGAGGACTTCCTCTACTTCCGAGGGAGCAGCAAAAAGTCGATTTCTACGTATCGCTGCGTGATTGCCTCGTACTGGACGTTTTGGGTCTTACTTAGCATTTTGGGGTCAGGTATGTCTTGATGAAGAGATTGTGTGTATGGGTATGGAGTTTGGGTGGCCAAGGTACGACTGAAGAGGCAGTACCTGCGTGTGCATGACGGCAGGACTGACATGTAAGGCCTTCGCTTTGTCTGTCTCAGCTGCTTTGAACATGATGGACAACCTTTATACATAAACTTTCCACGTCGGATCTTTTTGGCCCACTGATGCAAGCTCTCTCCCTTTCTTCCTCACACCCTCCATCCCTTCCAGTGGGCGTCCCCATTCCTGCTCCCCTCTTCGGTGTGATGGATAACGATATGGACATCAAATGGCTCATCTTCCTTACCAACTGGTCTATGCTCCTCCTCGGCACTTACCTCTGGACCGCCTATGCCGCTTCTCGCTCCCTCCCGCCCTCCATCCCTCCCACCCCTCCCTCCTCACCCTCCCACCATCGTCGCCGGCTTTACCAGACTGTGTGGGTGTTGCGGAATTGTACGGCTGTTGCGGCCCTTGTGGTGTCTCTTCTGTTCTGGACGATATTGTTTCCCGAGATAAAGAAAACGAGCTGGGTGGACGTGCATTGTCACGCCATAAACAGCGTGATTGTTCTCCTGGATTTGACCGTGACTCATGTGCCGTACTATTTTAAGCATGGGTGGATGGGTCTCACGTACCTTGTCACCTACCTCTTATTTTCCATCGTGTACTGGCTTAGCGGGGGGACTGATCCCGAGGGCGATCATTACATCTATCCACCTTTGAATTACAAGCACCCGGGTGAGGCCGCCGGCCTGGTGGTGGTAGTGGTGGTGGTGGTTGTCCCTGCCGTTCACACCATGTTGTACGTTTACAACCGTTGGTTGCGTCGAACCGAATACTGGCATGGCCCACAAGTAGGGAGTAGAATCACAGTGCGGGACCGCATGCCACTCCTGCCGAACTAAAAATAATGATCAAATGGTATAATGATGTAAATGCGTGTGGAGGTACCTAGGCATTGAAGAAGTCAACGGAAAGATTTGTCACATAGTTGATGAAATAAATGTCTCACAATGTGGTCGGGAGGGTTCAAGGCCAACCAAAGTCTGCTCTATCGAATGAAATAGAGCACTATACATATCTTAATTTGTTAAAATTCGAATTTATGTACACTGCCCTCACGCCTACTCGTCTCTCTACATGTCTTCCATGTTCCCTCACGAGAATCTAATTAAGCCTCCTCCACTGCCCTCCAGACCCCCGTCTTGGCCTCATTACTCTCCCTTCCTCCTCCTCCACCTCCACCTCCCCCTCCTCCCTCTCCTCCTGCCCTTCCTCCTGACCTTTCTTTATTTCGTCTTGCCCCACACACGCATACACCTCAATCTGCGGATAATACTCACCCATCACCCTGTCACTCACTTCCACCAACGTCTCAGCCACATCACATATCCCTCCCTCCTTCCCTCCCTTCCCTGCCGTCTTCCCTCCCTCGTCCTCGCATACTTTTTGAAGGTAAGCGGCTGAGAAGTCTGCTTGGCCAGTGACACGGTAACGGGCGAGGATTTCACGATAGACCAGCCCGGGAAGACGAGGAGGGGTAAGGCCATGACGAGCGAAGGGCAGAAAGTAGTAAGGGATGGAGGAGAAGGAGGAGGAAAGGAAAGAAGAGGAGGTGGAAGGGTGTTGTTGCTTGTGCTCCTGCTGCTGGCCTTGCTTGCCCTGGTCCTGAGATGAGGAGGTTGAGGAGGAGGAGGAGGAGGAGGAGGAGAAAGAAAAGGAAGGAGAGGAAGAGGACTGCAAGAAGTAAGGAAGTTGACCATTCCCACAACTATAGAGCACCGACTCATTTATGGCCGCAACAATTGTATACCGTCGATCCCATCCCCCTCCTCCTGCTTCCCTTCCCTCCTCCCTCCCTGCCCCCACTGCAAATTTCAAAAAGTATCTCTTCAACTCAGCGTCATAGACCGATTGGTACGTATCGCTTGGCGCCATATTTTCCACCGTGCTTACACTTACATATCTCGCTTCATACTCCCCCACATCCGCTATTCTCGGCCCTCCCTCTTTCCCTTCCTCCCCCTCCCCCACAAAGAGGCCCGTCGGCGTTATCGGTAACCTCCCCCTGAGCACTACCACGAATTTATCGGCGTCCCCATCCCCCATCCGATGAGTTGCATCGCACCAATACAGATAATTCGAGTCCTTGTTTGTATAAACCACATAATCGTGCACTCCCCTACTCTCCAAATGCCCATAAGGAAACATACTCGGCACCACCCGCCCTTCCTCCCGCCCTGCCCCTGCTTTCTCAAAGAGCCCACATACCTCGTCTTGGGCAGGGAGAGGAAAAAGGTATTTCTTTTCCGCTGTCCTGAATTCTTGAGCGACCCTCAACAGATCCAATTGAGAGCAGGGGGGGAGGAGCTCCCATTCTTCCCACGAAGAGGGAGGGAGGGAGGGAAGGGCGAAGGAAGAGAGGGTGGTGCTTGTCATGGTGCTCGTGAAGGAAGGGAAGGGGGATGACATGGAGGGAGAGGAGGACGGAGAAAAGGAGGAGGACGAGGAGGAAGAAAAGAGGGATGGTGACACTGATGTTGCTGTTGCTCCTGTTGCTGTCATCACTGCTCTTGTCGGCCCTCCATCCTCCTCCCCCTCCATCCCCATGATCATATCCTCCTTCCTTCCGCCTACCACCCTCCCTCTCTTCTTCCTTTTCCTCTTCCCTACCACCCTCCGTTCCACCACCGGCGGCTCCACAAAGCCCCAAAGCTCCCATCGATGCCTCGTCCTCACCTCTTCATTCTCCCCTCCATCCCTCTCTCCTCGCTCGCCCTCCTCTAATACCGAAGGGTCCACACCGTACAAGCGATACAGAATAGTACTAGTACTGATGAACAAAGAAGGATCGCGCAAGGCAGCAAGCTCGTTCGGATAGCCGTGTTTCCCGTCTGCAGTCACGTAGATCTCAAATTGTCCCAAACAATCACTGCTGCTGCTGCCGCTGGTGTTGTTGATGTGAAACGAGGAGGAAAGGGTGACGAAGGGATTGATACCCCCGCTAGGTTGAGGCTGGAGTTGGTAGTCCGGGAGGCTACTCAGCGGCTTGCCTGCGGAGTCGTAGCTCTGTAAGGGAGAGAGGGAAAAAAGGAGGGAGGGAGTGAGTGAATGGTGGGACGAAAAGAGACACTCCACGTGTATATACAGTCGTTCTTCTTCCTCCCCTCTTCTCACCTGAAAACTAAAGTATCGAACCAAGGGGAAAGTACCCGTTATCCGAAACACGTCGTTCCTTGTCCGGAAATGCAAGGCCTGGAGCCAATAAACCGAGTTGGTATCCAACAGCACCGGTGTGAATAGTCGCGGGTCAAATATCACTTGCCACGCACAAAAAGGGAAAGGATGCTGTCGACTCAACAGAGCTAAATAAATTTCTTTTGCAATGTCCAGTCCGCTGAGTTTACCCACGGCTTTGGCCAAGGCGAGGGTCACCGAAGCAGTAGCTGCTCCAAGGTCGTCGTCGTTCTCCTCCTCCTCCTCGTCGTCGTCGTTGAAGAAGGTTGAGGGTCGCTTGGTTGTTGCCGACCGAAAATTGTCGGTAACCTTATTCCAGTATATATCTTTTTCTGCGGTGGCGGTGGCCTCGTCGGCTACTGTTGTTGCTGCTGCTGCTGTCGCTGCTGCTGCTGTCCGCATCAAGGGTGGAACTGATGCTGGTGCTGGTTTGGTAGGTGCACTGGTTACGGCAGCGGCTGGCCTGAGGGAAGATGATTGCTTGGACGAGGTATGGTCGTGTGTAGCTTTGTCTGGGGGTAAAGCGGTGCTGCTCTTGTGTAGCAAGAGCCACAAGGCGAGCGAGAGGAGACGTCTGTGCATCCCCACACGCGGGAGCTGTGTTTGCTGGGAAGTGCGAGAGCAAAAGGGCGATGAAGTGAGATTCAAGGTGGGAATAGAAGGTGAGGAACAGCAAGGCGTTTTATTGCGTCGTCGGTGCACGACTGGGTTCATTCGAGGCGAGTACGCATCCTGTACTAGTATGGGGATGCTGGAAGGGGGAGGAATGAGAATGAAGAGAGCGGAAGTGCGAAGCGAATAGAAAGATCAACAAGAGCAACAGTACAATATAGGAGGGATTTGTTGTTACCCTCATCTCTGCGCGACCCACATTCTTTCTTCGTTCAGTTCTAGGTAGACAGGCAATCGTGTGCCACAACGCTGCACCAACCTCCCCACATGATCAACGGTTTTCTCCGCCCGTTGACCTCATGTCCACAATCTCTCATACCATCAATCCCGTACGCAGCATGTATATACCCATGTACGCAGGCATAATCCCTTAGTATATTCTTCTGAGTTACTGAGGTTTGTACTTCTCTTTTGAACCTGTCCTCATGTCTCTGTACCATACGTGCTCTTTCTCTCTCTCCCTTATCCTATCGCACAGGCTTTAGTTAAATTACTGTTCCACCGGCGTAATCAAACGAAGAGTCTCCTTCAAATCCTTCAAGTCCTTCGTCACCTGATACGCACTCCATGCCGCGTAGAGCCGCGAGTCCTCCACCAAGGCAAGAGGCTTGAGCTGCAGGGAATGAGGGATGGAGGGAGGGTAGGAGAAAAATGTTTTCGTTAGTATTTTCGTGAGCACACATGCATCTCTGAAAAATATGATCCATCCTATATAATATGCTATTTTTCCTTCCTCTTTTCCATTTCTTTCCCAACAGCCTCTCTCTACTTACGCTTTTAGCCCATGCCTCCTCGCTGGGGAAGGTTTCAGCAACCTCCCTCAGCATCACCAGTAGCTGCGCGCCCTTTTGCCCCGGAACTGTGTAGGGAAAATTTTTGGGAGGGGGGGGAAGGACAGAGGAGAAAAGATTTTGTCGGGAAAAACTAAAGTTCTATTTATTTATAATAATTATATATATATATATATATAGAACATATATATCCATATATTATTGTGTACATTCTTTTGAAAAAGGAAGGGGGAAAACCGCGTTTTCCCTTCCCTCCCTCCCTCCCACGCTCCCTCCACTTATTGTCCGCCACTCACCTTCCACTTCCTCTACTTTCATCCTCTTCCCCTCCTGCTCTCCCTTTTGCTGCTGCTGCGCCTGCTGTCCCTGCATTCCGGTACTCCCAAAGCCCCCTGCTCCCCTCTTCGTCTCCGAAAGCTCCGTCACCTCCTCCACACGCGCCATACAGATCTTTTCCAAGATTAGCTGGGCCACACGATCGCCCTTGACAACGGGAAAGTCCTCCTGGCCGTGATTGAAGAGAACTACACCCACGGGTCCGCGGTAATCATAATCCACCACACCCGCACCTACGTCTATGTGCTTCTTCCACGCAAGGCCCGAGCGAGGGGCTGCAGGAGAAAGGGCAGGGAGGGAGGGAGCAGTTGAGGAGGTGGGTGTAATGCTTATTTTTCTTTAATAGGTGAGTTGGAGGAAGGGGAGGAGGGGGAGGGAGAGAGGAAGGGTTGGGGGGGAAACCAGCGCGGACGGAAGAGCAGTAAGAGGAGTGAGCGCCGCATCTGAATAAAGAACAAGAATACAGGGGGGAGAGAGGGAGGGAGGGAGGGAGGGAAGGAGGACTTACCGATGCGAGCGTAGGTGTTCTCGGGAATGGCGATGGAGAGGTCGGTCTTGACGAGCGCCTTCCCACCGGCGGGGACCACCGTGTCTTCAGCGCTGTGGGTGACAGGAATGGGAAAATTAGTGGGGAAGCGGGAAAGATCAGTCTGCGGGTGGGCGACAAATGGAAAAAAAAAACGGGAATGGCGAAAAGATGAGTGTGTCTGCGGGTAACAGAAGTGGGAAAGATGGAAAAAAGGGACGCAACTGAGTGAACGCTGCTGCTCCAACAGCTGGTTCTCTTCTCTCGAAATACTTCCTTGGTTATCCTTTTCTGATCCTCTTTCTCTTGTTCCCTTAATGTATATTTACCTTGCCAGATCATAACCGGCTGCCCATTCCGAGCCACGCACAGGAAGGACGGCGTGCTGCGAGAGGCGTTTTACCTAGTCATGGCAGTGGGGAAAGAACGACAGACGAAGAGAAGAAAGAAGAATCATGATGGAAGTAGTATGAGTCACTGACGTCCTCCTCCATGTCCGTACTTAAGAGAGGGGCATTCTTTCCTTCCTATTTGGCGCCACTAAGCCCTCCTTGCCTCCCTCCCTCCCTCCCTCCCTCCCTTTTCTTTCGAGCGACACCGATGTACCTGCATGACTTCAGTCGGTCGCGAGAGAGACATGGCACAGAGATAACGTGTATATTGGTGCTGCTGATGAATGGGAATGGGCGATGAAAAGCTTCTACTCGCGTGCGGTGGTAATGTGGAAAAAGAGCGGGAAGGGATTGGTAAGCAGAAATAGGCCAAGATAGATGAAACGACAAACATTACCATCAAATCCACATTCATGCTTTCATGTACCGTAGCGAGAAGAGAAGTGTGGGCAAAAAGAGCTGTTGTAAACGCCTGGGGTTTGGTCGAGGCGCGACCCCGAACGAAGAAGCAGAGGATGAAGAAGTGGAGGCTAGAAAAGCCGTCGTCGCACGCCTACACACAGTTGAAAGGACCGGGGACCAGGTGACACCAATTAGCATGCGGACACTTTACGTGGCGGCAAGCTTTTATTGCATGTGCGGTGAAGTAGAGGGAGGGGTGTGTTATACGTGAGAGAGTTTGGGAGGGAACTTGCCTTATCTGCGGAACAAGCGGATGCGGCGACGCGCGGCGACGGCGGCGACGACATGAGCAAGCAACGGACACAAGACCGCTAAATTTGATTTCAGAGCAAATTCACAACTCTTATACAAAGGGATCACTTCGGGCATCCTTTGCACGGCGACGGAGGATAAAGAGGCACTGGCTGAGTCCTGACATGTACCCAGAAACGACGAAACTAACCTCCTCTCCCCCTTTTTTCCTTTTCCCCACTGTTCTCATCCCCTGCCTCAGCCTCTTCCACGCGCACCCTCACGAAGGCAGTCGCAAACCAATGGAGTCGTCCTCCTCTCTTCCTCCACCACCAAGCGAGACCGACCTCGACCGCCTCGGCCGTGACCTTTCTGCATGCGTCCTAGAACAATACGTCTTCACCGTCGTAGGCATCGGGCTAGGCACTGGTCTCGGCGTCTATCGCAGGAGCCTCTTGCCCCTTGTTGCCTTCGGTGCCGTGGGCAGCTTGGGTGACTTAGCCTATGGGTTAGGTTGGGCATGTAAAGGAAAATTTGATGCGTACAAGGCATGTAGGAATCGAGTGCAGCCTCTAATCATACCACCACCTCGGGTTCCGCCGCCGTTGCCATTACAGTCACAGCCAGACACTTCCTCCTCATCCTCTTCTCCGCCCCCCACGTCTTTGTCCTCATCATCCACTTGGTTTAGGGTCTCGTCATCGTCGACTCCGCCGGCGCCGAAAGTAGGAAAGTCAAGAGCAGAAAAAGATTGAACGAGTTTTTAAAGATTATGCAGCGATTGTATGGAGAGATCCAAAGCCAAAATTGTACGTGTGCGGATGCTTGGCACTGTATCAGAAGTGTCGTTTACTTCTCGTTCTCTTCGTTGCTACGGGTTTGGTGTAGTCTTGACCTTCCATGGTCGCTGTGAGTGTGTTCGAGATGGTGCGTCCCCTCTTGGCCCTTCCTCAACACTGGGTCTCGCCCTTCCTTCTCCCTCGAACACACAGCCTCAGCACTTTTATTGTCATTCTCTGTCCCTTCTGTCTTTTCAAGGTGATGTCATTCTCCCGCCCCGGGCAAGAGTGCTCCTCCCTACTTTCCCCTATCTTTCCGCCTGGGATTCCTCATTCTTTCTCCTCCCTCTTTCCTTCCCTCCCCCTCTCCATTCCTGAACTGTCATTTGTCGAAATTTGGACACATGCACACACCTTCCTTTTTACTCTCATCAATAAATTTCCATTTTCTGCACCTTGGCGATTGATTTGCTGCTGCTGCTGCTGCTGCTGCTGCTGGTGTCGTAGACCCGATACACACCCACCTCCCTTTCGCCCCCGTCCTTATCTTTGTCTTTCATCCTCACATCCTCTGTTTTACAATCCGCCTTGATACGGATGGTCGTTGTTGCCGCTGCGGTTCCCACTGCTCTTTCTCTCCTTTTAAATAAGCATTGTCTTCTGGTATCCATATGCATATATGCACGCCCTTTATCCTTCCCCCGACTCCCCCTCCTACCCCTCTCCTTGTCCACCATGTCATTGAAGCATTCTTCGGCTATTCTTCCGATTCCCCATTCCTCTTGTCCCTCCCTCCTCCTCCTCCTGTTCCTCCTCAATCTCCACTTTCTGCTTCTTATCTTCCTCTACCACCACTGCTGCTGCTGCTGTTGTTGTTGTTGTTGTTGTTGTTGTTGTTGTTGTTGTTGTTGTTGTTGTAGTGCTTGCATTGGCCAGGGCAGCGACAGAAGCGTTGATGGAGGTCGGAAACCCTCGATTCTTCCCTCTTCTACATCTTCCTCCTCCTCCCTCTCTTTTCTCATTCTTCTCCGCTCCCAAAATCCCCGTCGGTATTGTTGTTGCTGCTGCTGCTGCGGTAAATTGGACTGGGGCAGTAGTGGCAGAGTGTTTCACAGCACTCGGTCTCATTGACGACGGCAAACAACTCGAAGCCCCTCCTCCTCCCCTTCCTCTCCTCTTCCTCCTTCTTTTGCGTCCTTCTCCTCTCTATCAGGAGGAGGAGTTGGACTCGACAAGGCGTAAGAAAGGGAAGATGGAAGGGAGGGAGGGAAGGGAGGGAGAGAAGGAAGGGGGAGGGAGGGAAGGAGTGGGCCTCCTCCTCCTCGTTTTTCTCTTCTTGCTCCTCCTCCTCTTTCTTTCGTTCTTGAAGTCGTCTTCACCCCGACTGGAGGGAACCCAGACAGGGCAGAAAGGAGGGAGGGAGGAAGGGAAGGAGGGAGGGAGGGATCAAGATCATTTCCTGCTCCTCCTCCTCCCATAACTCCTCCCTCCTCCTTGACTATCCCTCTGTTCTTATTCTTCATCTCCCTCTTGTCCCTCACCATGACCCATCCACCTGGGGCAACCGTCGACCTCTTCACTCGCACCACCATCCCTCCTCCTCTTCCTCGCCCTCCTCCTCCAGGTCTTTTTCCACAATGAGCAGCAGTGCCAGCAGCACCCCTAGCACCAGGAGACGCAAGAGTCATCCTCAGCCTTACCACCATTCCCCCTTTCTCATCGCCCACCACAATCCACCCCCCCCTCCCTCCCCCCTCCATTTTCTCCTCCACCACTCGCGCATTCCCCACCTTCTTCTTCACTACCTCTTCCTCCCCCTTCTCGAGCAAGGTCTCCTCCGGCACGCCCTCTATCAAGAGCGCATTCAGCCCCTTTTTTATCTCCCCCACTCCCCACCTCACCCCGTGTCCCGGCCAGAAACTAAACCGCCTCCCCTCCCAACTCCCCTCCCTCAATCCCTCCCTCCCTCCCTCCTTCATTCCCGGCGCAAGCCCCCGAGGGCACACTTGAGGGGCACCCGATAGGGAGGACGAGGAAGGGAGGGAGGAAGAGCTGGAAAGGAAGAGCAGGGAGGGAGGGAGGGAGAGGTGTGCTTGAGCAAGGCACCGTTCCACGGCCTGGAACGAGTAGGGGGCTGGATCGGCGCCGAAAGGGAGGGAGGGAAAGAAGGAAGAATCGGTAGAGGGAGAGCCACCAGCAAAATCAAGGGGGGGGAAGAATGTGGAGCTTCCCTTGGGAGAGGGGGAGGAGGGAGGGGGGGAGGAAGGGAGGGAGGGAGAAAGGGGGACGCCCAGGAGGGTCCAGGCTGCTTTCCGCAGACGTGTGAGTTCTCCCAGGAGACGAAGGGCGGCAGCGAGGGGCTGCTCGAGACGGAGGGGGAAGTGAAGAAGCGCCAGGATGAGGGAAAGGAGCTTGTCCAGGGTGAGGGAAGAGGAGGACGAGGAAGGGGAAGAGTAAAGGGTGGAGGGACGAGCCTCCAATTTGGCACGGGAGGAGGGATCGATCCGATCTTCCCAGGCGGCCCTGCGGAGATGCTGTAATCGAAGAGGGCCTTTTTTGGTAGTTCCTTGGGGGAGGAAGGAGAGGAAATACTCCTTTGCCGCCTGCCCTTTCTGGAGGGCCTTTCCCTGTGGATCGCGGGAATAAGGGATGGGAGGGAGGGAAGGAGGGAGGGAAACGAGAGCAGGGGAGAGAGGAGAGGAGGAGTGAGTGAAAGGCAGGAGGAGCGTTCAGAGGCAAGTGCACGAAAGCTTGCTTCTCTGCAGGTGCTCTGGAGAGGAAGATGAAATTGTTCGATTAAAGTCTGTATATATTTAACATGATAATTGCTCGTTTTATTTGAGTTTGGGATTTTGATGGGAAGTTTGTTGTGCATTACAAAGTTATAGCCGTCCCTCCGTCCCTCCGTCCCTCCCTCCGTCCCTCACTCTCCCTTCCTGTCTTCTTACCAGTCGCTGCATTTCAGCTCGGGTAGCGCCTAATTCCTTGCCCCGCTTGTGCAGGTCCACGAGGAGGCAGAGGGCGGGACGGAGGGTAAAGGGCGGGAGGGAGGACAAGGACGAGGACGAGGACGAGGAAGAGAGGGAGGAAGGGGTGGAGGAGAGGAGGTTGGAGATCAAGTCAGCAGCAGAGGCAAGACGACGAAGGATTTTATTGAGCCCTGCTCCTGGTGCTGCTGCCGCTGCTGCAGCCGCTGCCGCTGTCGCTGCTTCGGTGGCTGCTTTGCGGGCGGCAGCAGCGGCTGCTGCTGCGTCTGCTGCTGCTAAAACTACAGCCGAGGGCTTGGAGGTTCGTTTTGAAGTGGAACGGATTCCTTCATCCCCTCCTCCTCCTCCTCTTCCTCGTCCTCCTCCTCCTCCTCCTTCTCCTCCTCCTCCTCCTCCTCCTCCTCCTCCTCCTCTACCACTACCAGGGGAAATAACCCCCGTAGCAGCACCAGCACTAGCAGCAGTCGTACCAGTAGCAGAGGCAGCAGAAACAAAAGCAGCAGCAGCAGCATTGGTAATATAATCAATGGCAAAAATATCCTCATGCTGCTGCAGTGCCAACAAGCTCTCGATCACTCCCTCACTCCCTCCCACCTCCTCCCTCCACTTCGTCAGCTCTTCCTCCCTCTCCTCGAGTCGAGACACGAGAGAGGTAAGGAGGGAGGGAGGGCAGCGTTGTCGATAGACCAGAGCTGTTGCCGGGCAGGTGCCCGAGGAACACGCCTGCAATGCATGATCACCACACACCGTTCGACTCGAGGTTGAAGAAGGGGAGAGGGAGGAGGAAGGGAAGGAGGACGAGGTAGAGGAGCAGCTGGTGCATTGAACCTGTTCCAAAAAGCAATACTGTTGGCAGACTGCGCACCGAGGGCCTTTGAGCAGGCCGTGCCTCACCTGCTGCTCCCTCCCTCCCTCCTTTCCTGCCAGTCGGCGTCGTCGCATCCCCGCTCCCACCCCCTCTTCTCTTCCTTCCTCCTCTTCCTCCTCTTCCAGCAGACTCAAAGATGCTAAAATGTCTCTCTTCTTCGGCTTCGTCTTCCTCCTTCCACCTCCCTTCCCCTCCTTCTCCTCCTCTTCCTCCTCCTCCGCGCCCTCCTCCTCGCCATCAACCACGAACTTCCCCTCCCACCCTCCTTCCCTCCCTCTCTCTCTCTCCACCTGGGTCCTCCTCCTCCTTGTTTCTTTCTCCATTCTCTTGAGCTCTGCAAGAACGTACACGAGGCATTCGGAGGTTTCCTTGGGGGGCTTGTGGAGGAGGGCAGCAGCTGCTGCTACCACCAGCTGGTCCTGTGAGGCGTGGTTAACGTGTTCATTATTTAATAGTATAGTATTTATTTATTCATTAATGGTCCTATTCTGAACCCCGAGGTTGTCGACGAGCCATCAGAGCACAATTATCCATGATCGCATTAAAAAAAATCATATATATGTAATTATGTATATGTATATATATAAATAATTATATATACATATAATACACATATATAAGAATAATATATATATATAATTATAAATATTATACATTATATATAGATAAGAATAATATAAATATAATTATATATATGTATATATAAAAATAGTTGACATACCTGTGAGAACACCGGCGCCCGCCTCAATTTCCGGTAGAGCTCTTGTGCCTTGCCTCCCCAAGGGAGGAAATCTGGAGGCGCAAAATTAACGGCCTCGGCGACATTGAAATTGTGGTTAAAACCCGCGTGGTAGGCTTGAGGGAAGGTGATGACGAATTCCCCTGTTTATAGGTGTTTAAATAAATAAATCAATAATTGAATTGGTATATTATTTTATGATTTTATCAATAACCAATTGATCCTCAATTTTAAATGTAAATATAAATGAAAATCACACAATACAATTGCTTATCTCTTTCCTCTGCTGTGTCGTACTAACAGGGATCCTTTTCGCCGCAATCCACTTCGATTCAATCATCATTACCAGCTGCTTCATGAAAGCCTGTACTCCCACCTACCATCCCCTCCGTCACTCCCTCTCACTCCTTTCATCTCCCCTTTCTCCCCCCCGAATAAACTTTCCCCCCTCCCTCATCCTCCTCCCCCTCTTTCTTCTCCTTCGTCTTACCTGCCCTCTGCTTCGTCGTGTACACTGGAATGCCCCGGTCCGCGATCCACTTCGGGTCTATCATTGTCACCAGCTGCAGCATTAGGTCGGGGTTCCTCTCCAACAGCTCCGGAAACGCTTCCTTAACTGCCGCCTCAAACGCCTCCCCCATCCTCCCTGGCAGGCCATACCATTGTTTGGCACCCTTCCCCAGGTGCAAGTAATTGATCGAGTATAGGTAGTGGTCTTCGGCGTGCCAGCAGAAGGCCGACATAGCCATACCTACGTAGAGCCATGGGACCACCACGCCCGTGACAGGCACGTCCAGGTGGTGGAGCATGCTTCCCGTGGCCACCGGCAGATTGTTGATGTTCCACCCGCTCCGTGCGTAGCGCACCGAGAAGGAGGGGGAGGAGGAAGAGGAGGAGGAGGGACGCAGGGATGCTGATAAAGGGAAGGCGGAGCCATAGACGCCTGTGTCTATTTCACTGCCGTATTCAACCTTGACTTCCCTCGGGGCGCGGCTGCGACCCTTCTCTGCCTCCTTACCTCCCTCTCCTTTCTTGCTCCCCTCTTCTTTACCCCTGGCCGCCTCCCCTCCCCCTACCAAACGCCAAAACTCCCTCTCCACCTCTTCCTCTGTCGGTTCCTCCTTTCCTTCCTCCCCTACCTCCCTCCCTCCTTCCTTTCCCCCAGATACACCCTCGCTTTGCTCTCCCTCCCTAGCCTCTCTAAGCTTTTGGAAATAGTCCCTTCTCCATGCCTCGGCCATCTCTTTATATGCGTCCAATGTGTACTCCTCCCCATCCTCAAAGCCGAACGAGGCAAACAACTCCTCCACCCTCGGCACACTCTTCCCTCCCTCCTTTTCTCTCTTCGTCTTCATGCTCATCTTCTTTCGCTGGCCAGCAGTACTACCGCCACACCCCTCCCTTCCTCCCTCGCTCCCTCCCTGCCTTGTCCCTAGCCGGGTGGTGGTCTCTGGGGGCTTCCTCCTCCTACACCCCTTCAAGGAAGACGAGGACGAGGGAGAATAGGGGAAGGAGGTGGAGGGAGGGGGAAGGAGGAGAAGGTCGTCAACGGGCTCAGCGGCACAGTCGGGACAGAGCCAATCACCGTAGGGAAGGTGCTTTTGAGGGGGAATGAGGCAACTCGCGTGGCGGAGGGCACCGCAAACGAAGCACTCGGTCATGGGCCGTCGTTGGTGTTGGTCTTTGCCTCCGACAGGCATCTTTCTTCCCTCCTTCCCTGTCTTTTTCAATTGGGTGGGGGTCGAGGAGGAGGAGGGCTCCACGCGTTGTTTAGAGGACGACGAAGCATGCGAGGACGAAGGGGAAGATGAGGAGGGAGAAGAGCCGCGCCCTTCACCCCTGCCCCCTGAACAAGGAGGGGAAATAGAAGAGGAAACATTACCTCCCCTTCCTCCCACTCCTACTCCTCCTCTCCCCCCCTCTCCACCCACCACACACAAGGTCGTCTGCAAACAGGCTTCACAAAAATCTTCCTCGTGGATAGCCGCCGCGGTGGCAGGACTGGAGCCGTTGGCAAGGAGGATCAAGAGGTCTCGACGAGGGAGTATTTCGGTGTAGTACTTCGGGTGGAGAGGAGGAGGAGAGGGAGGGAGGGAAGGAGGGAGGGGTGCAGATCGCTTTGTCTTGCGAGGAGAGGAAGAGGAGGAAAGGGAGGCGGAGGAGGCGGAAATTTTGCGGTTGTCACTCTTTCTCTCTCCTCTGCGTTCCCTCTGGTGCAGTTTTCTCTTTTTCGTTTTCTTCGCCCCCTCCTTCCCTTCCTCCTCCTCAACCTCCTCCTCCTCCCCCTCGCCCTCTTCCTTCTTTGGCAGCACATACCGGACGTGAAATTTCCCGACGCTTTTGTCGTAATTGGTGGTGGTGCCACGGAGTAGAAGAGACTTCTCAGGGACATACCTAGGGAGGGAGGGAGGGAGGGAGGGAGGGATATTTGGGGTCTCTTCGTGACGGTCTTGACAAGGCCCACACGATGGTAGGATGGTAGAGAAATTTATAGAATAAGGGAGAGAAGGAAGGAAGGAGGGAGGAGGGAGCACACATACCTCCAGAACTGTCTCCCCACAAACTCTTTCGGATTGAACGCGACTCCTCCCCCTCCGTCCCCTCCTCTCGTTCCCCCTCCCCTTCCACCTGGTCCTCCTCTTCCTCCCCCTCCTCTTCCTTTTTTCCTACTTGCGGCTGCATCAAGAATTTGTCCCAAGGCTACTGTTGCTGCTGCTGCTACTCCTGCCACTCCCTTCGCCCGTCCTCGGGTCCGAGCCAGCTTGTCGATCCCTTCTTCCACTGCGTTTTCTTTTCCACCCTCCTTTATCTCCTTAAGCACAGAAACAGGAAATGAGGTGGAGGAGGTGGTGGTAGTGCTGTTGTTGTTGCTGCTGCTGTTGCTACAGCTACTGCTACTGCTGGTCGAGGAGGAGGAAGAAAAAACTGGAGCATCAGTAGCACGACTACTATTGCTGCTGCTGCTGCTGCTGCTGCTGCTGGTCGTCGGCAGGGTTGCGGCATCTTCTGCAGCCCTTGTCGTCGCCTGTACTCCTTCCACGACTGCCGTTGCGGTTGCTGCTACTGATTCGTATCCTTCTTCCCGTCCTCTTTCTCCTTCTCCTCCACCGATGCCAGCCCTACTAGCGGCAGCAGTAGTAGTAGTAGCAGGAGCAGCAGGAGCAGGAGCAGGAGCAGGAGGAGCAGCAGCAGCTGCTGCTGCTGCTGCCTTCCTCCCCGCCTGCCATTTCTCAAATGGCAAGATCACGTCTCTGTAAATATTCCTCACTTTCTTGGCCTGAGTCTTGTTCACTCCTCCTCCCCCTTCCCCTTCTTCTTCTTCTTCTCCTCCTCCTATCTCTTCAGTAACTGCCTCCCACAGTCCCAAACGACAGACGTTATCATACCCTCCCCTCTCCCTCACAACAGCCTTATAGAGAGAATAAAGATGCAAAACCGGAGCTTGAGGGGGGCGGGAGGAGGGAGGGAGGGAGGGAGAGAGGGAGAGAGGGGGGGTGTTGGTGGAAATGGATTGGGTAGGGGGACGTTTCCTCTTGCTGCTTCTTCCTATTTCAGCTGGCTGCTGTTCTTGCTGTTGCTGTCGCTGCTCCTTCCCTTCCCCCTCCTTTTTTCTCGTTGCTGCTGCTGCTGTTGCTGCTGCTGATTTGGGCATAGGGACAGGGCCTGCGAGAGGCGTGCCGCGTTTGAACATGAAGCGACGCAAAAGCCTGTCAAAATCCTTGCTGAGACGAGAGGCGGCCTGGAAGAGGGAGGGAAAGAGGATTAATGGGTTGATTGGCAGCCCGGAGGAGGGGGGAGAAAAGGTGGGAGGGAGAGAAGTAGAGGGAGGGGGGGAGAGCGAGGGAGGGAGGGAGAGCGAGGGAGAAAAGGGTTTGTCTCTTTGCTTACCCCAAGACGCGACAGATTCTGTACGCGCGTCGGAAACTTGAACGTTGAAGGATCAATGGTGAAGGGAGGCGTCCACTCCTTAGGAGGGACGATACGGCAAATGCCTGCGGACTCGGCGATAGTGCGGATACTTTTCAAAAGGAAGAAAGAGGAGGGAAGGAGGGAGGGAGGGAAGAAGGGAAGAAGGGGAGAGAGGGAGAAAGGGAGGGAGGGAGGATTAGATACGACCCCCGAGTTATCTTTAATTATTCCTTGCACTGTAATACATAAAATCACGCGGATGTTAGAACGATAGAATACGGTAGAGTACATACGTCAGTCTTTTACGTACCTAGAGATATAGGCCAGGGGGTCAGTAAACTCCTCTTGTGTCGGATAAAACACTGGAGCTTCCTGAATCACCCCCTCTCCTTCCCCTCCATTCCTTTCTCTCCTAACACCCTTGAATTTCTCCTTCCCTCCATCCTGTTTCCCTTGTTCCTGCTGCTGCCGTTGCTGCTGTTGCGCATCGACGTTGACATGCTCGCCTAGCTTTTCCACCAAAGCAGGGGGGGGCGGTGGCATCACGCCAACCTTCGCCATGCCCACACACCTATCTTCGTATGGTACAACAGAAAGCATTCGCGTGAGTATTTGGGTTGGGTCGTTGATTTTGCCATCTCAATCTTTTATCGCGTTAACATCTGTCCACTGGGATGGTTGAATGAGGGTGGGAGGTCGGCTAACAACGACATTACCACAGCAGTCAAAAATAAGCAAAAATGCAGAATCTTCCGGTCTTGAAAGTCATTTGACATATTTAGCGCGTTGCCATGGGTGTTTAAGTATATGTAAAGCCGCACACAAGCTCAAGGAAAAGACGCCCCCGCTGTGGATTTTATCAAGCGACGAAGCCCGCTCAGAGGGGGAAAGAAAAATGCTACGCCCCAACCCGTGACTTTCTCTGCCAGATAAAAGGTGCCAGCACACCACAATTCGCATCTTAGACATGTTTAGGACGCGGGACGTATCACTCGGCTTTGGAGCGTCGTAAAAATAGAGTAGCGGGGGGTTGGACTGCGGTATCATCTGTCTGCGGATAGAGAAAAAGACGCCCACGACGACAAGGCTCGCTCTGGCTTGTCACACCTATCGTTCCTGTCTTCATGTTGGGGGGGATTGGGGGGACATGTTAGCGAGTGAAGGGGGAAGTTGCTGCTGCATCAATAAATAATGGGCAACAATACAGAGAAGCGCGAAGGCAAGATATTACCATAAGTGTACTCTTCTGGCCCACACGAAACGGAACCTTTTATTACGCCGACCTTTTATTTCCTTTATAATCCAGAATTTCTGAAAGGAGAAGCATGTGAGCACGCAAAAATGTATAAGGTGCATAACAGAATAAACAAGTCCATACTCTCTTTTGCTGGTTAGTATCGCAAACCCCCGAAAAAGAAAAAAGAAAAAACTTTCGTGTGTAGTCCGTTCTTCGAGCAGGGGGGACTCGTGAAAAAAGAAGGGATGAAACCAGAGGCAGGAGTCTATACATTTCATTGAAAAGCCTATTTTTCCATCCTTCAGTTAATTTCCCGTGTAATCCAGAGCTCAGACCAGACCAAACCCAGAAAGTGAATAGCAATTAACACGCACTCACTCGTCTTCCTTGTCATCGACTAATCTTACACAAAGTACATTTACCATTGTTTGAGCGCCTCATCATGGTAAGAGGATGTCTGCTACAATAAGGGTGACCGTGCCGTCCCTAGGCGCCGACATGTAGGGTAGCATGATGACGGCACCTTGTGACGAGTTCAGTTTGCTCATGAACCTTCACAGCATCCTCCGGGCTGTCGGGCACTGTCATGTGAATTGTGTCCAGAGGCGCTTGGTTTAGCACACTCCCAATGCACTGAAGTAGAAGTGTCTTGGTTGTGATAGAACATTTGACCTTTGCCACGCTCTGACGCCACCTATGCAGGAGTCGGATACGACCCCGACGGGCAAAGCATGCGAGCTTCATCATTCCAGATTTGGAACAAAGCTCGGTATCCCGGATGCGCAGTAGGAACTCGCTGTGAGACAGAGGCAGGATTGATCCACTTGTCCATAGGTTTACCCATTATACCAGAGAAATGAACGACCCATCCCTTCCCGCCATCAATAATTTCGTCGAGGGTCGCACCCATGTGTTCATTGTCATTTTCGACGAATTCCATGTCCAGCATACCGTAAATTGGCGGTAGTGCTGTGATATCCTCCCCCAGAGCAATATTAAAGAGGTCCATGTCATATACATCAGGTATACCCTTGTGGCAGTATAGTGGTAAAGATGCGGTTAGAAATAGGGGGAATTGTAGTCTCCTGCGTGCAATTCAAATGTAAGTAGGAGTGCCTTCATACAACCATACCCTACCTTGGCAACCATCTCGTCATTCTTATCTTTCAATCGTAGAAAGGCTTCTACACCGGGGCGCACCTGTGATGAGAGCGGATTGAGCTTGGGTGGTATCTGAGCAAGAGATGACCGCACTTACCGACATTAACCAGCTCGTTAGGAAATCCTGACGGCTCTTTCTCAGCTCCGGCACATTCCAAAAAGCCGTGTCTTGAAAGTGAGAATTGTTCCAGTACCAATACGCTTTAGGGGCCGCAAATGGAATTTCGTCGGGCAGATCGAAGAGATGATGGGGAGGCCGAAGGACGAGGCAATCTGCATCCATGAGGATGATTCGACGGTACGTGGTATTGGGAAGCAGGAAAGCCAGAAACTTGTTTGAGCTTTCGGTATAAAAATGTGAATATTTGCCCAAAGGTCTGACCATTTGGGGATGAAAAGAACTGGCGTTGAATACTTTAGCACCGACATCCTCGATTGCTGTGTGCCGGATCTCGCGGGAAACGGCATTGGAAGCAATGAGGATGAGATCGATATTGGAAGGCAGGCCGTCCTCAAGGCGCCGAAGCCGCATCATGTTTAGAAGTGCGCTACACGCATATCCGTCGTTAGTGGCATAAAAAACGTAGGCAAATCTCCTTAGATCACGTGATTGTACCAGAGCCATTGTTGAAGCAGACAGATTTGACGATGGGTTTAGCAAGGGTGGACCAAGGAAAAGCATCAAAAAGGCTGCGATGCTCAGAAGTATCCAAGTTCTAGCCCCATGTCGTTGCCGCCTGCTAGAGACACAGCCTTCTATGTACCTCTCTTTGTAGTGCACTCTTTTATGAGGCTTATTCATTCCCCGGCGTTTTTGCTCTATACGTAGCGGGGCAAAGATATTTAAGACCCTTAAATTAAATGCACTATTGCCTGTATGATATAATTTAGGTCAAGCGTATGTTATCGACTTTTTACCACTTTGATCATGTACCGTGGGTGGTGAGCTTTGATAGAGGGGAGAATTTTGAGCCACTAGACTGCACGTTTTCAATGTCTGTCATCTGATGAAAAGAGGGTTAAGACCATCCTCCCCCGAAAGTAGACACTGCCACATATGGGCACCCTATATTTATCCGCCGGCCAACAAAGGCTTCCTGCATCATACGGTAGGGCATGTGGCTTCGGCATATGGCGAGAGGACAATGCCACACCCGCATTCGTGTGAGAGGCGAAGGTAAAGCGTGGAAGGGCTTGAACGCAGGTGGTGGAGAGTTGAGGGGCTATGATGGTAGACGCCAGTACCCGGCTGGCTGAAGGAGGACAAGCAGCAGCAGGCAGGGGCAGGTATTTTTCAGGGCAAATGTGTGTATGGGATCTTCGGGCAACCACGTTGGGTCGGGAAGAGAGTGGAGGGCAAGCGGAGGGGCAGGAGGGCGAGGATGACAGTCGCACGAATTCCACGTGATCGCGCCACATACCTTGCGTGTGCTGCAACCACGTCTGTGCTTGCTGTTGGCTGTAGTCTTCGGAAGGACAGCTGGGGCTGTGCTCTGTGGGCAGGATAGGAAAATAAATGCGAGAGCAGGTTGGTGGTGGAAGACTGCTGGGAATTGCTTACTTGCATGTCAAAGCAAGGTCAGCATGGACTTGCTTGTCCATGCGAGGCCAGCCTCAGCAAGCAGCAGAATTTAATGCAGCGTAGTGACATGGATCTAAGGACGGAGTACACACATGCATTGGAATGCACTAGAAAGAAGAGGACAAATGGCACAGGGGTGAAACGGCTCTACACTCTTGGCGAGACAAGGGAGTGTTATAACGGTAATATCTTGGAAGAAAACGTTATGGTAAAGTAAGTGACTTGCGGTCGCACCACACGTTGGACAATTATTCTGCAAAAATGGCCTGAACGACTGACTATTACGATAGTCGTCAATAGTCGTCGATAATCATGGGATTAGTCGTAGTCGTGCATGATTTCCATCGAGGACGAGTTGTAGTCGTCGTAGTCGTGCATAAATCATCAAGCGACGACTATTTAGTCGTCGCAGTGGTCCATATTTTTCGCGACGACTAGTAGTCGTCGCAGTCATTCATTCGTATTCTTCGTCGGCCTACGACTACACACGAGCGGCGTCGCAATGACTGTGACGACTATTATTTGTCGTTGAAGGATAGAAAGTGGTGCGTGATTACTTGAAGTTACTATTACTATTGCCAGCTCTAGATACGCGCGTGTCGTGCAGCTCACCCCGAGCATTACGATGAGAACAGCGACAATGATGGACGACCACATAAATCAGGACATACTAAAACTCTCGACTCCCCCCATCACAACATCAGCACCTCACAAAATGGCAACACAAGATGTCGCTTCTGCCTCCGTCGCTACAGCCGTCGCCTTACCGTGCCAATATGACGAATCTGCCGTCCCTGACGACCAAAATGAACAAGCTGACGGAATGGAGCAAGCTGACGGGATGGAGGAGGAGGATGGGATAGAGGAGGAGGACTGATGTGGTGGTGATAGAGCAGGAGGACAACGCTAGTGTCAACAGCAGGAATTGCATTTCAACAGAGGGTTGGGGGTGGGTGGAGGTGAAGAATTTGAGGATGAGAACATTTCCAGCCGACCGCCGAAGAGGACCTTGCTTGACTACAGAAAGGCGACTACCAGTGACCTCGCTGCCATGATGTCTGACGATGAGGATGACTGTCAGGCTGTAGCGTCTGGCCCCATGACCTCGTACGCATGGGCCAGGGCGAAACTGGATGAGTATTTTGATTGGTGCGGGGGGAAGGGGGACA
>Ga0160419_100296_pt1 | contig 34446 bp, 35 predicted proteins | sample CelAP2metagpilot_2_FD_108196 | JGI IMG/M metagenome (GOLD analysis project Ga0160419, IMG submission 108196) | Phycosphere-associated microbial communities from Cellana algal ponds in Kailua-Kona, Hawaii, USA - Cellana AP2-4-25 metagenome pilot ... | reverse complement strand
TAAAATCCAACTGTACCAGAACCAAGTGTTCGTAACGGATAACGTAGAAGGTATTGTTCCCGAGTTTCTGACCATGTTGAAAGGTGTCATCGACTCCCCGGATATTCCATTGAACGTGTCTAGGTCCTACTTACAGGCGGATGGTGCGGTTAAAAAGATATCCTCTTACATCACCAGAAAAGTTGCGGATAAATTAAGCTCGCTCTTTAAGAATAATCGAGAGGACTTCGAGCAAAAATGGAACGACATTAAAGTAGTGATAGAATACGGTATGCTTTCGGAAGACAAGTTTTTTGAGAAAGCGGACAAATTTGCGCTCTATCCAACCATTGATGGGGATTACCATACTTTTGAAGAGCTGGAAGCCAAAATCAAGGACAACCAGACCGACAAGGACGATAAATTGGTGGTACTCTACACTTCCGATAAAGAAGCGCAGCACAGTTATATAGAAGCCGCCAAAGCAAAAGGTTACGAAGTGCTCCTACTGGATTCGCCCATTGTCCCCCATTTGATGCAGAAATTGGAGACCTCCAAAGAGAATCTATCCTTTGTGCGAGTGGATTCGGATCATATAGACAACCTCATCAAAAAAGAAGATACGACCATATCCAAATTGTCCGATGAGGAAAAAGACAGCCTAAAGGCTGATTTGGAAAAAGTAATTTCCGATAAGGGCTATACAATTCAATTGGAGGCCATGGAAAGCAGTGCTTCACCTTTTATTATTACCGAGCCAGAATTTATGCGCCGAATGAAGGAGATGCAGCAGACCGGGGGCGGAGGAATGTTCGGTATGGGCAACATGCCGGATATGTACAACCTGATCGTAAACACCAACCACGAATTGGTGGGCGAAATACTGAATACCAAAACAGCAAAAAAGCGGGAAAGATTGATCAATCAGTCCCTGGACTTGGCAAAATTGTCCAAAGGACTCTTAAAGGGAGAGGAACTTACCAAGTTTATTTCCCGTAGCTACGATATGATCAAATAGACATAAAAATCCTATTGATCGTGAAAACCGCTCTAAATGAGCGGTTTTTGTATTTTATGACTATCTTGAGAGGGCAAACCAATTACACCGTGGGCAACAACGATTACAACAGTCCAACTTTTAGAAAATTATTGGATTCCCTTCAACAACAGAGTTGGGAATTGGAACTCATCATTTCCGGTTTTGCCATTTTTGGGCTCTTTACCGCCTACGAACCGCTTCGTATAGAAATGATTAATGCACAAAACGAAGACCAGATCTACCGTTTCGTGGTTTACTTTATCCTTAACATTGCCTGTTCCATTCTGCTGTTCAACCTATTGCTCCACGTTGTTTTAAGAGGTTTATGGATCGGTGCGCTCGGTCTTCGTTATGTTTCCGGAGATATTGAGTTCGAGCGGCTCCGCTATTCCGAACGCTTTACCAAATATTTAAAAAAGCGCATAATTTCTTTTGATCGCTACATCGCCAATCTGGAAAATTACTGCAGTGTATTGTTCGCCATTTCGTTTCTGTTGATTTTTTATGTGCTCGCCATGACCATGATCATCCTGTCGATCATATTGGTGGCCAACTACATTCTCGAGAGCGATGTTTTGCCCGAAGCCGCCGCCAGTATAATAGGGGGTATATTGATCTTGTTCATCATTTTTGGAATGTTCCTGACCTTTATTGACTTTATTACACAAGGTTGGTTAAAAAAAAAGAAATGGGTCTCTCGTATATATTTCCCTATATATTGGGTTTTTAGTTTTCTCACCCTTTCGTTTCTTTATCGGCCATTGGTCTATAATTTTTTGGATAACCGCTTTGGAAAAAAACTGACCTTGCTCCTGACCCCCATCTATATTGCCATTTTGATGCTGACCAGTTTGGAATACCGTCAATCCAACTATCTGGACAAAGAACAGAGATCGTCCAGCATGTTTGCCAAAAAAGATAATTATTGGGACATGATGACAGAGGAAGGAGATTTCCCCGGACGCATGGTGATTCCTTCAAAAGTAATTTCCCAACCCTATCTCCAAGTTTTTGTTCCTTTTTCCGAAAATTTAGAAAATCGTGTATTTGCCTTCAACGATTCTTTGACTCCCAAAGAAGACCGCAGAGGACTTTCCAGTAGTATAAAAGTCAATTCAAACTGGAGCGACGAGATCACGAGCCTCCGTCAAAAGGACAGTATTCGCAAAAAATATTTAAAAACCTTTAACGAGATGTATTCCTTCCGAATCGACACCCTTGATATGGACGAGGATTTTATAATAACTACGGCAATGAACGATATTCTGGGTTTTGAAACCTACCTCAAAATCTCTCAACTGAAAGAAGGGAAACATCTTATTCGTTTAAGGCGAAAACGGAAGGAAAAAGATTCTATTGTAACGGTATCGGATGCTATCTTACCGTTTTGGTACTTTAAAAACTAAATGTTATGATTCCTTGGCACCTCTATGCAATGGCCGGAATGTATGTTTTTGCAGGCGCAATGCATTTTATAAAACCCAAAATCTATATGCGGATAATGCCCATGTATTTGCCAAAACATAAGCTTTTGGTATACTTGAGCGGGTTGGTGGAAATTTTATTGGGCATTGGCGTTTGTTTTGATGCCACCCGAAAACTGAGTTCCTTTGGTATTATTTTAATGTTGGGCGTTTTTCTATCCGTACACTTTTATATGCTCTCGGGCGAAAAAGCATCGGCGGGCATTCCAAAATGGATATTGATCCTTAGGATACCGCTACAGTTCTTTTTAATGTACTGGGCGTATTATTATGCGTATCTCTAATAACTATTACCGCCCAAATGTTTTTTTAGCCAAGGTACCTGAGCAAAGAACAATAATCCTAAGAACAAAAATGCATACACCATGGTTTTGGGAAAAGAATAACCGCTCATCCATTGCCAGTCCATATGAAACCAAGCATCCATATTGATGTTTTTGAACCAGCCTTGGCCACCGCTCGGTCCTAACTGTGTGCCTAAATAAGCCAAAAGTGCAACAAATGCAATAAACCCGAAGGATAAAACTCTTCCGGATAAAATCGGTTGGTACTTAAAAACCTCTTTTGGGGATTCCGCCTCTATTTGCCGCAGTACATTTTTGGTAAAATCCGCAGAAGGCGATTCGATTGGTGCCTCTGCCATGAATTTATCCATTAAAGCTTCCAGTTTTTTATTTTCTTCCTTATCCATTGCTCTGCAAAATTTCTTTGTTCATACTTTTTTCCATGATCGCAGCCAGTCTTTTCCGGGCCCTGAACAACCTTACTTTTAGTGTATTTGAGGGAAGATTTGTAGTTTTTTCCATTTCTTGTAGATTCTTCTCCTCAAGATAGAACAAAGTAAGTACTCCAGCATCTTCCGAGGATAGCTGTAACAGGCATTGATCTATAAATCTGTTTTTTTCCTCCCTTATCATACTATCTAGGGCCGTATCGATTTCTGCATAGGCAATTTGATCCAATTGTTCTAAATCGTCGTGCAGTCTTGCCTTTTTATTTTGTTTCATCTTATCCAGGCATGAGTTATATGCAATCCTATACACCCATGTGGAAAGTTTAGACCCCCCTTTAAAATTGGGCAAAGATCGGTACACCTTGATAAATACGTCTTGCGAAACCTCTTCGGCCTCCTCCCTATTGGCCAACATTCTTATGCACAATGTAAACACCAAATCCTTATAACTATCCACAAAATCCGAGAATGCACGGGAATTTCCCATGCAAATTTTCGAGATCAGTTCTTTTTCCTTGTTGGTCAGCATTGCTCATTGGACGATTAAACCATTGTTAAGGTTACACAGAAAATAAAATTTATAAAAAAATGTAACCTTACTCAGAAAACCGTCGTCATAGGTTATGAACAAACAAATTATGAATAATCATTAAAACGAATAGTTATGGGATCTGAAGTAATCATTTTACCAATCATTTTTGGAGTAATTTTTGCCATTGCCTACCTCTTTTTTTCAACAAGGAACAAAGAACGCTTGGCCTTAATCGAAAAAGGTGCCGACGCCAGTATTTTTATGAAAGGAAGACGGGAAGGCGCCGCTCCGTTCTGGAAAATCATCATTCTAAACCTTTCTTTATTATTAATGGGTATCGGGGTTGCCATTTTTGTTGCCTCCATTCTTCACTATAATTTAGGGGTGGAGGATGAGGTCGCTTATCCGGGAACCATATTCCTTTTGGCGGGCGTTGGCCTTATGGTAGGTTTTAACATGACCAAAAAATTGGAAAAGAAGGACTAAAACCATCTCTTTTAAAAACAGGTAAAAGACCACCGCCACAAGCGGTGGTTTTTTATAACTTGCCATTATGAAAATAATATCCACCAATCTCGGCAACCCTACCAAAATAGTTTGGAACGGTAAAGAAACCACCACTGGCATTTACAAATTTCCCGTGGACCAACCCATTTTATTGGAGAGCACAGATGTAAAGGGCGATTCGGTGATAGACCGAAAGCACCATGGCGGCATCTACAAGGCTGCCTACCTTTTTTCTGCTGACCGTTACGCATACTGGAAGGAGAAATATCCCGATTTAGAATGGAATTGGGGTATGTTCGGAGAAAATTTGACCATTCAAGGTTTGAATGAATCCCAAATTAGAATCGGAAGCATATACCGGCTCGGCACTGCATTGGTTCAAATTACACAACCTAGGGAGCCCTGTTATAAACTAGGCATACGTTTTAAGGACCAGAACATGATCAAACAATTTATAGATCAAGGATTTCCTGGGACCTATGTGCGGGTTCTGGAGAGTGGAACTGTAAAAACAGGTGATTCCATGGAGTTGTCAAAGGCATCCGAAACTCCATTGACCGTGCAGGAATTTTATAAACTTCTATATGCCAAAACCAAGGATAGCCATGTATTGCGATTAGCCTTGCAGAATGAAGCTATCCCAAAGAGCAAGAGGGAAAAACTAAAAAAGTGGACATAAAAAAAGGGGGCCTCCCGACCCCCCATGCACATAAAAATTAACTAAACAAACTATCTTACTTCCATAGTTTCCTTGTAGGTTCCAAATTTGTCTACTACAACTATGGTATATTCACCTTCGAATGCCTGCTCGAAGTTGAAAGCTTTTTCCACTACTACTTTTCCGTCGATAGCCTCGTCAAAGACCAATCTATTCTTGCTATCGTATACTTTAAGAAGTACTTTACCCTGAGATATGTTCAAAAGGTTCATCATTACCTTTTGACCTTTTTTGATGAATACTGGGTCCAAGTTGACTTTTACCAAGTTTTTCTCTACCTCGTATCTTTTTACTACTTTTTTACCGAAATCGGCTGTTGCTGTGTTGGCCATCCCGATTGCACTGATCAACAAGGCCGTTGCTACTATTAGGTTCTTTACTGTTTTCATAACACATCGCTTTTTTAAGATTACAGTACAAATGTATGTCGGATTGGAACAGTGGAATACCACCATTTTTTCCACTTTCTATGCTATATTAACATGGCAACACACTTAACATAGCATTAATGATAAAATAGCATAACTTTGCGTTAACATTGTAGATATTTGCACTTTACACACAAGTTATTGTTTGTAGAAAAAAGAAAATAGTTGAGTATGATTCAGAAACCGGCATTTGAAGCTATAGCACCAAGTTTTGGCCATTCGTTTACCTTTCAAAAGTTTAACGAAAACCACGAGAACAAAAACTTAGGTTGGCACTACCATCCAGAATTGGAGTTGGTATATGTAAACGGAGGCTCGGGCAAAAGACAAATTGGAAGCCATGTATCCTATTATAGGAACGGGGACCTCATCTTAATAGGGTCCAATTTACCACATTGTGGCTTTACGGACAGACTTACGGGCAATAAAAGTGAGACTTTGGTCCAAATGAAAGCCGACTTTTTGGGAAGTGATTTCTTTAATATTCCCGAGATGAAGAATATCCAAAAGTTGTTCGAAGTTGCCAAAGGCGGAATTGCCTTTTCCGGTAAAACCAAAATGAAGGTTGGCGAAAAAATGGAAATCTTGGAGTATCAGACAGATTTTCAGCGATTATTGTCCATCCTTAATATATTGAACATCTTGGCCACGTCCAGCGAAATGAACGTGCTGAACGCAGAAGGTTTCTCCCTGGAAACCGAAGTAAAGGACAACGATCGTATCAATGTTGTTTTTAATTATGTGAAGACCAATTTCAAAGAGGACGTAAAACTTGAGCAAATTGCAGATATGGTAAGCATGACGGTCCCTTCTTTTTGCAGGTACTTTAAAAAAATAACCAATAAAACATTTACTCAGTTCGTGAACGAATATAGATTGGTACATGCATCCAAGCTATTGGCAGAACAGCCCATGAGCATAACCCAAGTTTGTTACGAAAGTGGTTTCAACAACTTTTCACATTTCAATAAATCGTTCAAAGCATTTACCGGACAGAATCCTTCGGAATACCGAAACCAGTTAAAAACGGTCCTGCACTAGTAAAAAACTACCCAAAAATATCGTTCAGTACCTTGGCGAGCCTAAGCCCCCCCTTCTGTAGCTGTGCGAATAAAAGATCGTTATGGTCGTAGGAATAACGATAGCCCAGTTTTTCACCAATTTCAACGGAATCATATAAATCCGCACATAGTTCGTGCGATTCGTCCACCCAATCGTACACAGTTCCCAACTGGATCTCCTTTCGCTTTTTTCTACTGACGTTTTGTAGTTCCATGGCAAGTTCGGTATACGTCATACCATAAGATTCTATCAAGTTTTTGTCCCAAACCCGATGTAGATTGCTTCCTTGTCCAAACCATTGGACCTGTATGGTATTTCCCCCTTTGTCCTCGGCCCTGCTCACATGCATGGGCTGATGCAGGTCGCCGATTAAATGAATCAGCATTTTTAAATGAAAAACACGATCTTTCCTTGAGCCATTTTTATCCTTTATAGCGGATTTACATGTCTCTATTGCTGTAATAATATCGCCATACTCGCTTTTATCGGAATCCGCATAGGACATCCCCAATGGGTAGTTGACATAGTGCCATGCCGAGTATTTGGAATAGGCCCGGTCAGCCTTTATATCATCAGCAAATGTAGATACAAAGGCCAAGCTATGTCCATCCAACAGATCGTTTATGGCGCGCTTGGCTTTTCCGGACAAATGGTTTTCTGCAATTTCACCGGTTACCCTGTGCCCCGTTTTGCCCCAAAAAGCGTTACCAAAAACAATTACAGGAAAAAATAAGAATAGGAATAAGGTTTTTTTCATTTTTTAACGTCCCTTAATTAGAAAAAGGCTTAGAAAATTCTTGCCACTAATTTTCGCAATGATTTACCAAACAGCAACATATTTTAAAATTTTAGTAAATTTTTAACTATGTATCTGTTAAATTTGAACCACCAACTAAACTCGACCAATGTTAAAAAAATGTATTGTACTTGCTGCAATTCTTCTGCCTTTCGCCTTACTTTCTCAAACAGACCATAAAAGTTTTACCGTAAAATATGTCGACGACATAGTCAAAGTAGATGGTATCTTAGATGAAAGTGTATGGGAGATTGCAGAAAATGCAGACGATTTCCATCAATATTTTCCATCCGACACCACCCTCGCCTTCCAGCAGACCCAGATCAAAATGGTCTACAACAACACTACACTATTTATTGGTATTAAATTATATACAGAGGGCGACAATTATGTGATACCCTCACTACAAAGAGATTACAGGGCAGGGGGGAATGACAACATTAGTTTAATGTTCGATACTTTTAACGACGGTACCAACGCATTCCTGTTTGGAATGAATCCTTATGGAGTCCGAAGGGAAGCTTTGATATCCAACGGCGGGTCTGGTCCAAATGGGTTCACCACCTCTTGGGACGTAAAATGGCAAGGCGAAGCCAAATTGTACGATGGCTACTACATCTGCGAACTTGCCATTCCATTAACTTCCTTCAAATTTAAACAGGGTGAGACCAAATGGCGGTTCAACAGCTACCGTTTTGATATGCAGACCAACGAAACCAGTACCTGGATGAAAATTCCACAAAACCAACTTGTATACAGTTTGGCTTTTATGGGAGATATGGTGTTTGAAAAACCATTGGGAAAATCCAGGACTCCAATGGCATTGATACCTTATGCCAATGGGATAATTGCCAAAGACTACGAAAACAATGAAGATCTAAGCAGAATGGGCTTTGGTGGAGATGCAAAAATCTCCATAGGAAACGGCATGAATCTCGATGTAACCCTAAACCCGGATTTCTCCAATGTGGAAGTCGATAATTTTGTTACCAACTTAACCCGATTTGAGGTTTCTTTACCAGAGAGAAGACAATTTTTTATAGATAACAGTGACCTTTTTGGTTCCTTCGGGAACGAAAGGGATTCCAATCCATTTTTCTCCAGAAGAATTGGAATTGCAGAGGACAAAGATGGTGAAACCATAGAAAATGGGATTATAGGCGGGGTTAGATTAAGTGGGAAGTTGAACAACAACTGGAGGTTGGGCCTACTCAATATCCAAACGGAAGAAGACGAGATCAACGAGATACCCAGTAACAACAACACCGTACTCGCGTTGCAAAAGAAAATGTTTTCAAGATCCAATTTAAGCTTCCTTTTTGTTAACCGACAAACTTTTGGGGATTACGACTTTGTGGACCCCATGGACCGGTACAACCGTGTGGTGGGACTGGACTACAACCTTGCATCAAAAAACAATATTTGGACAGGCAAGTTTTTTTACCATAAGGCCTTTGCCCACGATATTGGGGACCGTAACGACTCAGGCGGCATGGACCTCCAATACAACTCCAGATACTTCAACTTTGGGTTACGCGGAAATTTTGTCGGGAATGATTTTAGGTCGGACCTCGGCTTTATCCGAAGAGAAGACATTGTTGCTGCAAGGCCTTTTGTGGAATTTAATTTTTGGCCCAGCAAAGGAACGGTGAATACCCATGGTTTCCGGTTTAGCCCCAACTTTATATGGAGACCTACCTTGGACTACCAAAATACAGATTATACTATTTTTACCCAGTGGCAAGCAGAGTTTACCTCACAAGAAAAATTGGCCTTTCGTTTGTTCAATCGGTACACTTACCTCACCGACACCTTTGATCCAACCGGCACCGATGGCGGAGTAGAACTTTTAGGGGACAATGGATACCATTATACCAGTTTTGAAGTATCTTTTGAAAGTGACCGTAGAAAAGTCTTTTCGTACAATCTTGAACCCGGATACGGCGAATTTTACAATGGAACGCGATATGTCTTCGAAGGGGACATGAGCCTGAGACTTCAACCGACGGTATTCCTTTCTTTAGGGGTTATATATAACAGTATAAAATTGCCAGAACCTTATGAGAGCGAGGACATCTTATTGTTAAGTCCAAGAATAAACATTACGTTCAACAAATCCATTTTTTGGTCCACTTTGATCCAATATGGAAACCAATTGGATAATCTTGGATTCAATTCGAGGCTACAATGGAGATTTGCACCGCTTTCCGACCTGTTTCTGGTCTATAACGACAATTACTTTGTAAACTCGTTTATGCCCCGAAGCCGGTCCATTAATCTTAAGTTGACCTATTGGCTCAACATTTAATCAGTTTAAATAATTATTTATTTCTGGCTCCAATGTTTAAATTGCATCGTACAGTTTTTAAATTGTGAATTTGGATAAAAAATGTCGAAGCAAAAGATCGTAGTACTTACCGGAGCGGGAATGAGCGCCGAAAGCGGCCTAAAAACCTTTCGTGATGAAAACGGACTATGGGAAGGACACGATGTAATGCAGGTTGCATCTCCGGAGGGTTTTGCCAAAAATCCGGCATTGGTGTTGGAATTCTACAACCAACGTAGGCGACAATTGTTGGATGTTGCACCGAACCAAGGTCATTTGGCATTGGCATGGTTGGAGCAAACTTTCGATGTTAGTATTGTTACGCAAAATGTTGATAATTTACACGAGCAGGCCGGCAGCTCACACGTGGTCCATTTGCACGGAGAATTGTTCAAAGTAAGAAGTACAAGGAACGAAAATTATATTTTGGATTGGACAGGAGACTTGGTACTAGGGGATTCCGATGAAAACGGACATCAACTACGACCACATATTGTTTGGTTCGGCGAAATGGTCCCAATGCTGGAAACTGCGGCTCAAATTACGCAACAGGCCGAAATTTTGATCATCGTAGGCACCTCCATGCAAGTGTATCCTGCGGCAAGTTTAATACACTACGCCCCCAGCAATACCCCAATTTATTTTATAGACCCAAGGCCCAATATCCGTGCATCGGATTTTGAGAACCTCACTATAATCCCAAAAACCGCTGCCGAAGGAGTTCCCACTTTAGTGGAACATCTTTTTAATAGGTAGCCCTGGTCTTTTCTGCCCAACTTACCAATGCACTGATCTGCTCCTCGGACAATTTGGCATCGGCATGTGTCCAAGTGTACTCGTTCAACGGCATACTGCCCCCTTTTACTTCCTCTATGAGCTCTTCCAATTTGTGGTCTTTTTTCTTCTCGTCATAATTCTGCCAATCGGAAAAATCCAAATGCTTTTTACCATCTTCAATATGGTCGGCCAGCCAATACGAGACCGGAGCAATAGTATTGTACCAAGGGTACTCGGTATTCGCACTGTGACAATCGTAGCAAGCTGTTTTCAGAATTTGCTTCACCTCCCGGGAGGGCTTTGTTTCAGCTTCAAAGGCGGCAACATAGTCCCCTTCGGAGATATTTTTTTCAGGACGATAAAATTGCATTCCTATCAAAACCACCAATAGGGCAATTGCTATTTTTTTTACTATTTTCATCATACAGGATTTTAGTAAATATATCGATTTTTTTGTGACCGAAACCGAGCTCCATATCGCACTTAATTCCGGTAGAATATCAAAATCACAAATAGATGATTTGGTATTGCAATTACAGCAATCGCCCCAATTGGCCAAAACGCTTTATAAAGAAATAATAGCGGAAGACAAGGAAGGTACCTTTAATGCCAGCTGGACCTTTGATCATTTAATGCGCAAAAAACTGACCTATCTCCTCCCTTTTTTTGATGATTTTGTAAACGGCCTTGCCCAATTAAAGACCGAATCGTGCATTAGGCCCGTTGCCCATGTTTGCGAAATGGTCTGTGAAGCTTATTTTAAGAAAAAAGACCCTGTTTTTATTGAAAATATTACCAATGATCAACTGGAAAAAATATTGACCGCTTGTTTTGATTGGTTAATAGGCCCAATGAACATGGCGCCCAAGGTATTTTCCATGACCAGTCTATATTATTTGGGGCTACGCTTTGATTGGGTACACCCCGAGCTCAAACTAGTTCTGGAAGATAGTTACGCGACCGGAACCACAGGGTACAAAAACAGGGCAAAAAAAACTCTGGATAAGTTGGCCAAATTAGGTGTCTAAACCGCAGCGTTTAAGTATCTTTGATGCTTTCAAAATTTTCCTGACCATGTCATTGACACCACTAAACGCCATTTCGCCGATCGACGGTAGATATAGAAATAAAACCGAAAGTTTAAAAGATTACTTTTCCGAAGAAGCCTTGATCAAATATCGCGTCCAGGTAGAAATCGAATACTTTATTGCCCTTTGTGAGATCCCTTTGCAACAATTGGCCGATTTTAACCAGGGACTGTTCCCAGAATTACAGAAAATCTATCAAGATTTTTCCGCGGAAGATGCACAGGCCATCAAGGACATTGAAAAAACCACCAACCACGATGTTAAAGCAGTGGAATATTTCATCAAACAAAAATTTGATGGATTAGATCTCCAAAAATACAAGGAGTTTATCCACTTTGGGTTGACCTCGCAAGACATTAACAATACGGCTGTTCCCCTCTCCATCAAAGAAGCCATGAACAATGTGTACGTGCCATCATATTTAGAGGTTTTTGATAAATTGAAGGAGCTGGCCAAGGAATGGGAAAACATCCCTATGTTGGCACGCACGCACGGACAACCTGCCTCCCCTACGCGTTTAGGCAAGGAAATCGATGTTTTTGTAGAGCGTTTTAAAGAGCAGTTCAATTTATTGAACGATATTCCAAGTGCAGCCAAGTTTGGTGGTGCTACAGGAAACTATAACGCTCACAAAGTTGCTTATCCAAACAACGATTGGAGGGCATTCGGAAAACAGTTCGTGCAGGAAAAACTGGGGTTGCACCACTCCTTTCCCACCACCCAAATTGAACATTACGACCATATGGCCGCCCTGTTCGACTGCCTTAAACGAATCAACACTATCTTAATTGATCTAGACAGAGATATCTGGACCTATATTTCCATGGATTACTTTAAACAGAAAATCAAAAAAGGAGAGGTTGGCTCATCGGCCATGCCGCACAAGGTAAACCCTATTGATTTTGAGAATTCCGAAGGTAACTTGGGCTTGGCCAATGCCATTTTTGAGCATTTATCTGCTAAATTGCCAATTTCACGCCTACAACGCGACCTTACGGATAGTACGGTTTTAAGAAATGTGGGAGTCCCTTTCGCACATACCATTGTTGGTTTTCAATCCACTTTAAAAGGATTGAACAAATTGGTGCTAAATCAAGCTAAGTTTGAGCAGGATTTGGAGGATAACTGGGCCGTGGTCGCAGAGGCCATTCAGACTATTTTACGAAGGGAGGGCTACCCGAACCCCTACGAAGCTTTAAAAGGTCTGACCCGTACCAACGAGAAAATCAACCAGAAATCCATTGCCGATTTTATAGAAACCTTAGAGGTATCGGATACCATTAAAACTGAACTGAAACAAATAACCCCAGCGAATTATACCGGGGTTTAGGTTGGTTCCTTAAAGGGAATTTTATTCAACTCGTTGTCTAGCTTATCTACCATAACCTAGGTTCCTTGAAAATGTAAGGAAAATTGCTGTTTATGTTTGGTACAATAAAAAATATATAGCGTCCAGCAATCTCCCCAATTATATTTTACAATTTGGGAAGGTGAAATTTGTAACAACAGATCCATTGGGGATTCGCATATGGGACAATTGGGTGTTTCATCAGGTCCATTACACCAATTAGGGTACCCTCCGAGCATTACGCCTTTATTTCTCAAATATGGTTTTTGCTCAATACCAACTAGCTTGCCAGCAGCTTTTTCAATTTGCTCTACCTTGTCCCAATAATCCTTTGAAACCCTATTTGTCTCAGGGTCAATCAATTTGTCTATATTATTCCAAATAATGGGTATATACAATTTTAATCCTACAAAATCAGGAAAACTGTCTTCCAAAATCGACTCTACCTGTTGCTCTTCGATCATCAACTCTTTAGGGTCACCATAATCCGGTAATGGAATTAAACAAGCATCTTCGGTCTTTAATTCTTCATATGCAAAGATTTTCCAGCCTAACGCCCCATCTGCTGCGTCATTGTCCGATGCCGATATTCGAGAATTCGCAGTATTACAAGAATGACAATAAAAAAAAGAAAAAAAATGGAACGGAGAAGTGTGTAAATATGAGGATGAATATACTTGTCCAATAAATGTCATAGGCTTGTCGCATACTTCACAAATTGGCCATTGCACACCTATTTTCCCTGTTGGTTGCCCTCCAAAACGAGTGGCCAATATATTCTTGGACCAACCTACTTGATCCTTAGGTATTAATTTCGTTCGTTTTTTAACTAAATAATAATATTTATTTAAAAGCTCCGGCCCATCCATACTATAGGTTTATTTCTAAGTGGCAACTTACACAAGATCTTCCAGCCATATTAATTTTAGAAATTAATTTACTTTATGAAGAGATAATGATATACAACTATAGAACTTAATTTATTTGCGCTATTATTATAATAAAATAGGTACCTCTATGCTGGCAGGTATTAGTAAAGTTAGAATTTTACTTTATATAATCCAACCAAAGCCTATAGATCAACCCATGATCATTGCTTAAGTAAAAAAACATTGTCGGTATTATAGAAACCTTGGAGGTACCAATACGATCAAAACCAAATTGAAACAAATAACCCCAGCGAATTACACCGGGGTTTAAGTTTGTGTCTGTTCGAGCGCAGTCGAGAACCAACTAAGACAGCTCGACTGTGCTCGATGTGACAAAAATTCTTATGCTTCTTTGTGGATTTCCACTTGGTGTGGATATGGAATTTCGATTCCGGCTTCATCCAAGGCAATTTTGCAATTTTCATAGGTTCCAAAGTACACATCCCAATAATCTTCGGGCTTACAAAAAGGACGTACGGCAAAATTCACTGAACTATCCGCCAACTCCATCACATTAACCGACGGTGCAGGTTCCTTAAGTACTTTTGGGTTGGAAGTGAGCACGTTCAACAGCACTTCTTTGGTCTTTTTAATGTCTTCGCCATAACCTACGCCAATAACGGTATCCACCCGCATTTTGCCTTCTGCAGTATAATTGATTATGTTGCCGTTGGCCAAAGCTCCGTTGGGAACGATTGCAAGTTTGTTTTCCGGCGTTACCATTTTTGTGGTGAAAATTTCTATCTCCTTAACAACTCCAAGAACGCCTTGGGCCTCGATAAGGTCTCCAATACGGTAAGGTTTAAATATCATGAGAAGTACACCGCCGGCAAAATTGGACAGCGAGCCTTGCAGCGCCAAACCTACGGCAAGACCTGCAGCTGCTATTACTGCAGCAAATGTGGTAACATCTACCCCTAGTCGAGAGATAACGATAATGATCAAAAATATTTTGAGCGACCAAGACAGTAGGTTCAACAAAAATTTTTGTAGGGATTCATCATATTTACTTTTGGACATTACCTTTCGGGTTCCACCGATGATTTTCTTTACCACCCACATCCCCACAATGTAGATAAGAAGTGCTGTAATTAGTTTAGGGCCGAATTCTTTGGCCAGTTCAATACCGTAGTCGAACCATTCTTGTGCTTTTTCCATGATGCTATAGTTTTGTTAGTGTTCTTGTTGTTAGACACTAAGATACTAAACTAGGTCACTTTTTTATGTATCGAATCTTTATCGTAAAAAGAAAAAGGGCGACAATTGTCGCCCTCCTTGGATTATATAATGATTGGTCTTAGCCTTTTAGAAAATCACCAATTTCACCCAGCCCTTCGCCTTTGTAATCGGATTTTTGAATGGCCTGCATTAATTGTATGATATGTGCCGGGTTCATATCCTTGCCGAGCACACGGACCAGGGCAAAGCCTTTGTCCTTACTATCTCCATAAATAATCACTTCATCAATGGCATCCTCATCTCCCAAATATTTGATAACCCCCTTGCCATACTTGGAGTTTATCTTCATGAGTTCAACAAAGTCGTCCCCTTTTAATATTTGGCTCACTTTCTTTTTTTCGATCTCGTATTCGGCAACATTGTCCTCATTCTTTTTAAAGGCCAATAAATTAAACTTTCGCAATGATTCTATGGCCTCTTTTTGGGTCGGGGTCAGCTCCACCTCATCCATTTTGAGAATGCTTGCCGGTACATCGATGGACAAAAAATTCGGGTTTTCCGAATTGTCCACATAATACTCCTGCAAAGTGGGCTGCGACGCGCACGAAGCCAAGAACAATACTCCGATTGCCATTATGGATTTAATTAAATGTTTCATTTTTCTATTCTTTTTTTGATTGATAGTGTCAACTGATTATCGGTTGACAATAATTAGTTGGAGGGTTTTGTATTTTGTTACAATTTCCAACCGATTATTGCCAACCGATATTCTTATCTAATTTTTCTTTCCTGCTTCGTTAAGCTCTTCTGGCAAGTTCATTTTTTTGGTCAAAGAACTTATGTTGTTCAAATCTATATCGCCGGTTAGGGAAAGGATTACCGTTTCAAACTTTTGACCATTGGCCTCCACATTTTTCATTCCGGTAATGAACATCAGCAGCTCGCTTACATGGTCGGCATCTTTACCTTCTTTAATGTAGAATTTTACATTGGCATCCTTGTCTTTGATTCGCATCAACTCCTCCATTTTTGAAGATCTTAGGTAGCTATCGACAGAAGATTTCATGTCGTCGCCAATTTTCTTGTTCTCGGTGGTAAATACCTTTAAACTTTTAAGACTGCTGGCAATTTCCATAAAATCGCGTGCCTCTGGATCATCCACTTCAACATCTATTTTTGCCAATAAATTGAACATACTCTTGTTCACGATCACTGTGGTCACATCGTCCAGATCTTCAAACTTGTCAAAAACGGACTGAGAGAATCCTGCCAAAGGCAACAATGCCATTACTGTTATTAAAATATACTTTTTCATTTTGTTACGTTTTTTAATTGTTATTGTAAATTTTTTGTTTTGCATCTTCAAACTCTTTTAAGTAGGCCACTTTTTCCGTACCTCGGTTAAAGTTCACTGCTAAGAGTTCGAGTGCTTTTTTGGTTTCCTCGTAGGCAAACTCTGCCTTTTCTTGCTCCAAACGCTTTGTTTCTTGGTACTGATTACCAAAATAGATGCCAAAGGTCAAAACTACTGCCGCTGCAACGGATAGCCACTTGTAATAGTTTACTCTAGGTTTTAATGGTACCTGCTTGGTGTACTTTTCTTCCTTGGCCATGGAAAAGTAGTTGAACATGGGCTTGTACTGCTCCAAGTGAGGTGCGACCTCCGCTTGTGAAAAATAGGCCCTAAGTGTTCTTTCTTCGTCCACTGTAGCAGTGGCCTCGAAATACTTTTCCAATATTTTTTCTATGTTACCCAATTCCATAGTTATGTTTTTTTATCAATTCTTCTCTTACTGTTTTTCTTGCCCTCGACAATGCTACGCGCACTGCTGTCGGTTTCATGTCCATGAGCTCGCATATTTCGTCGAACTCGTATTGCTCCACATCGCGTAGTTGCAATATCATTTTTTGTTGTTCTGGCAGGTCTTTTATAATTCGTTCCATCCAGTTTACACTGTCTTCGGCCTCCAATTGTTTTTGTAAGGAGGTGTTTTCATCACTGTAATTACTGTGAACCAATTTTAGGTTTCCTGCTTGTTTGGACTTTAAGCGGTCCAAACAAAAGTTTTTGGTCATGGTCATGGCAAAAGCCTCTACATTTTTGTACTTCCCCATGGACTCGTTCTTAGACCAAAGCTTCAACAAAATTTCTTGAGTGGCGTCTTCCGCTTCTTCCCGGGAGACCAATAGGCGCTTGGCGAGCCTAAAAAGTTTATCCTGAAAAGGCAAAACCACATTTAAAAATTCTGCTTGTTTCATTTGGTTGTCTTAGTTATTTTAAGGCCTTTCTTATCGACCTACACTATCACGACGATACATATCGAATATTGTTACAAAAAATTTGCGATTTCCTCAGATAAGCCTATTTTGCAAGGTAAATTTATTTGATATAACGTTTGGTTTTACTCTTACCCACCCCAGTTTCTTAGAGTTTGGAACAAAATTTGAGTAAATTCAAAAAAAATTAAACTATGAAAAAGTACCTCTATCTATTTTTTGGAGCAACACTCCTGTTCACCTCTTGCAGCAACGATGACGATGGCAACATACCAACGAATATTGACGCTCAAAACTTTATGTGGAAAGCAATGAATCAATGGTACTTTTGGCAAGGGGATGTAGAGGATTTGGCTGATGACCGATTTTCCACAAATGCCGAGTACACTGCTTTTTTAGAGGCCAATTCAAATGCCGAAAACTTTTTTTATAGCATTTGTAACAGACATGAGGAGATTTTTGGGGATGACAACGCAATAGATCGATTTAGTTTTGCCAATGATGACTATTCAGAACTGGTAAGTGGCCTATCTGGAATATCCCAAAGTAATGGGGTCGAATTTAGATTGAGCCTGATTAGCGGTACGGAAAATGTTTTTGGCTATGTACTTTACATATGGCCGGATTCCGATGCCTCGACCAAAGATATACAACGTGGCGAGTTTTTCACTAGGGTCGATGGCACCCAACTTACCATTAACAACTACAGGAATCTTTTGTTCGGTGATAACAGCACTTACACGCTTGGAATGGCTACCGTTACCGACAATACCATTTCTGATAGCGCCAAAGAAGTAGAACTTACCAAAATAGAAAACCAAGTCGAGGACCCCATCTTGATTGCCGAAACACTGGATGTAAACGGGACCAAAGTTGCCTATTTAATGTACAACCGTTTTTTAAGCAGTTTCGATGAAGATTTGAACGCTGCCTTTGCCAAATTTGTAGCCGACGGAGCAACAGAACTTGTTTTGGACATGCGCTACAATCCGGGAGGTTCCGTAAACACATCCCGTTTACTGGCCAGTATGGTCTATGGGACCAACACAAGTGAGGTATACATAAAACAAAGGTGGAACGATAAAATACAAGTAAGGTTCAGCGAAAAATTTTTAACCGATTATTTTGCAAATTCCACAGGCACCAGCGCCATTAACTCCTTAAATTTAGACCGTGTTTTTGTTATTGCCACAGGTGATTCCGCCTCGGCAAGCGAATTGGTAATGAACGGACTTGACCCTTATATCGATGTAATCCATATTGGAGAAACAACTCGTGGTAAAAATGAATTTTCAATTACCTTGGTAGATGACCCAGAAAACTCTTTTATTTATAATAGTGACCGTGAGGGCAATATCAATGCTGAAAATTCTTGGGGATTACAACCTTTGGTTGGAAGGAACGAGAATGCCGATGGGTTTTATGATTACACCAATGGTTTGGCGCCAGACATTGCCCTAGAAGAAGATTTAACCAATTTTGGAGTCTTGGGCGATGTAAACGAGCCTCTACTGGCCCGTGCTCTACAAGAAATTACAGGTAGCTCTGCCAAAATAGACTTTACCGTGGAAATGCCCGCAGAATCTTTTACGTCATCTAGATTGGAAACTCCTATCAAGGACAATATGTATTTGGAAAAACCACTACAGTTAAACAACTAATAAAAAAGCGGCCGATCGGCCGCTTTTCTTTTTTTAAAGGTTCAGTTGAAAACTCCTTTCAAACGTCAATGAATTAATCGTTTAGTTCTAACCAAAATTGTCACGTAAAGAAAATAATCACTATTTATTCCGAATTTTTTTTATAAATTCTAATCAACCTCTTAATTAAACTTTAGCCAGACATTTTTTAAACTTGGCTATTACTAATTCTAAATTATGAGGTCTCTTTCCCCAATATCAAAACAAGCTTTTTCACGATTACGTGATTTCTTTTTGAAAAGTACCTCTACCATTCCCAAAATAGTAAACTTAACCATTATAGCATGAAAACAAATTTTAAACTATTATTCCCATCACTATTGGTACTGGTGCTCTTTAATGCATGTAGCGAAACGTTCGAAGAACAAGTATTATTGGAGGAATCACAATCGAACGAAATTATTACTGTACAGGGAGAATTCGATGAATTTAATGAACTTAAAAACCTTTATGACAAGGTTGTTGTTGAAGAAATCAAGAAAAACACCACCGATAAAAAAGGAGACTACAATTTTCAAATAGATTCGACCAATGTCATTAAAAAATCATTTGAAAATGACGACTATTACACTTTTAGTGTAATTAGGGAAGATGATATTTGGCCCAATTTCGAGAACCTTGTAATATCCAATAAGGATGAGCATGAACCAGAAGCTTACCTTTTTGTATACATTCCCGATGCGGCATATTTAGAAAGATTTCAAGAAAATCCCAACACCGCATTCTCTGGGAGCATTGAAGCAAAACCGCTCGACTATGAAAAACTTATGTCCTCTGCGGGAGGTTGCATAAACTACACTACAGAAATATGTAACTACGGTGGGCACACGAACAACGGCTTGGGCGAAGGTGTTGCAGGGCCAGGTTGCCAAGACACCTACATAGTGAACAATTCGGTTTGCTTTATCTCACCCAATCCTTTCGATGGTGTTGGTGGTGGCGGCGGAAGCTCCGATGGGGGCAGTGGCGGAGGTGGAGGTTCCTCGAACGATTCCGACCTTCCGTTGGCCGACTCCGACGTAATTACCAAAGTAGTGGTAACCCACGAACAATTGCACCAACTCAACAGTGACCTTGGCTTTGTATATGCTTCACCAGAGGCTTACTGGGTTAGGGATTCAAAGAATAAGTATGAAGTGAGCAGGGTTATTGAATTTGTAGAAGCCAACAAAATAAAAGGGATAGTATCCAAAAATGTTAAAGAGTTTTCCGCCTGGTACATTAAGTTTAAAATGTTGCCCAATTCTCCTTGTGGCGTGGGGCACGATTGCGTGAAATCCATAAAAATGATGGCCCAAGGCCTACGCACGCTCCATGGGCAGGAGGGTATTTTAATGGCCGATTATTTTGACAGTTTGGTCTCAGATTATGGAACTTTCACAAAATCTGATCTCCAGGCATTTTATACTATGGCAAAGGCCATCACGGAGGATTATAATAACCGAATGTTCGACGCCGTTACAGGTGGTTTTGTTGCAGGTATAACACCTATTTTGGAGATAGCACTTTTTGAAGTAGGTGCCCCAGTTGCCATTAAGCTGCTCCAAAAAATACCCATTTCTTGGGTATATAGAGGAACCCGCTTGAACAATATGGTCAAGAAAGTTGGGCTTTTGGGTAAAATGGGAAACAATAATACTGTAAGAGAAGTAGTGACAAACACTCCGGTTGCAAAAGCATCGGAACTTTTTAAGGCACTAACAAAACACGCAATATCAAAAACAAATAAAGCAGATGGAGTAATTTTAGCCAATATGGGAAATGGAAACTTTATAACTTACCGACCTATAACCGCTTCCAGTAGTAATATTCCTGCTACAATAACTTTAGACTTCAGAGCTGCGGGGATTTGGTCAAAAGTGAGGGACGTTAAATTCGTATTACCATGATAAAAGAAAATATTTTTGATGAACAAAATTTGGATATTTTTATCCCTAATGATGGTGTGGAGTTCATTTATTCAATACTTCAGAATCTAGGATACCGTGATTTTACTACAAAAAAAGCCAAGAAACATGGGTTAGATGTACTGAACAAACTTTTTGAATTAGATTTAATTGAAATATTTAGTTGGGGTAAACATCATAACTTATTTAAAAACTTAGACCTGAACAAGAATCAAACAATAAAATTAATTGATAATATTTGGTTTGTTGGAGCCGATTTTGAAGACTTTCTTAATATGCCCATGTTCAGGCACAAAGATTGGTATTTAAAAGCCTTGGACAATGAGGGGCTAACATCGACTACAAATTGGAAAATCTTTGTTAAACAGAAAATAGGAAATCTGGAAAAATGGATTGAAGAAAACAGGCCAAAAGAATAGGCAGTGATATACTACACAATCCAAGGTCTAACTTACTTTAACATAAAATTGCTCCAAAAAATACCCATTTATTGGGTATATGGAGGAACTCGCTTGAACAATATGGTCAAGAAATTAGGGCTAATGGGTAAAATCGGATAAAACCATAGGCACAAGAGTATTTGCAACCAATGCGCCTGTTACCAAGGCAAAGGAGCTATTCAACTCATTGACAAAGCATGCAATATCTAAAACAATCGAATCAAATAGCTTGATAAAGGAAAATATAGGGAATGGCAATTTAGGATCGCTGAACAATCTAGTATAAAGACGGCTTTTGGAAAGCAACCAAAAGTTCTCAATTAACTCCAAGAAACCAATGATAAAGAATGTACGTATTTTATTTATATATCCGATTTCCCTTTTGTTTTTACTTCTGGCTTCTTGTGGTAACGATAACGAAACATTGAAAATCAATGATTTTACCGAAACCAAGATAATTAAACTGGAGCCTTATAAAAACTACCCGTACTCTATGATGAACATTTGGGTCAAAGGTCAAGTAAACGATACTATTTTGATAAGACTCAATTCATTGGACAGCAAACCTATTTTGAAGCTTTCCGGTAAAATTGATGAACGATGGTACACAGATTATTATGGAGGAGGAGCAAAAACTATAATTTTTGACCCATACAAAGCCACACAAGGAAATTTGGAGATTAAGGCAAGTTTATAGGATAATTTCTACAAAATAGGGCCATTAAATAGTGGACTTCAATAAAAAGAATTTCCAAATTAAAACGATAGACAAATGAAAAAGACAACTTTCATACTTATACTTTTAGCTATGGTTTCTTGCGTAGTTTACACAAAAGACAGGAAGAAATTTGTGATAAACGACTTTTCCAAAGTTAGATTGGATACGCTCATCCCAAATAAAAATAAAAGCTATTATGCCTACTATATTAAAGTCAAAGGTATTGTCAACGACACTATCAAAATCGAGATGATGAATTATGGAGGACATTACATTATTCCACCCGGGGAAATTGATACACTTTTGAATGCAGACTATTATGGTAAGGATACTTTAATTTGGGCTTTTAATCCCTATAAGGCAACCAAAGGAAAGCTCGAGATTGAATATGCATTGTAGGTTTACAACAAAATGCTAAACTACTATCCTAATAAAAATTAAAAAGCGGCCGATCGGCCGCTTTTCTTTTTTTAAAGGTTCAGGCTGAGGCCGACCCTAAAGTTTCGTCCTCTGGTGGTGAACCCAAGCAACTCCCTATAATCCTCGTTCAACAAATTATCCGCGTTCACAAAAACATTTAATTTGTTTTTGATCAACTCATGCTGAACAGAAAGATTCAATATTGAAAACGGGTCAAGGGCTACATCGGTAAAAGTAGAAAAATCAGTATCAAAACGCTCACCGGTATAGGCATAGCTCAAAGATGCATTGGTACTTTCACAAAACTGATACCATACAGAAACATTGGCCTTGTGCTTGGGAATACGTATGGCATTGTCGCCTTTCCGTTCCGTAAAGGTATAATTGGCATTTACACTAAAATTGCTCAAAGGCAACCAAGTTGCTTCCACTTCCACCCCGTTGGCATCAATCTCATCGGCAACATTTATTGTTGTAAAGTTAGCATCGTAACCAATGGCATTGGTTTCGTTTCTATCAAAATAAACCGTACTGATTCTTAATGTATTGTTCAATTTAAACTCCACGCCCGCCTCAATAGTGGTATTTTCTTCTGGCTCCAAGTCTGGGTTTCCACCAAAAGCACCGAACAACTGGGTTAAGTTCGGTGTAATATAAGAGGTTGCAAACGATCCCATCAATTTTATATACCCTTTATTCGTATCAAATACATAAGATGGGTTCAGGTTGTACACAAAATGGTTTCCATATTCGGAGTGATTGTTCAAGCGGGCACCTGCATTCAAATTCAATCCAAAATCCGAAACATAGACCACATTGGCATAAGGATCTACAATGGTAAAATCAACCTCCTCCGCAAAAATAGCCTCGTCCTTAATATAGTTTACTCCAAGTATCGTATGGAACTGCTCTCCAAAAACATATTTATGGTACACATCCAATACCCAATTGTTGCCTTCGGTAGTGCTTTCACCAAAAGTATCGTTGGCCATGGACTCGTAATCTGTATAGGCCGCATTTAAGTGAACCGATCCTTTGCCATACTCAAATTCAGAGGAAACCCCAACCCTTTGCTGCTCGTTCTCCCCTACATTTGGAGCTTCGGCCAAAGAAGCATCATATTCATTCCTAAATTTGGTTTGATTGCCATATAGCTGAACGCCGAACCTTTCCGTAAATTGATAGCCAAACCTTACATTGCTGCTGTAATTTGAAAAAACATCCTCTTCATTTTCAGGTGTCACAGCAGCAGACAATCCACTTTTGTACCGATTGGAAAAATCCACCCCATAATTGAACTTGCCCAATGTGCCATTTACATTTGCGGAATTTTGAATGCTACCTATATTATAATTCTGGTCCTCCGCAGTTTGATTGGTCCCGACACTGGTTTCAAAATTACCGGCCATCTTCTTTTTGGAACTCTTTTTTGTTGTAATATTGATCACCGCAGTAACTGCATTGGTTCCATAAAGTGTGCTGGCCGCTCCTTTAATGATCTCAATGGACTCAATTGTACTGGGAGACAGCAGACGTAGATCATATTCGGCAGAAAATGTGGATGGGTCGGCCACACGAACGCCATCGATAATGATCAAGACCTGTCTGCCACGGCCACCCCGGGCGTAAACCCCGAGCACATCACCATCCCTGCCCCGGCTACCGGCAATCTCGATACCGCTTTTGGTATTGATGATCTCGGCAACCGTTCTGCCTTGGTTTCGCTGCATTTCCTCAGCTGTGATCTTGATTACCGTTTTTCCTGAGTTTTCACGCTTCAATTCAAATTTTGAGTCGCTAACAACAACCTCGTCCAGTTGTTGAACTTTAAGTGAATCTTGCTGTATCTGTTGTGCAAAGATCCCCTGTCCCGCAAATAGAGCGGTAATTAACCATAAATGATTTTTTTTCATTTCGTTTAATTGAATAAACGGGAGAATAGTATGTGTTGCATACGTAAACCTTTATCCCGAAAGTTTAACAATGTTTGTTTGAATGTGGCAGGTCTCCTGGCTTGTGTTTTGCCTCCTACCTTCCCGCCCATTGGGCAGTGGTTTTAGAAGATGAGACAAACGCCCAATACTTACTTTTAAAAAACAGTAATTCTTGGGCACAACTTACAGTTGCGGGAACAGCTCCGGATTTGCACCGGATTCCCTTTTAATCCCACGGAAAACCGTGAGAACCAAAATTCGAGGCCAAAGCTAATCAATCTGTTTAATCTTTTTCCTCAAAAATTAAATAATCTTACTTTTGGACCATGACAAAACAACAATGGTCAATTCTAGTTTTAGGATTTCTTTTGATGACTTCGGTAGGTTGCAAACAGGAAAAAAAACAGCAACCTTCCCAAAATCAAGAATTAGATTCCAAAGTAAAATATGCAACCGGATTTAAAGTAACCAAAGAGACCGATCTTACAATAATAGAGGTCACCGGGGCTTGGCCCGGGGCAAAAAGTTTTAAATATGCGTTGGTTCCCAAGGAAAAATTACCGTCCATTACTCTACCAAAAGATGCATACGATGCCATTATCGCCACCCCAGTAGAAAAGGTGGTGCTGACTTCCACTACCCACATAGAACCCTTACAAAAACTTGGGGCGTTAAATACCGCAATCGGCTTTCCAAATACGGACTACATTTCAACACCCGAGGCCAGAGAGCGAATTTCGGCAGGGCACATAAAGGATTTGGGAATGAATGATGTTCTCAACACAGAAATGGTACTGGCCCTAGACCCCGAACTTATTTTTGGATTTAGCATTAATGAGGAGAACAAGGCCTATGATATTTTAAAACAGGCAGGAATTCCAGTAGCCTACAATGGTGATTGGGTGGAGCATACCCCGCTCGGTAAAGCCGAATGGATCAAGTTTTTTGCTCCATTTTTCAATAAGGAAGCCCTGGGCGATAGTATTTTCACAGAAGTTGAATCATCTTACAAACAAGCAAAAGAGATTGCAAAAAAAGCAAAATCCAAACCTACCGTGCTAACCGGGGGACTTTACAAGGATGTGTGGTATGTGGCTGGGGGCCAAAGTTGGATGGCCCGCTTTATAAAAGATGCAAATGCCGATTATGCGTGGGCTTCCACACCCGAGACCGGAAGCATTGGGCTAAGTCTCGAATCGGTTTTGGAAAAAGCCCAAGATGCCGAATTTTGGTTTAACCCATCAGCACAAACCACTTACGAACAAATAAAAGCCGCAAATACACATTACGGCCGGTTTTCTGCTTTTACGAACCAAAAAGTATATTCCAATGCCATTGAAAAAGGCGAAACCGGTGGACTTATTTTTTACGAATCGGCACCTCACCGACCCGATGTGGTCTTAAAGGATTTTATTAAGATATTGCATCCGGAACTATTACCGGAACACCAGCTGCAATTTATCAAACCCATAAAATAAATGCCATTCACAAGAACATATCGCATTTCCTTTTTGCTATTGTTGGTTGCATTATTATGTTCTTCGTTGTTGAATATTAGTTCAGGATCGGTTTCCATCCCCTTTGCCGACGTGCTATCTATTTTGCTTGGAAAATTGCCAAAGACAGACTCTTGGGAATATATTATATGGAACTATCGGATTCCAAAAGCATTTACCTCCATATTGGTTGGCGCAGGATTATCCTTGAGCGGTCTTTTAATGCAAACATTGTTTAGAAATCCATTGGCCGGACCTTTTGTTTTGGGAATAAGTTCCGGGGCCAGTTTGGGTGCCGCACTACTGTTAATGGGGTCAACATTTTTAACCGGTTTTGCTACCTTTTCTTTTTTGAGCGATGTTTCCCTCGCCATCGCGGCCAGCATTGGAAGCTTTTTGGTTCTCTTTGTTGTTATGCTTGTCGCACAACGGGTAAAGGACACCATGGCTTTACTGATCATCGGTTTGATGTTCGGTAGTATTACCTCGGCCATAGTCAGTGTGCTCGCTTATTTTTCGAGCGCAGAAGATTTACAACGCTTTATTTTTTGGTCGTTCGGAAGCGTTGGGAACCTATCTATTGACCAATTATTGCTTTTAGGAACTATTGTTGCCATGGGGGTGTTGCTCAGTGTGCGCTCCATTAAATCATTGAACGCTTTTTTGTTGGGAGAAAACTATGCGCAAAGCTTGGGGGTTTCCTTGAAAAAATCACGATTGACCATCATTATCTCCACTGGATTATTGGCTGGGGGCATCACAGCTTTTGCCGGCCCAATAGCCTTTGTTGGCCTGGCCGTCCCGCACCTTACCCGTCAAATTTTTGATACCATGGAGCACAAAGTATTGATCCCGGCCGTAATGCTGTACGGGGCCATTTTAATGTTGTTGTGCGATACCTTGGCCCAATTGCCCAACTCCGCTAGTGTATTGCCCATAAACGCCATCACCTCTTTGGTCGGTGCACCGGTTGTTATTTGGATTTTGGTCCGTAAACGCAAAATGATGTTCTAATGGCTAAAGTTGACGAAAACATACTATCCATAAAGGATTTGGCCATTGGATACGATTCAAAGGTCGTAGCGAAACATATCAATTTTGACTTAAAAGCTGGAATGCTCTGCGGAATTGTGGGCATAAACGGTATTGGAAAATCTACTCTACTTCGCACTTTGGGCGGGTTTCAACCCAAAATTTCCGGTGATATAATTTTGAACCATAAAAACTTAAAAGATTACACCGCTTCCAATCTATCAAAAGAACTTAGTGTGGTATTGACGGAGCAACCTGCTTCTAAAAATCTGACCGTTCAAGAATTGATTGCATTGGGCCGCCAACCGTACACCAATTGGTTGGGCTCACTTACCGAACTGGACAAGGAGCAGATACGATCAAGTGTGGCCGCTTTTTTGCTGGAAGACCTTAAACACCGAAAATGCCACGAGCTCAGCGATGGCCAAATGCAGAGGGTACTGGTGGCCCGCGCCATGGCACAGGACACCTCCATAATTTTGCTGGACGAACCTACCACCCACTTAGACCTGTACCACAAAGTACAGATTCTTAAAATGCTCCAGGAATTGGCCCACAACAAACATAAAACCATCCTTTTTACAACCCATGAAATAGAATTGGCCATCCAACTGTGCGATCGTATATTAATTTTGGACGGTAAGGACCAACCCTTTGGCGACCCCTGCAAATTGATAGAAAAGCAGCACTTTGACCGTCTTTTTCCATCGGAAATGGTAAAGTTTGATGCTAAAACCGGTACGTATAAGGTTTCATAATAGGAACAACATTCCTGATGCACAAAACTGCTTTTTTAAATCAAAAACAGTCAATATTTATATTGTGGATTTCCTACAAAGCCCGAATGGCATTTTATCTTTGTAATCCATTATCTTTATCTTCAATAAACAATTTAATGAGCACAGTATTTATCTATTTGATTATTGGCTTAATAGCAATGGCCCTAGGCCTTTTTGTCGGTATTTATATCCAAAAACTGAAAACCAAATCGAACGAAAGTGTTTGGGGGGAGCGGGAACAACAACTAAACGCCACTATCACATCCCTAAAAGATAGAATACAGCTAAACGAGGAGGACCAAAAGCAGTTGCAACGGGAAAAAGAACAGCAAAGCAATCAAATTGTTCGGTACCAAGCAGATTTGGAGAACCTTCAAATAAAGAACAAAGAGCAGAAAGAAGAAGTTGAAAAGCTACAGGAAAAATTCACAAAGGAATTCGAAAATTTGGCCAACAAAATTTTGGACGAAAAAAGTGAAAAATTCACCAAGAGCAATAAGGAGAACATAGAAAACATCCTCAGCCCTCTCAATAAAAAGATTAAAGAGTTCGAGGAAAAAGTTGAAAAATCCCAAAAGGAAAACATTAGCATTAACTCTTCCCTAAAACAACAGTTGGAAAGTCTTCAACAACAAAACTTAAAAATTACCCAAGAAGCCGAAAACTTGACCAAGGCCCTAAAAGGCGACAGCAAAATGCAAGGTAACTGGGGCGAATTGGTATTGGAGCGCGTTTTAGAAAAATCCGGCTTGGAAAAAGATCGGGAATACAGTGTGCAACAAAGTTTTAAGCGTGAAGATGGCAGCAGGGTTATGCCCGATGTGATCATCCACTTACCTGACGGAAAAAAAATGGTGGTAGATTCCAAGGTATCGCTTACCGATTACGAACGTTTTACCAATGCAGAAGAAGAGGATAAAGCTAAATTTTTAAAAGACCACATTAATTCACTGCGCAGGCATGTGGAACAACTCTCCTCCAAAAAATACGAGGATCTCTACGAAATGGAAAGCCCTGATTTTGTTTTAATGTTCGTTCCGATAGAACCTGCATTTGCCATCGCCATTAATGAGGACAATTCTCTCTACAATAAAGCCTTTGAACAAAATATTGTTATTGTTACCCCGTCTACCCTATTGGCTACCCTTAGAACCATAGATTCGATGTGGAACAATGAAAAACAACAACGAAACGCTATGGAAATTGCTCGTCAGGCTGGAGGCCTTTACGATAAATTTGTCGGTTTGATAAATGATCTGGACTCGGTGGGAAAAAGTATTAAAAAGTCACAGGAATTTTATATTGGAGCAATGAAAAAGCTTTCTGAAGGAGATGGGAATTTGATTAGAAGAGTTGAAAGGTTAAAGAAGATGGGGGCTAAAGCCAAAAAGGATATGCCTGAAAATTATTTAAAACGCGCCCACGAAGACGATTTTGAAGAACTAAACTAGAGAACGAACCATGAAAAAAATCCTTACCATTTTTATTGCTGTCATTGTAATTGGCATATTGGGATATTTTGCATTTGTATATTACGTTCCCTATAGCGAGGGATACCGTTCCGGGGAACTGATCAAGTTCAGTAGAAAAGGTGTATTGGTAAAAACATGGGAAGGACAGATAAGCCAAGGATTATCCGGAACCAATGTATTCTCCTTTTCGGTGGAAGATGGAGAAAAAGAAATCATTGAAAAAATGAAGGAATACCAAGGACAGTATATTAAAATGACCTACAAGGAGCGCTATGCCACCTTTTTCTGGTTGGGCGACACCAAATACTTTATCACCGAGGTAAAATCCGAAAAATCACCCATTTTTAGAAATTAAAGCTATCTTTTTACGACCGCATACAAAGGAAACCAACTTTTCTCTTTGAAAAAACGAGATAATTATAAACTATGAAAAAGTTCAAATCATCCAGAGAAAGTAGAGTGTCCATAACCGAACTTATGTTGCCCTCCCACTCCAACTTTGGTGGAAAAGTTCACGGTGGGCACATCCTAAACCTTATGGATCAAATTGCATTTGCCTGTGCGTCCAAGCATTCACAAAGCTATTGCGTTACAGCATCGGTAAACCGGGTGGATTTTCTTAACCCGATCGAAGTTGGCGAACTGGCCACGCTAAAAGCGTCCATCAACTATACCGGTAAAACTTCTATGGTGGTGGGAGTACGTGTTGAGTCCGAAAATGTAACTACGGGAGAAGTAAAACATTGCAATTCCTCTTATTTTACCATGGTCGCCAAAGAAAAAGATGGCAAAAACAAAGCAGTGCCCGGACTTATCCTAAAAACAAAGCAGGATATACGCCGCTTTGCCCGCAGCAAGGAACGTAAACAATCAGCGTACAAACGCGATAGCAAATACGAATCCAACAACTTTAAAGTAAACGAATATTTAGAGTTTTTGGAAGGAGAAAATGTTAAGATGGATCTTGATTGAGCTTGGCCGCTGCTTCCTCGTCCAAAAACCAAACTAAATTTCCTGATGCAGGATTCACAAAAGAGGCAGGGTAAACTTCGGAGCCTTTGGTTTTTTCCACTACCACCTTCACTTTTTCGGCTTTTGATGCCCCTGTGACCAAAAAGGCCACCTCTTTGGCCGCATTGATCACCTTGCCATTTATGGATACCCGTTTTTGACCGGACTCTGGATGATTGGCAACTACACAATGGTCATCGGAATCCCAAAGTTCTATCTCGTGCGGAAATATTGATGCTGTATGCCCATCATCGCCCATGCCCAATATTACCAAATCAAATTGGGGAACCCCTTGCACCCTATCGAGATCAATTTCCAATAGATTGGCATATCGCATTGCTTCGTTTACGGGATCCTTTTCGCCCAAAATACGATTGATGTTCTCCTTGGGCACCTCTATTTTAGAGAAAAGATGCTCAACCGTCATTTTATAATTGCTCTGATCATCGGTCGGCGGCACACAACGCTCATCGCCCCAATAAAAATTTACTTTGTTCCAATCCACTGTACCAGCATATTTCCGGGCCAATAGATCAAAAACTATTTTTGGCGTACTACCGCCGGACAAGGCCACATGAAAAGCACCTGCCTCTTTCACTCTATTTACAAAATAGTCCGAAAAATTTTCGGCTACTTCCTGCTTGTCCCTATATATTTTTAACTCCATCTTAATTTAGTTTTCGGTTCTCGACTTTTAGTTCGGCTACGCCCAGTATTATAATTATAATAGAGAAGTATTGACCATTGCTTGCTGCTTACTGCTTACTGCTTACTGCTTACTGTATTTAACAAATCACACAATATCCCGGGTCGTCGGCTAAATTCTCGCTAGGATTGCGCCAGTATCCTTCTTCTTCAATTAGGTCATCGGCATTTTCAGGTCCCCAGGCCCCTGCACCATATCCGTACATACGAACATCCTTGCCATTTTTCCAATAATTTAGAATCGGATCTACAAACTCCCATGCTGCTTCCACCTCATCCGCTCTGGCATACAAGGTTGCATCACCTTGCATACAATCCAGCAATAGGCGCTCATAGGCCTCCATTACATAGGTTTCGACCAAGCTGGAATAGTAAAAATCGAGATTGGCCCTTTCCACCTTGAAGCCTTGACCCGGTACCTTGACCCCGAACTTGATCAGTATTCCCTCATCTGGTTGTATCCTAACAATGAGTTTATTGTCCATTTCCTGCATTTCGGAACCTTTAAATATTTGGTGGTGCGGTTTTTTGAAATGAATAACGATTTCGGTCACCTTTGTGGGCATACGTTTGGCCGTACGCACATAAAATGGAACACCGTGCCAACGCCAGTTATCCACGTAGAATTTTACTGCGGCATAGGTTTCTGTGGTCGAATTTGGGTCCACCCCATCCTCATCACGGTACCCTTTTACGGTTTCGCCTTTAATGGTAGACCCGACATACTGGGCGCGAATGGTGTTTTCTGCCAATTCTTTTTCGTCGGTCATTATGCGCAAAGACTTTAAGGCCTTTACCTTTTCGTTTCTGATCTCTTCGGCCTCAGAACCAATTGGAGGTTCCATAACCACCAAGGATACAATTTGTAGAAGATGGTTCTGGAACATATCGCGGAGCGCACCGGACTTGTCATAATATCCACCACGTTTTTCAACGCCAACGCTTTCCGCATTGGTTATTTCGACATGTTGTATGTAGTTGCGGTTCCATAAAGGTTCAAAAATACTATTGGAAAATCGGGTCACAAGTAAGTTTTGTACCGTCTCCTTGCCCAGATAATGATCTATTCTATAGATCTGATTTTCCTTAAAGTACTGGTGCAACCCTTTGTTCAGTGTTTTTGCGGTTTCCAGACTGTAGCCAAATGGTTTTTCCACGATCAATCGTTTCCAACCATTGTTTTGGGTATTCATCCTCACTTCCGAAAGTCTATTTGCAATAGTCTCGTACAAGGTTGGCGGGGTCGAGAGGTAATATATGATGTTTCCCGAGGTATTGTGTTTTTCTTTAAGTGATTCGACTCGTTTTCGCAGGTTGGAGTAGTCCGTATCATAATCATCCCCTATATCCTCATAGTAGAGTTTATCGGCAAAGCCCTTGAGTTTAGCCTCATCGATATTCTTGGTCTTTTCGGTCAAAAAAGAACTGTTGTAAACAACCCGTTCACGATAGGCTTCGTCCGAAAGATTGCTCCGGCTTACACCAAGTACCACATAGTTTTTTGGCAACTGGTCGGCCATGTATAGATTAAATAGCGATGGAATAAGTTTTCTAGCGGTCAAATCACCTGATGCCCCAAAAATCACGAGCATCTGATTCTCTGTCTTTTTCATATATTTTTTTGTTTTCTGGCGAGTATTGCATCAAAGGTTCTTACCCTTTTTCAAGTTGGTATCATTATCTTTGAGCATCACGAAGATAAGGTTTATTTTAGGTTCATAATTCGATAAACATCAACCTTAGTGTTGTCTTAACAATAAAAAAGAGCAGAAAAATACATCATGGCAAATACATACGATTTTGGTCTTGTTGGCCTGGGAGTAATGGGACGTAATTTTATTCTTAATGTGGCGGATAACGGATTTACCGCATTCGGAAACGATTTAGATGAAGAAAAGGTGAACGCCCTGATAGATGAAGGTGGAGATGCGGCCAAGGTCAATGCTACCTCCGATATTAAAACCTTTGTACAATCCCTGACCATGCCTCGCAAAATTATGTTGTTGGTACCGGCAGGTAAAATTGTGGACAGTGTAATCGATGGGCTTTTGCCCCACTTGGACAAAGGTGATATTATCATTGATGGTGGAAACTCGTTCTACACCGATACGGATCGCCGAGAAGCTTATTTAAAAGAAAAAGGCATCAACTTTTTTGGAGCTGGTGTTTCGGGAGGTGCCAAAGGTGCTCGTAAAGGTCCAAGTATTATGCCAGGCGGTTCCAAGGAAGCTTATCAGCACGTAAAACCCATTTTCGAAGCTGTTTCCGCCAAATACCAAGGTGAACCCTGCGTAACTTATTTAGGTCCAAAATCTGCCGGCAACTATGTAAAAATGGTGCACAATGGCATTGAATATGGCTTGATGCAGCTTACCTCGGAAATATACGATCTGCTTAAAAAGGCAGGGGGACTTTCCAACAGCGAACTGCACAACACATTTTCTCAGTGGAACAACGGAAGGTTACAATCGTTTTTGGTCGAGATCACTTCCGAAATATTTGCCCAAAAAGATGACTTGACCAACAATGATCTGGTAGACATGATTTTGGATAAGGCCAAACAAAAAGGAACGGGCAAATGGACCTCTCAAAACGCAATGGATTTGGGAATTCCCGTACCCACCATAGATATTGCCGTGAGTATGCGAGAGATTTCCGCATTAAAACCCGAACGTATCAAAGCGGACGATTTGTATGACCGTCCCACCCCAAAAGCGGTGGACAAGGATAATTTTGCGATAAAAGCGGAACAAGCTTTATATTTTGCCTTTATTATTACTTATGCTCAGGGGATGCACCAATTGGCAGATGCATCCAAAGAATATGGTTATGAGCTCGAATTGGGCGAAATCGCCAAAATTTGGCGCGCCGGGTGTATTATCCGTGCCGCACTATTGGCCGATATCACCGAGGCCTACCAAACCGATAAAGATTTACAGAACCTATTACTTTCCCCTTCTTTTGTGGAAAAAGTGAAAAGCACTGTAGATGCCGCAAGAGAACTGGTAAGTTATGGTGCCGAGAATGGTATCCCGTTACCTGGATTATCCAACGCACTCACCTATTTCGATGCCTATACCAGTAGCCGTTTGCCATTAAATTTGATTCAGGCACAGCGCGATTATTTTGGCTCGCATACCTATGAGCGTCTGGACCGTGAGGGTATTTTCCATACAGAATGGGAAAAATAAAATGTGGGTTATGAAAAAGGTATTCCTGTTAGTTGTATGCTCATTTTGCTTTTCCACCATAAATGCTCAAAAGAAACCATACGTTATTTATAACGCCAAAGGCAAAAAGGTCTCTTACAAAAAAATGTTGAAGACCATGGAGAAAAAGGATATGGTATTGTTCGGTGAACTCCACAACAATCCCATTGCGCATTGGTTACAATACGAGCTCACTACCGACCTCCATACCAAACGGCCACTTATTCTTGGAGCAGAAATGATCGAAGCCGATAACCAAAAGGAGCTTAACGATTATTTGTCCGGAACAATAGATTACAAAGGTTTGGATTCCACCGCAAGACTTTGGAACAACCATAAGACCGACTATGCTCCGTTGGTCGATATTGCCAAGGATAATGATCTTGTTTTTGTAGCATCCAATATACCTAGGCGCTATGCT
>Ga0160419_100295_pt1 | contig 34478 bp, 25 predicted proteins | sample CelAP2metagpilot_2_FD_108196 | JGI IMG/M metagenome (GOLD analysis project Ga0160419, IMG submission 108196) | Phycosphere-associated microbial communities from Cellana algal ponds in Kailua-Kona, Hawaii, USA - Cellana AP2-4-25 metagenome pilot ... | reverse complement strand
GGGTGCGGATTTCCACATTGCAGAGCTGGGCTTTGGCACCGGACTGAACCTGCTGGCCGCCTGGCGCGCATGGGAGCAGGCGCAGGAAGGCTGCGCCGCGCCATCGGTACTGCATTTCACCAGTTTCGAGGCCTTTCCGATGGCAACGCAGGATATGGCCCGCGCGCTTCAGGCCTTTCCCGAGGTGGCGCCCTGGGCCGAGCGGTTCCTGGCGGTCTGGGGCGGGACGGGCACTTGCGACCTAGGCAATCTGCGGGTCAATGTCATCACTGGCGACGCCCGCGTGTCGCTGCCAGAGTGGACAGGCAAGGCAGATGCCTGGTTTCTGGATGGGTTTTCCCCGGCCAAGAACCCGGAGCTGTGGCAGGAGGACCTGCTGGGCGAAGTCGCCCGTCACACGGCGGCAGGTGGCAGTGCGGCAACCTATACGGCGGCGGGTTTCGTCCGCCGCGGGCTGGAGGCCGCCGGATTTGAAGTGACCCGCACGCCCGGTTTCGGGCGCAAGCGGCATATGACAAAGGCACGATTGCGATGACCATGCGCCCCGACGCCAAGATACTGGAGCCCCATCCCCCTCGAATCACCCAGAAGAACAACGTCACCGCCGGTGTGCTTTTGATGATTGCGGCAACCATCGTGTTTGCCCTGCAGGACGGGATCTCGCGGCATCTGGCGGGGCAGTACAACACCTTTATGGTCATCATGATCCGCTATTGGTTCTTTGCGCTGTTCGTGATCGCGCTTGCGGCCCGTGCACCGGGCGGGATCCGGGCAACGGCGCGCACCGATCAGCTGGGCTTGCAGATCTTTCGCGGCGTGCTGCTGGTCGCGGAAATCTGCGTTGCGGTCTATGCCTTTACCGTGCTTGGACTGGTCGAAAGCGTTGCGGTCTTTATCTGCTATCCGCTTTTGGTTGCAGCCCTGAGCGGGCCGGTTCTGGGCGAGACGGTTGGCTGGCGGCGGTGGGCGGCGATTTCCGTTGGTCTGATTGGCGTGCTGATCATCCTGCAGCCGGGTGTTGGCGTGTTTGATCCGCTTGCGATCATCCCGTTCATCTCGGCGCTGATGTTTGCGCTTTATGGTCTGATCACGCGCTACGCTGCGCGGCGCGACAGCACCGCCACCAGTTTCTTCTGGACAGGGGTGGCGGGCATGGTGGCGATGACCCTTGTGGGCATGTGGTACTGGGAGCCGATGAGCCCCGGTGACTGGCGCTGGATGGGGCTTTTGTGCGTGTCTGGCGTGACCGGGCACTGGCTGTTGATCAAATGCTACGAGATGGCCGAGGCCAGCGCGGTGCAGCCTTTTGCCTATTTCCACCTGATCTGGGCGGCAGCGCTTGGGGTGGTGGTTTTTGGCGAGGTGATCCGCACCAATGTCGCCATCGGTGCGGCCATTATCGTGGCGGCGGGGCTATTCACCCTTTGGCGCGAACGCCAGAAGGGTTGAGCCTGCGAGCTCTTTTGAAAACGGCAGGGGCAGGGCGGGCTTGCCCAGCCGGGCGCGATAGACAGGCAGGCTCTCGGTGACGCGCATCACGTAGTTGCGTGTCTCGTTAAAGGGGATGTGTTCGATCCAGTCGATGATGTCAGGCTCGCCGTCGCGGGGATCGCCATAGCGTTCCATCCAGGCGATCGGGCGGTGGGGGCCGGCGTTGTAGCCCGCTGCCATCATCACCACGTTTCCGTCGAATTCCTTGGCCAGGCCCGCCAGGTAGTTGCTGCCAAGAAGCGCGTTGTAGGGCCAGTCGGAAATCAGCCGCCCGGTGGAGTGATCGTCACTGGTGCCGATGCGGCGCGCCACCAGATCGGCGGTTGCTGGCATCACCTGCATCAGACCGCGCGCGCCTGCGTGGCTGATGACACTTGGGTCAAATTCGCTTTCCCTGCGGGCGATGGCCAGTGTCATTTCCTCTGCCATCGGCAGGTCGCGTTTGGCCACCGAGTGCAGCGGGAAATAGGCCGCTTCCAGCTCTTCCCCGTCAGAGGCCGCGCGTTTGGCAATCATCACGGCCAGATGTGGCTGATCCATCGCCACGGCCATCTCTCCCAGCTGGCGGGCGGCCTCGGCGTCCAGCCCCTCGACCAGATGGGTGAGGAACCGTTCAGCCAGCGCCAGATCGCCGGCTTGCAGCGCCAACAGCCCCGCCTGCGCCACCGAGGTGTTGAGGAAGGCCGCAGAGCGCCAGTCCGGCACTGCGGGCGGGTTTGCCAGATCCGGGTCGAACGGGCGGCCCAGGGCCTCGGCTGCGAGCAGGCCGTAAAAGGAGGTCTGGTACTCCGCTGCACGGGCATAGGCGGCATACGCCTTGTCCGCATCGCCAAGTGCCGCATGGGCGCGACCCAGCCAATAGCCGCCCCGCCCGACGGAGATCGGGGAGGAGACAGCCGCCAGAAACCGGTCAAAGTGATAGACCGCCAGTTCGGGGTCACGCAGCTTGCGCAGGGCGATATAGCCTGCGATCCATTCGCTGTCGGCATAGCCATAGCCCATGTCCGGCGTGGCAAAGTGATGTGCGGCCAACTGATAGGCGCGTTCGTATTTGTCATCGCGCAGCAGCTGGCGCGCGAAATCCCGGCGACGGCGGAGCCATTTTTCCGGCTTGCCCAGTTTCTCGGCCGAGGTGCTGCGATCCATCAGCAGTTCGATCGCATCATCCTGCCGCCGCTTGCGGTCGCGCCAGGTGAACCGGTCATAGGCCAGCCCCGGATCATCGCGCAGCGCCTCCGGGACGGCGGCGATCCGGCTGTCCACGCCCGGTTCGTCCTTTTGCAGCGCCAGACGCGCCTCTCCCAGTTTGCGCTGTGCGTCACTGACCAGCGGCAAGACGCCCGCTGTGCTGGTGTGGTGCCCGTCCCACAGCATCCGGTTCAGCCGGGCCGCGTGATGTGGGGCGAGGAGGTCGCCGTTGCCTTTCAGAAAATCGGCCTGCGTGTCCGCGCCCATCGGCAGGCTGCGCCAGGCGATGACCAGCTCTGCGCGGGCGTCTCCGTCGCGATTTGCCGCCTTGAGGGCGCGTGCATAACTGAGCGCCCCGAGCGCGGTTTGCGGGCGGTTGCCCTCGTAAAAGGCGAGAATCGTGCGGGGGCTTGCGATGGCGATCACCTCTTCGCTGCGCCGCCGCAGGAGCGGCAGGCCGGGCCAGTCGGGACGACGCGCCAGAAAGGCCATGACATCCGCAGCCGACCCTTCGCCGGCGCGCAGGCGGTGCCATTCGATGACATCCCGGGCGATGGTGGTTTCCTGGCCTGCGCTGCGGCCTGCTTCGCGCCATTTTTCCTCGCGCATCAGCTCCAATGCGCGGCCCAGATCCACCGCTTTGGCATCGGTGCCGCCCAGAGTGGCGGAAATGAGGACAATAAGGGCCAGAATGCGTGTCATCTCTTGCATTTTCCAACGTTCCGGGCATACAGCCATCTACGATAAACCGTGGCCTGCCGGTATCAACTCAATTCCCCGGCATGTCCATCACCTTGGCGGCGTCTTGCCCGCCCACACGAACAGCAAAAGGGAGCGTGCCCATGTTCAAAGGCTCTATGCCAGCCCTCGTCACCCCGTTTTCCAACGGCGAGCTGGATCTGGATACGCTCAAACGGTTGGTCGAGTGGCACATCGATCAGGGCTCCAGCGCGCTGGTGCCGGTTGGCACGACCGGCGAAAGCCCGACGCTGACCCACGAAGAGCATGAAACCGTGATTGCCGAGGTGGTGAAAACCGCCGCTGGTCGCGTGCCGGTGATTGCGGGTGCAGGCTCCAACAACACGGTTGAGGGCAAGCGGTTTGTGCAGTTTGCCGCCGAAGTGGGCGCCGATGCGGCGCTGGTGGTGACGCCTTATTACAACAAGCCGACCCAGCGGGGGCTGCTCGCGCATTTCCGCGAGCTGCACGACTGTGCCGATATTCCGATCGTGATCTACAACATCCCCGGTCGTTCGGTCATCGACATGACCCCGGCGACGATGGGGGAATTGGCCAAGCTGGAGCGCATCATCGGTGTGAAGGACGCCACCGGCGATATCGCGCGTGTGTCGCAGCAGCGCGCATCTTGCGGTGCGGATTTCATCCAGCTGTCGGGCGAGGATGCCACGGCGCTGGGCTTTAACGCCCACGGTGGTGTTGGCTGTATTTCGGTCACTGCAAACGTCGCGCCCAAGCTGTGCGCAGAGTTCCAGGCCGCGACGCTGGCGGGCGATTACGCCTTGGCGCTGGAGTATCAGGACAAGCTGATGCCGCTGCATGAGGCGATCTTTATCGAGCCGGGTCTGGCGGGTGCGAAATACGGCCTGTCGAAACTGGGCCTGTGCAGCGAAGAGGTGCGCCTGCCGCTCACGGGTCTGGAAGACAGCACCAAGGCCGCAATCGACGCCGCCATGGCGCATGCGGGCCTGCTGTAAGCGCAGATCAGCACCATAGACATGCTTTGTCAGGCCGGGACGCTGCTGCGTTCCGGTCTGTTTCGTTTTGGCTGTCTTCTGTCTCTAACCGGCGGTTTAGGGTCACATGCCTGCGGTCGGACTTAATGAACCTAAAAAGGCGGCGCCGCCCCGGTGGTGATCCCGGGAAGGGCAGGAGGGTCAGGGCGCAAGAGCGCGCCCTGTGTGCGTAACGTCGTGCAACGGCGCCGCGGGTCATCAGACCTATGGCGCGTCTCCTTGGGGTGCCGGGTGCCAAACCGGCGAAAGATCGCGATCGCGAGTACCTTAGCATTGCGGTCCTGACAGATCGTCACCCCAGCGTGCGCAGGGGGCGCAACACCCCAGGGTTTTGGTGTCGCTTCTGTCATAACTGCCTGGGATCAAACGAGAAGATGGGCAAGGTGACGCGTCTTGTCGGGGTTGCGCACCACATAGATCCGCGTGATCCGCCCCTCTGTTATGTCCAGAGCCGCCGCCTGAACGATGCCCCCTTCTTCGCGGCTGACCACGGCAGGCAGGCCGTTCAGATGGCAAAACCGCCAGAGCTGCGGCAGTTGCGCACCGCCTTTGCGGGCGAGCCCCTCCAGCAGGCGCAAGACCTTGGCCTGGCCAAAGATCGGGTTGAGCGCGGCGGTTGCCTTGCCGCCCCCATCCGAGACCATCTGCACCCCATCCGCAAGGAGCCGGGTGAGCGTGGCGGTGTCCCCGGTTTTGGAGGCGCGGAAAAACGCCTCTGTCAGGGTGCGGCCCTGATCGTCGTCCAGGGCCGGGGGCGCAGGGGTGTCAGGGCGCAGCGCCTGCACCTTGCGCCGCGCGCGGGTGGCGAGCTGGCGGCAGGCCTCTGGCGAGCGATTGAGCGCAGAGGCCACATCGCCAAAGGAGCTGTCAAAGATGTCGTGCAGCAAGAAGGCGGCGCGTTCGAGGGGCGACAGGGTTTCCAGCGCCAGCAAAAGCGCAACCGAGACATCGTGGTCCAGCTGGTCGGTGGCATCGTCCGTCAGCACCGGTTCCGGCAACCATTCGCCCGGATAGGTCTCGCGCCGGGCACGGGCCGATTTCAGCTGATCAAGACACAGCCGCGTGGTGATCCGCATGAGATAGCCGGTCGGGTCCAGAATCTCCCCCTTGGGGGCCGATTGCCAGCGCAGATAGGCGTCCTGCAGGATGTCCTCGGCATCTGTCACGCTGCCCAGCATCCGGTAGGCGGCCGCAAACAATCGCGGCCGCGCTGTCAGGAACGCATCGGTTCCTGTGTCTTTGGTCTGTGCTGTCACGCGGCGTTGGCCCCTGTGGTGGTTTTGCTCACAGGGTGGGCGGTACGAAAGCCGATTGCAATGCGGTTCCAGCTGTTGATGGCGCTGACCAAGAGAGTGAGCAGAACCTGCTCGCGCGGATCAAACAGCTCTGCCACGGCGTCATAGTCGGCATCGGGTGCGCCGGTGGTTTCGACCCGTGTCAGCGCCTCGCACCAAGCGAGCGCCGCGCGTTCGCGGGGCGTGTAGAGCGGGGATTCGCGCCAGGCGTTCAGCAGATGCATCCGGTCCTCGCTTTCGCCATGGGCGCGCATCTCGTGGGTGTGCATGTGGATGCAGAAGGCACAGCCGTTGATCTGGGAGGCACGCAGTTTCACCAGTTCCACCACGCTGTATTCCAGTGTGCTGTTTTTGAACAGGTTTTCCTGCGCCATCATGGGTTTGAACAGATCACCGGCGACAGAGAAATAATCAAGGCGTTGCGACATCATTTGGTCCTTTCTGATGGGTTCAGAAACAGGACGAGCCAGCGGATCGGTTTGTGACATGGGCGGCGGGATTTTTTGAACAAAGATGCAGCCCATAAGAAAAAAGGGCGCCGCTGGGGCGCCCTGATGTTTGGTGTTTTCGGATGGCTCAGCGTTTTCCGTAGTACAGCCCGACCACATGTTCGGCCTGCGCAAAGAACAGCCAGCGCGAGGTGGCAACACCGGCGATATGCAGCAGCACGGCAACGCCTGCGAGCAGGTGTTTGAGCATCAGGCCCTCAACTGGCAGGATCAGGCAGATCAAGGGCAGCGCAAACCCAAGGGCAAAGGCGATGACGCGCAGTTTCTGCGCATGTTTGCGCCCGACCACATGCACGAATTCGCGCAATAGGTAGTTGGAGCCGGTGTGGGGCGGCTCAAAAGCACGAACGGTGCCACGATCACCAAGGCCGGTGGCGGTGCCCATATCGGTGCCCGAGGTGGCAAAGGCCTGATCGCCCTTGGCCCAATAGGCCAGCTGTACGGCGCCAGCGATGGCCAGCAACCAGGGCGCCAACGCCTCGGCCCCGGCCAGCAGTGACCCGCCAGCAAGGCTGAAGGACAGGAACATCACCGGCGTCAGTGACATATTCCAGCGCGGAATGGTCTTGAGCTGGGTGTAGATCATCGAGGTGGTAAAGACCGTCGCCAGCGACAGCGCCGCGCCGATCCAGCCAAGCGCCCACCAATGGGTGTCCAGAAACACCGCACCAAAGGCAAAGAGCCCCATCACCATGAGGGCGGCAACAGCGCAGATGCCTTCACGGCTGAGCCAGCTGGTTTTCCACTGGCTGAAGGCGCGCCAGGCCCGTTCAGGGCGGCCCAGGTGAAAGGTCGAGGCCAGAAGCCCGCCCACCGCAAAGCCAAAGGCGATGGCGTAGAAGACAAAGGCCACCCAGCCCGTCACCTCGGGCTTGCCGAGGCCAAGAAAGGTCAAGAGGCCAAAGCCGAGACCAGAGAGGGTGGTGAAGATGATAACAGAGGGTGCGGGATGCATCAGTTCGATCCCCCTTCAGAGTGACCCGGGAGTTTGTCGAGCGCCTTGTCCAGCCAGCCAAGGAAGCCCTTGGGCTCTTCTGCGACCGGGGCAAGGAGGGGGGCGAGGATGTCGATCTGATCGTCGATCTGGTCCTTGGGGCGGGGGGGCAGGTATTTGTTCACCGGTTTGGTGCCCATTTCCGGCATCAGGTCCATGCCGCCACGCTCTGCCACCAGTTTGGAGACATCACTGTCAGGATCGCCCAGATCTCCGAAATGGCGGGCGCCTGCGGGGCAGGTGCGCACACAGGATGGCACGCGGTCCACCTCTGGCAGGTTCTCGTTGTAGATCCGGTCGACGCAGAGGGTGCATTTCTTCATCACCCCTTCGGCCAGATCCAGCTCGCGCGCGCCATAGGGGCAGGACCAGGCACATAGGCCACAGCCGATGCAGTTGGATTCATTGACCAGCACGATGCCGTCTTCCACCCGCTTGTAGCTGGCGCCGGTGGGGCAGACGGTGACGCAGGGCGCGTCTTCGCAGTGCAGGCAGGATTTGGGGAAATGCACCAGTTGGGCGTGACCTTCGGGGGGCTGGACCTCATAGGAATGCACGCGGTTGAGGAAGGTGCCGGAGGGATCGGCGCCATAGGCATTCTGATCGCTGAGCGGCGCGCCATAGTTTTCGGTGTTCCAGCCCTTGCAGGAAATCACACAGGCATGGCAGCCCACGCAGGTGTCCAGGTCAATGACCAGACCCATCTTGCGGTCGGTGGAGTTGGGGAGCTCGGTCATTTGCCTACTTTCCACTTCAGTTCTTTCGGGCCGGTGCCGACCGGGGAGTCCTGCGCCGGGACGGCTGGCTGGCTTTCCTGCATGTCATCCGGTGCGGCGGCTTTCTCGATCTTGACCTTGAGGTCGAACCACGCCGCCTGACCGGTGATCGGGTCGGAGTTCGCCCATCGCATCCCGTCGCCCTTGGGGGGCAGCAGTTCGTGGATGAGGTGATTGAGCAGGAAGCCCTTGGTGGCCTCGGGGGCGTTTTCCTCCAGCGCCCAGGCGCCCTTGCGCTTGCCGATGGCGTTCCAGGTCCAGACGGTGTTTTCATTGAGCGCGGCCATCTCCATCACCGGGACGGTGATTTCGCCATGCGGAGAGGAGACCCTGGCCCAGTCGCCATCGCTGAGGCCGTTTTCGCGCATCAGTTTGGTCGGCACATAAAGCGGGTTGCGGCCGTGGATCTGGCGCAGCCAGGCGTTCTGGGTGCCCCAGGAGTGATACATCGCCATCGGGCGCTGGGTGAGCGCATTGACGGTGTAGCCGTCGTTGCCGTGCTGGTCGGTTTCATACCAGATCGGCAGCGGGTCCATCGTTTCCTTGATACGGGCGCGCAGATGTTCGGGGGGCTGGCGTTCGCCGTGGCCTTCGGCGGCGAGCTGGAATTTGCGCAAGGGCTCTACATAAAGCTGGAACAGATAGGGCTGTGGGCTGTCATACAGACCGAGGTTCACCGCCCAGTCCTGATAGGCCATGTTCCAGGGTTTGAAATACTGGGCTTCCTCTGGAATGTGTTCGATGAAGAAGCCGCCGTTTTCGATGTATTTGTTCAGCTGTTCGGGGTTCACCTCGCCCCGGCCAACCTTGCTGCCGTCCTCGCCCCGGAACCCCGCAAGCGGGCCGATGCCGGGTTTGCGTTCGTGGTTCACGATATAGTCGGCATAGTCCTGCCATTTGGCTGTACCGTCTTCGTTGGTGAAACCGGGCAGTTTCATCTTGTTGGCGAGCTGCACCAGAACGGTCTGGAACCCGCGCACGTCGCGGTCGGGTTCGACAACCGGCCAGCGGATTGCGTCCGCTGCGCCATCGGCTTCGCAGATGGGACGATCGAGCAGCGAGATACAGTCGTGGCGCTCCAGATAGGTGGTGTCGGGCAGGATCAGATCCGCATAGGCCACCATTTCCGAGGAATAGGCGTCGGAATAGATGATCCGGGGGATCACATAATCGCCGTTCTCGTCGGTATCGGTCAGCATCTCCATCACGCCGCGCGTGTTCATGGAGGAGTTCCACGACATATTCGCCATATACATGAACAGCGTGTCGATCTTGTAGGGGTCACCGGCATGGGCGTTGGAGATCACCATATGCATCAGCCCGTGGCTGGACATCGGGTTTTCCCAGGTGAACGCCTTGTCGATGCGCGCGGGGCTGCCGTCTGTCTTCAGCGCCAGATGTTCGGGGCCATGCACGAACCCCAGATGCGGGCCGTCCAGCGGTTTGTTCGGGGTGACGCGGCAATGTGGTGCGGGGTGCGCGGTGACAGGTTTGGGGTAGGGCGGTTTGAAGCGGAAACCGCCCGGCGCCTCCACCGTGCCCAGAAGGATCTGCAACACATGCAGCGCGCGGCAGGTCTGAAAGCCATTGGCATGGGCCGAGACACCGCGCATGGAGTGCATGGCGACCGGGCGGCCCTTCATGGTTTTGTGGGTCTCGCCCCGGAAGTCGGTCCATTCGCGTTCGATTTCAAAGGCTTCGTCAAAAGCGACGCGGGCCAGTTCGGCGGCGATGGAGCGGATGCGCTTGGCGGGGATGCCGCAGCGCTCGGCCACGGCTTCGGGGGCGTAGTCGTCGCTGAGATAGCGCTGGGCCATCAGCTGGAACACCGACACATGGGTGATGTCGCCCATGGTGAAAGAGCCGCCGAGGTCAGGGCGCACGCCATGCATGTCAAAGGGTGCGAGCTGGCCGGTCTTGCGGTTGATCACCAGCGGCGCGCCGTGGTCGTCGCGCAGGAACAGGCCGTAGTCGGGGCTGTCGGGATCCTGATTGACCAGAACCGGCGCGTTGGTGAACTGGCTGAGATACTCAAGGTCGATCTTGCCCGCCTTCATCAGCACATGCACCAGCGACAGTATGAACAGCCCGTCGGTGCCCGGTGTGATGCCGACCCAATCGTCAGCCACGGCGTTATAGCCAGAACGGATCGGGTTCACCCCGATGACGCGGGCACCGCGGGCCTTGATCTTGCCGATGCCCATTTTGATGGGGTTGCTGTCGTGGTCTTCGGCGACGCCAAACAGCATGAACAGCTTGGTATGATCCCAGTCGGGCTGCCCGAACTCCCAGAACGCACCGCCCATCGTGTAAATGCCTGCGGTGGCCATGTTGACAGAGCAGAACCCGCCGTGGGCTGCATAGTTGCAGGTGCCAAAGTTCTGCGCCCAGAAGCTGGTAAAGCTCTGGGATTGGTCGCGCCCGGTAAAGAAGGCCAGTTTCTCGGGGTTGTCCTTGCGGATCGGTTCCAGCCAGCCCGCAGCGATGTCCAGCGCCTCGTCCCAGGAGATTTCCTCGAACTTGCCAGAGCCGCGCGGGCCGACGCGTTTCATCGGCGCGCGCAGACGCGAGGGGGCGTTGTGCTGCATGATCCCGGCAGAGCCCTTGGCGCAGAGCACGCCCTTGTTCACCGGATGGTCGCGGTTGCCTTCGATGTAGGCCACGCGTTTCTTGCCGGTGTCGTCGGTCTTCATGTGGACGTTGATGCCACAGCGGCAGGCGCACATGTAGCAGGTGGTCTGGCGGATCTCTTCCGACACGGGCGGCGAGGTGTCTAGCTGGGGCTGTGTATGTGCCATGGTGTCCCTGTCTGATATCCCTGTCTGGTGATGCGCCTGGTCTGCATGGGGCCGGGCGGCGTTTGTTTGTGGGGGGCGCGGATTGCGTGGATCAGCGCGCGTTTAGCGGAGTATAGGCGCGGGGTTCGGGCCCGTTGTAAAGGGTCAGCGGGCGGATCAGGATGTTGCCGCGCTGCTGTTCGATGCATTGGATGATCCAGCCGGGCATCCGGCCGATGGCGAAGATCGGCACGTAAAGATCCATCGCGATGCCGTGCAGCTGGTAGATCACGCCCGAGTAGAAATCGACATTCACGTTCAGGCCGTGGCGGGCGTAGGGCTGCATTGCGTCGACCACGGCTTGCAGGATTTCATACCATTCCGGTGCGCCCATTTCCTCGCCCAGCTGGCGCACGCCTTCGCGCATGTGGCGGGCGCGTGGGTCTTCCTTGCGGTAGACGCGGTGGCCAAATCCGGTGACGGCTTCCTTGGCGGCGCGCTTGGCTTTCACATAGGCGGCGGCTTTGTCGGGCGTGCCGATCTCATGCACCATTTTCATCACGTCCTCGGCAGCGCCCCCGTGGGCCGGACCGGCAAGGGTGGAGAGTGCGGTGACGATGCCGCCGTGCAGATTGGTTTCGGTCCCGATGGTGACACGCGCGGCAAAGCTGGAGGCATTGGCACCATGTTCCGCGTGCAGGATGAAATCGACATCTGCGAGCCGGGTGGCCTCTGGCGTGGGTTTTTCACCCTTCAGCATCCACAGCCAGTTGCCCGCATGGCTGAGATCCATGTCCGGGGCCACGACCTCGCGGCCATTTCGGATCGCGTCATGGGCGGCGATGATGATCGGCACCTGCGAGATCAGTCGGATGCCGTTGGCGACGAAGGCCTCTTCGCCCACCTGCTGGCTGTCTGGTTCGAGCGCGGCAAGCGCAGAGACGGCGGTGCGCAGCACGTCCATCGGGTGGCCATCTTTGGTGGCGCGGATGATGTCCAGCACCGGGGCAGGCAACACGCGCGCGGCTTTCAGGGCGGTGTCGAATGCTGCCAGCTGCTCCGCAGTCGGCAGGTCGCCGTGGATCAGCAGATAGCAGACCTCCTCAAATGTGGAATGGGTGGCCAGATCATGAATGGAATAGCCCCGATAGCTCAGCTCGCCCTTGGCGCCGTCAATGTCGGAAACCCCGGAGCGTTCGAAGTAGATCCCCTTGAGGCCGCGGTTGATCTTGACGTTATCGCTCATTGCTGGCTCCTTTCCCCGCAAGGGAGATCAAAATGACTGTACTTGAAAACGCATATGCGCTGGCCCGGGATCGCAAGGCACGGGTGGTGTTTCCCGAGATGGATGACCCCAGAGTGGCGGCCGCAGTGGACCAGCTGACCCGTGAGGGGCTGGTGGAGGCGGTGCCTTTGGCGCCGGTGTCCGACGCGCATGTCGAGGTGCTGGTGGCGGCGCGCGGCATGAAGGAAGGCATCGCGAAGCGGATGCTCTCCAAACCTTTGTACCGCGCGGCGGCGATGGTGTCTGCGGGCGAGGCGGACGCGATGGTGGCGGGCGCAGATGTGCCCACGCGCCGGGTGATCGAGGCGGCCAGCATCGGCATCGGGCTGGATGCCGGGGTCAGCACGGCTTCGTCGTTTTTCCTGATGGTGTTTCCGGACGGGCGCGAATTGGTGTTTGCCGATTGTGCGGTCAACGTGGCTCCGGATGCGGCGCAACTGGCTGATATTGCACGGGCTTCTGCGCGGTCGGCAGAGGCGCTCTTGGGGGCTGCGCGGGTTGCGATGCTGTCGTTTTCCACCGGCACATCCGGCGATGGCGACAGCGTGGCGCTGGTGCGCGCGGCTGCAGAGGCCAGCGGATTTGCAGGCCCGGTGCAGGCAGATGCGGCACTGAACCCGGTGATTGCCGAGAAGAAAGGCATCGCGCCGGTTGAGGCCAATGTGCTGATCTTCCCGACGCTGGATGCAGGCAACATCGGATACAAGCTGTGCCAGGAATTGGGCGGCGCGCAGGCGTTGGGGCCGTTCTTGCAGGGCTTTGCCAAGCCGGTCTGTGACCTCAGCCGGGGCGCCTCGGTTGAGGATATCGTGGCGGCGACCGTGCTGACAGTGGCGCAGATCTGATCCGGCATGTGATGTGACAGGAGGGTGGGGGCGGCGATCATGGCGCCCCCATCAGGGTCTGGGCGTCCATCGCGATCTGGCGCTCTTCCTCGGCCTCAATCACCCAGATCGCCACCTTGGAGCTGCCCGCATGCAGGCGCGGTTTGCGGGCGTGGTTGGCATCGACATCCATCCGCGCGCCGATCCATTCCAGACCGCGCAGGATACGGGCGCGCACACCCACGGCGTTCTCTCCGATGCCGCCGGTGAAGGCGATGGCATCCAGCCCTTCCATCGCGGCAATCAGGCTGCCTGCGTGACGCAGGCTCCAATAGCAGAAATGTTCGATGGCAAAGGCGCTGTCTGCGCTGGGGTCCAGCATCAGGTTGCGCATGTCGGATTTGCCGCCAGACAGGCCCAGAAGACCGCTTTCGTTGTTCAGGATCGCCTTGGTGCGGTCCAGCCCGTTGTCTTCGACCAGGCGCAGCACCGCGTTGGCGTCAATCCCGCCTGACCGCGTGCCCATGGTCAGCCCATCCAAGGGCGAATAGCCCATCGTGGTGGCAACGGACTGGCCATTGCGGATCGCACAAAGCGACGCGCCATTGCCAAGGTGGAAGGCCAGCAGGCGCGAGGGCAGCGGAGCGCCGGAAATCTCTGGCAGGCGCCGCACCAGCGAGGCGTAGGAAAGCCCGTGAAACCCATAGCGGCGGATGCCCTTGGTTTCTTCGACGCGGGGGATCGCGTAGCGGGTGGCGACCTCGGGGTTGGTGGCGTGAAACGACGTGTCAAAACTGGCAAACTGCGGCAGGTCGGGCGCGGTGGCGGCCATCGTGTCAATCGCCGCGAGACTGTGCGGATTGTGGAGCGGCGCAAGCGGTGTGCAGTCGGCGATTTCACCACGGATTTCAGGGGTGATGCGCACCGGCTTGGTCAGTTTGCGCCCGCCGTGCACAACCCGGTGGCCCACGGCAGCGAGCTGTGTCGGATCAAGCCCGTGTGCAGGCAGTGCCGCCAGAATCGCGGCGAGCGCCTCTGCGTGGGTGGGGAACTGGCTGTCGCTGCTGGTGTCTGCAATGCGCAAACGCGATTGCGGCGTGCCGATCCCCTCGGCCAGACCCGCAATGCGCTGGGTGAGATCCGCATCGAAGATCGCGAATTTGATCGAAGAGGACCCTGCGTTGAGGACCAGAATATCGGTGGCGGAGGTCGGGCTCATAGTGCGGCCTTTGCGATATTGATAGCGGCAAGGCCTGCCATCAGCGTGACGACATAGCGGCGAAACAGATGCGGCGCGGCGAGCGCAAAACCGCGAGAGCCGACCCAGACACCCGCGCCGAGGATCGGAAAGGCAAGGATCACACCCCAAAGCGTGTCGGGTCCGGTCAGCCCATGGGCGGACATCACCGGCAGGGCCATCAGGTCAATGCCGGTCAGAAACACGATCATCGTGGCGCGGAACACTGCAGGTGGGATGGGCTGCGCGGTCATGAAAGCGGCGGCAGGCAGACCGCCGACGCCTGCGCTATTGGCCATCCCGGAGGCAACGCCCACAGCGACATGACCGGCGGTGCCGATGGGGCGGGTGAGGCTCCAGCCGCTGAGCAAAAGCAGGCTGAGCGAGAGGATCAGCACGGAAATCACCAGTCGCGCCTGATCCGGGCCAAGGCGGGCCATCACAGCCACCGCAGGCAGCGTCGCAACAGCAGCGCCTGCCAGCAGGGCAAAGGACCTGCGCCAGTCGATATGGGGACGGATGCCGCGCGCCTGAAAGGCTGTCATCGCAATCTCGCAGGCAAAGACCACGGGGATCAGCGGCAGCGGATTGGTGACGAGAGCGGCGAGAATGATGAAAATCGCGGAAAAGCCAAAGCCCGAATATCCGCGGATAAAGGCCGCCGCAAACAATGCGGCGGCCAGAAAGGCGCCCGCGCCCATTGAGAGATCAAAAGGCAGGGGCATAAGCGTCAGACCTGCTGCTCGCGCATGTCGGCCTTGTCGATGCCTGCCACGCGGACCGGCTTCTTCATGGCGTCACGGCGGAACGGCTCGCCCAGCTCCTGGTTGATCATCGCTTCGATCAGGGTGGTTTTGCCGTTTTTCTGGTCTTCGATGGCCTGTGCCAGCGCCGAAGTCAGCTCGTCCATGGTGCGGGCGATGACGCCGTTCAGGCCACAGGCCTTGGCGATGCCTGCATAGGACACCTGTTCGTCCAGCTCGGTGCCGACGAAATTGTCGTCAAACCACAGGGTGGAGTTCCGCTTTTCCGCGCCCCACTGGTAGTTGCGGAAGACAACGTGGGTGATGGCGGGCCATTCTTCGCGGCCAATGGCTGTCAGCTCGGTCACGGCGATGCCAAAGGCGCCGTCGCCGGAGAAGCCGACAACCGGCGTGTCGGGCTGGCCGATCTTGGCACCGATGATGGCGGGCAGGCCATAGCCGCAGGGACCGAACAGGCCGGGAGCGAGGTATTTGCGCCCCTCGTCAAAGGAGGGATAGGCGTTGCCGATGGCGCAGTTGTTGCCGATGTCGGACGAGATGATCGCCTCACGCGGGAGGGCCTGCTGGATGGCGCGCCATGCCATGCGGGGGCTCATCCATTCGGGTTTGTCGGCACGGGCGCGCTGGTTCCAGGTGGTGCCCGGATCGTCGTCCTCGTGGGTCATTTCGGTCAGCTGCTGGGCCCAGCGGGATTTGGTTTCCGCGATGCGGTTCTTGCGCTCTTCGCGGCCTGCGTCACCGGCGGTGTCGCTCAGCTGTGCCAGAATGCCCTGCGCAACCTTGGCCGCGTCGCCGATGATGCCGACAGAGACCTTCTTGGTCAGGCCGATGCGGTCGGGGTTGATGTCGACCTGGATGATCTTGGCATCCGTGGGCCAATATTCCATGCCATAGCCTGGCAGTGTGGAGAAGGGGTTCAGGCGGGTGCCGAGGCACAGAACGACGTCGGCGTCCTTGATCAGCTCCATCCCGGCCTTGGAGCCGTTGTAGCCGAGCGGGCCTGCAAACAGCGGATGGTTGCCGGGGAAGGCGTCGTTGTGCTGATAGCCCACGCAGACCGGTGCATCCAGACGTTCGGCCAGTTCCTGCGACGCGGCAATGCCGCCTTTGGACAGGACCACGCCGGCGCCGTTCAGGATCACGGGGTTCTTGGCGTCGGACAGCAGTTTGGCGGCGTCGCTGACGGCGGTTTCGCCACCGGAGGGACGCTCGAATTCGACGATGGCGGGCAGTTCGATGTCGATGACCTGGGTCCACATATCGCGCGGAATGTTCAGCTGTGCAGGGGCCGAGGCGCGTTTGGCGTTCATGATCACACGGTTCAGCACTTCGGCCACGCGGGAGGGATCGCGGACCTCTTCCTGATAGGCCACACAGTCAGCAAACATGCGCATCTGTTCCATTTCCTGGAAACCGCCCTGACCGATGGTCTTGTTTGCGGCCTGCGGAGTGACCAGCAGCAGCGGGGTGTGGTTCCAGTAGGCGGTTTTGACGGCGGTCACGAAGTTGGTGATGCCGGGGCCGTTCTGGGCGATCATCATCGACATCTTGCCGGTGGCGCGGGTGTAGCCGTCCGCCATCATCCCGCCAGAGCCTTCGTGGGCGCAGTCCCAGAAGGTGATGCCCGCATCGGGGAAGATGTCGGAAATCGGCATCATGGCCGAGCCGATAATGCCAAACGCATGTTGGATGCCGTGCATTTGCAGTGTTTTTACAAATGCTTCCTCGGTGGTCATTTTCATCGCGTATTCTCCTGATGAGACGCCAAAAGGGCCGGCACGGGGGCCGGGATACATCCGGTTTATTCCGCCGGGCGAAAGGCGGTTAGGGCCAGTTCCCGGCCCGGCTTAATACCAGTATTTCAGGGGGGAAGAATTGCTGCACTGCAGCCCGTTCGGGCTGGCGTTCGTGCCGGTGTCACGCGCGACTACTGGGCGGCCCATCGCGGAGGGGGCGGCCTGCGAAAGGGGTGCTGGCTCAGGCGGAGATCGTGGTTTTTGCGGGGCGCAGCGCGTCTGCGAGCAGGGCGAGACCCGGTTCGATCCGGTTGGCAGGAATCGAAGAGTAGCCAAGCCGATAGTAATTCTGCTTGCGGTGCTCGGGTGCAAAGAAGGGCGCACCGGGTTCGATGATGACGCTCTTTTCCTTGAGCCGCTGTGCCACCTCGGCGGTATCGATGCCCTCATCGGCGCGCATCCACAGAGAGGAGCCGCCGTAAACGCCGACCCCTGCGACGCTGAGGTCGTGCTGCTTTACCGCGTCTTCGATCACGCAGCGGCGATCGTGCAAGACCTTGGCCATGCGGCGGATCTGGGCGTCGTAGTGCCCAAGAGACAGGAAATAGGCCACCGTGCGCTGCACGTGGCCGGGGGGGTGGCGCAGCACATTGGCGCGCAGGGCGCGGGCCTGGCGGATGAAGGGTTCGGACCCCACCAGATAGCCAAGGCGCAGGCCCGGAAACAGCGATTTGGAAAAGCTACCCACATAGACCACCCGCCCATCCGCATCGAGCGATTTCAGCGCTGGTGATGGCGCGCCAAGGAAGGACATTTCAAATTCATAGTCGTCTTCGACAATCACCGCATCAATGTCGCGGGCCCGGTCCAGCAGCTGTTTGCGCCGTGCCATCGGCATGGTGGCTGTGGTCGGGCTCTGGTGGCTGGGGGTGGTAAAGATGACATCGGTGTCCGCGCTGATGGTGTCGGGCGGCAGCCCGTCATGATCCACTGGCAGGCAGTCGATTTCGCAGCCGCGATAGACCAGCTGATCGCGCAGGGTGTAATAGGTCGGATCCTCAAGCGCGGCCTTGCGCCCCGGTCCCAACAGAAGCTGCGCCACCAGCCAAAGCGCATTCTGCGCCCCAAGGGTGATCAGGATTTCCTCTGGCCGGGCAGAGATGCCGCGGCGGGGCAGGGTGTGGCGGGCGATATATTCCACCAGAAGCGGATCGTCCTGATCGAAGTAATCATTGGTGAGCGCGGCAAAGTCCTTTTGCCCCAGCGCGCGCAGGGCGCAGAGCCGCCAGTTGGCGTGGTCAAACAGCGAGGCATCCGCCTGCCCGTAGATAAAGGGATACCGGTAATCGCGCCAGTCCTGCGGTTTGCGCGGCGTGTCGCCCCCGCAATAGCAGCCGACGATGGCCGATGACCAATCCACTGTATCGGCAGATTTCTGTGAGGGCGCATAGGTGGGCGGAACGGGTGCGTTTTCAGATACATAGTACCCAGACCGCCCTTTGGAGATCAGGTAGTCATTGGCCAGAAGCTCTGTGTAGGCGAGCGTCACGGTGATGCGGCTGATGCCCAGATGCGCGGCAAGTTTGCGCGAGGAGGGCAGTTTCTCTCCCACCCGCAGACGGCCGGAGAGAATACCCTCGGCAATCATTTCCTGGATCTGCGCCTGCAGGGTGCCTTGCGCATCGGGGTTCAGAAAGAAGGTGTCGACAGAGATAGCCATGAACCACTGTAGGCTGGACATAAATGGGGTGCAATCTGGACTTACCTGTTTTTGACCTCTTGCGGGATGAATTTAAACCCATAAAACTAGTTTTATCGAATCAATTAGGACCAAGATGGGGCCAAGAGGTACGGGATGGACTGGGAACATGCGGCGGGTGGATTTGCGGCGATGGGATCGGAGGCGCGGCTGGCGGTTTTGCGCTGTCTGGTGCGCGCAGGTGAAGGCGGCTTGATGGTGCAGGATATTCAGGCCCGCACGGGGATTGCGCCCTCCACATTGGCCCATCACCTGAAACTCCTGGCGAGCGCGGGGCTGATCGTGCAGCGCAGGGAAGGGCGCAGCACCTACAACACCGCCGATTACGCGCAGTTGAAACGGCTGGCGGCGTTCATCCTGAGTGAGTGCTGCGCAGATGCGCCGCCAGAGCAGGAGGCGGCAAACGATGGCTGATCTGACCCAAGCCCCCCGCCCCATTGGGTTTGTCCTGCGGGGGATCAAAACACCATGGGCGTTGAGTGTGGCGATCCTGCTGGCGGTGGCGGTTCTGGATCCCGCCAATCTGGGGGAAGTCATCCGCTTTGCCGGGGCGGCGTTGCTGCATACCGGGCGCTATATTCTGTTTGCGGTGCTGCTGTTGTCGTATCTGAAGGCGACGGGGGCCGAGGTGATGGTGGCGCGCGCCTTTGAGGGGCGCGAAGTGCGGATGATCTTTCTTGCTGCGGTTTTTGGCGGGCTTGCTCCGTTTTGTTCCTGCGAGGTGATCCCGTTCATTGCCGGGCTCTTGGCGCTGGGGGCGCCGTTGTCTGCGGTGATGGCGTTCTGGCTGGCGTCTCCGCTGATCGACCCGCCGACGCTGCTGATTACGGCTGGGGCGCTTGGCTGGCCCTTTGCCATTGGCAAGGCGGTGGCGGCGGTGGCGCTTGGGCTGTTTGGCGGCTTTGCCATCAAGGCGCTGCGCGGGGCCGGGGCCTTTGCCAGCCCGCTGAAACAGGCACCGCGCAGGGGCTGCTGTGGCTGTGGTACGCCAAAAGCGACAGCCCCGGTCTGGGCCTTTTGGAAAGAGCCGACACGGCGCAGCCAGTTCCGTCAGGAGTTTGTCAGCAACGGCCTGTTTCTGGTGAAATGGCTGACCTTGGCCTATGTGCTGGAGGCGCTCCTGGTGTCTTATGTTCCGGCGGATCTGATTGCCACTGTTGTGGGGGGAGAGGGCGTTTTGCCCATCGTGACCGCCGCGTTGGTGGGGATGCCTGCATACCTCAATTCCTATGTCGCGCCGCCGCTGCTGGCAGGGCTGATGGATCAGGGCATGAGCGCGGGCGCTGCAATGGCGTTCATGGTGGCGGGGGCGGTCAGTTCGATCCCGGCGATGGCGGCGGTCTGGTCCCTGGTCAAGCCGCAGGTCTTTGCCACCTATCTGGCGCTGGGGGTCACGGGGGCGATCCTGTCGGGGATCCTGTTTCAGATGATCTAGCACATGCACGGCGCGTGCGGGCAGGCCTCCCGCCCGTAGCAGAGCAATCAGAGATTGCCCCGCGCCCGTTGGGCCAGGCGCCGCGCAGATGCGCGGCGCTGCGCGTTTGGGGCGGGCGTTACCTGTCTGACAGATGCAGGAGATGGGCGCGGATGGTGGGCCATTCGGCGGCGGTGATCGAATAGACGGCTGTGTCGCGCAGGGTGCCGTTGGCCAGTATCATATGCGCCCGCAGGATCCCGTCCAGCTGCGCCCCGAGCCGCTCGATGGCGGCGCGGCTTTGACGGTTGAGACGATGGGTGCGGAACTCTACCGCGATGGCATCCAGCGTCTCAAACGCATGGGTGAGCATCAGCCGTTTGCATTCCGTGTTGATCCCGCTGCGCTGCACCGATCTGCGATACCACGTGGAGCCGATTTCCAGCCGACGATTGGGCGCATCGATATTCATATAGGTGGTCATGCCCACCGCGCGCCCGCTGCGGTCGAGGATGGCAAAGGGGGCCATGCTGCCGCTGTCTTGCAGGGTGAGGCGGCGGGTGATCTCTGCGCTGACATCCTGCGGGGCGGGGACGGTTGTGTACCACAGCTGATGCAGGTCGCCGTCGGCGGCGGCCTCTGCCAGATCGCTGGCGTGGTCTTGTGAAAGAGGGACGAGGGAGACGGTTTTACCGGTCAGGGAGAGCGGAGAAGCCCACATGATTGCGTGTCCTTGGTCGGAGGTGTTCGACCCAGAAATGCAAAAAAGGTGGCCCGTATAAAAGGGCCACCTTTTGACTTTTTCATCAGGCCAGATGGCCCGGTCTGTCAGGTCCGGTTTGTCAGACCCGGTGAGGAGATATCAGCCAAACACCTTGGTCAGGGCCACGTCCACCGCGTCGGTGATCTTGTCCACGTCTTCCGGCGTGACGATCAGCGCGGGGCTGAAGCACAGGGTGTTGTTCTTGCCCGGGATGGAGCGGTTGGTCACGCCGATGATGACGTTTTGGTTGCCACATTCCGCCACAACCGCCTGCGCCAGTTTCTCGTCTACCGGCTCTTTGGTTTCGCGGTCGGCAACCAGTTCAGCGCCGAGGAACAGACCCTTGCCGCGCACATCACCGATGACCTGATGTTTCTCCATCAGCGCCTCGAGGTTGGATTTCATCCGCTCTCCCATGGCGATGCAGTTGTCGAGAAGGTTCTCGTCCTCGATGATCTGCATGTTGACCAGCGCAGCCGCCGGGCCTGCGGTGCAGCCACCAAAGGTGGAGATGTCGCGGAAGTAGTTCAGCGGATCGCTGGCGTCATCCTTGAACATGTTGAAGACCTCCTCGGTGGTGACGAGGCAGGCAATCGCCGCATAGCCGGAGGCAACACCCTTGGCCATGGTCACGAAGTCGGGCTGGATGCCGTAGTGCTGGTAGCCAAACCAGGTGCCGGTGCGGCCAACGCCACAGACCACCTCGTCGATGTGCAACAGGATGTCGTACTGTTTGCAGATCTCCTGCACGCGCGGCCAGTAGCCTTCGGGGGCCTCGATAACACCACCGCCTGCTGTCACCGGCTCAAGGCAGAGCGCGCCAACGGTGTCGGGACCTTCGCGCAGGATGACCTCTTCGATCAGGTTGGCGGCGGCGATGCCGAATTCCTTGCCGGAGAGATGCTCCAGACCCAGTTCGTGCTTGCGGTATTCCATGCAGTGAGGAACCTTCACGAAATCGGGCGCGAAGGGGCCGTATTGCATGTTGCGCTCTTCCTGACCGCCTGCGGACATCGCCGCAAGGGTAGAGCCGTGGTAATCGCGGTCGCGGTACAGGATCTTGGTTTTCTTGCCGCCGTATTTCTTGTGCGCGATCTGGCGCACCATCTTGAAGGCCTTCTCGTTCGCCTCGGAGCCTGAGTTGTTGTAATAGACCCGGCTCATGCCCGGCATCTTCGAGATCAGCTTCTCTGCAAACAGCGCACCGGGGATGGAGCCTGCGGACTGGGCGAAATAGCAGAGCTTCATCAGCTGGTCGTAGACGGCTTTGCAGATTTCTTCGCGGCCATAGCCCACGTTGACGGTCCAGACGCCGCCGGACACGGCATCAAGCCATTCCTTGCCGTTTTGATCCCAGACCCGCATGCCCTTGCCCTCGACGATGATGCGGGGATCGTTTTCCTCAAAGGGTTTGTGCTGGATCAGGTGGTGCCAGACATTGGCCTTGTCGGCGGCGATGACGCGACTCAGATCGTTTTCGTTGAACGTGCCGTCCATGACATGTCCTTTCTCTCAATGTTTGAAAATGCGATCTGGCGCCGGCTTGGCCGGTCAGACTCGCCCTGTGGTTACGAAACGCTAAATACGGGGATTGCTCTAGGTCCAGTTGCATGCGCGGTTTAGCGCCAGACGGGGTGGAGCAGGCGGGCGGCCCAGGTCGGCAACGCTGGGATCCATCTGTGGGTGGGCACAGATCCGGCGAGAGGCAAGAAAACATTTGTTCTGCGATTGGGTGATTGAGACAGGCCTAAAGGCGGCGCAGGGTGGGGGCGACGAATAGCGGACCCCTGTTTTTCATGGGGCAATCACGGACCTGAGCAATGGCAGAGTTTGATTTGATGGTGGCCCCCAACGGGGCGCGGCGCAGCCCGGCGGATCATGCAGGTGTGCCGATCACGGCCGAACACCTGGCAGAAACCGCGGCGCGGTGTTTTGCCGCCGGGGCGCAGGCAATCCACCTGCATGTGCGCGATGGAGAGGGGCGGCATTCGCTGGATGCGGGGCGTTACCGCGAGGCAATGGCAGCGGTTGGCGAGGCGGCACCGGATATGGCGATCCAGATCACCACCGAAAGCGCAGGCATCTTTGGTGTTGGCGATCAACTGGCGTGCCTGGAGGCGTTGCGCCCGGCGGCGGCCTCTGTGTCGGTTCGCGAAATGGCGCGGGACTGGACACTGGCTGCGCGGGCCTATGCAATCTGCGCGGAGGCAGGGACAGAGGTGCAGCACATCCTTTATGGGCCGGAGTGTATTGCGCAGTTGCGTCAGGCCTATGGGCGCGGGGACATCCCGGCGCAGATGCGGTCGGCGATTTTTGTTCTGGGTCAGTATGCGCCGCCGCGTCTGGCCGAGCCGGAAGAGCTGCGCCCGTTGCTGGATCAAACGGCTGATCTGGATCTGGACTGGGGGCTATGCGCCTTTGGCCGACAGGAGCACGCCTGCCTGCTGGCGGGGCTTGAGGCCGGGGGGCGGCTGCGGATCGGTTTTGAAAACAATACCCAGGCTGCGGACGGATCGGAGTATCCTGACAATGCGGCCTCTGTTGCGGGCTTTGTCGCATTGGCCCGTGCTGCGGGGCACAGCCCGCGTGTGATATCTGTTTCTGGTGATCGAGGAGCCCAGTCATGAGCCATGTTTTTCCGCGCCACACCAAGGCCAATCTGCCCACTGCGGTTGCAGGGGAGGGCTGCTATCTGTTCGATGCCGATGGCAAACGCTATTTTGACGGCTCGGGCGGGGCGGCGGTGTCCTGTCTGGGGCATTCCGACGCCGAGGTGATTGCCGCCGTGCAGGCACAGGTCGGCACGCTGGCCTTTTCCCATACCGGGTTCATGACGTCAGAACCGGCAGAGGCGCTGGCGGATCTGTTGATTTCGCAGGCGCCGGGGGATCTGGATCGGGTCTATTTCGTCTCTGGCGGGTCAGAGGCGACCGAGGCGGCGATCAAGCTGGCGCGGCAATACCATCTGGAGCGGGGCGACACCGCGCGCCGCCATGTGATCGCCCGGCGGCAAAGCTATCATGGCAACACCCTTGGCGCCCTTGCAGCGGGCGGCAATGAATGGCGGCGCCAGCAGTTTGCGCCGCTGCTGATTGATATTTCGCATATTGCCCCCTGCTATGAATATGTTGACCGGGGCGACGGCGAGAGCAGCTATGACTATGGTCAGCGCGTCGCCAATGAGCTGGAGACAGAGATCCTGCGGCTTGGGCCTGAGACGGTCATGGCCTTCATGGCGGAGCCTGTGGTCGGGGCGACCTCTGGCGCGGTGCCGGCGGTTGAGGGGTATTTCAAACGCATCCGCGAGATCTGTGACCAATATGGCGTGTTGCTCATTCTCGATGAGGTGATGTGCGGCATGGGGCGGACAGGGCATCTGTTTGCCTGCGAGGCGGATGGCGTTGCGCCAGATATCCTGTGCATCGCCAAGGGGCTTGGGGCTGGTTATCAGCCGATTGGTGCGATGTTGTGCAGCCGTCAGATCTATGACGCGATTGAAGGCGGCAGCGGGTTTTTCCAGCACGGCCACACATATATCGGCCACCCGGTGGCGACGGCGGCGGGGCTTGCGGTGGTGCGGGCCCTGCTGGATCGCGGGTTGGTGCAGCGCAGCGCCGAGATGGGCGACAAACTGCACGCGGCCCTGGTTGCGCGGTTTGGCCAGCATCCGCATGTGGGCGATCTGCGCGGGCGTGGTTTGTTTCGCGGCATTGAGCTGGTGGCGGATCGCGACAGCAAGATGCCCTTTGATCCCGGGCTTGGCATTGCGGGCAGGCTGAAGAAAGCGGCCTTTGAGGCGGGGCTGATCTGCTACCCGATGGCGGGAACGCGCGACGGGCGCAATGGCGACCATATCCTGCTGGCGCCCCCCTTCATCCTGACAGAGGACCAGATCGGGGAAATCACCGACAAACTGGCAATTGCACTGGCGCAGGTGCTGCCCGATCACCCGTGATGGTCTGACCCAATGACTCGGCAGGTCACCCGATCATATGAGAGGTCGGTTTGCCTGCATTGTGTCATTTGATCTTATATTTCGAAAACCGGTGGTCATTCACTCGTAAATAGGTGGTTTGCACTCAGGTTTTGAAAACAAATCCTCGGCCCGGAGGGGGTAGTTATTGGTCAATAGCAATAAGGGCCGATCAAATGACCACCTTCTCTTCTCCTTCTGAGCTCCTTGATCGTTTCAGCGCGTCGCTGTCCGGGCCGGACTGTCTTGACCGTCTGCGCGCTGGTGTCATCGGCGAAGGCGCACCGCTGCCGGGGCCGAACGGGCCTTTGGCGATGATTTATGCCGATTACGTCGCCTCGGGTCGGGCGCTGCGGCAGGTGGAGGACTTTGTCCTGACTGAGGTGCTGCCCTATTACGCCAACAGCCATACCGAAGCGTCATACTGTGGCAGTTTCATGACCCGCCTGCGCACGGCCGCGCGGCAGCGGATTGCGCAGATCTGTGGTGCGGATGATCGATTTGCGACCGTGTTCACGGGATCGGGGGCGACGGCTGGGCTCAACCGGTTGGTGCATCTTCTTGGGGTGAGCGAGGCCGCTGCACAGGGCGCGCGCCCATTGGTTATTCTTGGCCCCTACGAGCATCACTCCAACATTCTGCCGTGGCGTGAAAGCGGTGCAGAGGTGGTCGAAGTGCCAGAAGCCCAGGATGGCGGCCCCGATATGGCCACGCTTGAGGCGCTGTTGGCGGCGCAGACAGGTGGAGGGCGTCTGGTTGTGGGGGCGTTTTCGGCTGCCTCGAACGTGACCGGGATTGTGACCGACACCGACGCGGTCAGCCGCCTGCTGCGCCGGTATGGCGCGCGGGTGGTGTGGGACTATGCCGGTGGTGGCCCGTATCTGCCGATGGACATGGCGGCAGGCACCGATGCGGAAAAGGACTCCATTGTTTTTTCCGCGCATAAATTTCTTGGCGGGCCTGGGGCGTCGGGGGTCATGATCCTGCGCAAGGCGGCAGTTGCCTGCACGCGTCCGACATTGCCGGGGGGTGGCACCGTTAAATTCGTGTCCCCCTGGCAGCATGACTACGCCGACAATCTGGCCGCGCGCGAAGAGGCCGGTACGCCGAATGTGGTGGGTGACATCCGCGCGGCGCTGTGTCTGTTGGTCAAGGAGGCGATGGGGGCTGCGTTCCTGCGCGACCGGCAGGAAGAGCTGCGCCAGCGGGCGTTGCGCGGCTGGGCCGATCTGGACAATCTGCATATCCTTGGCAATCCCGAGGCCCAGGACCGCTTGCCGATCTTTTCCTTCCAGCTGCGTGATCCGCACACCGGAGAGCTGGTGCATCAGCAGCTGTTCACCCGGATGCTGTCGGACATCTACGGGGTGCAGGCGCGCGGTGGCTGTGCCTGTGCGGGGCCTTATGCCCATCGGTTGCTGGGCATTGACCAGCAGCAGTCCGACCAGATGCGGGCGGCCATTCTGGCGGGGCAGGAGATCGAGAAGCCGGGTTGGACGCGGCTCAATTTCTCCGCGTTGCTGAGTGATGAAAAGGCCGATGCGATCATCCAGGCCGTCCGGGCGCTGGCGCTGGATCCGGGCCGTTATAGTGCAGGCTACAGTGTGGATACAGCAACCGCGCGCTTTGCGCCGAAGGTGGCATAATGTGCCGTCTCCTCGCCTGGCAGGGGGCGCCCCGTTATCTTGAGGATCTGGTTTTTGTGCCTGAACATTCTCTGGTTCATCAATGCCGCCATGCGCTGATCTGCAAGACACCGATCAATGCCGATGGGTTCGGTCTGGCCTGGTATTCGGAACGGGCAGAGCCCTGTCTGTACAAGGACACGCACCCGGCCTGGTCTGATCCGAACCTGGCCCAGCTGTCGCGTCACACCAAGACGGGACTGTTTCTGGCCCATGTGCGCGCCTCGACCGGAACCGCGGTGTCGCGCAACAATTGCCATCCCTTTGCCAGTGGCAAATGGAGCTTTATGCACAATGGGCAGGCCGGCGGTCACATGCAGTTCCGCAAGCAGCTGGATATGCTGATCCCCGATCATGTCTATGACTGTCGCCTGGGTGGAACCGAGAGCGAGGCGATTTTCCTTATTGCGCTGGGTCTGGGGATGGATGCGGATCCGATTGGCGCCGTGGCGGCGGCTGTGCAGCAGGTGGAAACGATGTCTCGTGCCCACGGCACCACGCCGCATATGCGGTTTGGCGCCTGCTGGTCCGACGGAGAGCGCCTGTTTGCCGCGCGCTATGCCTCTGATCGCCACGCGCCGAGCCTGTATTACCGGGTCTATGACGAAGGGGTGATCGTCACATCCGAGCCTCTGGACAGTGACAGCAGCCGGTGGGTCGAGGTGCAGCCCGGCTCTGCCTTGGTGGTCGAGGGGGGCCGCGTGCGCGAAGTTGCCTTTATGACGGCGCTGGCGACGTAATATTGTATGTAATAAAAACAATTAGTTAGATTATTTTTTGAGAAATTGGATGTTGGAGCCTATTCCAACCTCCGATTTCTGGGGTACATCTGTGGCAGCTTTCTCCTGCAATGGGATCCTGCCATGTCTCTTCGTCTGTTCTCTACCCGCACGCGCCCGATGCATCTGGGGCCGTTCCCGATGGAGCGATTGCAGCCGGGCGGGATGCCGGATCTTGCCGCGGTGCCGCGGTTCCAGCCACTGAACTTTCGCCGCCCGGATATGCCCGCCTCAATCGTCAATGCGATGGGCGAATATCAGGCGATGATGGATGCGATCCGTGACGGGCTGGTCAACAAGGCGCAGGCTGCGTGTCCAAGCGATCCGCAGGAACGGGCCGATCACATCAAGGCCTTTGGCTATTTCAGCGATGCAGCGATGGTGGGGATCGGGCCGATGCCTGCCTCTGCCCGGCTGGATGTGCCCTATCGCAATCCAGATATCGACCGGCTGGCCCATGATCTGAAAACGCGCCAGACCAAAACGCTGGCCTCTGGCATTGATATGATCATGGCCGATCTGCGGGACGCGATGGAGGCACCGCCGACCACCATTGGCGATCACACCCATTCGATTGTGTTTCTCTACGAGATGCCGCGCGACCCGCGCCCGGATGAGGCGGGATGTGACTGGCTGGACGGGGCAGAGCGGCACCGCGCCTGTCTGCGGGCCTCGGAAACGGCGGTGGTGCTGGCAAATTACATTCGCCTGCTGGGCTGGGACGCCAAGGCGCATACCGGGACGTCGGCGGATGTTGATCTCAACCAGCTGACCGTTGCGGCGGGGCTTGCCACGGTTGAGGATGGCAAGCTGGTGAACCCCTATCTGGGGACGCGGTTTGGCGTGGCGGTTGTGACCACCGATTTTGAAATGGCGCAGGACAAGCCGCTGCTGCCGCAGGATTTGCAGCCAGTGATGCAGGTCAAGGGGCCTAAGTGGTGGCTGGGGATCGGGTCGGAACGCTCAGCGCTGAATGGCGACCCCTTTGCCCACCGTGATTTCCGCGATGGGCCGCACCCGTTTGAGACGCTGAAACGGGTTGCGGACCCCACCACCTATATTGATGAGGCGCGGGTGGCGCGGGTGCCCAAACGCGCGGATATGTTTGCCCGCAGCCAGTTCGGTGACATGGGCAAGACCAACCAGCAGGCCGCAACCGGCGGGTTTTACGTGCGCAAGGCCGCGCCTTCTATGGCGCAGCGGCGGATGCTGGGGGCGTTTGTGCTGCTGCAGGATGGCGCGCCGGCCCCGCAGGCACCACGCCCCACGGATGCGGAACGCAACGCTGCCAACATCAAGGCGGCGAGCTATTGGCTGGGGATTGATGCGGTCGGGATCAGCCGCTGTCCGGAGTGGACCTGGTACAGCCATGACGCCACCGGCGCCGAAATCCACCCGGAGCATGATCAGGCGATTTCGATGATTGTCGATCAGGGTTTTGACACCACCGAGGGCACCTCTGGCGATGACTGGATTGCGGTGGCGCAGTCGATGCGGGCCTATCTGCGGTTTTCGCTGCTGGGCGGTGTCATCGCGCGGCAAATCCGCAACCTTGGCTACAAGGCCAAGGCCCATACGGTGATGGACGGCGAGGTGTTGCAGCCGCCCTTGTTGCTGTTGTCTGGGCTGGGGGAGGTGAGCCGGATTGGCGAGGTGATCCTGAACCCCTTCCTCGGGCCGCGATTGAAATCCGGGGTTGTGACTACCGATATGCCGATGGCCCATGACAAGCCGATTGATTTTGGCTTGCAGGCGTTTTGCGAGGCCTGCAACAAATGTGCGCGCGAATGCCCGTCGGGGGCGATCACGGCCGGGCCGAAGCTGATGTTCAATGGCTATGAGATCTGGAAATCCGACAGCCAGAAATGCACCACCTATCGCATCACCACGCCGGGGGGCGCGATGTGTGGGCGGTGTATGAAGACCTGCCCCTGGAACCTGGAGGGGATATTCAAGGAAAAACCATTCCGTTGGGCGGCGATGAACATGCCTGCGGCGGCGCCTGCACTGGCCAAGCTGGACGATATGGTCGGCAACGGCGAGATGAACCCGGCCAAGAAATGGTGGTGGGATCTGGAGCTGGAAGACGACGGCGGCTATCGCCCGACGCGCCACCCGGTCAATGCGCGCGCGCTGCAAAAGGATCTGGATCTGCGCTATGAGGATCAGACGCTTGCGGTGTATCCCGCCCATCTGGCGCCGCATCCCTGGCCCTATCCGTTTCCGATGGATCGCGAGGCGGGCATCGAGGCCTATCAGGCAATGGTCACGGCGGAGGTATACAAGGCCCGCCGCGCCCGCGGGGAGAGCGGTGACTGGGATCACATCTATACCAATGACGGCGACAGCCCGGTCTTGCGGGTCGAGGTGTCACATGTCGAGGTGATGAGCGACGGAGTCACCAAATACGAATTCAAGAGCCTCGACGGCAGCCCCTTGCCCGAATGGACGGCGGGCGCGCATCTGGACATTGTGGTCGCGCCGGAGTTCCTGCGCCAGTATTCCATGTCCGGGGATCCGGCGGATCGCTCGAAATATCAGATCGGTGTGCTGCGCGAGGATCTGGGGCGAGGCGGTTCCAAACTGCTGCACCGGATTTTCACCAAGGGGCGGCGGGTCTTTATCTCCAAGCCGATCAACCATTTCCCGCTGGAGGAGGGCGCGCGCCGCAGTTTCCTGATGGGCGGCGGCATTGGTGTCACGCCGATGATTGCCATGGCCCATCGCCTGCATGCGCTGGGTCAGCCGTTTGAGCTGCATTACTCCGTCTCCTCCCGCAAGGATGCGGGGTATCTGGATGATCTGGCGGCAATGCCCTGGGCCGAACATGTGCATGTTCATGTGTCCGACGAGGGTAGCCGTGCGGATCTGGATCAGGTGCTGGCGGATTATCAGGACGGCTGGCACGTCTATACATGCGGGCCGGACCGCTACATGAGCGGTGTGATGGAGGCGGCAGAGCGGCAGGGGTTCCCGGAGGAGGCGCGCCATCTGGAGTATTTCTCGGTGCCGGAGGTGCCGGAGTATGAAAACCACGACTTTACCCTGAAGCTCGCCCGGTCCGGTCGCAGCCTGCATGTGCCAGCCGAGAAAACCGCGACGGACGTGCTGGCAGAGAACGGCATTCATATTGATGTGAAATGTTCCGACGGCATCTGCGGCGTGTGCAAATGCGGGCTGGTGTCAGGCGAGGTGGAGCACCGCGATTTTGTTCTGTCCAAGGCGCAGCGCAAAGAGGCGGTGATCCTGTGCCAATCCCGCGCGGCCGAAAAGGACGGGGTGATCGAGGTGGACCTGTAAGACCGGCTCTGGCTGTGGGGCTTTGCCCCCTGAAGGTGTCAGGTCAGATGGGGGGAGAGGCGCGGGCATGTTCCACCCGCGCCTTTTTTCTTTAACTGTCTTTGCTTGCCAGTCTGTTCTGCGCGTCCATCAAGGCCTTGACCAATGTACCCTCCGAGATCGGTTTTTGGACGATCGGGCAGGGGGGGTAGCCGCCGACCACATCCTTGGCATCCCCATAGCCGGTGGTCAGCACAAAGGGGACGCCGCGTTTTTGCAGCGCCTCGGCGACCGGGATCGATTGCTCGCTTCCCAGATTGACATCGAGCACGGCGAAATCGAACTCTGTTGTATCGAGTTCAGCCATCGCTTTCTTGACGTTGCTGGCAGTTTTTACCTCGAAGAAACCCATGTCTTCCATCATCGCAGAGAGATCCATCGCGATGATCAGGCTGTCCTCTACGATCAGGGCATTGCCGGTCAGGCGCGGTGCATCGCTGATCTTGGGCTCTTCCTTTGGGGTGACGGGGGCATCATCTGCGTAGATAAAGCAGTCAAGATAGCTGGCCGGAATGCGGAAATGCCCCTCAAACCCGGATGTCTTGTAGCTGATATCGGCATCACCCTTCAGTTCGTGCGGGATCGAGTTTTCGACAATCAGGCTGCCAAAGCCCCGCCGTTCCGGGGGGATGACGGCGGGCCCACCGCGTTCGATCCAGTCAATGAGCAACGCGCCGCTGTCATCTTCGCTCAGCGTGATTTCAACGCGCCCCGCATCCGTGCCGAGCGCGCCGTGCTTGACCGAGTTTGTGGTCAATTCATGCAGAACCAGCGCCAGCGTGGTGTAGGCGGTCGGGATGATCAGCACATCAGGGCCGGTGATGCGCATTTTTGCGTCGCTCTGTTCGGCATAGGCCTCCAGCTCGCATTCGATCAGCGTGCGCAAGGAGGCCGGAACCCAGCGTTCGCTGGTCAGCTGGTCGTGGGCGCGGGCCAGCGAATGGATGCGCCCATCCAGATTGTCGGTGAATTCCGACAATGTGCGCGCCGACCCTTTGGTCTGACTGACGAGACCCCGCATCAGGTTCAGGATATTGCGCACCCGGTGATTGAGCTCGGCAATGAGCAGCTGCTGCTGTTCCTGTGCCCGTTTTCTTTCGGCATTGGCCGCCTCTGTCACCTTGAGAAAAATCTCAAGCAGAACGGTCCGCAGCAGGTTGGCGGCATAAAGGTTCACATCACTCCAGGGGGAGCAACGCCATTCGACGGTTTCCTTCCAGACCTCAAAGCTCTTTCTGGGGGTGAGCCTGACCCCATTGGGCCCGATCGACATCGGTTTGGTCGGATCGCCCGCCCAACTGACCGTCTGGCTGATATTGCGGCGACACAGGACAAGATAGTCCCGTGGTCGTTTGGAAATCGGAATGGCAAGAATGCCTGCGCAGCGTTCCACATAATCCTGTGCGGGCGGATGAATGGTTTCCAGCTGATTGGTGGAAAACACGGTGGTGCCGATATTGCCATCCAGCATCCGCGCAAGGGCGCGTGTTTCCTCAAGCGTGGGGGTGGTGCCGGTGGTGTGAAATACCCCGTCGGAATACAGAACCAGCCCATCATGGGGGATCACGTCCTGAATATCGCGGGAGACGGAAAACAGGCTGTCTTCAAACGGTTGGCCATCCGCCATCATCGCCATCAGGCGGGTCTGCAGGCGGTTGATGTCCTTTTCCTCCCGCGCGCGCTGAGAGGTTTCGTACTGCGACAGCTCATACGAGAAGATATGCGCAAACATCTCCACCGCGGTGCGGCGTTCGTAGTCGATATAGCGTGGGCTGTGGTGGTGGCAGGCAAACAGCCCCCAGAGTTCGCCATCCTTCATGATCGACACCGACATAGAGGCCTTGACCCCCATGTTGCGCAGATACTCCAGATGAATGGGCGAAACAGAGCGGGTGACCGACAGCGACAGGTCAAGCGGCGCACCATCCACCTTGAACGGCGGGTTGATGGCAGAGCCGGGATCGTCGACATCGGCGATCAGTCGCAGCAGAGAGCGTTTATAAAGGGCACGCGCCTGCACGGGAATATCGGAGGCGGGGAAAAACATGCCGTCATATTTGCTTTGCCCGTCCAGCCGTGCCTCGGCCAGCACCTGCCCGGAATGATCTGGCTGAAATTGATAGACCATCACACTGTCAAAGCCAGAAATCGCCTGCAGCCCCTGCGCAGCCCCGCGCGCCAGTGTCGCCAGTGTCCCATTGCGCTGCAGCTTGCTGAAATAGGGGTAAACCTCAGAGATGACATCACGCTGGCTGCCGCCTGTCTTGGGCTCAAACTCCAGAATCAGGTGTCGGCCGCTTTGATGGACGCTCACATCAAAGGACTGTGCCCTGTTCTTCAGCACCACCTTGAAGAACCGCAACGAGCTGTCGGGCTCCGACAGTTCCCCCAGGCTGCGGCGGATCCGGGTAAAGGCATCGGCCACGATAAATTCGCTGATCGGTCGCCCGATGGCGCTGGCAGCATCCACGCCCAGGATGTCCTTGAGATTGTCCGAGGCATGCTGCACCAGCCAGTCATCAGAGACAGCCACGAGGGCCCCGTAGGATTGCACCCGACCCAGCTGGTGGATCGGCTCGCGGTCGCAATTTGTCAAATCTGTTTGCGTCAGGGTGTGCTGGGCTGCCATTTCAGGGCCTTCGTATTGGTCACGTCAAAGAATGGGTTGAATATCTGTGCCGATCATAATCGGATTGGCGCGCGCTGCGGCGTAAAAAAACGAAAATCCGGTCCGCGTATCGTCAATCAACCGTTTAGCGCGCAGGCTGTCTGCGGGGATTGCGTCCAGTTCACGGCAGCTTTGCTGCCACATGTCCTTGTGCGGGCGAGGGGCGAAATAGGCTGGCAGCGGGTCGTCTGCCTCTTCCATCAACCTGCGGCGCAGCACCTCGGTGCCAAGGCGAGAGCCCAGCACAAGATAGTCGATCGCCAGCCCGTCCAGGTCGCGGCCCGTCGGCGCGCCATGGCCCGCGACCGGCGCTGGGTGCCACCCCCTGTCGGCACAGTCCTGTTCAAGCGCCTTCAACAGATCGCCGATCAATGCTTCTGCCTGTGCGCCAGAGCGGCCCGCCAGTTCATAAAGTGGGCGCAGCGCCACCAGCTGGCATCCCAGAAACCAGCTGAGATGCTGCGCAGGCGCCGCATGAAACGGCGCAAAGGCGGCCTCTGCCGCGTCATGTTCGCCGCGGGTTGCCCGCCGCAGCTCCATGCGCAGGCCAGCTGTCTGCGCTCCAGTAGCCTTTGGGGGGGCAGGGGGGGCAATTTCCCCGTTTGTGATCATCGCGCCCAATGTCCTTGAATGCGGCCCGCCTGCGGGTTTTGCCTGGCGGGAATGAATGTAACGGCTCCGGCCCAGAGCAGAAAACAGGGCCGGGTCCTGGTGGCAGGGCCCTGTCTCGGCCTCGCCGTGATCAAAATTCGGCCCGCCTGATCCCCACTGATCCGCCTCTGGCCCCCTTGGGCAAACCGCTCCCTTCGGTCAAAGCCGGTCAGTCATAGCCGATGTGGCGCTGCGGTCAGGTGCAATCTGGCAACCTCGTCTATCAGGGGCACAGCCTGCATCACGGCAATAACGGTCCCATGTCAGACTTCATAAGACAATAGTTTCCAATACCTATACCGCAAAACCGGTTTTGCGGTGATTTTGCGTAAACCCCCAAGCCTTCGTGGCCGCTCAGCCCGGGATCCCGCACCCTTGGTGGCGAGTCGATGCTGGACGCAGAGACCGACTCGCCCGCCCCGAGTCGCGCCGATTAGTGGAAAAGCTGCGCATATACCCTATATATAGTAGGGCGGTGCCGCACCGATTGAAGCCACGCCCTGTGGGTAACTCGCAAAGACCGATCAATGCCTGGGCGCGGCGGTCTGGATGGGGGTATAACCCTTTATTTTTGCATCTATTTTCAGAATTTTTGGAAAAAGTCTGATTTCTGTTCATTTTCGGGTTGCGGGTGATTGTTGTTTTACTTAGAACCCCCTTCACCGGCGGCGCTGAGGCGCTTGACGGTGTGCCAGACGGAACGGCGGGACGGACCTTGGGGTCGGAACTGCGGTGAAGCGAGGTTTATATTTGAGGGAATGATCGGCGGGTTGCACCGGGAAGTTAGGGTGCACCGGTTGGTTTTTGTCTCTGGGTC
>Ga0160419_100294_pt1 | contig 34516 bp, 38 predicted proteins | sample CelAP2metagpilot_2_FD_108196 | JGI IMG/M metagenome (GOLD analysis project Ga0160419, IMG submission 108196) | Phycosphere-associated microbial communities from Cellana algal ponds in Kailua-Kona, Hawaii, USA - Cellana AP2-4-25 metagenome pilot ... | reverse complement strand
CGTTCCCAAGTAATTTCTTCCCAGGTGGTCGTCGCCTCATGTTTTTTCAGTGTTGCTGCTGCTGCGGCTGTCGCTGCTTTCTAAGCTTTTTGACATTTACAGCGTCTGGACGTGACGCCGCTGCATGTTGCAAACACGAAGAAAAATAGAAGGTAATCGGGAGAAGAAAAGGGGGCCGTAGGGGCGACAAAAAGCAGGGTTGACGATGCTTCGACCGCGAAGTCGTCGCTTCTTCTTCACTCACTCTTGCGTTGCCGCTCCCTTTTAATGTGAGAACCCTGTAGGTTGTGGAGATACGTTCGTATGGAAAAAGCGGGGGGAGAAGGAGTATGTGAGAGGGAGTGACGGAGCCGAGACCGAATTTTATCATTATTGGAGACCACAATAGAAGGCAGCTTTGTCCTTCGCTCCTATCTCTTCTGTTGCTGCGCGCGCCTGTGTGTAACTTGTGCTACAAAAGGCTAGTTAGGTAGGTAGTAGGTATGCGGCCTAAAGGAAGTCCGTAGATTTAAATTAGAGTGTGTGGAGCGAGATCAAGGAGTGTCGAAAGGGGAAAGTGGAAGGCTAGAAATAAGAGAAATAAGCACGCGTGACATTTTCTCTGGTGGTCTTTATTTGTTTATATTCTATCTTTTTCGTTGTTTTCTGTGTTTTGATTGTTGTTGATGTCTGGTGAGAGGAGACAAAGAGGTGGGGGAGAGGTATCGCATGAACAATCTTGTGCTGGATTAAGGAGCTTCCATGCCTTTCTTTCTCTACGATATCTGCACCTATCTATCGATCCTGCCCTGTCACTTCCTCTTCTCCTACTCCACGCAATCAACAAACAAAAGTTGAGCAAATCGGTAAGAGTTCCCCATTCCTTGTGGTTTGGAATGCGGGACAAAATACAAACGAAAATCTCGTACTCGCCTAGCCTAGTATAATATAGACCTCCACCTCTCCTTCCATTCGATCTTAAACTCCTCTGGTCATTTCTCACACACTCTTCTGCATCTAGGTCATCCTTCCCATCAGCCTGGGAATCAAGCGGTCTCGCCTTCCCCCACCCCTTTTCTCTGCCACACTACTCCGACCTCATCGTTTCTCATCTCTCCATTTCTCTTTTCGCCTTCCATATATTACACGCCCTGCCGTCCTGACCGCCGCCCCTGCTACTGATTGCTGCGCCTCTGAAGGCTAGTGATGGTGGTTAGTCGTCACTCGCTTAGGGGGGCGGCCACTACTCCATGCTGCTATCCCTGCCTTTCTTGCCCTTTTTGAGAGATGCTGTACATGTGGCAAGGAAAAGAGAGAAAATACAAAGAAATCTCACACGCACCCCAGCCGGCCTCGTCCTCTTCGGCTCGGTCGTCTCTCATATCTCCGATCTCAATCAAACAACTTTCCAAAGTTCATGGTCTTCATCCACGACGTCGGCAAAATCAAGAGCTTTTCAAACTTGGACACATAAGCTCGATGCCTGAAATTGTCGTAGTCGTTGTCCTCGATCCGATTCAGAATCTCCCGGTACATGTCCAGAGACGACCGCACCGGTAATCGCGCGTCGGGGGAAAGCATCATGATCCCTTCCTCCGCTCGGTCGAAGTAGACGCGAGCCCTGGCAATCTGGAACTTGATCATCTCACGGTAATTGGAGTTCATGATCTTATTCATAATCTGATCCTCTGTGACTCCAAACCGGTGCAAGTCCTCCAGGGGCAGGTAGATCCGGCCCCGCATGGCGTCCTCGCCTACGTCGCGAAGGATGTTGGTGAGCTGCAGGGCAATACCGAGGGCCAAAGCCGGCTCCGTGGCCTGCTTAACAGTAAACCCTGGAGCCGTGCCCATGATGGGTAGCGTCATAAGCCCCACCGTGCCGGCGACGCGATAGCAGTACAGGTAGAGCTCCTCGAAGGTGGCGTACCGGTGCTGCCCTAGGCCGGGCACGTCCATGACCATGCCCTTTATCATATCCTTGTACGGCTCGATGCTCATACTCGGATATCGCGCCCGCACGTCGCAGAGCGTGGCATCCAGTGCGTCCCAAGGTCGATTCGCCCAGATATCATCCAGACGCTGGTTCCACGTCTCCAGGTCGGCGTCCATGGTGTTCTCCACGATGGCGCGCGGCGAGTCCACAATATCGTCCGTCCGCCGGCACCAGACGTAGATGGACCACGTGGCCGACCTCTTTGCATAGTCCAGGAATGAGGTGCCCATGTAGAAGGTCTTGGCGTAGATGGAGGTGATGCGCTGGCACTCTGAGTAGGCCTCAGTCAGGAGCGCCTTGTGCTGCTCGGCGTCCCCCGGCACCTCCACCCCGCCCGTGACCCCCGAGCTGGCGATGTGCCCGCCCTCCCCCCAAAGTATAGAGGGGGGTATGACATTAGGTGTATTCACAACGACAGGCGGAGACTGGGAGGTAGCCATGGGCTGCTGGGGCGCCATCTGCTTGGGGACGTATCCGCCGGAGCTGGCCGTGGTAGCTACAGCACGGGTAACGGTGTTCTTGCTCCGACTTGTGTCGACAGCAGCCTGGACCCCACCCAAGGCACTGCCCGCCAGCAAGCTCTTTGATGGCTGGAGTGTGGAGGGGGAGCCGGTGGCCGAATGCGGATGCATTCCCTGGGCGGCGTGATGGTGGTTGTTGTTATTGCTATTGCTGTTGCCGGTGGAACTGCCAGGGCTGCTGCTGCTGCTGCCGCTGGGCTTGGGGCTGCTCATGACACCACTGCCCGAGCTAATCTTGGAAGCCACATACCGCCGTCCCACTTCCCCGCTATACCTGCTGCTGCTTGCTGGGCCGCGTGGTACTGGGCTCGTGACGAAGGCAGTAGCAGATGAAGCGACCAAGAGGACAAGCGCTGCCGCCACGCACAAGCCTATCCACACTGATGCGCCCATAGCTCTGCGGCCGCCCATCTTTCGAACAACCGTCCTGTTCTGAATCCTGTCCTGAACCTCTTGATGTGGCTGCTGCTCCCCGCCGTCTCCCTTTCTTCTTCTCGTCGTGCTGCTGAAAAAGGTGATGGGTACCGCTGCTGCTGGTGCTGCTGATCCCGCCGCTGCTGTCCACGCTGTTGCTGTCCGACATCTCCTCCGCTTTGGACAGCTCACCAAATCATCCCCACAGTGGCCTCTCAATCCCGCTCCTCCACGCTGATGGTGCTGCTGTCGCTCCTGCATGGTTCGTTCTTGTCCCTTCGTGCTCTCGCTTCAAGCTGGCCACGCAGTCCGGTCACGTGTCGATCGTCTCGTCCCCTTGCGCGTTGTTGTTTGCCTAAGAAGGTGTGTGGGTGAGGAGGGAATCGGACGGTGTGAGTTTTTGAGTCGGACGCGGACACGACGAGAAGACGTGGGGGTGCGTCGTTGCACTGGGAGTGCGTGTGCTTCTCCTCTAGGAAAATTAAGGGGGGAAACTCAGGGAGCTATAGAGGATTGACGTGATGTTATAGCCATCATGAAAGGAATCCGCATAAGCACGAGACCACGATTAAGGCCACAATGCCATTTGAAAGCTCAGTGGTACGGCAAGTTGCCCTCCCGAGGCTCTGGCGGCTCCTGTCCTCCTTACGTTGCTGAAGCCATCTAGAGCTGAAAAGGACAAGCCCGGAGAAAAAGAGGCAATCAATACCACATCAACAACTGTTAGTGTATCCTGCGGCCCTGTCGAAGGCGCATGAGCACAGACCCGGGTGAAAGCCATACCACAATTGTTGGATTGGGTCATTGCTTGCCCCTCAAGATCGCAAGACACACGGAAAAGTGGGGAGGCGTCGCCAACAGGAATCCGCCTCGTTGTGGACTTTGCGTTGCACATATCCAAACGAAGTAGTGGACATGGGCCAGTATTGGGACCCGAATGCAAGCGTCTCACATGTGTGTGGTTGTTTCTTCTCATTGTCCTCCCTCCTCCCTTTCATTATAGTGGTAGATATTTTACGGATGCGGCGTGATGACCTGTGCGCCTGGCTTTCCTTTTTTCACTGTTGCTAGTTCTCTTGTCCCCCACTAACTTACATTCCATTTATGTCTTATCTCTCTCCTTTCTTGCTGTACTTGCTCGCTCACTTTTCCGTTAAGCTAGATTTCCTAAGATTCTCGGAAGACATATAGAAGAGCTAACATGGAAAGGACGCAGACGAAGGTTGATAACGTACGTCTAAGGTTTGACGATACCCCCGTTTCCTCTCTTCCTAAATTTCCTTCCCGGTGCCCTTCCCCTATCCCTCCCCTAGGTTCCTCGATGCTACTTTGTAGGGAGGGCGGGTCTCTGACTTGTGGAAAAGAAATAAGAAGACAAGTTGGAAACTGACACAGGGACGAAGGCCTTTCTTCTGATGAGACCTCTCTCTCCCCCCTGTCTCCTTCCATTCTTTATTGCCATTCATCCCTTTTCTGACATATAAAATACAGTCATAAAACCACCCCGAGAATGATAATGCCGTAGTCACTCGTCTCTCCCTCCCCCTCCATTCTCATCGCAGGTGTCTATCCCAACCCATGATTTAGAGCTCGTCCTTCTCGTCCTCGTCCTCCTCGTCCTCCACCGCATCCCCGGCAAGCTCGAAGGGCTTGGAGGAGTGCTCCTTGAGGAAGTCTACGAAGGCATTCACCTCCCTCTCCTGCTTGTACACGACGGGCTCGGCCTTGTTGCCCGCGGAAAAGAAGAGGATGGTGGGGAAGCCCTTGATGTCGATGCCGGCCACGTCCAGCTCGTTGGCAGTGTAGTCCATCTTGGCGATCATCACGTGCTCCACCGCCGACATCTTGGTCCCCAGTACGTCCCACTTGGGTTCCAGGGTCTTGCTGTGAGGGGGGCAGGGAGAGGAAAGGAGAAAGGGGAAGGGTGCACGAACGCAATCGAATTTGAGAAAAAAATATACCGCGACAGAGTGGTACCTTCAACATCTGACGCTCCGAATGACGCAAACCGCACTTCCTGAAGCACCTGAACATGGGCCATCACATCTCCCTCTCGTTCCTCTTTCTCTCTTCTCCCCGCTTTCATCAGGCCACTTACCAGTGGCCGCACCAGGGAGCGTAGAACTCCATGAGCACGTCCTTGTCCGAGTCCAGCACCTCGGCCTTGAAGCTCTTGCCCTTGATGACCTTGACGGGCCCCGCCATGTCCTCGGGCGCGGGCTCTTCACTCTTGAGCTTCGCCTTTAGGTGGCCGGCCAGGAAATCGGTGAGGAAAGCCTCCACCTCCGCCGCTTTGGTCAGATCTCCCTCGAAGAAGAAGCGCTTCAAGGAGCCGGCGCGCATGTCGGCAATCACCACCTTGGGCACGTCCTCTTCCTTCAAATCGAAGGCCTGCAGGATGCGGGCCTCGGTCTTGCCCACCAAGATGGACAACGCCTCCGTGCGGTGCTTGCCCGCGGCCTCTTTCACGGCCCCCACCATGTCCGCGTACTTCGCGGTGGCCTCGTCCCCGAAGGCAATAAGGTGCACGCGGATGGGCCCCGAGAAGAGCTCCATGGACGTCTCAGCTGAGAAGGGCACCGCCACGGGGATGGAGTGCCCGAACAGCCACACGCTCAACTCGGTCTCCGCGGTCTCAGCCTCGGTGAAGTCCAGCGCCCGGGAGAAGACACCCTCGGGAGTCACGAAGCGCAGGCTGCCTACGCCGCCCTGGTACTTGGCTAGTACGGCGGTTTCCGCCGTGTAGGCCAGGGGGAAGCTGTCGGATTTGTCGGCAAATGCGGCCAGGCCTAGCGCGGCGGGGCTCTGCAGCGAGTCAAACATGCCCAGGGCAGCCTTGGGGTGCTTGGCGAAGAAGGCCTCGGCCTCCTCAACGGAGGAGATGGTGCTGAGCGCCGGGCCAGACTTCTTGATCATGTAGTTGGTGATGTCCTCCGCCGTGCGCCCACCCTGTGTCGATTCGGTTATGGTTGGGGGAGATAAATGACGGATGAGCAAACAAAAGGCTATGCACAGTGCTTTGTCACAGCCACAAACTCCATCCACTTTTTCCTTTTACACTCCTCCCTGTCCCGCACCTGGTACTCGATGGGTACACCGTCCTTGAAGAGCTTCAAGGTGGGAAAACCGCGGATCTCAAACTTGCCAGCAGCCTCCTTGTGCTCCGTGGCGTCCAGCTTGGCAATGTAGAGGGGCTCGTCCAAGGCGGCCAGGGTCGCAGCGGCCTCGGAGTAAGCAGGCTCCAACTTCTTGCAGTGTCCACACCACGGAGCGTAGAAGTCAACCAACAACAGGCGGTGCTCCTGTATTCAGCAAGGGACGGAAGGATTTGGGACGGGTGATTGAATGGAGTGGAGGACTACTGAGGAAGGGAAAGGCTCGAAGCGGAGATTGGTAAGTGCGGGGACCACAGAGCAGGAAGAAGCGTGTGTTACGCAGCTGCTGCTCGACAGATGTGTTATACAGGAGGCTACACGGACGGAGGGCGTGAGAATGCTGAAGAGGCCGAGTTCTTTCCGAAACTTTATAATTTGAATTGGGGACTAGTCGAGAGCGCCAGCACAGGACGCTGGAGGGTATCGAAGAACCACGACCAGTCGGCATGTAATGCGCGTGCGATCCCGCATATTGTGCCTGCGTGACGAGCCTACATAAAAGCATGGTTTGAACACTCAAGGCCATATCTGCTGCGGCGACCTACCATCTTCATTGTTCCGCCCCGTCTCCTTGGTGCTTGCTTACCTTGATCGCATCGTCAAAGTTGGCATCCGTGAGGACAAGGACGCTCCCATCCTTCTCAACGGTGGCGCCTGCCGTACCCTGGAGGGCCATAGCGAGGGCGAAGACACCAAATAGCAAACGATTCATCTTCTTTGTTCCTGTGCGGGGAGGGTCATGTCGTGTGATAATTTGTTGAGTGGGGGGCAGGAAGACCAGACAGCGGTGTGCCGCACGGGAGGTAGACTCATGCGATGCGTTGCCATTATGACTGAGGGCCCGTCATTATAAATGTATGTGTCCGGGGTGTTCTGTCCTGAATGGTTGATGCGCCCCTCTTCTGCAACCGAGGAAGGCTTTCTTCTTCAGCTAGCCAAGAAGCCGCCGCCACGCTCGTCGAGAATTGGCGATAGGAGATGGCAAACAACGGCCCCACATAGTTCCAGGCTTCCTCGCACGCACAAGAGAAGACGCGGATTAAGGCAGACACAGAGGATGTTGCGATGCAAATGGTGTACATGAGCACTGATACAAGCAACGATTTTTGAACAAGACCAACACAGGACAGAAGCGAACTTCGAAGAGATTAAGCGGGCGGGGGGCACTCTCCGGTTACACTTTTCTCCGTTACGTTCACATTTACACTGCCACGGACACCTCATTTGTGACTTCCCCTTGCTCTACACCCCCGGCACAGGAGCTTGGAAACACACGCTTTCACATTCTAGAACTAGCTGCTTCAGTAACCTCATCACATAAGTAAGGGAACCGCTTCCCCTCGCTTTGGTGCGACTGGAAGGGGGAAGACCTTTTTGTTCTTTTCCAGAGAGCTCGGGGGCATGCAATACACGCGATCGTCCACCTGAACCTTGACCACTCCACACATGGAGAGGACTACAGACATCTCAGACAACCAGAAAGAAAAGAAAAAGACCATGGCACAGGAGATTGATTTCTTGATCAACCTCAACGCGGACTTGCAAGCACGGTTAGAGCACAAGGATGCCGAGATACAACGCCTTTTCCAGCGCCTTGCCCTCTATGAAGGAGTCACCGCTCCCTTAGCACCACTGCTACTACCAGCGCCTGGTCGACATCCAGTAAAGGGGCACATCCCCCAAGAGGAGGATCGGCATTTGGAGTCTCAACAGCAGCAGCAACAACAAAGGTGTAGCTCTGGCTCAAATGACGCAATCGCCGAAGCTCTTGTCGGCCAACCGTCGTCAAAGCAAGATGGGGAAACAGAGAATCGCAACCTCATCCAGACACAGCAGCAAGTAGATAAAGGTGCTTCCGGACCTCATGGTGCACTGGCTGCCGTTTCTTTAGCACCACTTGTGCCTTCTCACTGCCTTGCTAGCAGCAGCGCCGCCATTGGCGACTACCACTCCATCAACTCCCTCTCCTTGCCCTTGCTGTCGGCCGCCCACATGTCACGGAGCCATACCACCGTCACATACAATGGCATCATGCTCAATCATGCGCCTTGCACTGTCGATGCCTCGGGTGCCGTGGCCGGTGCCGCTAATGCTACCGCTTCTTCGTCCTTGTCCTCTTCCGCCCCCCACCACAACACGGACACGGCGTCCATCCGTCGAATGTACATGTCACTGGAGAAGGGCCCGGGGACAAAACCAGACCTAATATTCCAAAACCCTGACATTTTCTTCCAAACCACTGTCGGCGTGCTGGAGTTTGAGGAGGACAGCCCGTCCTTCCGCAGGAAGCTTATGGCCTTGGACGAAAATGTGGAGGGGGTGCGTAACTATCTGCAACGCCTCGTCAACATAATACAGAAGTATATCGAAGCAGGCATGGCATTCTCAGCAGTGGGCCGCACTTTTGCGTCGGAGCTCATGCATTTGAAGGGTGGCAAACCAGGGGAAGTTGGTGGTGGTGGTGGTGGTGGAGGAGGAGGAGGAGGAGGAGGAGGAGGAGGAGGTGGCGGTGGAGGAGGGGCCGGAAGCAGCGCGGGTGGGGGAGGTCAAGGGCAGAGCTGGTTTACACGACTAGGTGATTTGGCACCTGCTCTCGTGCGCTTTGGTGAAACGTTTGATGAAATTCAGAGTTACAACGACGCGGTTCTCTTCTCGTTAGAAAGTACGTTCCTTACCCCGATGCGCGAGTTCGTAAAACGGGAGTTAAAGGAAGTAAAGACACAGAAAGAGGAGGTCAGCCGTGCCCACGAGGAGTACTTGCTCCATCTCCAGCGGTACCTACAGCAGCTAAAGCGGGGGACCGACCCTGCGGTGATTCTTGCGCGGACCCAAGAACTGATTGCCATTCGACGGCGATACGAACTTGGACGCTTTGATTTAGTCAACACCTTGAATCAGCTGGAGACCAAGAAAAAGTTTCAATTGATGGAGCGTATCCTGTGCGCTCTTTACGCATACTTGGGCTACTTTCACCAAGGCCATAAAGAGCTCGCAACCATCGAACCCTCCATGAGAGAACTCCAACACCGGCTCCGCCTCTCTCGCCGGGAGTTCTCGACCCAGACACGCATTGTCGAGGCCAAACGGATGCAGCTCGAGCTGTTGCTGACTACCTCCATCACCAACATCCCGAATATCAAGGCCCAGCTGGCGTTGGACGACTGGGGACCATGTTTGACGCAGCCGCCCGCACAACCGCCTACACTACCTCCGCCACGGTCTGAAGAGGAGGCGAGACAAGGAGGGAATGCTGTCGCAGAGAGCGTCATCGCCGACCTTACTGCCGAGGTCACGGCGAGCGCAGACACCGCCTCGCGGCGGCAGATGCAGCACGACACCATCAACACACCTCCCAGTCCGATCGGAATATCTTACACAAGCAGCAGCTCTTCTTCCACCTCCTTGTCGCCGCCCGCAAGCCCTGTACACCCGGCTCACCGTTCTCCAGTTTCTTCCTCTTCCTCGTCTACCATGATTACGTCCCCCCTCAACGCCCCAGAGACGCCTGACCTGTCCTTGCGCAGCCCTGAGCCCGTTACCCAGCCGCTGGAGGCCAATGGACAGCAGGACAATGCCTCCAGCTGTGCGGAATCTCCGTCCCAGGCCGTCGCAGCCGCCATACTACCCTCGCATTCAAACGCCCCTGATGACAACCCTGTCCCCTCCTCTCCCTCCTCCTCTCCCTCTCGTCTCCGAATCAATCGCATGTCGGTCGACGGCCAAGGATTTCCTTTCTTTCTCAAGCAAGGGTATTTGTGGAAGCGCAGTAGCAATGTCAGGAAAGACTGGAAGCGTCGCTTCTTTTCCATCCACAAGGGCAAGCTCTCCTATCAACGCGAAGATGACCCCATTGGTCCTCCACGGGCGGTCATCTGCGACTTGCTCATCTCCACCGTGCGTGAGTGTGTTCGGGACACTGACACTCGCTTCACCTTTGAGATTTTGAGCCCGGAAAAAAGGCCGTACATGCTCCAAGCCGAAAATGAGATGGAATTCCAGGAGTGGATTAAGGCCCTCCGAAGCAGCACCGAGAATTTGCTTATGACGGGCGAGAGCGGCGACCGGCCCCTCTCCTACGCTTCCTCCATCTCCTCCTCTATCACCACTTACACGACCACCAGCACCGCGAGGGCTAACCCCTTTGAGAGTAGCAACAGTCTCAACCTCAGCACCGGGCATACTGGCTCAGCTGTGGCGGCAGCAGCCATGGCCCAGGCCACGAACGACTTCGTGAAACGCATGCAGGAAACGAACCCCGTGTGCGCTGATTGCCAGAGCGCGGGGCCGGAATGGGCGTGCGTCAATTTCGGCACAGTAATTTGCATTGAGTGCTCAGGAGTCCATCGCTCTCTCGGTGTCCACGTGTCCAAGGTGCGTTCGCTCTTGCTCGACGCCTGGCCGCGGTCCTTGCGGGCCGTGATGGATGCCATGGGCAACGAGTGCTCGAACAAGGTCTGGGAGGCTCGAGTTCAGGCCACCCGAAGCAAGCCTGAGGCGGCGGCAGTAAGGGAAGAGCGGGAGTCCTGGATCCGTGACAAGTACGTAGGTAAAATGTTCATTGACCAGGAGGGGGAGGGGAAGGAGGACCCGGATGCGATTTTGTACACCGCGGCGCGGAGGGCGGATTTGGGTCGCATGAGCTGGGCGTTGGCCCACGGAGCGAAAGTGAACCATGTGAACGAGAATGAGCGAAACCGAACCCCCATCCATGCCGTTTGCCAGGCAGGGAAGAGTTTAGCGGCATTGGAGTTTCTGGTGCTGAATGGTGGATCGGTGGATGTGGTGGATTTGGACGAAGTCTCGCCGTTGGACCTTGCAATGGGGGGAGGGAACGTGGCTTCCTCCCCGGGCGTGTATCAGCCTTCGGAAGAGTGGCAGCAGCTGCAGCATCAACGAGCACGCCAACAAAACCAGCCAAGCATTAAGAATGCGGCCATGCCCTTAGTTTCGTACTTACTTTCCAAGCTCGACAAGAGGATCTCGTGAGCGAGGCTTATGGTAGTATTGCCTGTGCGTTCTTGCCGCTCCTATTTCTGAGAACTGACACCATAGCTAGAACATCAAATTTGGGCGTGTTTCGTAAATAAATTTCTTTGCACATCATTCCGTTTGGCCCTCTTCATGTGAGCAACCAGGCACATCGCTTCCTTGTTTCTTTTCTGTACATCACCCCCTCACATCTCCTCAGACGGGACTCGTACCGGGAGATTACTTGGGCACGGGACCCATACGAGACGGTGGCCAAAGGATGTAACTGACGCGGCCTTCTATAAGAGCCAGGGGAATGGGACCGTATGTTTCTGAATCCTCCGAACCCGTTACCCAGCAAAAGCCTTCAGGTATCGGCTCTCTTCGAAACCCTTCACGGCGTGTTCGCCATTCCCGCTCAGTCCCCGTCAGCCGCGTGATCACCTTGCTATTTGGATCAAGCGGGCTCCGAATTACCACCATGTCTCCCTTGCGGTACTGCCGCCATACCTTGGTCGGCCACTTTGCCACCAGTATCAAATCCCTTGAGTCATTTGGACTTCCTTCACTGTCTCGGCTAAGGGTCGGCTGCATGGAGCTACCGTCCACTAACATGATTGATCCTACCATATCGTGAATTGTGATTGCCACGGGGAGGAGACCAAGGGTGGAAACGAACCGGCGCCATCCCCCAGACGAAAACCATGCGCCGGCCGTCATGTGGGTTGAAGCGTTGCTTGAGAAGGCTGTGGTTAGTCGGTAAGCCCGGGCGAACTAAGACGGACTGGCCGCGGCTTGATGATTGCCCTGCGTGTGTGTTGTGCGATGGTGTTAGATTACATGTCGTGCATGTCTGCGAAGGCCGTGAAGTGTACAGAGAAGAAGGACGCCTCGCCCATGCGAAAGTAGGAAGGCGCAGAACGTGAAAATACCACCCAACCGTGGATTAGCAAAAGCAAAATGAAACCAGCTCGACCAATAAAGCAGAAATGACGACTCACGCTCAGCTCGATTACATTTAAATTCATTTTGTTTTGAAGTGGTCTAATTCCCCTTTCCACCAACGTTCATCGCGGTGACCATCTAGGACACCGTGTCTTTTTGTCCCCGTCATAGCCCACTTACAATAGCATCAGCCACACCCAGGAAGACAAGGTAAATCAGGCCAGTCCTAAATGTGGTGCGATCCTCCTTCTTCTGGAGGTAGTGTGCCTCCCTCACCCGCCGATACAACGCCATGGAGCCCGCTCCCACCAGGTGCAGGTCGGGAAAGTTTTCTTTCTGCGTTGCGAGGTAACCAGGCAGGTCGATGACTTTGGGGACAGGCACGGGCGGGGGCTGGGTTGGGAGGCTCTCGAGGGGTGGATCCGTCCAGTGGAAAGTGCACCGAATCTTCGTGGGGACGTCGGCCTGGTCCCGCAAGTAGAGCTTGATGTACTTCGCGAACGCCTTTTTGTGGGCCTTTTTTACAGCGGGGATGGCGGGGTAGATAACGGCGGCAGTGGCGACGATGGGGTTAAGGACAGTATAGACGGCGTCTTCCACGCCTTGTTCGGACAGCCAGCCTTTTGCCTCCGGGCTGTCATCTTGCAGCGTCCAGGAGGCTGCAATGGGGGATGGAAGGAGGAAAGTTAAATTACTGAGCGATAGGAGGAACTCAAGACGCCAGGCAGATATCACATCATCTATCACAACCCACCCAGCCGAGCGGCAACGTGTACCTTTCAATCGCGTCTCAAAATCGCCGTCCATGTGTGCTTGGAGCACTCCGACCGCCTTGGCCATGGCCCCCTTCACCAGCCGATCGCCTAGAGCATTCATGCAAGATACTTCATTCATGAGTGGACAGAAAGTCGCAAGGTCGATGTCGAATTCTCTCCCTACATGATTTGCATTCCTATTATCCACACACACAAACCTACCGGGAAGATGAGGTGTAAAAACCGCCTTACTCTTACGCAGCTCTGCACACAGCTGCTGCAATTGAAGGGCATGCAGCGCTCGGATCGCTTCTTGGAAGTCTCCATGCCCTTCGGTCCACCACTCGCCCCGTGAGAAGACACCCATTTGTCCCTTGCTCTGCGCGGCCAGCTCCGTCTCCGCCGCCTTCAACCAGCGTTGAAAGTCTTCCTTCTTCGGTTCGGCTGTTTCTGTGTCCTTACCGTGTTTTTCTAGCCACTTACGGAATGTTGAATCTGTAATGGTGGGTTGTGGTAAGAGAAATGCGGTACAAAAAATGAGCCTCCCTTTTCGTGGTCATCCTTTCTTTCCTTCTTTACCATTTTCTCCAAAGATCCATGCCTTACCTGGTGGCAAAACCATGCGTCCATCAAGAGCCTTGAGTGTTTCCTCTAACCGCATAATCACGTCGAACTCCGCCTTTTCACGGGCCTCTTTGTATACGTGTGAGGTGTGGAATGATAATTGTTCATGGGTGACTCAAACAGAGGAATTATGTCACAATCCCGGCACTGTAGTTCCCTTCACCGTACCTCTCCGTTTGTCCCATGGCAAGCGTACTTCAAAATTTCGCGCCTGCTGGGCACCGGGCAGGGACATCGAAGGCGCCCTCCGCCGCCGGTGGCTAGTGCTGGTGCTCGTAGTGATGCTACCACTGATTCCTGCGTTGGTCTGAAGAACCCGCTGGCATGCTGAGGACGAGGATGACGAGGATGACGACGACAATATTCGGGCTGCAGCGGTCGATGGAGAAACCAGGACGCTGGCCACGAGCCGCCGGACCATGGTAGGGTGATGATGGGAGCTGGATGGCAGCCTGCTTCGTCCTCCCGTGATATATAAGCTAATCTGGGTGCGATGGGATGATTGAGACATCACGTGGCAGACAAGGCAACGCAGCGTATGGTTTGTATGTGTCCCATGGTGTCCCACGGCCGTGTCTAGTCATTGGTAACAGTGTGGGCACCGCCATCGAACGCTCAAGGTATCACTCGCTCACAGCGACCTCCCCAACTGAAGAGTCGACGATCCTGATGGGGCAAATGCAGCGTCAAACACATATTTTAGGCCATCCTTTGAGTCCCACAACCACGCGCAAAGATCATAGCATCTTATATGTGTCCATCACTTTACTTTTGGGTGAATCATGTCTGGCCCACCAAATGCCCTTCCTATTAACGCAGACAGGCATCATGCGCTTCTTCCTAGCGGGCGTGCTGCTCTTAATGCTTCCGTTTTTGGCGCTGGGTTTCGTGCCACGCCTGTCCAAGAAGGGCCTAGCAATCAAGGTAAATGAGGCATTGACTTGAAGGGGGCTGCGGGCTAAGGGAAGGATAATGTCAGTGAGGTATAGAAAATGTGTGTCGAAGCCCGTCGTCTCTGACACCTCTCTACCCCCGCCCTCGTTGCACGCCTTCTCAAACCTCAAAGATTGGCAGCCCTGCATTGAAGGCAAGACTCGCCGGTGTGACGTCCTTGTCGGCCAAGATGAGCAAGAAGGAGGAGGAGGAGGAGGAGAAGGAGATCCAGGAGGAGATCGAGCGGAAGATGCGAGGCATGTTTAACGCGGACGGTAAGGCCTATGCCCCTTGGATGATGAACCAGATCGACGTTGAGGCCAGCGCTCGCGCGATTCGGGCCCGCAAGCGTCGAGAAAGGGAGCAGGCCGAAGCTGTTGACACGGGTGATGTGTTTGATCCACAAGGGAAGGAGGCCTCGGTGGGCTTGAAGTACCGCGTAATAAACGAGCGGGACGTGGAGCTTGGGGTAAGTTGGGGAGAAACAAAAGGAGATTTGACAGAGGAATGCGTAACGCTAAGTGTACACTTCTTTTTTGTGTGAAGCGTGGAATAGTCTGTCGATGATTTTCCTCTTACCAAGACTGTACTACTTTTCCTTACTCACTCCCGACCCACCCCCCTACCAATCCCGCAGTGGCTAACCGGCGAGGAGAAGGACAATGTCGGGTACATCATCTTCCGGAAGCGCGCCGACGCACCTGGGGCTGAATTTGAGGAGATCGCTTCGTTCAAGACCTTCCCCCCGCTCAATACCAAGGGCCCTGAAGGAGGGTTCTACTCGTATGTGGACGAGGGCGTGGAGCCGGGACAGTACGTGTATAGGATCACGGACCAAGACAAGGCTAGCAAGCGGACGCTGCTGTGTCAGAGCGGGGTGGAAGTGCAAGCCCCCGGGGAGAAGCTCCGAAATACTCTTGTGCTGGCTTTTTTCGGAGCCCTGGTGTTGGGCGGGGTGGTGGCCTCGTTCTTGTACGAGCCTTTGCAGTAGGCAAATGAAATGAAGGATGGGGAGAGGAAGAGAAAATGGGCGTGCGTAATCAATAGTTCTGAATTGTCCGTGTATTGGGTGTGGGTCAAGAGAGGGATAACAGGGGGAGAGCCCCGTGGTTGTGATGTCCGTAAACGAGGAAGGAAGCCCTGTCGGTGGGTGCAGGTGTTTTGGATTTTGTGGTGGCTCCTTTGCGGACCTGCTTTGTTTCCTCACAGAAGGAGCAATGTCTGAGGACCGGTGCTGCTTCTGATGCAAAACAAGAATAAAAAGCATGAGAGAAAGAAGGAAATGGAGGCGACTTACGAGAGGTAAAATGAATGATTGTGCCCGAGATGCCTTCTTTGTCTTGCCCTTGAATATTCTTTCTTGTATTCTTCACACAAAGGTTTGTTCACAGTAGCAGCATTATACATCTAGGGGCTTGTCGTGAGGCACTCCAACCAGCTCTTACGCTCGTCGACTCCCTCACACGGTCAGTGACACTCCCTGTCATATAGATCCCTGAGGCAGGGGGGCAAATCACTAAGTTCGCCCCTACGTCCACGTCTTCCTGTTCCACTTCCTCCTCTATTCTATTCTTGGCCACGGCCTTGATTCCTCGTAAACTCCCGCACCATTTGCCACCATAAGGACCGATGCTCTTTCAGTCGTTCTTGTGCTCCTCTTCATATGGACCGAATTGGCATGCCCACTACACGTGCTCGTCCCGCTACCACTCACATCGCCATTCAATTATCTCAATTTCAAATGGAATGCGCTGTATCCTTCCCTTGTTCTCGTTCACTCTGCATGAAAAGGTGTTGAAACTTTGGCCAATCCGCGCCAACGAAGTAGAGAAAGACCGCCCACCGCGCTATCAAGAAGATGGATGCCCTTTGCCCCAGAAGCTGAGCTTGCCGGGACACAAGGGCTTTGGCTGCAGGATGAAATGCACATCTCTTTGCCAAGAGGTTTAATTACCACATACTGTCACTCCGACACCATGGGCATGGCTGTGTAAGAGCGAGAGGGAATGAATGGGTCGGAGGAGAACTGAGATGGCATGGAGCGCTAGAAGCAGTGACGGGTAGCGCGTACCAAAAGACTCGTGTGAATGCGTTTCAGGAGATTGGGCTCGATCGTCCCGGCTAATCATGGTCTGATTCAGAACCCAGTGCTTACATGTCAATGTATTTGGGCATCATAAACGCTCTTTTTTGTTCAGGTTGATGTATGGGAGGTTGGTGGCCTGTCTTACCTTGGATATGTTAAATCTGCCACTGCAAATGGAAAGAGCAGCCGCAGGGCATGGCGTTGAAGATAATGGGAAAGGTATGGTGGTGCCAGCACCTCCGCCTTGTGTATATGTGGAAAGGAGGGGGTTGCTTCAGCACAAGTAAAGAGAATCCACGGTTCAGCACTGGTCTTCTGCCTTCATCTTCTTTTCCTTCCAACCGCAAGCCTTCTTTGACACATAGACATAGCTATCTTCTTCTCGTATACGCATTCCTTATCACCAGTATCTCACATCGTGTCCATTGATCACCTACTTGTAACAGCGGCCGACAAAAGTGACCTCCTACCTGTATATACCATGTTTCCTTCGACCCCTCCCTCTGCCAGCCCTGCTGTGGCAGCCGCTCTGGCCTATGTGGAGCAGCATTGCAAAGGCGTTGATGCTTCGCATGATCTGAGCCATATTCATCGAGTACTGGCCTTGGCGGACCGAATTGCCCGCGCGGAAGGGCTCACAGGTGAGGAATTGCAGACCGTTTGGTTGTGTGCGACCCTCCATGACATTGGAGACGCAAAGTATGTGCAGGACGGTGCCGACGTCTTGAAGCAAGCTTTGGAGCACCTCGTTGCAGGAGGATATATCACGATCAAGCAAACGGAACGCATCCACGCAGTGGTTGCACGGGTGAGCTTCCGAGAAGAACTTGCCGGTGGGCTGTACAAACCAGAGGATTTGCTTACCTACCCCGAACTTGGGCCTGTCAAAGATGCAGATCAACTAGATGCTATTGGTGCATTGGGAATTGCGAGGACATTTGCATTTGGTGGGGCGCGAGGTCGGGCATTCTATGACATGGAGGTCTTAGCTGCGGAAAAAAAGCGTGCGGAGGTCACGGGCAACAGCATAAGCGGTCGTACCGAACAGCTGCCTACGTCCAAGGAGGCATATACCTCATCGGCAGCGTGCGAGCAGGGCAAGGAAAAAGCCGGGGACGCATTGACACATTTCGGAGAGAAACTCTTGCATCTGGCAAAAAGAATGAAAACCAGGGAAGGACATGTGTTGGCCAAGTCCCGTCATGCATTCATGGAGGAGTTTCTGGCACAGTTCGTTGAAGAGGTGTGGGGAGAGAGATAGCAGTATTTCGCAAAAGAAATGATGAATAAATTGTAAAATACAGTATCATAAGTGTAAGTTGCAGGTAAGAGAGATTGTCCTGATGAGCAACGAACGGAGCGCGCAAAAGAACAAACAATGGTAGAAGAATTTTTCTGGAGGTTCCGTGGAATTCCATCCGTAACGCACCTTTTTGCTTCTTTTAGCACCATTAATGTTTTCTTGATGACTAATATGTAGGTGATAAGGTGGCACAGTTGATGGTGTCATTTTACCCATTCATTGTGTGTATCTTAAAGTGCTGGCTGTTGCTGCCTGTGCACTCGGGTCACCATCAATGTATTTTCAAGCCAAGACCTACTCGCAGCAGCAGCACAAGCTTATTCTTTCCTCATCTTAACTTTGTTGTCAGTTGTACACATCGACTGAGACGGTCGCTGGAGCTCCTTTTCATTTTCTCCATACCCCTAATTTGGAAAGAAAGAGAAAGATAGACAAAATGAAGATCATTCGCATTTTCCTCATTCACACATACAATCATCTGTCTGCTTACTCAGACACTGCCCACACATGCACACTGAACAATATTTTATGTTCACACACTACAATCATATCTTTTTATAGAGATTTCTCTATCTCAGTGTGAGTGTAAATGTGTGTGTGTTTGCCTTTTTGTTTTTCTCATTCACTCCCTCTGTCCCTCTACTTCTTTGTCTCCTTGTTGCTCCAAGTTCTCCCTTCCTTTCAGTGCTTCCCGTTCTTCCCTCATGCTTTCCCAAGGCCTTCTCATCCCTCACGATCGACTAAGACGACACATGAACAACCCGAGAGTAACGAAACAAAAAAGAGCCAGAAAAAATGACACCCTACCTCTCACCTCCTTCCATTACCCTGTCTCATTCACGTCTTTCTTACTGGCCCATCCCACTGCCCTGCCCCGAGAGGGTACGCAGGCGCTTGGATGCTCGGTCCACGACATTGCTGGGCTTGAAATAATCGTTGAATACCTCTGTAGGGGAAAAGATGAAACGATAGGTGACGGCGGCGAAGATCGCCCCGACCACGGGCGCCCAGACGAAGATCCAGAGATCGAGGTTGGAGCCATAAATGGCGGCCGAGCCGATGGAACGCGCGGGGTTGATGCCACAGCCGTCAATGGGAATGAGGGCGATGTGGCAGAGGAGCACGACAAAGCCGATCTCTACGGGGATTAAGGCCACCATGTGAGGGTGCTCGATCGAACGGGCCGTGTCCGTGCAAAACAAGACAGCCAACACCAGAAGCATGCTGCCCATCACCTCACCAAAAAACGCCTGCCCTGCAGTGATCGTCACAATATCATCCCCGACATTTAGCACTTGCAGCGCGTTCATTCCACCTTTGCCCAGATTGAAGGCCGTTGGGCTAACCACCTTGGCCATGGCCGTCCCGGTAATGGCACCGATAATCTGCGCCGCGATGTAAAAAATAGCACGAGGAGCCGTCATGCGCCCCGACAAGGCTAGGCCCAGAGAGACGGCAGGATTTATATTCCCGCCACTGACGGCATAGAACGCGTACACCAGGATGGTGATCATGAGACCGGCCACAATGCCAATGCGGAAGACCTCCTGCCCGTCGTTAGCCCCAGGCAAGCAGCTCAGGATCAAAAAGAAGAGGAAGAGTGTCGTCGCCCACCACTCGGCAATAACCGATTGTGTGAAAGTAGGGTGGCTCATTTCTGCCATAAAGTACTGCTTGTAGTCGTCCAGGGACTGGAGCTTGCGGCTGGTGGGAGGGGCCTCGAAACCTGGGGCGTTTGCCTCATGCGGGGCCTCGGAGGCAATGGGGTCCATTTCCAGGTCGACGGGGGCCATGAAACCAGGGGCGGCGGCGTGAGTGGTGTCAGCCATGGTCGAAGACTCAGAAAGTGTGGTTTGAGTAACTCTGTACGAAGTGCGCGACTGATGGGGGGGGGGAGAATGGGTGAGTGGTAGGTGCGTTCGGGGGGCAAGTGCTCAGCTCTACTCGAGCAGGTGCTCAAGCCAAGCTTATTGGCCAGAACCTTATCACATATGAGGACAACATGAGACGCAAAGATAGGCACTGATACCAGGCAAACGGCAAGATGGCTGTTCAACACGGCGAAAACGAATCAAAAAGCGGGCATGCATATTAAAGTGGATATTGCTTGCGAGCGGTGCTATATATATGACAGGAGGTGAAAAGGTGTGGATGGATATGGAAAGGGGAGCAGATGCTACTGGGCTACTCCAGGAGCGCAAGCTTGTTACAAAAACAGTACAACCAAATCGTCAATCCTGAAACAATCACACAGGGAAGAGGCGGGCGGGGAGCAGACTTGACGTGCTGGTAAAGCAGGCAAAGGATGAATGTGTGGAGAGGAATTTGAAGCGGACGGCAGAGGGCTATGACGTCTGGAGTGCCAATAACGTGTAGGGTGGTGTAGGCCGTGAGCTTTGCACAGAGCTTGTATGGAGAAGCGGGTGTCGTGGGTGGCCAGCACCCCGAAAAGAATTAACAAATCGTCGATATAAGTCCAGACGTCGTGCATGGATCAGTTTTAAGATTGTACTGTTTGTCTTAGTAGAGCCAAGATACAATGATACAGAATTTGGGTCCGAGCGACATGAGGGAAAAGTCTCTTGTCGAGTGTGCGGGGTCACGAACGAGGCGTGCAGATAGGCCAAGGCGGCGTTGAAAGCGTGTGCCCCGAACTTTTTCCACGGCTACTCGGCCGTGGAGTAACCTGATGGTTAAGGGTCAAGTTAAAAGGGGGCGTATCTTCAACTTAAGCAAGGGCAAGGGCGAGGAGGCGGGAGGGATTGCAAGTCACAAGTAAAAGTTGTAGACCGACAAAGCCATGTAAAGCCAAGGCCGGGTTGATCCAAGGCCTTTAAACTTGCCAAGCCCTGACACTCGTAAAAAATGCCCTTAGTTCATTTCTTGCTCTCTGCCTCAACTAGGACTCCCAAGGCCGGGCATGGTGGAGCTGATATGTGCATTTGGTCGGTCACATATGCCGTACCTCCACGCTGCGTCGTGGCAAAAAAGGCAAAAACAAGCCGTGGCTCAAGACGAGCGACCAGTCGCTGTATGACTCATAGAGCCAAACAATCAGGCATATATTATAAGCGACACAGCCAATAAGGCAAAATGTCCTTGCCAATGGATAAGGAGAACCGCCTTCTTTCAAGCCCCGGGCCGACAGCATCGGCAACTCCTCGCCTTCGGAGCTCCAATATTTCGAAGACCTTGGCTCCACACGGGCACCATACCTACCCATAGTAGGGACATCAAAACACGGGCACCCTACCTACCATTATGTATATATATATCCTTTCCAGCTTCTGGCTCAGCTTCTCGGTACCTCGAAAAGACAAAGTGGTCACATCGGTGGTTATTTGGCGGCTTTGCCGGTTGCAAGATTCCTCAAACGCCCGCCTCGCGCCATCTCAATTAACTCACTCGGTAACATAGATGCTTCTACTTTTGGGGCTGCTGCTGCTGGTTAACTGGCCAAATTCCAACAACACACACTCATGTCCCCACTCAACATCTCTAGATTAGCTCACGCATCCAAGCAGGAGTGTCACCTTGTAAAATAGATCTTGCCAGCATCATGGGTAGCAGCGCTCCCTTCGTCCAAGAAGCAGCCCGCTTCTTCATTATCCTGTTCGCCAACGTACCCATGGGGGTTTGTGGCTTCGGGGACGCGATTGTAATGCACATGGCCTTGACGCTGTGCGGTATGGTAAGGCGGGAGGGAAGAGGATTGATGATGTGGTGGCTGGCGGAGGGAGGGAGTGAAACTAGGTGATGACTTAGCTGGGGTCCCCCCCAAAAAGAGCGGTGACCATTATCCCTCCACAGACCAGACAGACATGGGGAGACAAGTGAAGGCACAAATTCTTGCTGCCAGATCATCACTGCTCGCTTCTTCCTCGCATCCTTTTTGTGCGCGGCGGCCTGGACATCTTCGTCCGCCATATACTTTTTTCTGCAGGCCGTCTTCTCTCCTCAACCCACCTCCCCAGTCAGTGCCCCAGTCACCAAACCTGTCCTTAAACTCACAGTCTCGTTCAATCCATCCAATACCGCTTTCCCCCATTTGAATCTCAAACTTTCTCTTCTGTCCCCACCCGCCCTCCCAACACCCAGAGCTTTCCCGGTGTCTGCTCGACCGCCATCTCCGAGGCCGTCTTCAATTTGACCGTCGGGGGCCTGGCTGCCATGGCCGTGCAAAGCGCATTGATATGGAGAGACGTCAATTGGGAGGTGAGGAGCTGGATAGAGGGAGTGAGGAACAGAGGTAGGGAGGGCGAGAGATAGGGAAAAACGCGGGAGGAGGCTGGATATCCTAAGCCATTCCTGCTCAAGGAAATTTTGCCTTATTGGCTGTGTCGCTTATAATATACACCTGATTGTTTGGCGCTTCTTACATCGACTGGTCGTTCATCTTGAGCCATGGCTTCTTTTTGCCTTTTTTGTCACAACGCAGCATGGAGATACGGCATGTACCGACGAAATGCACATCAACTTCACCATGCTCGGCCTTGGAATCCTAATTGCGGCTCGGCCAACATTTCGGCCAACATTTAAAACCAAGGCTGCATCTCATTTTATTTTCCATCACATTCTCTCACCCTCCTCCCCTCCCTTCCACCCACCAACAGCTCGTCCGCCTCCTTGTGACCCCCATCGTGGTCGGTACTGGCCTAGGTCTTGTCGCACTATATCACATCCACTCTCTTTGGCTCAAGCAAGTCCTTGGGATCATTTTCCTGTCGGTGGGGTGCTACCAAATACAGGGTGAAGTTATGCGAGCCAAGGGCTTAATAGCGGAAGGAGGATCAGGAGAAAGAAGAGGGCAGCTGGTGGTGAAGGGGTCGGACAAGGAGGGGCTGCGGCAGATGGGGAGAGTGTTGGGACTTGCGTCGGGCGTGCTGGCTGGCTTGTTTGGCACGGGGGGGCCGCCGTTGATGGTGCTTGTGGCTGTTACGGATGTGGGAAAGGATGAGTGGCGTGCGAGCAATGCCGTCATTTGGTTGGTCGACAATGTGGTCAGATTTGCGTATCTGTATGCGGTGCAACGACAGGTAAATGCTTTGGTGGGGAAGGGACGATGAAGGAGAAGGAATCGTCGAAGGGAGGGGGTGAGGGAGGAGGCGGAAGATTAAAATGCCAAGCCCGTGCTACCCCCACCACTGAATCCTTGTTCAGCGCTTCTAAGATGAAGTGTCTCATTCGTCCTTAATCCTCCCTTCCAACCCTCTCCAACCTCCCAATTGCACTAAACAGATGGCCTTGCTCAATGACGGTCCCAGCCTCGTGAGTCTGATGTTAGCCGGCGGTGTGGGCGTGTATGCAGGATCGGTTCTTTCTCCAATGGTCGATGTGGCCCTCTTTCGCCGGCTCCTGATTCTCCTTATGCTGTTGGGTGCGAACGTCATGTTGTTTGCAGGCACTCCCGGGGGTGTGGCCTTGTCTGGAGTCCTCTCCATTTTTTCCCTCCTCATTTTGTATATCCTAGCCTTGTGGCATCAACCTCTTTTGCTCGCCAAGGGAGGTAATAACCTGGCACCGGCGGGCGTGGGAATGGAAGAAGAGGCGGGTAGTCATCGGCCGCAGCGATGGTTGGGAAACGCTGGATACAACCAGGTGGCGACCCGGGAGCAGGAGGAAGATGGAGAAGAGGAGACTGATGGGCTGCTTGTGGACAAGCATGAGGGGAAGGAAAATGTCAATGAAGGAAAGAGCGGTTGTAAATCTCAAACGACGATTGAGATGGTGGTCGTGTGACGACAGGAGTAAAATTAGGATGCTGATTGCACAAAGGGGCGCGCAACTATCAACGATTGATAATGTGGTGACGGAAGGTAGGATAGGGAGATTGCGAAAGAGATTTGTTGGGGTTAGGAGAAATGCAAAGCATACATGTACAGAGCAAATGCTTCTTTACTCATCAAACGAACGGCATAAACGAATGGATAATGATGACAACGAATGAATGAATGTGCTTGCGGGCTGAGAATAGTGGGAGGCGGTTACAATTATTGAATTGATGACAAAAATCGAAGTAAAGTAAAAAGTAAGTTGTTTTCTATTGAGTGTGGGTGGAGGTTTCCCTATTACACTCGCTTTCTTTCTACTTGTTCCCTCTTTCGGAATACTCGCTTTGCCTTTTCCTTACCCCTCTCGAGTCGAAATGATCTCACACGACCTTTCTGGTAATCTCACTTTCCTCAACAAGCGATATTTGGGAGGACCGTAGGACCTGTGGACCATGTTCGCATATGGCATGCAACAGACGGCGTTCGTGCTTGGTCAAGTGCTCCTACTCCAATGAATCACGGGTCACGTCTGCAATAACTTCTTGTAACATCTCAAGGGCCTCTTTTTCAGCTTTATTCCTTTCAAAGTAGTCAGCTTTGCGATATGATATTTCCACATTAGATCGAAGGAAAGCCGCGAAGTAGTTTTCTTAAGCTCAGGCCAATTGCGTCGCCTGTCCTCAAAATCGTTTTCCACTTTTGTTGCTTCTGCTTTGAAAAGAAAAATTGAGAAATTTAGTTTACCACCCCAAAAATAAATATATATATATATATAACTGTGCCCATGTGGGTGGGTGTGGATGTGGGTGTCGAAGGGGGGGAGTGGGTATGGATGGTAGGGGGAGAGGGTAGTGGTGGCAGTGAAAGAAGCAGCGAAGAGCGAGCCCAATGCCACGCCTTAAGAGGCGGCATCTACAATTTCCGGCGGCATTCATGAGTGTGAGCGTGTGCATGTGTTTGGTGTTGGTAGTGTGGAAGGGTGGGGTGAAGCAGTGAAGAAAGCAAAGGGCAAGTAACAATGTTGTATGGTTCGGAGCGTGGGGTGTATCGCGTTTCATGCAAACACACAAAAATCAAAATTTGTATGAGGCGAAAGATGCAACGTTCGGAAAACAATGGAGTGGGAAGAGAAGGGAGAGTGGCAACAAACGATGAACAATGGGGATGGAAGCCTTCCGATACGTTCTTTTCTCCGCTCTCATTCGTGGATTATATGAAAAGCAGCAGGAGCATACCCTTTATAGGACGGAATGCTTAACTCGGAATACTGACGTTCAAAACTACATAATATCGCCTGGCCGACATAAATAAATATTGATATTGATACAAAATTCCGGGTGAGAGCGTGAGAGAGACAGAAAGAAACCAAGGATTACCTGTCAGTTATGAGGAAGGAGACTGAGCATGACGGGCCCTTGTATCAATGTCATTGTCCAAGTGGTGTTGCCGGTCGAGCTAAGAAGCTTAAGGAGGAAGGATGTCTATAGATGCGGAGAAGGGTGAGGCATACAAATGTCACACAAAAAGAAAGGCAGACACCAAACAAAGTACATGGTGACACCTCCGCGCATGTATAAGGTTTAAATTCCATAGAGATGCCCGCTTTGTTCTGCTTGCTTCACTTGTCAGTCTCATTGTCTTGCGTCAATGGAGCAACTTTCACTTTTCATTTGCATACACTTTTTGGATTCGTTTCATACAATTTTCTAATCTTTTCTTTTTCCCTCGGCGTCATTCTTGTGTATTTATCCAATCTGCCTTGACGGCCACCTTAGTCGACTCTTCTCCTGTGAATGGGTCGATCGGCACGACAGGCTTCACGAACGCCGCCGCCGCCTCGTGCAGCGCCTTGACCTGGGCCGCCTTGCCAAAGCCACCACCCTTCTTCTTCTTGCCCCCATCGTCTGGCGCTGTGTTCGCACCCTTCAGATGCTTGATAGCCAGATTGAAAGTCGTCATTTCTGTGCTCACCGTCCCATACACATCAGCAATCTGCTCCCGGCAGCAGGAGGTGCAGAACTTGTCCATCTCTGGGGGTGTCACTCCATACATCTTTCCGAACGTCTCCCCTTCCACTCGACAAAACCAGGGCCGGTCCTCAAATACCGTGCAGGCCCTGGCCGTTTTATCGTAATGCACGCACCAACCATCATCACCTGTCATGCTGTTGTACAATGCCAGGTCATCGGGATCGTCGAAGTAGTCCATGAGGTAGGGTCGTTCCGAAGGGGCTAGATAGCAACAAGCCCCGCAGTTTGCAACGCATGCCCACTTGTTACTCAGTTTGAGCACCATGGGGGTCGAGGAAGGGATGAAGGGTGCGGAAGTAGAAGCAGTCGAGGTGGTGGCAACTGGAGAGAGGGAAGAAGTCTTATCCATTTCCTCTGCTGATTTTTTCTTCTTGTTGCTGAGGCTGGCGGCTGCCCCAATGGGCCCGCGGCGCACGCGGCGGGAGACAAAAGGCTTGGGCACTGCGGGTGCAGAGGATGCAGCTGGATCGACGGATTCTCCAGCTTCTGCATTGCCTTCTAAAGATTCTGTGGCATGCAAATGTTGTATTGGTCGGGAAAGCGGCAACTGCCTTGCTCCGTCTAGTTGATGTAGCTGCAATGATGGTAGGGTGGATGGGGAGGCTGGGCGGAAGGGAAGGAGGAAAGACTCGACCACGGAAAGGAGCAGGACAAGGAATAGGAAAAGAAAGCACTGCATCATCAACCTAGTCGACCGGTTGCCGGTTTAGCCTACGGGGGTATGTGTGGGAAAAATGGTGCAGGTCAATATTGGCTGACGAGGAAGGAAATGGGCAAGGCAATTTTCCTTGTGAGTGGCGGAGGCGATATTTCTTCCATTTGCTTTGGCTTTGCAATCAACGCGGATTAATTCGACGACAGTACACATATTCGCTCATCACCGCGACTACCACAAACGCAACCTCTTTCATAACCACAGGGGCCGCGACCGCCAGCCGAAATTGCGTGAAAGACCTCCCACCCTCTTCTACGGGTTCGACCTCCCCACCAACAAATCCATGAAGCTGGACGTGACGTGCATGCGGTACCTCTCCAAGGACGACTACCGTGTCCTGACGGCCGTGGAAATGGGTATGAAGAATCACGACGTGGTGCCCGTGGAGCTGATTGTCAACATTGCCAAGCTCCGGCATGGCGGTGCGCAGAAGTTTCTCAATACCTTACTGCGGTTCAAGCTCATTTACAACGATAAGACCACCTATGACGGTAGGTGCTTGCGTGTGACATTTGAGGGAGGCTATGATTTGGATGTGATTGGGCGTGTGCAATTGCTATTTTGGGCCTGGGATATACAATGTCGTCCGTCGGAGCTTCGGCATCGTCATCATCTCACCCATCTTGTTGTCTTTTCCCTTCACAGGCTATCGACTAACCTACGGCGGGTATGATATACTGGCACTCAAGACTTTCTATGCACGGGGGCACATTTCAGGGGTGAGTATATTGAAGGCGGATTGATAGGACGGCGAGGAGCTGGGAATAGGAGAGAACTGAGCACACCTATTCAAGCAAGCAAGCAAACAAACACCTTCTCACAGACTCCCCTCTTTCCGTCTCGTTCTGCTCTCATAAGGTGGGTCAAAAAGTCGGTGTCGGCAAAGAATCCGATATCTATGTCGCGCAAACCGAGAGCGGGGACGAGGTCATCCTCAAATTCCACCGCCTGGGCCGGGTCTCCTTCCGCGCCGTCAAAAACAAGCGCGACTACCTGCAGCACCGCAAGTCGGCCTCCTGGCTTTACATGTCCCGCCTGGCCGCCTTGCGTGAGTTTGCATTTATGAAGGCATTGCATACCAACGGCTTCCCGACCCCCATCCCCATCGATCAAAATCGACACGTTGTGCTCATGTCGCGCGTTGAGGGCTTTCCTATGTTTCAGGTGAAGCAAGGCAACATGGCAGAGCCGGAGAAGGTCTTCCCTGTCTGTATCGATTTAATTGTCCGCATGGCCAGGCGGGGGCTGGTGCATTGTGATTTCAATGAGTTCAACCTGATGATCGATGAGGGGGGAAGGGTGACCCTCATCGACTTTCCGCAAATGATCTCGACCTCCCACATCAACGCCAAGGAAATGTTCGAGCGGGACGTGAGCGGCGTGGTGAAGTTCTTCGCGATGAAGATGCACTATGTTCCCGAAGACTGCGAGATCCCAAAATTTGAAGATATTCTGGCGGAGGCCCAGGCGGCTCAGGCGGCACGCGCGACGAGAATAGTAACAACGGCGAAGGAAGGGGAGGAGGGAGGGAGCGGCGGAGGGAAGGGAGGGGAAGGGATGTGGAATTTGGACGAGGCGGTGAAGGCGAGTGGATATAAGGCGTCAGCTAAGGAGGAGGCAAGGTTTTTGGAGGTCTTCGAGGCGGAGAGGAGGAGGAATGGGCCAGAAACGGGGGAATCTGCGGAGGAGGAAGAGGAGGAGGAGGAGGATTTTGAAGAGGATTTTGAGGAGGAGGGGGATGAGGAGGATTATAAAGAGGAGGACGAGGAGGAGGGCTATGAGGAGGAGGAGAAAGAGGGGTTGGAAAAAAGAGCTGGTGGTGAGGAGGTGTTGGGGAGAGGAGAGAGGACTCGTGAGGGGACAGAGAGATAGAGTAGAGGCGGGGACCATCTGTAAACAAAAAAAGAAAGCAAATGAGAGTGCGTGGCAGCAGCACGCGTTTATCGTCATCATACTTCCCACCTTACTTCTCTCGTTTGTCTTGATTAATAGCCGACTGGCCTGCGAATGAATATGAATGGAGTGGATTTTTTTTTTAATTCTTTTAGACCTATACATCCCTCCTGGACCGCGTCTTCCTAATCGAGTTAGACAAAGCTCAGGAGGACCGCTGCAGCTCTCTCCTTTTATCCTCCCACACGCCTTGCTCTGCATGCAACCTCCTGTTTCTTTTCTGTGCCAGTCCTTCTCGAATGCTTCTAATTCATATCTTATTTAATAACTCCTCCTCTCCTGCCCGTTAGCGATGCTATTATGCCTATCAAGGGTGCGATATCTATGAGCGCTGCTGTGCCGAGCATGCATGAGAGAGCGTGATAACAAGAAACAAAATGCGCAAAAAACAAAACGCGCTCGCGCCTTCTCTTTCTTCATCGGTCGATCCCTCGCTCCCCTCTGACTCCTCCCCGTCGTGCCATGGTCTACTTCAGGGGCTCAATCACGCCCACCCCGCCCTGCTTCCGCTTGTACACCACGTTGATCTCGTCCGAGGCCTCGTTGCGGTATACGTAGAAGTCGTGGCCAATATAGTCCAAGCATACGATGGCGTCCGCAGTCTTGAAAAGAGGGAGTGAGGGAGGGAGGGAAGGAGGGAGGGAAGGAGTGTCAGTTACCCCGTCACGCTTTGAGACGGAAAAATTGTCACACCATCCGTCAGCAAGAGTAATCTCTCAATTATTCAAGAGATAAGACCTCGCACAGAGACATAAACAGTTCCTTTCTATGCTTACACCCTGGGTTTCACGCTTGCACACTGGATTGCCGCGAGGGCGGCTCCAAAAAGACTCCCCATGTCGGCGCGAGCAAAATTGACAAGAAAAATAGCGGGCGCGCCAAGAACTCAATGGGCCTCCGCTTCTCTTTCCCTCCCTCCCCCTTATTCCCCCCCCCTCCTGCACTCACCGACATAGCCGGCATGTCGAACTGCTTCTTCTTCACAACCTTCATGTCCACACCCTTTGCCGGGTCCTGGAATCCCCCCTCTCCTGCTGCCCCCGCCATTGCCTCGCTCAAGGCCTCCATCTCAGCTTCCCCGTCCTCCTCGAAGTTGACCTCCTTACGCTTGCCAAGTTTCCGATCCTTAAATTTACGGAGCAGTCTGGTGATGCGGTGGGAGACCAGATCGATTGACGCGTACATGTAATCGGTCTCTTCCGACGCGCGGAGGACCTGGCCACCCTTCATGAACAGAGTCACTTCGGCCGTGTGAGAGTGCTTGGCAGCATGTGCGAGGAGTACAACGGAGAGGTGGGCGTCCACTTTATTGACAGCGTCGTGGAGGGGAAGCTTCGACAAGACCTTGCCGATTTTCTTTTCCACGTATTCGCGCATCGCTGGGGTGACTTCGATGTTGTTCCCCGTCACTTGGATTTTGAAGGCGGCTGCGGATATAGAGAGAGTATAGCTTAGCATGAGAATGGCAAAAATGAGAGAAGCGGACGATGCCGCATGGGTCTTTGTCATGTGTGAACGAAAGCCAACACGGCGGATTGAAGTACAGATAAAAGGTCAATTGGACGACGAAAATGACAAATGAAAACGAGGGAAGACGGAGACGCAACAAACAATCCATGGACGCAACAGAGACAGATACTGCAAACTGAGCTAAGTCTTTGTCATATCAAGAAAAGCTGCGGTCAAGGAGAAAAGAAAAATCAGTCTATAAATGGGACAGAACAATCACAAACCCCCGAAAAGAATACTTACTTTCCCCGCTGCCCTCGCCGGTAGCCCACAGAGGAGTGATGGCCCCGATCCGTGGCTGCAAGGATGTCGCCGTCAAGGCACGCAAGGGGACGGGCAGGCTCAGCTTGTTGGCGCACTTGGTCGCGGAGGGCAAAGGCATGAAGGCCTCGGCGTAAAGTAGAAATGTGGTCGCTGCGGCCGCCGCCAGCAGGAAGGCCTTGATGATCTGCATAATGTTGCGTTCTGTGAAAGAAAGCGTGGGGTGGGCATGATGACCGGGTTCTTTATGTCTTAGACAAACCAGACGAGAAATAGGACTTCGAAGACAGCGAGGCAGCGTTGAAGAACACAGGGCAAGCAACAACCTCAACAAACAACAGACGGCTGTCCCAAAGTCTCCACACAATTTATAGTCAGAAGCAGCTCCATGTGTCAGTTACCAGCAAACAAAGCACCGGCGGGTAAGGCAAGGGAAAGGAAGATGAAGTGGTGAAGAAGCCTCGAAGGAGAGGGCTCACATCACGCGGATGGTCGGTTTATCAAGCACCGAGCATCAAGGGGGCTGATGTTTTTTGTACCACGCACACTCACTCTTCTCAACGGTCATTCAAGATCTTTCCTTTCCCCTCGCGTCCACCGTCCCTCTGGTGCGTGTCTGCTCACTGTGGGCGTTGGAGGACGAGGACAATGATATCAATAAGCAAGGGAAGCAAAAGAGAGGAGTGTCCATGATGTGATAGAGCCGCCCGCTGCAGTATAGCAAAATGAAAGCGCCGTCGTTCCGCTCTCACACAATTGTTCTCTCTGTGACGCTCCTCATCGCAAACAACACACAAGTGTAGTAACACCACTGCACCATTATCCTTGTATCTCTATGGCTTATTTCAGCTAATACCCTGCTGATTTTCTTGACCATAACCCCACCCAAAACTCTCCTCGCTAAAACTCCAGGCACTCAGCCAGCGGATCCGCAAGGAGCAGAAGCCCTATTCAACGTAAATGGAGATCAATGCCAATGGCGGTGAGGTACCCCTGAGCTGGCGACATCTCCAGCAGCTTGACAGCAGTAGTGATGGCCCCAGCCACCGCGACGGGGTCGAGGAGGACGACACGCACTCCATGCACTCCCTGGCCAGCCGCGTCTCTAACGCTGGCAGTGCCTACTCAGCCGCCACCTTTTACAGCTTCAGTACCTCCAACTACTCGGGGTTTTCCGGTGCAGGCGATCTGGCACGACGTGGCTCTCCGCAAAAGAAGCGCCATCACGTCCACCCGCAAGACTTGGATCCCAATGCGTGTTACGACGTTGATTGGGTGCAAGATGATTCGGCCTTCTCCTGCATGGTCTGCACGGCTGATTTCTCTCCCCTCTTGCGCCGCAAGCACCATTGCCGTGCCTGTGGCCGTGTGGTGTGTTCTAGCTGCTCCAGGGCGCGTGTTTTGGTGGTGGGTTTACGAGGACCACAGAAGGCATGCACGGATTGTGTACGTGCAGCCGAGAAACTGCGGGCGTGTGAGAGCATCAGTGAGGATTTTGAAGGAGCGACTCGTAATACCGAGGAAGTGCAGGAAGGAGATGAAGGAATGGAGAGGGTAGAGGAGGAAGGAGAAGAAGAGGAAGAAGAAGATGGGGGTGAGGAAGAGGATGAGAAAGGCTGCAGAACTGGTGGGTTCACTCGCAGCCCCGGTGGAATAAGCACCAGCACCAGCAACAGCACGGCTCGCGTGGAACGGAAAGTGGAGTGCGGGAAGCAAGATGAGGGTGCCACAGCTGCTGCTGCTGCCAAGAAGCTGCAAGAGATACTGGGGGATGAGGAGGAGTTCATTCCTCGTCGGAGGGAGAAAAATACGAGGGTTGAGGGGAAGCGGTCATCGTCGTCGACCGTTGGGATGTTGGCCATGGGGTTTACAGCCCTGGCTGTGGGCTCGGTGTTAGCATTGAATCCAAAGTTGCTCTCGACGGTATCGGCGGTGATAGGACGGGTGGGGGGGAGGAGGTGAAGAGGCGGTAATGGTGTGGTAAACGGAGGAAAAGAAGCGGGGGGGGAGGCAATAACGATAGGGCGGAGGACATTGAGGTTTCATTCGGACGCCATATGTCAAGGTTGTAAGAGAAGAAAATGATGACTAGTTCAGCAATAACTAAAAAGAGACACTGTGAGTCAAATGCGTCGAAACAGATGGGGAAGGAGACCGAAAGAGCACACACAGCGCAATTGCGAGAAGAACGACTGCCGGTTGATTCCAAGCATTATTGCAAAGCGAGAGAGGAAAGCGTCTCTTATGCCTTTCAAGGCGCAAATTAATGGAAGGCCAGGAAAGAGCATGCATACAAACATACCTACACAGACGAGAAAACAGACTTCGACACATGTACTACCATCACACGATCCGCTTATTTCGTCATATTGTGATTTTACCTTTACGATCAGTCGTGATATTTACATCTGTTCCAAGGAGCAAAGGCCCAAAAAAAAATCAACTTCAACATATAAAATGAATGGTTGTCCCCTGTTGAGTGTTGTCATGTGCATACATACGCAGCAAACTGGGGGGATCTATAAGAGAAATATTGAGGTTCGCAAGCACCATAGAAGGGAAAAGTCAGAGCCCAATCAGGGATTGAAGAAAAATTCGGGGGTGGGGGGGGACACTTAAACAAAATACACTACTCTTTCGGGGTTCAAACGGTATCTAATGGCATATATACATCAGCATGCATTGCCCCCCAACCTCTCGTTCTTCCTTCCTTCCTCCCCGTTCCCTCCCCCTCCCCGTCCCCGCCCCCTACTTCCACCGCCGCTGCAAGTCGTCCCTCAATTCAGTCGCACCCTGCCACCAGCACTTGGCCTCCTCCACCGCATCTTTCATGGTACTATCTAGCCATTCGTCGCCTGCGAGTAGACGGGCCCCCTCCGCGACAAGTCCCGTGGCGTGGTACCGGCGGAGGGAGCTCACGTGGTACCAGTGGTAGATCTAGCACACATTTGAGTGCGTGTGTGAGAGATACAGGGTGTATTTGTGTGGGAGGCAGAGAATGTGATGGTGCGATTTCGAGTAATTTGGCAGAAAGGGAGAAGGAGAGGAGAATGAGTTTCAGACAAGCAGCGGCAGCTCGCTCATGCTTCCCTCCCTCCTTCCATCCCTTCTCCCCCAGAGTCTTCCTGCATACTTACCAGTACTTGCTTGTTGGCCCGCACGGCCGCACTTTGAATGCTAGAACATGGCTGGCATTGTGGCATAAAACGTTGCGTTATTCTGTGTGTGGGGGAGGGGGGAGTCAGAGAGTGTAAGGCGGGAGGGCAGGAAGGACTGAGGGGGGACGGCTGTAGAAAATGCTACGCACAGTGTACTCCACGAGATCCCTCTTTCCTATTTCCTATCCTTTGAAGACGGCATACAAGAAATGACCGACAAAGGTCTACACAATCACTGATAGTCCTTCTGCCTTTCCCTGCGGAAGCCCCTCCTCTTCCCACCCCTGCCCTACCTCCCTCCCTTCCCCTCCTTCTCACCTCTTATTAAACAACCACCGCCACCACTTCCGATTCATCGCCATCGCCACCTTCTTGGGCGGCATGTGATCACCAATATACTGCAACATTTCCTTCCGTCCACAAGAATGGCACCCGAACTTCGCCCCAAAACCATCCAGCGCTCGCTTCTGCACCTGGCTGGCATATTCGTACGTAGCAGGAAGTGATCCTTTCATACGGAAAAAGGCTCCCGGGCGGGCGACGTCACTAGGAGCCACGCTAGAGAATCGTCCCCCAAAGCCCTTGAATATCACGGTCCCCATCATGGCTGCCCGCAAAACTCGCAGTATCTGCTCTTCTTCCTTTTGGTCCGGGTCTTGCCACAATGAGGAACATTTTTGGGGCGATAAGAGATCCTTGCCGCAGGTGATTTTACGGGCCGAATGCGTCGGCGGAGCCCAACCCATAGCCTTACAGAGGGCGGAAGGTGCTTGATCCGCGACGAGAGAGGCCATGACAGACCCTGTGCCAACCGAGATGAGGCCCAGGGCGCTTGCGAGGGGATGGGCGGCCGAAATACGAGCAAGGCCTTGCATACATTGAAAGCCGGACAGGGCCAGGACAAATGTAAAGCCGCCCGCCGCAATCTTGGAAAACTTGAACCAGTCTTCCTGTGAGATGCGTAGATCGTCTCTAGGCCGGGGGGGCATGGCGGTTGTCGTGTGGCGTGGCGGGAGAGGGGGAGAAGAGAGGTGTGGAGGCGGCCGGGAGGAGGGTAACAATAATATGCGAGAGCTCCGGCTATTCTTCTGCCTCCTCTATATGCGCCACCGCTTGTTGTGGTTGTCAACCTAGTCCTCCAGCCGCAGATGGCATTCCCTGTCCCATTGATGGTGTTAGGGGGGGGGAAACGCGTGTTTCCGTGAGTCCTCTTCTTTGGCGATCGCCCGACCGTCACGTGTGACATGTTCCTGCTCGAGACAAATGATGATGCACGAGTTACTGTATTGTATATAAGACCTACCTGAGGACGGGGCTCTGTCGTCTTTGATGTGCAAACACGGAATTTGCCCGCCATTCTGCGCCCCCCCCCCCCCCCCCCCCACCCCAACCCCCACTCCACCACAGTCTCCACCCCTCCCATGCTCTAATTGCTTTTGTTCT
>Ga0160419_100293_pt1 | contig 34563 bp, 43 predicted proteins | sample CelAP2metagpilot_2_FD_108196 | JGI IMG/M metagenome (GOLD analysis project Ga0160419, IMG submission 108196) | Phycosphere-associated microbial communities from Cellana algal ponds in Kailua-Kona, Hawaii, USA - Cellana AP2-4-25 metagenome pilot ... | reverse complement strand
GGGGGAGAAGGGGGGAGTAGGGGGGGGGGGGAGGGGGGGGGGGAGGGAGGGGGTGGGGGGGGGAAGAGTGGGTGGAGAGGGAGGTGGGGGGAGGAAAAGGGATGGGTGTGTTGCCGTCGTCACAGTGGTTGTCGCAGTTGGAGGAGAGGACAACCAGTAGTAATGGTACCGATTATACTTCCCCCTTGTCCCCTTTTTCTCCGGCGTCTGCCTCTTCTTCCTTCTTGTCCCACGCCGCCCGTGCTCCTGCTGCTGCTACTACAGCTGCTGCCGCAGCGGCGGCGGCTGCAGCGAGTCCGTCTGCAGCCTCCACCGCCTTCCTCCGCGTCGATTGTCGCTCCCAAATCATGACGTTCGGGAAAGCTTTGGGTGAGCCTCGCTATCGCACGACCAGTGCTTGGCAAGAGGGCTTGAGCATGGTGTACGAGATCACCGACGCGATGGACAACCGTCGCTTGTTCTATGGAACTGGCCCCATCCATGTGGCGGTTGGTCAGAACGTCATCTTGCGTCTTGCGGGGCCTCAACGTCACGAAGTGAGCGAGCCTTTCTCTGCTGCCGACCGTGATCCAGGCCTGGAGAGGTTTGGAAGTGTGAGGGATTTTTTCAAGGGGTGTCATGGAGGGCAATACCCGACAAACCTGCGTGTGAGGGTGGTGATTTGCGACCACCGGACGGGACGTATGGCACTGCTTTATCACTCGGGAAAGACGGCGAAACGACACGCCAAGGTACGTCTTTCTTCCCCTTCCGTCTTTCCAACTCTCCCTCCCTCCCTCCCTCCTTTCATCGTGCACACGTCATATGCCACATATACTTATTCACCTACCTTTCCTTTCCCCCCTCCCTCCCTCCCTGCCTCAGGTACCCAACGCCTCCTATTGGCAAGACTTTCTCCCGGAAGAGTCTCTCTATATCTGGGATCCAGACGCGGTGTTCTTCGGGACTGAGGGGCAGGTTAAATTAGCAGCGGCCTTCTACGTGGTAGCATGCGATGATAGCGGCGCTGCTGCTCCACCAGGAGGAGGAGAAGCATCAGATGCAGGTGTAGACGCAGGAGCGGTTGGAGGGGAGGAACAAGGGGTGGAAGGAGGGGTGGAAGGAGGGATGGAAGGAGGGGTGGAGGGAGGGGTGGAAGGTGGGGTGGAGGAGAAGCAGAAGATGTACCGGGTCGCGGGCGGGGATACTGAGCGGTATGCAAGTCATTCGTCATTCGTGAGTTTGGATTTCACCACCACAGATGGGGAGGCAGTCGGACGATTCATCAAGGGCTTATTGGCGCCGTAGGAGGGATGAGGGAGGGAAGGAGGGAGGGGGGCAGGGAGGGAGGCGTTACAGGAGATGAAATGTCGACGTATCGAGAGAAACGTTTGGCGTTTTGTGTTTCTTGGGTGGTGTATGAGAGATGAGTTAGATAGAAAGAGAGAAGGAGAAAGAATTTTGTCAAACTAGAAAAAGTGAAAGAGATGTGCAGAGAAGGAAAGCGGAGGGAGGTATGAGGAGAAAAAATGAAGATTGTGTTTCTCACCCTCCCCTTTGTCGTCTCTACATCGCCTGTGAAGCATAATCACTCGCAGCTGCTGCAGAAGCAGCGTGTGGGAGAAGGACAATGCGTACGAAAAAATGGAACCAGAAATATCTCACCTAAATTCAATAACCAAGTCAGCTAGAGAGAGGAAGAGAAAGAATGAGAGAGATGGAGAGAGAGAGGGAGAGGTAGACAAGGAAGAGTGAGAGTCCGAGATTGGGAGACAATAAACGAGGGAGACAAGAAAGAGGCAAAAATGGAGGACAGATGTGCACAAGTGAGTTTGAAAATTGCAATCGAGCAAAACCACTATGTATCATCCACCTACATCCACCTAAACCCACACCCACGCACATACCAATCCGCCACCCATACACACGTGTATTCGAAAGCACGCATGCCACCAAGCACGTGAAAACATCCCCAAAACACTCCCCCAAAACAAAGAACTGCAGAAAAAAAATGGGGATCCTAGAGAGAGTCCAAAGCAGCACAGGCAATAAGAGACGAGTCGAAAATACATCTATAATAGCCACACCAATTGGCAGCAAAGCTTCCTCCGAGTGATCGTCTCACCTGTATTTACTATGTCTGTAATCACCAAGAGCACGCGCAGCGTAGAATGCGACAAAAGGCAAAAGGCGGTGCGGGTTTACATCAATTTACCATTTTCGTTCTTTCGGGGTTGTATTATATAATGGGCTACTTTCTGTGTATGGGTTCAAAAGTGTATGCACGCGAATGTAATAACGAACGAGGCGAGATAGGACAGGAGGAGAGCGCTGTGTTGAAAGGGACGCCAAGCGGAAGGACGACACAGGAAAGGACAACGGCAGCCCGCAACCATCGACCGAGCTGAGCCACAAAATTCATCGCGAAATATTAACGTTATTTGTCCGTGAACACTTGTTCGCCAGCGATTTGGTACATTGCATGCTTTCTTTTCTAAATGTCACTCCTATATCCCTTCTTCCACACTGTGTGGCCTTCCCTCCCTCCATCCTTTCCTCCTTGCCTCCCTCCTTAATCCTTGCTTATCACTGCCCAAAACGCCTCTTGACTCAATGACACTTTTCCCACCATCTTGGCTCTCTTCTTTCCTTGTTTCTGCTTCTCTAGCAACTTCTTCTTCCGGGTCACATCCCCCCCTCCCACATTCTTTCCTGCCTTGGTCACCAGCACGTCTTTCCGGTACGGTGCCACACGTTCCCGTGCCACAACCTTCCTTCCTACCTTCGCCTGGATGTTGATTTCAAAATTCTGACGGTCAATCACAGTCTTCAATTTGAGCGCCACCCTCCTCCCCTCCCTCTCGGCCTTGGCCCGATGACAAACGAATGATAGCGCATCCACCTCATCTCCATTCAATGCCAATTCAACCTTCACCAAATCGTCGGACGCATAGCCCGCCTCGCGATAATTGAGGCTAGCATACCCAGCACTGACATTCTTCACGACATCATGCAAATCCGTTACCACCTCCTGCCACGGCAAGCGATACTTAAGCACCACATTCTTGTCATCCAAATATTTGATGTCCTCCTGAACGCCCCTCCGCTCTTTCAAACACGTCGTTATCGCCCCCAGGCACTTCACAGGCGTCAACACCGTGGCCTCCACCACTGGCTCCTCGATCTTCAAATCCCTATAATTAGGCGTAGTCGCCGGATCCGGCCAATCAGCCAAGGTATGAATTATCCTCTCCGTCACTTCCCCATCCCTCCCTCCCTCCCCCTCAGGCGAGGGTTGTACGATTTTATACGGTACTGTAGGGGAGGTGAGGAGGACAGCAGTCCCGAACTCATCGCGGAGGCGTTGGTTGAAGACCTCCATATGAAGTAGGCCCAGAAAGCCACAACGAAGCCCCGAGCCGAGAGAGGTGTTGCTCCCTTCCCTCTGCACCGTGACGGATGCATCGTTAAGTGTGAGTTTGTTCACGGCTAACTCCAATGAATCGAAGTCTTGGGTGTCCAATGGGTAGATGCTCGCAAACAACATGGACTTGGCTTTTTCGAACCCAGGAAGGGGGGTGAGCATGGTAGCCTCCGCTGCCTCCCCCCCTCTCTTGTGATGATGGAACAAGGTGTCCCCCATCAATGCTTGGCGGGTCGACCGCATGCCAGCAATGACATACCCGACTTGTCCTGTCAATAGGCGCCCAGTCCGGAGCTGGTAGGGACATAAAACACCCACCTCTTGAACCGAGAAGCTCTCTGACGGCCCCAGGGAGAAAGCGGAGATCCGGTCGTTTTCTTTGATCAATCCGTCCACAACTTGGACTAAGCATACAACTCCCCTTGTTTCGTCGTACCAGGAATCGACGAGCCGGGCACGCAAGGGCGCGTCAGGCACGCCTGTGGGGGGCGGAATCCGATCAATGACGGCAGGGAGGATCGTGTCCACGCCGAGGCCGCTCTTGGCGGACGTGACCAGCGCGTCTTCGAGTTCTATTTCCAATGTGGTGGCCATTTGAAGGATGACATCATCGGTTTGAGCGTGGGGGAGGTCGGCTTTCGTGATGACCGGGATGATTTTTAAGTTAGCCTCTTGGGCGCGGGTGTGGGTGGAAATGGTTTGCGCTTGGATGCCTTGAGTGGAGTCGACGAGGAGGAGGGCGCCTTGGCACGCGGAGAGGGAACGGGAGACTTCGTAGGCGAAGTCAACATGGCCGGGGGTATCGACAAGATTGAGGAGGTAATCCAAATTGTCTTTTGGGTGCCGGAAGATCATGGAAGCAGTCTGCGCCTTGACGGTAATGCCACGTTCGCGTTCCACTTGAAGGGTGTCGGTGTTTTGGGGCTTGGCTTTTTTCTCGGCGGCAGTGATATTGCCTATTCAACGAAGAACGAGATTGGAGGGTGGGAACAAGGGGGGGACTGATGTGAGACATAGGGCCGAGGGGGCTTTTTGGGCGGGTCCTCAAGCACCCTCTCTTGGCCGGCCGTGTGACTTGCCTGTGAGTTCGAGGAGGCAGTCGGACAAGGTGCTCTTCCCGTGGTCAATATGGGCAATGACTGAGAAATTTCGTGTGCGGCTTTGGGGAATGCAGGTGAGGCCGTCCGTGCTTTGGGCGACGAGCTCCTTGAGGGTAGGGCCTTTTGCAGGTGGTGCTGGTGATGATCGAGGTGCTGCGTAGCTGGAAGGGGGGGGGGTTGTGGAGGAGGAGGAAAGGAAGTAGGTAGAAGTGTCAACCCAAGGTGGTGGCCGTGCTTTTGGTCGCAGAAGCTTGAGATGACGCGTATGCAGGTGGCGCAGCATTTTAGAAATTATGGGGTGGTTGCGTCGGGATGGTGGGGAGGTTTTATGCTGCAAAACCTGGAAGGAGGGCACGCGTCACTGGGTGCGAGGCAGCGCCTCGACTTCCTGTGATTGTGTTTTGTGGTGGGCGTGGCGGTTGTGGGGAAGCTAAATGGGGATGTAAGAGAATGGGGCACAAAAAAGGAGAGCTCGAGAGTGGAGTGTACTGGCGACCCATCTAGCCGACATCCAAGTGACCAAATCACACAAACCTCAGAAAATATACGTACCCACAGTGCCGCATATTATCGCGACACCTAGAGCGTACCCTACGATGTCATCTGGCTGTCGCCCTGCCCGGTCGCGGCCATGCCGTAGGGAGGGCTCTACGAGACCGACAATCATCCGCTCATCCGCATCATCACAACAACAACATCGCACCGGTCCTTTGCCCTCGCCCTCACGCCCCCATACCTTCCTCCACCCCACATCTCACAAACGCAGTCATCACGCAGCGTCTGCATTCTACGCCCCCTCCCGCTCCTGCAGCCCTCCAACAAGTCGCACCAGCAGCATGGAGCAGATCCTCCGCTGCCCTAACCCGGACTGCCGAGGCATTGACCTTGAGTACAGCGAACCCGACGGAGCTACTATCTGCATGGCCTGCCACACCATCGTAGAAGAAAATGCCATAGTCTCCTCTGTGGAATTCAATGAGAACAGCGCGGGAGGTGCCTCCACAGTGGTCGGACAGTTCGTCGGACCTGAAATGACTAAGGCCTACAGCTCGGCCGGACGGGGTCGTCGTCGCTTTTATGCACGGGATTCCCGCGACACCACCTTAAACAATGGCCGCCGTGCCATCCAGCAGGTCGTCTCGCAGCTTAGACTCCGTCAAGCATTCGTTGACCGTGCCTGTCGCTTGTTCCGCACGGCAGTGGAACGGAATTTCGTTCAAGGTCGCAAAACGCTGTGTGTGGTGGCGGTATGCTTGTATATGGTTTGCCGCGAAGACAACTCTCCACATATGCTCATCGACTTTTCTGACGCCGTTCAAATCAATGTCTACGTCCTCGGGCATGCCTTCCTTAAATTCAAGCAGCTCACCGGCCTTAACCTGGCCGTCATCGACCCTTCCATCTACATCCATCGATTCGCCGCCCGCCTCGAACTCGGCTCCGAACAAGAACAAACCACAGTGTCCCAGCTTGCGCTGCGCCTAGTGGCATCCATGCAACGTGATTGGATCCAAGCCGGTCGTCGTCCCTCCGGTATCTGTGGCGCGGCCCTCTACCTCTCGGCGATATACCACGAGAAGCCACGGACCTACAAGGACGTGGGAAGAATAGTCCGAGTCTCGCCCGACACAATCAAAAAACGAGTGGATGAATTTGAAAAAACGCCAATATCAGGGATGATGAGTAGAGACGAGCTTGCAAATATGGCGCTGTCAGAGTTTGATATCTCGCCGCGGATGGGAGGGGGGGAGGGAGGGAGGGAGGGAGCACCTCGCTTGGTGGGGGAGGCGGACCCGCCTTCGTTCACAAGGGCTGTGAAGATGAAGGCAGCGGAGGCGTTAAGAAAGGCACAAGCGCTGAGGGATGAAGGAAAAGACGCAAAGGGGAGGGGAGAGAGTGGGAAAGAAGAGGAAGAGGTGACGTCGGTGAATGGGCGGGAATCGTCCACGTCCTCGTCCTCGTCTGCTGCTGCGACTGCGAACAGTAGCAGGGAGAGAGGTGGTAGCGTGGCTGGGGCTCGGAGCAGGAAGAGATCAAGAAGAGGGGGAGAGGGAGAGGGGGAAGAGGAGGAAAGGGGAAAGGAGGACGTGGGGCCGTTAATTCGGGAGGAGAGTGAGGGAGGGACGGAGGAAGTGGGGTTATACAAGGAGTTGATGGACCAGCTTTTGGATGAAGAGGAGGAGCAAGCAAATAATAGGGCTGTGGCAGCAGATACAGAACGAGCAGCAGCTCAGGTGGGGATCAATGGAAGAATAAATAGAGGAGGAGCAGCAGGAGGAGGAGCAGTAGTGACGATTGCAGCACCTGTGGTGCTTGGGGCAGCAGCAGTCGAGGAAATAGAGGAGAAAGAGGATGAGGAGGTGGCGGCAGTGGTGGTGGCGGAGGAGGAGAAGGAAGAAGAAGAGGAGGTTGATGACACGGCGCAGTATATCCGCTCGGAGGAGGAGGTGGAAAAATTGAGCAAAGTCTGGCATGAAGTCCACAGAGGCTACCTGGAAAAGCAAGCGAGGAAGAAAGCCGAAGAAGAAGCAGCCAAGAAGCGTGCAGAGGAAGATTTCAATTACCGTCAACCGGGCCAAAGCAACCACCAGAAGAAGAAGGCGGCTGCAGCAGTGGCTGCTGCGGCGGCGGCCGCCTCGGTAGTGGGGGCCGGGGGGAGTCGAGCAGCGGGAGGAATGGGGGGAGGAGGGCCAGCGCGGTCGCCTGCCGAGATTGCTGTATCAAACCATTTGGCCAAGAAGCGAATTTCAAAGAAGATTAATTATGAGGCGGTCAAGATGTTGGGGAATGATGATGATATGGATGCATTGCCGCCTGAATTGGAGGCGATTTTGACACAAGGGAGGGATTAGGGGGGGCCCGGGGAAAGCAGGTAGTGAGGATGGGGTGTACTTTAGTATATACTGCATGATAAAAGAATCAAAAAAGTAGCGGTCAATCATACTGGTGGGCTAGAGATGCGAAAGTAACATTTTTCAATGTATGACGTACCCACATCCTTCCGCGAAGCCCTTGAATCGGACGGGCGGGCCTAAAAAAACTAATCATTTTATTGCTTTGCTTGATTTTGAATGGACGTAGATGAATAGAGGCATTATTGATGAAAAAAGAAGAAAGTACCTTAACCTAGTATGAACTCGCCGTGGATCTTGCACAAGCTTTGGTACGCTTGCTCACTGCTCGGATAAAAACGCCACGTTCACAGTTATCGCACCACATATCCTCGTATACGCTACAGAAGAACGACGGCCAAGTAACCATCGTGGTGAATGCCGGTCCTCCTTCCTCCCGAGCCTGTACCTCATATCTCTAGTGAGGACAGATACGCGGCCCTCCCTTTCCTGACTGATGAAGACATCCTCCCTCTTCTACGCTCCGCTTTCAAAGCCAAGCGAGGCTCTGGCACCTCGCAGACCACGGATTTTGGGCAGATTTTCACCGATCTTTTAACGAGACGACAGCCAGCCCTGCTCGAGCGCACGCGGCGCTTTGCCAATCATGCGGCCTCTAATACTATTGCAGCTCACTTGCCTGGTTTATCCCCTACTTCCCAGGGAGGGAGGGAAGGAGGGAAAGTGGGCAGAATGGTCAGACCTCACGACAACTGGAAACGCTTTCTGTACGTTATGCAGCATGAGTGGGCGGTTGTAGCGCCGGGCGAGGGGATTGATTACATCGCGAGCGACGAGGCAACGACGTGTCATTTGGTTGGCATAAGAGAGCGTGGTGGGACTGGCGTGGTAGGCCTGGCGCATGTCGATTCCCCCGAGACGGTCGCTGATTTGTGTGCAATGGAAACAGCCGTGGAAGACAAAGTTCGAGCTTTAAGAGGTGATGATAGCGCCGCCGGCGACACACCCTTGGACTTGGACATCTTCATCGTGGGAGGGTACGATGGGGACAGCGAGGCGGGCCTCTTAACGGCGGTTGTCCTGCGTCACTTCGCATCGGAGTCTCCAAGGACGTATAACTTGCAGCTTGCCCTTGTTTCATCGCTGAATACACGCGTGCAGCCATTGTCCCCTGCCCTCTCGTCGGCGAGTGCCTTTGCTGCTGCGCCCACTTGTCGCTCTCTGGGATTTGTCCTCGCCTCCGCCGGCGAGAGAGGGGAAAGAAGGGATGAAAGAGGGACTCTCGATCCCTCTAAAGCATGTATTGGAGTATTTACGGGTGATATCCCAAAAAACCTGCGTGGCCCCAGGCACACCTTACGTGCACTCCGTCTGTGGGGATGGGGCAGTAGGAGCCTCACGCACGTCCAAGTCAAGCATAAAAAACATGCGAAGAGGAGAATAGAAGCAGAGCTATCCACACCCCAACATTATAATCTCCGTATTGCCAAAGCTTCCAACGATATCTCTAAAGAGCACTCCTCTCCCTCCTCGTCGTCCTTCTCTTCTTCCTTTTCCTCCTCTTCGACATCAGTAGCTGCAGCAGCAGTAGTCGGAGAGGGAGAAGGAGGAGACGAAGTTTTCATTTCCATCGCCCCCTTCCGCTTTAAACGCTCCAAAAACATCCACGCCCTCTCCCTTCTCTCCGACGACGATCTGGTCCAAGAAACGTCCACCAGCCCTGCCATCGAGCGCCCCTCGTTTGTGCAGGACATACGGAGAGTCTTATCCCTCCTCTCAACTGCAACGCCAGAGGATTTTTTTGGGCCGTCAGGGATGCAGGCATTGACAGTGCCCTTGCCGCGTGTGGATTTAGTCAAAGTTGTAAGGGAGGGGGAGGAGAGAGAGGATGAGGAGGGGAGAGAGAAAAGGCGGGCTTTGCCATGATTGGTTTGGAAGCCATGTACAAGGAGTCATAGATCAGAAAGTGGTGTCAACACTCAAATGAAAATAATTTACAAGCGTCACGTGTCTACACATCTTTCCTTCATTTGCTCCTTACAACTCTTCTCTACGCTGCCCTGTCTCCCTCCTTTTCTTCCTCCCTCACCGCCTGGCTAGCCCGTACTTATCGGCAATCGCATTCCTCATCGCGGCCTTCTCCCTCTTCTTGGCCAGCAATGCTTCCTTCTCCTGTCTCTCTACTAACATCATCCTCTCCTGCATTTCCCTCTGCCTCCTCTCCTCTTCCACTCTTTTTTTCAATCCCTTCATTTGAGGTAGATGCTTTGCTGCTTCTCTGATCGCGCATACCCACGCTTGCCTTTGGCCTGGCCCACTCGTCTCAAACTTAAACCTGCTGCCAGCCGTAGTGAGGAGGATGAAAGAGAGAGAAGCTTCTTCGGAGACGCCGCCAATGTCAAGCAAAGGGAGAGATTTGATGATTTTCCGCGGTTGGGAGGGAGGGAGGGAGGGAGGGAGGGGGGGAAGGTCAACGACTTGGAGGGTATCAAGGTCGGGGGAGAGGAGAAGAGTGACAGGATGTCGTTTGCCAAGAACGCCTCTGGGCATGGTTACTTCAAGGCCTTTAAGAAGGGCGTGGAGGTGAACATCGATAAAATCGTTTTCTTTAAGAACTTCACTCCCGCAGCGAAGGCAAACCCGAACGGGGTCTGTCAGCATGTAGAGAAGGACGGGCCGCTCTCGACAGGTGCAGGCAGCGCAGAAGATGTTTCGACACCGACGACAGTGGTGACGCCGATGGACGAAGTCAAATGCAACGGCGCACCCGAAGCATCGCTGTGATATTTTGGCAGGAGGGATGGAGGGAGGGAGGGAGGGAGGGAGAGAAAGAAGAGTGGGGAAAAAATCAAACATGAAGACGCGACTTATGAAGGATAAAAAAACTGTGGCAGCCTCCCTACCTCGATTTCCTCGTCCATCACATAACGAGGCAATGCTATGGCAGGGTGCACAGGTGTTGCCGACGAGTCAGAGGCAGAAATAGCGGCTCCGCCTCCTTTGTTGCTTTTGGGGAAGGAGAGAATGCTCGTGCTGCCGTAGGAGACGTCGGTTGTTGATTTAAATGTGGTGGTGGCAACGGTGTCATATCCTTGTTCTTGCTGACCTCGGAATCTGAAGCCAAAGCAAGGGCAGACCCTGCCCAGGGCTTTCCTCATGGTTGCTGCTGCCAGGGGGCAGGTGGCATGAACGCAACCCCCAGGCACCGGTTCTGTAGCTGCCTAAGATGGTTATGGAGGTGGAAAGGGCGGTGTTAAAGTGAGAACGAGGCACTATTTCGCAATCAAGAGCGAGCTTTGAGCATGTTATAGGCGGCTTGCGTACATCAAAGTTGGCTTCAAGTGGAGTTGCGTCGCAACGTTCGCCGTTCAACGCCGTTCGCTTTGCTATAGAAGCGAGGCAGTCTCGCTCGTCTCGTCTCACCACTACCACCCTGAAGCTCCCACACTGACATTAAGAACACACACATAGAGCAGGCTCTTGTCTGCCGCACCTTCCTGGGGTTGCAGCAGCGCCGAGGTCGCAGGGTGTCTTGCATGCAGCGGTCAAGCCAGCGAGCATTCACCCTCCCCTCCCTATGCTTACTCAGAGGCTCACCTTTACATTGCATCAAAGGTCCTTGAGCTACTTTAGCTCGCCAGTCAAAGTAAACCTGTGTCGTCACGCGTGTCACGGCCCCTTGCAAGTCGCATCGGGAAGCCGTCGGGTCCTTCAAATGCGTCGTCATCTTCATCCGCCAGTTGCCTCTCACAACCAATCCTGTACATCCCCTCTCATACCAAAAAGGATGGGCGCCATGTGCTGCTGCGCAAGTGGTGGCGGGGCCAACGCGTTGGGTGGCGATGTGCGTGCGGAGCATGTGGTCGCACTTAGCGCTGACGAGAAGGAGACGCTGAGAGCACGGCGGGCAGCGGCGGCGGAAGCGAGAAGAAGTGATTTCAGGCAAGGTGGGGCTGGAGTAGACCGGTCATCAAAGCAGTGATAAAATGGACGGATGAAGGCTGGGATAAGTGCGTGTGGGTGGGTGGGATACGAATGTGTAAAACTAAAAATTAAGAACGAGAAGAAGAAAGCACACGAGACTGTGTGGTATGTGACAGTGTTAGCATTGCAGCACGGCTGAAGATTTTTACGATAGCTCTTTATTTGTATCCCTTGGACACCATTAGTCTCCCTTTATTATACCCATTCGTTCTATTTTTGTTGTTGTTACATAATTAAAGATGGTTAAACAGGGCTCGAGGGTTAAAACTGTACACACGAGCAAGCCGACAACGGCATGTTATCCCCCTCTACATTTCGCGCTCTTATCCCCTTGTCCCTTGGCTCTATCGACAGAAATACTTAGGGGCCTATGACATGCTCTCCGTCCCTTCTCCTCTTCCTCCTCCTCATCCTCCTCCTCATCCTCATCATCCCCCCCCCCCGAGTCCTCTTCCCCACCCCCTTCACCATCATATCTTCCCTCGTAGTCAGCGAACACATTATTGTCTCCGTTTCTGCTGCTGCTACTGCTGCTTCTGCTTCTATTATCAATATCATTGCCACCATCCACACCCTTCTCCTCTCCTTCCCCCTTACCATTCTATTTCGCTTATTCCTTTGTCTTTCCATTTTCTCACCCCCTCTCCTTCTTCCCCTCTTTCCTCCTTTACCTCCCTCACCCTCTGTTGGAACATGTCCACATCCTTCAAGGACTCATACCGAACCGTCCTATGTCGCTTCCTTACCTTCTCCTCCTCTCCTTCCTCCCTCCTCCCTCCTCCCCTCATCTTTTCCTCGACCTCCTCCCACCAGGCAGGCAGGTCGTTAAAGCCCATCAAGCAGTCCTCCCCTCCAACTCCCCCCCCTTCGTCCTCCTCCTTTTTCTCCTCATTTTCATTCTCAATTCCCTCCTTCTCCAAAGACATCAGTACTGCCAATTCGTACTCATTGCGAGCACACGCCTTGTCCATCGCATCTTTGGTCAACAAGTGACGCTGCACACAAACCTCCTCTTCCATCGCCACCTCCCCTTCCTCTCTCCCTCCCTCCATCCCCTTCCTTCTCTCCTCCTCTACATGAGTCACCCTCGATCCTCTCATCGCACACTCCATCTCCATCAACGACTGGAGTACCTTCCGAGCATCCTCCTCCTCCTCCTCCTCCTCCTCCTCCTCCTCCCCCTCTTCCTCCTCCCCCTTATTCCCTCTCTTGATCCTCCTCTTATTCCCTCCTTTCCTCCCTCCCTCCCTCCCCCAAGTAAACATTCCCGCACCAATTACCCTCGCCTCCCTCCTCAACTTCGACTGCGCCACCTTCTGGATATGTTCTTCCACACTCATCACCCCTCCCCCCCCGGGGCCGACGGAAACAAGGCGCAGCACGAGGACGTCCTGGGTTTGTCCAATGCGGTGGCAGCGGGCCATGGCCTGAAGGTCATTCTGGGGGTTCCAATCCGAGTCGAAGATAATCACGGTGTCGGCCCCCTGTGAGGACCAGAGGCAAGGCCAGTTAATCCAACGAGGGGGGATGAAGAGACAAATATGAAAAGGCATGAAGAAAATAAAGACGTGCATGGATGCAACGCAGAGATGTATAGAACTATGCATAGACACAAGTAGAAAAGTACATATGATGTAAATAAATCAAATAATTATTCAAACAATCAGCAAATGAATCAAAAACGCACCTTTTGTAAATTCAGCCCCAAGCCTCCCGCGCGCGTCGAGATGAGGAAGCAGGAAACGTCCGAGGCGTTACGGTTGAACGCATCGATAATCCTTTCCCTGTCTCCGGCGGGGGTGCTCCCATCGAGTCGGCAGTACGGCAGGGACGGTAAATGCTTTATGAGGAAGTCTTCGATTACGTCCAATGTGGACGTAAATTGAGAGAAGATTAATGGGCGATGACCCAGGAATGAAAGGCGACGGAGGATGGCCGATAGGACGAGCAGTTTGCCAGAGGAAGGAAGGAAGGAGGGAGAGGAGGAGGAATGGGGGGAGGACGAGAGAGGTAGGGGAGAGAACGAGGAGAGCTGCCAGTAGGGTTTTGCGGTGTGTTTGAAATGCTGGTCGAGGAGGAGGAAAGGGTGGTTGCAGACCTTGCGGAGTTGGATGAGGAGATTGGCAGTGGAGAGACGACTGGAGAACGGGATGGAGGCCAAGGAAGGGGAGGCCGAGGAGGAAGCACGGGAGGCGTCTTGAAGGAGATGATAGAGGCGGATTTGGATTGCAGAGAGCGGGCAGGGGATGAGGCGTTCTTCTTTCTTGGGGAGGGAGGCAAGGACCTGGCGCTTGGTCCGGCGGAGGAGGAAGGGGCGGAGGACACCGTGGAGCTGCGAGAGAACCAGCTCTTCGTCTTCCTTGGAGAGGACGATTCTGCGTCGTTCCTTGTCCCCTTGTCCTCCTCCTCCTCCTCCTCCTCCTCCTCCTCCTTCATCCCCTCCTCCGATGGTATTCTCCATGTTGCTGCTGTTGCTGCTATTGCTGCCCTTTCCCCTACTTCCATCGAAGGGCTGATCGAACCACTCCTCCAAGCTGGCCGCCTTCGAACCAAAAAGTTTGGGCTGGACAAACCTCAGAAGGGTAAACAGTTCCTTCAGGTCGTTTTGTAACGGTGTTCCTGTTAAGAGTAACCGTCGCTTGACGTTTAATTTTCTCAAAATATGAAGGAGTTTGGATTTAGCATTTTTCAGCCGATGGCCCTCATCAATTATGAGAAAGTGCCAGGGAGGGAGGGAGGACGAGAGGGAGGAGAGGCGGAGGGTGGAGTCGTCCTGAAGGAGGATTTCGTACGTGGTAAGGACGACGAGGGGCGAGGAAGGGGAAGAATGGGAGGAGGAGGGGGAGGAAGCGGCATCATCGACCTCTCCAATTCTTCCTCCTCTTCCTCCTCCTCCTCCTCCTTTCCCACCACTAGCCCGACCAAAGCACTCCTGCATGACCCGGTGGAAGGCTGTTTTCCTCACGCCCTTCTCCCCTCTATGCGTGTACACTCTGATCGACGGCGCGTATCGCCTCAGCTCGTCTTCCCAACCACTCAGCACCGACAGAGGGAGGACGATAAGGTGAGGCCCACGGATGCCTTGTTGGAGGTGGAGGTGGAGGAGGAGGGCAATGACTTGAATCGTCTTGCCCAACCCCTAAGGTGGGAGGAAGGGAGGGAAGGAAGGAAGGAAGGAAGAAATTCGGTTGGTGAGCAGTCGTCCATAAGACATGCCCTCCCCCCCTCCCTCCCTCCCTCCCTCCTCCACTTTAACGACCCACCCACCATCTCATCGGCCAAGATACCATTGAGCTGATTCTTGTGCAACGACAACAACCACGACAAACCCATCTTCTGGTAGTTCCTCAACACCCTCCCCTCCAACACCACATCCGGCAGTGCCTTCCCCCCTCCCTCCCCTCCACTCTCCCCTTCGACACCCTCAGCAGGGAGGAGGGAGGCGATCCCCTTCTCCAGCCGAGTGCGCATCGCCGCTGTCCTCTCCACCAGTAGCTGCAACCTCCTCGCCTTCCTTGCCTCCATCTCCCGCTCGCTCTCCAATGGCCTCAGGGCCGACAATGCCCTCCCTCCATCCCCCGGCCTTTCCCCTCGCCTCCACGAAGGTATACCAGCATCCACACCAGCAGCGGAAGGGTAGGAGGTTGGCCCATATCGGATCGTGGTGCCTGACCGCGTCGTTGGCCCTTCCATAGCCTCCTCCTCCTCCTCCTCCCCCCTCCTACCCCCCCAATGACCCACCACACCCTCGTCGTCACTATCGCTGTCATCGTCACTCTCCTCCTCCTCCTCCTCCTCCTTTTCCTTCTCCTCGTCTGACCAAGACAACCGTACCCGCTTCTTCCTCTCCTTCTCCTCTTTCATCTTCCTCTCCCTCCCCCTCCCCCTTCTCCTCCCTCCGGCCACGTTCCTCATCACCGCCTTGCCAGCCCTCGAAAACGGCAACAGTAACTTCCCGTCCTCATCGGAATTCCGAACCCTCGCAAATACCCTCCTCCTCATCTCCTCCTCCTCATCCTCCCCCCCCCTCTCCTTCTTCTCCTCCTCCTCTCCCTCCATCTCCCTCGCTTGCAACGTCAGGGCGAGCTGTGCATCTGCTTGGAGACGCAGTGCCCGCAGGCCTTCTTCATTCTCCAGCGTCAACTCGCCCTGGAACTCATCAATGTGGTCCCTGACAAAATGCATGGTCTAGTATGTCAATGTGTGTGTATACGCATGAGTCAATTACCAACATAACACTCTTCAGCGTTTCGTTCTCCGTCCCTCCGTCCCTCCGTCCCTCCGCCCCTCCGTCTCTCCCCCTCCTTTACACTCACCATGATTCGTCTAGTACTATGCATTTTCCCGCAACATAAACACGTTAGCCTAGGATTACCACCTTTGACATCACCACTTGCGCTACTGTTGCTACTGCTACTGCTGGTAAGTCCTGCGCCCCATACTTCATCGGAAGTGACGAACTCATTGAAAAGGGACAAGGCGAACGCCTCCCGAGCCCGTAAATGGTTGTCGTCCTCGTTGTCGTCGTCGTCTTCCTCCTTCCTCCATGCTGCTGCTTCCCGCATTATTTTGCTGGTGCTGATGCGGAGGGGTTGTGACGTAGTCGAGACTGAGAAGGAGGGGGAGGAGGAGGTGGAGATGGGGGGAGAAGGAGGAGAAGGAGGGGCGGGGGCCGGCATCTTTCGGTCTTCGTACACCAAGTCAGTGAGGTCACTGTTGCCCTTCTCCTCGTTCTCCATATCCTGTGCATATCTCCACCTCTTGGATTTCTCGTCGTCCTTGTCTTTGCCCTTTTTGTGGTCCTTATTCTTCTTCCACCTCCTTTTCTTCTCCCCGCAGGCTTTGCACCGCTTCTCCGCAGCGGGATTCAGTAGCGTGCAGGTACTACAGCCCCAAGGGATAGCAGAACGAGGTGTCTCGCACATATCACAACACGCCGAAACACTGTCGTCCGCTTGCACATTGACAAACGTACACACCGGGCACGCCCACCTTTTCGTGGCTCCAGCTGCGGCGTGTGCCGGTGCTCCCCCCCCTCTTCCGCCCCCTCTATCTTCCATGGCCATCAGATGAACCTGCCTCCTTTCCTCGCCGGCCTCGTTTGTTTCTAGACAGCCTCCGACATGGAGCTAGCTCAAGAACAGTCTGTCTGCGTCAAACTCTTCCTGAATGGCGCAAGTGGATGGGGTGGTATTGGTATGAGGTAGGCTCAAAACTGGGTCGAACCCAAGCCTGAGGGGCCTCCACAGGCTGACAAAGCCTAGGACATTCAAAGATTTGTTGTTCGTGCTTTATCTCTGGTTTTCTTTCAATTTTGGGCCCGCGCAAGGGAGTTTACCGACGATAGAGCGAGGCGGCGAGGTGCTGGCAAGCAAGGTGTGAATCATCACACGGACGTATTTCTCAACAACTTTGTTAAAGCCCCGTCCGTCTTAAGACGGCTCTTAAAGACTCTCACACTTACACAGAATACACTGTCTTGCCTGTGCAAGACCCATTGCCAGTGCTTGCAGTATAACCTGCAAGTCATAGCCTCGTCTTATAATGTTGCTTTTTCTTCTTATCCTCTCTTGCTCTTACACACGCACCACAGAAGCAACTAACAAGCGAGGACGCGTCTAGAATGAAGGGAGCATTTGCTGTTACCGCCTTGGTCTTAGCCACGGCGTCCTTCCAGGGTGCCGATGCCTTTGTGGGCTCCAGTTTTAAAGGTGCGTTTGGCTGCGGGTGGATTGGGGTTGGGTTTTGGTCGTGCGTGTGTGATTAGAGCCCCTTCGTGTAGTCCTATCCGCGAGGTATGTCCCAGAGACCCTTCCCCCATCCGCCCACACATTCACGTCTGCGTCTTTTAATGAAGGACCCTGTCAAAGCATGTACATCGCCAGCCAGCTCATGGCCTTGTCAACCTGACCACCGCCTCTCACCTGCATCTACTCTTTTTCTCCCCACCACCCACAGCCCGCAGACATGCTCTGCCAAGGCTGCACGCCCGAAAGCCCGACCAGGTTTTCAACACCAAGGAGTCTTTCGCCCCCATCATACCTGGCTTATCCGTTTCCCCCGACCTGCTAGACGTGAAGGAAATGGCCAAAGCCACTGCTTTCATGGCTCCGTTGGTATTGGGGGCGTCGGATGCCATGGCCAAGGGGGGGGAGTACGGCGTGTTGGAGGGACGAACGTTCGCATTCGTCCACCCGACGGTGATGGGCATTTTGTTTTTGACGACTGCGTACACGGGGTATTTGGGGTGGCAGTGGCGCTCGATTCGTACTCTTGCGGGGGATATCAACGCCTTGAAGGAGGCCCTGCCGAAGCTCTCGGATGGCAGTAAAGTGACCATGCCGGTCGCCAAGCAGATTGCTTCGGTGGAAGGGGTATTGAAGAGCATGGGTGAGGGAGACGAAGAAGCAGCGCAGCTCAAGGCTGATTTGAGTGTGTTGCGCTCGGCGACTGTCAAGGAGATCGATGCTCAAGTGGCGGAGTTGAGCGAGAGACGCAAGGCCCTTTTGTCCGGCGACTTCCGGGACCGACATTATAACACCGCATCGACGCTACTGGGTCTTGGTGTCTTCACTTCCATCCTGGGTGGGTTCAACACGTTTTTCCGTGCTGGGAAGTTGTTCCCCGGGCCCCACCTGTATGCTGGTGCGGGGATCACGGCTCTGTGGGCGGCGGCTGCTGCGCTGGTACCGGCGATGCAGAAGGGGAATGACACGGCGAGATCTTTGCACATCGGTCTCAACGCCCTGAACATGGCGTTGTTTGCATGGCAGGTGGGTACGGGGTTGGAGATTGCGATTAAAGTTTGGGGGTTCACGAAGTGGCCGTAGAGAGGAGGAGTGGAGGAAGGGACGGTACAGATGGCGGGGGCTGACGGGGTAGGTGGGATACAAGAATGAACGGACACACGGCACACTACCTTTTCTTGAGGGTTGGCTATTGTGTGGTAGCGAGTGATTGATTGAGTGAAGGAAGGAAGGAGCGCAGATATAGTTGAGATGTGATTGGGGGATGAGTATCGCTCCATACACGATTGAAGGCACAGCGACAACCATGACAATGACCTTTAGAGATAAGCAATCCGTGACTGCTTAAGACGTAGAAAGAGGATTCATAGAGATGATGGGGAGCTGAACACAAAAAGAAAACAGTTGTTCACAACAACAATTATAAAAATCCAATGGAAAAACGACACACTCCGTCAGAGCATCATCCCCCTCTCCTCCCTCCATCTTACATGCGCCCGGTTTGTTTCCTTACCTTCTCCCTTCCTCCTTTCTTTGGGATGTCAACAAATGAATTTCATTGGTACAATTTGATCAGTTCATCCGACACGGCTGCAGGGGTCAGGATACCTAAATCCGTAAACAACAGACTGATGTACGTCGCCGGAGTGTAGTCACAGCTTGGATTCTGCGTCGTCACCATTGCCGCGACCCCCGCCACACTCCCACTCTCGAACCCAACATTACCCCCATCTCCTACCACTACCGATGAACGGAAGGCGCTACTACTGTTGCTACTGCTACAACTGCTACTACTACTGCTACTAGTGCCGCTACTGTCGCTCTGCATGGGGGGAACCAACGGCCGGCTTAAATCGTTATCGATATTCTCCTCCAAATCCGCCTGGGTCAATGGATAAAGCCTGGCAAATTTATAGCTCTCCGCCGCGACATACAACGGTTTATTGTACAACTTGGCCACCATGGCTATTTGGCATGTCCCAATCTTATTCACGATCCCCCCGCTCTCCACCACCCCCTCAGCGCCCAACAATACAATGTCAACCCTCTCCATAAAGTACCCAGCGGCCGAGTCCAATATCACCGTCACGGGGATCCCAACTTCAGTCAATCGCTCCGCTGCCTTGAATCCAGAACCCTCCGGGCGACCTTCCGTGATCATCACAGTGAAATTTTTATTATTCTGCGCGGCACGGGTCAGGACGCCGGTCACCACTTCAGAGCGGCCGTGCATTAAGATCACCATTCCATCTTGCACGAAATTGTGCCCAAGCTCAGCAATCACTTCGCGGCTTTTCAATGCATTCGCAACGAAACGATTCCCCCGCGTGATGAATAATTGATTAAGGGCATTAAAATCTGGGACATCGTCGTTGTTGCGCGTGGCATAGCGGAAGAACAGCTCGACCCCCGCCCGAAAGGAGATGGAGGCCCGGCCTCGACTCATTTGTCGTTCGTAGTCTATCAACTTCTTGGTGGCTTCTTGCAAGTCGTTCTGAATGCCCATGATGGTGACGGCACGGCTATTGCTCATGACATGCAACAGCGTTTGGACACCCGCTATGGGTACAGGGACCTCGGCTTTCAGCTTGGCCCGGAAAATGGCTATGAGGGGGTCGTCGGTGGAGGGAGGGGAGATAGGAGGGACGGCAGGGGCGGTAGGAGCAGATGGAGGGACTGGTGGTGACTGGCCGGCTTCCATGATTGTTCCTGTGGTTGTAGATGTGCTGCTCCTGGTGTTGCAGTCTGTATAATGGTGTGTGTGTTTGTGTGTGGTTGGCGTGGGACAAGCCAGGCATCATCCAAGTTGCTGCAAGCATCATCCGCAAGCAGAACGCACTTGCTTCTCCACTCCCCACGCAGACACCAAGACGCATTGGTACGTTTCTGACTACATGCATGCATACATACATCAAGCATAAATAGGACCGTATTCACTCCTAGCCGGGGCACTTTGCACAAAACATCCACAGGAGCCAAGCCGACCCTCCAGCCGCCGTCAACCGTCCCAGCACAGCAGCAATACTCACTGCAATGCGCTGCCTCCTTGTCCCCGTGCTCGGGGCCTTACTCGCCCTAAACAACGACAACGGCGCGTTCGCCTTCCTCATTTCTGTCCCAGCGCCGTCGTCGGCACGCCTCGGTACGTATATGGCCCGTGCATGGTATGTGCGTCAAACGTCAGCAGCCCTTTTTATCCCCCTGCAACCCTCCCCACCTCATCCACTCACAGCCTCCCGTGCTGCCACGTCCCTCCTTCCATCTACCTCTATCTACCACGCCTTCTATCAACGATATATCTCATTCAACTCCCTGCTTGCTGCCGCCTCTGACGGTGCCGGCGCCTCCATGAATGACGACGACGACGAGGAGGCCATTCCGGGCAAGATGAAAGTAGGTGAGATCAAGGCCGAGTTGGACTTGCGTGGCGTCACCTATGCCGGCGTTTTTGAACGATCAGATCTAGAAACACTACTGCTTAAGGCACGGATGGAGGGGAAGGCGCGCCCGGAGATTTTAGACACGTTCAACCAGCAACGGTGGGAATGATGGGAGGGAGGGGAGAGGGGAGAGGAATGCATGGTGTGGGTTCGTCGGAGTAGGAGAGGGAGAACTCATGGCAGTATATTTGTGGCATTATTCTTATATTTATTTCTACAATCCCTCATATAATCCTACAGCGAGGATGAGGAAAAACGGGCGGGACGGGCGACACCGGACTTCGACTGGGACGCGGCCAAGGCAGGCGATGGAAACTTGCCCGGTGGCGTCGACCCAGAGGCGCTTCAGAAATTGACAAGCAGTCAGGAAATGATGGAAATAATGAGTAATCCTCGCTTGCAGGTACGCTTGCCTGGGGAAAGCAAGTAAAATGTGCCGGCTTGTGACAGAATAACCTCATTTTCTCCTGTCAGTTTTATAGTAGTGGTTGGCTTCAGACACATTAATCCCACATTCCCATTCTTACAGGAGCTCATGAAAGCCGTCATGTCCAAGGATAATGAAACCATGCAGAAATATATGGCCGATGCTGAGATACTCCAGTTGATGGCTCGTTTTCAAAAGCTTTCCCAAGAGGCAGGTATTGACCCCAGCATGTTCCCGCCCCCGCCAGGGATGGAGTGATCGGGCGTGAGCAAGGGAGGGTAAAAGAAAGGATTACGTTTGGTGCACGTTTCAGCGCAAAAGAAAGGGAAGTAGAAGTCAAGTGAAAGAATAACAAAGTGCTTTCACTAAGTAATGAAGAGGGAACGTACGTCTTGGTACAGAAACCAGCAGGGCACTTGTCGCTCGCTCATCGCGACAAACCTGTTGACAGCTCGCTAACATGTTCCTCGTTCGTAATTGGGGAAGTGCCCTGCGCTTTTTGGCCTTCACACACAACACTTATCATACTCAAACACTCGCATTGTACATACACCGGCGGCTGCTTTGCTTTGTTGTTTGTTACCCTCCAAAAGTCTCATAGCTCGCGCTCCCTTGATGATCCAACCCCTCCTTCCCGTACAGTGCGCCAACCATGGCATCAGCACCTCTGTCTCCAGAGCTCCTCCAGGGAATATGCATGGGTGTTGTCTTCACCGTAGTCCTTGCCTTTTTCTTTTACCAAATCCTCCTCCTCGCATTTCGCAAACGCTTCCCCATCCCGGCCAAGGGCGGGGCCATTGTCATCACCGGCGCCAGCACTGGGATTGGCAACCACGCCGCGCAGCACCTGGCCAAGCAAGGTTACATCGTCTACTGCACTGTGCGTAAACCCGCCGATGCCACTGCCCTCGAAGCTTTAGGTCTCAAGAACCTTCGACCCATAATCATGGACATGGCCAGCCCCTCCACAATCGATACCGGCACCAAACAAATCCTTACCGAGCTTGCCTCCTCTCAAACCCCGCTCGTCGGCCTTGTAAACAACGCAGGGATCGCTCAGAAATTCCCACTCGAATTCCACCCCCTCCCCGCGCTTCGGAGCATGTTCGATGTTCATGTCCATGGCCCCCTCGAGTTGACCCAGCGCCTCCTCCCTGCCCTGCGCGCCAACAAAGGCCGTATTGTCAATCTGTCGTCGATCACAGCCCTCGTCATCTTGCCTACCGGAGCGGCGTATGGCGCGAGCAAATTGGCATTGGAAGGGATAAGTGACGGGCTTCGACGAGAGCTCTCTCCATTCGGGTGTTCGGTTTCTATCGTCCAACCGGCCTTCGTCAACACTGCCATCTTCGGCAAAGTCACTGAGAGCATAAACACACACGTGGAGGCCTCTGAAGAAATCATGTCGGTGTACGGGTACTTCTTTCGCCCCGACAAGCGACGCAAGGACCTGAAGCAGGTCAAGAAGGCGAGCCAGCCCAGTGTGACGACCGAGGCGATCACTCATGCCTTGACGGCGCCCTACCCCAACACAAGATATATTGTGGCAAATGTGAGTGGGATTTCGGCATTTTGGTTGGGGTGGCTGGTGTGGTTTTGTCCCGATCGGCTTGCTGACTTTATCATGACATTCTTCAGTTAGAGGAGGGAGGGGAGGAGAGGGACAGGGAGGTTATCTCGTGGCAAATGCAGCAGCCGCAGCGGCAACATCAGCAGCAGCAGCAGCTTTAGGAGTAGCAGCAGCAGCAGAGTTGGGATCTCCTCCGATCTACAGGCAGAAATGGAGAACAGGAACAACCAATCTTCCATCCCCCAAAACGAAGCAGCAAAAAAAAAAAAGGATGTGTATAGAGGAATCAAGTGAAATCACACACACTTACACGGAGGGACACACATTCTAAGATGCCGAAACCTCTCCTCTTGCTGGTATTTTGCTTTTATTCCATTACTTGAGTGCTCATGATGCGCATTTTCTGTTTTTGCCCCTCCTCCCCTTTTCCTTGTCCTGGTTTTCCTCTTCTTTTTCCTTTTCTTCTTCTTTTTCTTCTCCCTTTATTTCCACTACTTACTATTGTCTGCCACTTTTCTTCGTTCGCGCCATTCTCCTTGTCCCTCTACTGCTACATCTACTACTACTCCTCCTCCTGCTCCCCACCCTCCCTTTTCTCCTTCGTCATCGTTGTCTTTCCTGCTACTACAGCTCCTGGTACTGCCCCCCCTCGTCCGTACACACGGGATGCTTTCTTAGCTTGCCCCCGGCAGTCGTGATTGCTGTCATATTTCCAATCACTTCCGTCCCTCCATTCTTTCGATCCCACCAAACATTTCGCTCGTCTTCACTCTGGCCGGATGCACGCACTGGCACAGTACATCTCTTTCTCTCTCTCTCTCACACACACAGACACACTCACAGACTAATCTACCTCCCTTCCTGCCTTTGTTCTCTCAGCTCAATTTTAATTTAAAGACGGCTTTACAAGCGTAGGAGCCAGCCGTTTCTTCGCCGGTTTCCCTCCCGCTGCTGCTACCGCTCGATGGGTAGGAGCAGCAGAAGGAAGAGCAACAGCTGAGGCACTATTACTGCGCTCTTCCATCCCACTCATCTTTATCTCGTTCTGTTCTCTTCCTTCTTCTCCTCCTATTATTTCTCCACCACCAACGACAGCACCAGAAGCAGCAGCAGCAGCAAAGGCATCTTCAGCAGCACTCCCCGCCCCTCGTACAGGAGTAGGACGGATACGCTTCTTTTTCTGTGCGCTGTTGCTGACAGCATTGTTGCTGGTACTGTTGACGACGATGGTAGCAGCAGCAGCAGTAGGAGTATTGAGAGTGACCGTAGGGCTTGGGCTCCGGCTGCAATTTCTGCTGCTACTGTTGCTGCTGCTCGATGTCGCCACCCTCAATGTCTTGGCCGGCGTCGTCGCCTTCTGTTGCTGCTTTTCCTCCTCACCCTGCCCTTCATCTTCCTTTAGTCCCTCCACCTCCTCCTCCTCCTCCTCCTCCTCCATGTCCGCACTTTTGCGCTTGGTGCTGCTACTGTCCTTCTTGTTCTTCTGTTTCCCGTCCTTCTTCCCCTTCTCCCGCATCCCAATCCTCTTCCCCTTCCCCTTCGTGTTCGCGTTGGCTGCCCCTGCGGTAGCTACAGTCCCGTCCCATTCATCAGCACTCTCATCTTCCTCTTTCTCCATCTCTTCCCCTTGCTCTTTCCTTCCCTCTTTCTTCCCTCTTGAGGCATCGGCCGAAAAGGCACAAACTTTTTTCGCCTTCTCCCCCTTCTGCTCCCCCCCCCCCTCGTCATCCTCTTTCTCCTCTGCGTCTACTTCGTCCTCCTCCTCCTCCTCCTCGCTCTCCTCCTCGCTGTGCAAAGACTCTCCATCCGAGTCCATCGCCGCCACCTTTATGTCCTTCACCCCTCCCTCCCTCCCTTCCTTCTTCCCACCCGACACAGCCCTGGCCGTAGTGTTTGAGCACCCATTTCCTCCCTTCTTCCCTCCCACTTCATCATCCGAATCACTCACACAGATAATGTTGTCCTTCCCCTTATGCTCTCGTTCCTCCCTCTGCTTCTTCCCCTCCACCTCCCAATCTCTCCTCCTCCTCTCCCTCTCCTCCCCCTCCCTCTTCGCCACCTCTACAGCAGCCGCCTTCCTCTCCCTCCTCTCCTTCTCCTCCCTCTCCTCCTCCTCCTCCTCCTCCCCCCCTCGTTTCCTTTCCAATCCTTCATAATGAGCCTCCCACATCCTCCGTACCTCCCCCGGCACCTCCTCCAAAGCAAGCGCCTTCCCTATCTCCCCCTCTGGGAAACAAACCACCGTCACATAGCCATCCATACTGGTCGCAATCAACGCCGATCCATCGGCAACCCACGCTGTGTCCGTCAAGGGCGCATAATGCGAGTTCTTGATGACGGCAAGAGGGAAATGATGCTGAGTATCGTAAACCAAGATGGCATTGACCGTCAGCACAGCAAAGACCATTCGGTACGGTAGATCCGTCAGGGAGGAGGAGGAAGGGAGGGAGGATGAGTTGGGTTCTTTTTCTTCGGAAGACGAAGAAGAGGAGGAAAGAGGGAGAGAGGGCTGGTGTTTGGATTCCCGCGTGGAGAGGGCGAAGAGCTGAGGGCAGAAACGGACGACGACGGATGCCTTGTTCCCCGGGTGAGGGAGCTCTAGGGCAGGGCGCGCGAAAGCGCCACGGACGTAGACATGGGTGGCAAATTCGGTTTTGCTGCTGGGACCATTACTATTGTTGTTCTTGTCCTCCTTGGCGTTGTTGCTGCTGCTGTTGTTGTTGTTGTTGCTGCTGCTGCTGCTGCAGCCATCGGGGAGGGACGGGCGGCGGTAGAGTCCGGTGGGGGTGAGCAGGAGGCAGCCGTCTGGCGACCAGGCCGGACGACGAAAAAAAGAGGGCACAGTTTCATCGGCAAAAAGGTTAGGACGAGGAGCGCGCTTGGTCTTGCTGGCAGCAGTAGCAGCAGCAGCACCACCACCAGAAGCGGTGGCAGCATCGGCTGCAGCAACGGCAGCGGGGGCGGCCGCGAGCGCCCTGGTGCCTTTCTTGACACCCACCACCTCGATTTCATCGCCCTCTTCCTCCTCTTTCTCACTCTCCTCCTCCTTCCCCACCTTTCCCTTCGGCTCCTTCTCTTCAGCAGCTGAAGGAGAAGCAGCAGCGGCAGGCGCAGCAGCGGCAGGCGCAGCAGCAGCATCAGCCGCGTCCTGCATGTTCGTCACCATCACCTCTTGCGCCTTCCCTCCTTCCCCCCCTTCATTCTTCCCATCCATATCTGCCGCATCGTCAACAGCAGCGGAAGCAGTGGGCAACACGGCCCCTCCTCCCTCCTTCCCTCCCCCTCCTCCCACGACCATCGCCACTGGTGTGGAGCTCATCACCGGTACGATCATCGACAACTCCCCCTCGTCCTCGCCTTCCTCCTCCCCCTCCTCCTCCTCCTCCTTCCCCTCTCCTCCCACTCCCTCCCTGTGCCCCAACTTTAACTGTACATGCTCCACCCACGACGTCGCCACCTTCACCTTTTCCTCCCCCCCTCCCTCCCCCTCCTTCTTCTTCTTATTCTTCTTCTTCTTCCCCCCTCCCACTGCTTTCCTCGTATACATCCGACAGCTCCGATCGTTGCTCTGAGATACCACATACTCGTCCCGGGGATCCCAGCACACACCCTGCACATAATTTGAATGGCTGGTAAACGTGTTAACCAACGGACTTTTCTCGCCCGTCACGTCCCAAACACACACTTTGTTATCCACGGACACTGAACACAGCTCCTCGGAGGTAGGTGCCCAGGCCATATCATATATGTCGCTCTGTGTCGTCCGAATCAATCGGCAGATCACCAGTCGTTGGCATTTAGGCTGTCGCCAGATCCGGGTCGGTCGGCCGGGGGGGAGGAGGTAGACGAAGATCACCCCACCATCACTGGCCGTGGCGAGGGCACGGCCGTTGGGGGAGAAACGGACACTGTTGACCGAGCGTTGGTGGTTTTCGAAATTGTACAGGTAATCCTGGAATTTGCTCTCTTCGTTTTCATCCAAATGGAGAAGCCAGAGCTGTGGTGGGGACAGAAGGGCGGGAGGGAAGAGAGAATGGGTGAGAGAAGTAATTTTCGGTTGCAATTGACAAAAGATTTGTTGCTGCGAATGGAGGCTGAGTTGTAAAAAGTGGGAGATTCTGTTCATACTCCCATGGCACATGAAAGGCATGGTGAGGAATAGGGAATGGGCAAAATTGGAGAATGATGCCGCACCGCAAAGAGAGAGGTCCAGGCACGCGCAGACAAATGGAAAGGAGGCGTCCCCGTGTCACAATAGTAAGTGAAAATGTTGCTCATGGATAAGGCACTCGACATTGCGTGCCCCGCCCTGGTTCATGGCCGCACAGCATCGCTTTCTTTGCTTCCTCCCCCCTTCCCTCCTTGCTTCCCCTCTTTTCCGCGCGGACACTTACCCGCACTTCTGCATCGGCGCCGCCCGTCGCCAGCACGCCACAAGGATGTACGTCCGCGCTTAATACTGGGTCATTCTTGCCCGCCTCACCGCCATGCCACGTGATTTGTGGCGTGGTAATCTTCATTGTTTTAGGCGGCGTGGAAGAGGGGGAGGAGGAAGGAAAGTCGTGTAGAGAAGCTGTTGAAGCGGAGGGGCGTCAATGGCAGCGGCGGGTTTGCGTGCGGTTCTCCCTTTTTCTCCTCCCTATGTGTACGGAGCATGGGCAAATGAGGAGAGGTGTAAGCTTACATTGTGCGTGGTAGGGTGCGCGTGGAAAGCCCGCAATGCGCAACACTTTTCTTGGCGAGCGTGTCCCTCCCGCGCCTTTTTGACGCAGCGGCACTGACTGGGGTTGCCTCCCTTCACGCCCACCGCAACTATCTTGAGGGTGCCACTGCAATTGAACCACACGACAAGCCGGACACCTTTTGCTTGGAAAAAAGCGATTGCTTGACACAACCAATGCATGCACCTAGATGCTTCTTCACAGTAAATGTTCAATTCCCCTTCCATACGTACACACAGTAAATCTCAACCATGAGCCGCACCGCCCCCCTCTCTTTCATCCGGTCCATCGCCCTGCTCCTTGGGCTTCTCGTCTTCCTCTTTGTGACCCCCTCTACGGACGCCCTGTTTAGCAAGCTGGCCAAAAAAAGGACACCCGTACAAGAGGAGCAGGCGCCGGAGCAGAAACCGGAATACACGGGCAAAGAGAGTGCAAATATGGGACTTCAGGCCTTCCAGGACCTTTGTACGTAACGATGATTGATGATGAGATTTATTTGTCTTGTGCATGATCGATCCTTGTGATGTGACGGGCGAAGGTGACGGTTACGAATGTGTGTATAATGTGCAGATAACGACTCATGGAGTGCTTTGCGCAAGAAGAAGTTTGATGCTTGTCCCTTGATCTGTGATGGAGCCATCGCATCCACAACTTTTCCTACTTCCCACACTCCATCCATGCTGCCTCCTGTCTCCAATCCGGCCCTGAAAAATGCGCGCTGCTGTGACCCCTATGCTTACCTCTCTTCCTCCATTCCTCACTCCCTATCTTTCTGTTCCTCGCAGTCAACAACCCCAACGCCATGAAAGAGCTGTTGAAGTTGCAGGAAGACCCGGAGTTTATGAATGAGGTGGAAGAGCTGATGGATGACCCTGAATTCCAGCAACAAGTCGACGAGTAAGTCCTCCCTTTCCCTACTTCCTTCCTTTTGCCTTGCTTCTTCTTCCCTCCTCCCTGCCCTCTCTCCCTCCTTTCCTGCCCCTCCCTCCCTCCTTCCCTACCCCTCCTTTCCTCTAGCCCCCCCCCTTCCCAAGGTTTTTGAAAAATCCGTCGACAAAGATGCCACTGGGTACTTTGACAGGCGTGCGTCATTGAGTCACTCAACCCCTCTTCCCTTCCCTCCCTTCCTCCCTCCCCCCCGAAGGTACTTGAAGAACCCGTCCACAAAAATGGGGCTGGGCACCCTGGCCTCGGCCATGTCAAATCCCGCGGATGTGCTGGAGACCATGGACATGCTCAATGACCCGGAGTTTGCAAAGGAGGTGGAGGAGCTGGTACGTGTGTGGGGGGGGATTGGCGTGTATGAGACAAGATAATTGTGTGAGATGACTGTGAAGGTATAATCGCATTACCGTGAGGGATTGGCGCGTGTACTGGGATTAGTGTGTGAGATGAGTGTGTGGGATTACCGCCTGGGATAACCGAGTGTGACGGGACTGGGGTGTGTGTGTGCAATCACATGTGGGGATAACGTGTGTGACCGATGTCCATCCGTCTGTCTGTCTGATCCAACTAATTACTCTTTCCATTTTCCTCCTTTAACACCACCAACCCCCACTCCTTCCCTCTTCTACTCCCTCCTTCCTTTCCTCCCTCCTCAGATGGCCGACCCCTCGTTTCAGGAGGAAATGAAGAAGATGGCCGAGACGCCTCTATTCGCCGAAGTCATTGAAAAGGCCAAAATCATGGCGGTAGGCCCTCCCTCCTTTCCCCGCTCCCTTCCTCCCTTCCCCCCCCTTTCCATCGATTGTATGGCTTACCCCCCCCCCCTTCCCCCCCCCCCCCCCCCTCCTCAAACAAAAGGAACATCTTCCTCACGGACATGCATGAGGCTGCAACAACAAACCGCCTCTCACCCCCTCCTCTTTCCCCCCCTCCCTAAACCAGGACGAGCTTCAAAAAGACCCGGCGGAGGTGGAGAAGTTCTTGCAGAACGTAAGGGAAGAGATGGGGAAGTCACCTGAGTCGGCAGAGGGGCTGCTGGCGGGCGGCGGGAAAGACGAGCTTTAAAGAAGGAATGGAGGGATGAAGGGAGGGAAGGAGGGAGGAGCTTTAGAGAAGGAGGAGGGCGGGAGGGCGGGAGGGCGGGAGGGAGGGATGGGATGGTTGTTGGCGAGCAAGAGCCAGTAAAAAGCTGAAGGGGGACGATGGGTGAGGAGGAGCTGGAAGGGTGTGTGTGCAGGGCAAGTGGTCACGTTGGTTTCCACTGACCCGTCCACACGGACAGGGATAGATGGTAGAATGAGTACGAGACGGGCAGGTAAAGGAACGGCAAGAATTGTCGCAGGCTATAAAAACGGCAGAACGCATCGAAGAAGGGTCGTCCATGGCATGACTATCAGACACAAGGTGCTTTCAATAGTGGAAAGGAAATATAAATGAAGCCAGGTAGTGTAAGGGGAGGGGGGTTGACGTGGAGGCACACGCACACTCACACACTTACACTTACAAAGCAACCAGAAGAAAAAGATACGGTGAAGAAGGAAGCAAAATACTGCTTGACGGCCAGTAGACAAAGACTCTCAACTCTCTTCCTTTCGCTCTCCCTGGTGTGTTATTTCTTTTCCACATTATATTGTCGTTGTTATATTCAAAACCATCCTTCTTCGTCTCACCTTCCCTCCCTCCTTTCCCCGTTCAGCTCTTTGCTCCTGCTCCTCCTGCTCGTCTACCTCCCCGTGATGCACACCCCTTTTCCCCTCCCTTTCACCAAACTCTCCACTCTCCCTCTTCTTCCTCTTCTTTTTTGTTTTTCTCCTTCCTCCTCCCCCTCCTCATTCTCCTCCTCCTCCTGTCTGTAATCCAGCTGTAATCCATCGAAACAATGAATAATTTGGGGGAAAGCCTGGTGTTGCAATAGCTACTGCTGCTACTGCCGTTGCTTGCCACAACGAAAATTTCTCCATCTCCCCCTATCAACAATTACCCCTTCCTCCTGCCCTCCCTCCCTCCCTCAACAACAACCCCTCTTCGTCGCCTTTGGCGCAATAATAGGGAACGCTTCCCTCTCTACCGGTACTACTGCCTTGGGCAGCCTCTTGGCGATCTCCACAAACAACGCCTTGACATTCTGCGCGTCCTTGGCACTCGTCTCAAGGTGCAACAAACCATTCTCCGCTGCGTATTCCTGGGCCTCCTTTAATTCCACCTTCCGCCTACTGCTCGCTAAATCTGCTTTGTTGCCGGCCAAGGCAATGATCACGCTCGGGTCCCCCCGGCGTTGAAGCTCTTTCACCCAGCTCTTTGCGCCTGCGGTTGGGACAACGGAAAGAATGGAAGAGGGTGGGGGGGGGGGGGGGAAGGATCAGTACGTACGCCAAACAGAGGAAGGGAAACAAGGTTTCAGATTAGATTAGATTTAGTGACAGTGCGGAGACCACAATAAGGCCAGTCAGTAACTTGAGAAATTTCATTTTCATTCGTCGTCGTTATTCTTCTTGCCTCTCCTCCGTCACATCTTACCTTTGAAACTCTCGGCATTGGTGATATCGTACACCACAATCGCCGCGGACGCCCCCCGATAGTACATAGGGGCGAGGGAACGATAGCGTTCTTGGCCTGCAGTGTCCCAAATCTCGAACTTGACGGTGCTGTCTTCCAAGACGACGGCTTGCGTGAGGAAGGCGGCGCCGATGGTAGGTTCCTGGAGAGGTAACGATGGGAGTTGAAAAGGGCAAGTGAGAGAGGGGAAGGTGGAATGACAAAGGTTGGAAGGGAGAGGAAGGGCGACACGAAATCAAACGGCAGATCTTACGCACTTAAAGAGGCCCTACCGCCTCAAATGTTGTCAGCATCCTAGAAAGGTGCAAAGTGCTGCGAACATGACCGCGGTAGCGATCATGGCGGGACGAGTCCCTTACACAGGCTGATCCATCATCACCCCCTTACGCACCCCGATGACGAACCTACTCCGCGGTCATCCCATCACAAAACCAAGCACAGATTCATATGCAGGCTCCCCTCTTTAAGCGATCTCTTTTCTCCCTCCTTTCCCTCTCACTTACCTGGTACTCAAAGAACTCGTCGCGGACAAACCTGACGACCAGGCATGACTTCCCCACCGCCGTGTCCCCCAGAAGGACCAGCTTGAAATGACAGACCCGGTTGTTGTTGCTGCCGCCACCACCGCCGCTCATGATACTTTAGTAAAAGCTGTTACTGTGCCTGTGGCTGTGCCTGCACTTGTGGCTGTGCAGCGCATGGAGGAGGGTGGAGGGTGAAATATAGCGCTGTGGTGCATAAAGAAGCAGACACCGCTTCGCTCCTCGCAGTCCGGGGAAGCAGCTAATGCCGTGCGCACTCGTGTCTTTCAGGCTCTGATACATGGCTCGGGGAGCTAGGGAAGCTAGCGATGTGTGGCAGGGTGCATGCCAGCGTGTGCTGGTGTTGTTGTGAGTGCGGTCTTGGGGAAAGCAAAGCCAACTTGGCTTTGAACGGCGCCACCATCGCCAAAATGGCCAGCAGGCCCTCCGGGAGCCCGATACTTCTCCTTGCCTCGACTTTGACGCCCCAGTCCACCCTACGCAGGTCAAGCACAACGAAACGAAGCAGTCCAAGACGACCACGGCTATAATTCCGAGGATATAGACGGTGCAATGGGGGGCAATCCCTTTCTGCACGAGCTCTTGGCGGGTAAGTAAAGCTTATGTGTACAATTTCCCGACGTGAAGATCGATGTACTGTTATCCCACGAGAGTGTGGATAGAAATGTGCTATTATGCAAATCAAGTTATCACAAGCCTGGCAGACATGAGGATTTTCTTTCTTGTCACAAAGGTGACGTAAGCTCTCGTCCCTTGTACTTTTCTGTAAAGACCCGTCTCCCCCACACCCTTCGCCCACTCCCGTACTCACTACCAAGGTACGGTGGGCGGTGTCTTTGGCATCACCTTGATCTTCCCCCTCGACACTGCCAAGGTCCGGCAACAAGCTTATCCGCATTACAAAGGCCCGCTGGACGTGATACGCTCCATGGTCCGCGAGGGAGGCATCGGCTCGCTCTATCGTGGTCTTCTTAGCCCTCAAGCCGGGTTTGGGGTGACGTTCGCCATCTCCTTTGCCGGTTATGGGCAAGGGACGCGGTTCTTCCGCGAAGGAAACACGGAGCGGGATTTAACTTTGGGGGAAATGACTGCGGCAGGGGCTTGGGCTGGTTTGTTGCAGAGTCCTTCGAGACAGGTGTTTGAGCGAGTCAAGTCGGTGATGCAAGTTCAAAAGGGAGGAGGAGGGGGGGATAAAGCCCCTTATAAATGGTCGGGGGAATGCGTAGTTCAGCTGGTTAAGAAGGAAGGGCTCTACAACGGCTTATTTCGGGGGTTGGATGCCACGGTGTTGAGAGAGTTGCCGCAATTTGCTGTGTATTACCCGATTGTAAGATGTTGAAAAAGGGTGAAGGGAGGGCTGGGGGGAGACCGAAGAGAGGATATACGACTCGTCCTCTTCCACCTGGGAGCATTTAGCTTACCTACCATTCCATCTTTTGTTTTCCCTCCCACCCTGTCTATACCAGTACGAACTCTCCGTCCGCGCTCTCAAGGAATTCCACGACACCTCCTCCTCCAGCACCCGGAAGCGGTCCTCCTCGACCCCCCTCCCTCCCCACCTCCTCCTCCTTGCCGGTGGCATTGCCGGGACTCTCCAATGGCTTCCACCCTTCTATTGCATCGATGTGTTGAAGAGCAAAATGCAGAGTGCCTTGCCTGGAGTGTATTCGTCCGTCTGGGATTGTGCTAAAAAGTCCTACCAAACTGAGGGGATCGGTGTCTTTTTCCGGGGGCTGCCTGTGGCGCTGATAAGGGCATTTCCGCTGCATGCCTGCATCTTCTTCGGATACGAGGTGACCTTGGCTGCTCTGCATGATGAGGAGTTAGGAAGCATTTTGCCGCCGCCGGAGTAGGGATGAAAGGAGAAAGGGGGGGGCAAGAAAGAGGACATGTAAATACATATAAAAGAACTAACACTTGGAGCATGGAAAGGTCTCACAAGCCGTAATTATGCGGGCTGTCACCAGCACACTCTTTCTCTACTTTGCCAAATAAAATAAAACACAGATTCTTTCATTTCTCGCTCTTTCTTTTATCTTTCGCTCATCGCACGAGCCACTTCCCACCTTCACTCGTGCCTTCTGGATCCTTGCTGCGACCTTGCAGCTCTCTAACCTGATCAAGATATGCATTCCTACCACTACTACTACTACTACTGCTGCTGCTACTACTGCTATTGGCGATGGCGAAGCGAGATTTCTTCATTACGGGCGGGGCACCAGCAATGGCATTTTGTTGTGATAGTGATGGTTGCCACTTGGACGTTCGCTGCTGCTGCTGCTCCTGCTCCTGCTCCTGCGATTGCTGCTGCTGCTGCTGCTGTTGTTCTTGTTGTTGTTCTGGTTGTTGTTCTTGTTGTTGTTCTTGTTGTTGTTCTTGTTGTTGTTCTTGTTGTTGTTCTTGTTGTTGTTCTTGTTGTTGTTGTTGTTGTTGTAAGTGCATGTAATCTCGGTGCTTTGGGTCTTGGGCCACAAAAGTGGGCAGAGAGTTTGTTTCTAGGTGCATGTAAGTGAATGCTGGAGTTGGGCGTTGTTGCTGCTGTTGTTGCTGCTGGTGCTGCTCTGATAAGTTGGGGGGCTCCGGATTGCAATACTGGTGTTGTTCCTGCGGATGCTGCTGCTGATAGTTGTGGTGGTGTGGCTGCTGCTGTTGTTGCACTTGTGCACCATTGTGATCAAAGAGAATTTGTGCAGAGTCGTTCGCGTGCTCCTCTTTTTCATTCTGCTGCTGGTGCTGCTGCTGCGGGAGAGGAGGAAACGGTTGAGGTACGGGAAGAGGAAAACGAGGTTCTATGGCGCCAGGGGGTTTTTCCCAAACGCTGTACCCGCCTACTGCATTGAAGTAGTAGAGAGTGCCTTCTGCTGTTTGGTGAGGCGTCCAAAGGCCGGCGCGACCTGGTTTTCCTGCTGCTACTGTCGGGGCTAGTGCTGCTGCTGCTGGTGCTCGAGCTGGTGATAGCTCATGTAGTTGTGGTGGTGGTGGCTGGTGTTGTTGTTGATGGTGTTGCTGCGGCTGCGGCTGCCGCGGCTGCTGGTGGGGGAGAGCGTGCTGCGGGTCAACGTGCTGCTGCTGCTGCTGCTGCTGCTGCTGTTGGTAGTAGGAGGCGCCGCTCATCATCCTGTCTTCCGTTAGACCCTGTATGTCTGTGCGTAGGCTCGTTCTCTTGGGGGGGGGGGGGGAAAAGGGAGGGATTGGGGAAAGAGGTAACAAATACAAAAGGGGACTTTTTCATTTGTTTCGCTGGGCGGCCCAGGGGCCTTTTTTTTTTTTTTCTTC
>Ga0160419_100291_pt1 | contig 34718 bp, 31 predicted proteins | sample CelAP2metagpilot_2_FD_108196 | JGI IMG/M metagenome (GOLD analysis project Ga0160419, IMG submission 108196) | Phycosphere-associated microbial communities from Cellana algal ponds in Kailua-Kona, Hawaii, USA - Cellana AP2-4-25 metagenome pilot ... | reverse complement strand
GGTGTCAGGCAGGTTGGGCTGGGCCCCCGGGGGCACCCGGGATAAGGAGGCGTGGGTGGTTTCCTTGGGCTCCGCGGTCGAGGTTTACAGGCTGGCTGTCTCCACTATAACCGCCTGTATCGCCGCCGTAGCGGGGGCGCTCTATTATCCGCAGGCGGGCATCATCAACCCCGAGGAGATGGCCCCGATCGCCTCGATATATCTGGCTGTATGGGTCGCCATCGGCGGGCGTGGTCGCCTGTACGGCGCCGTCATCGGGGCGGCGTTCGTCAGCCTGCTCAGCACATGGTTCACGGGCGGGCAGGCACCAGATATCCCGCTGGGGTTCTACACGATCAAATGGGTCGACTGGTGGCAGGTGCTGCTGGGCGTGTCCTTCGTGTTGGTCACGCTGTTTGCTCCGCAAGGGATCGGAGGGTTGTTCGACCTCTGGACCAACCGCCGCGCGCCAGAGCGCCACGGCGCGGCCCTGGGGCCTGATGAAAGCGCGCTGCGTGAAAAGGAGGCCACGGAATGAGCACTCTGCTAGAGGTCAGCGGCGTGTCGGTTACCTTCGACGGGTTCCGCGCCATCAACAACCTGTCCTTCCAGATCGGTAACGCCGAGCTGCGCGCGGTGATCGGACCGAACGGGGCGGGCAAAACCACCTTTATGGACATCGTCACCGGCAAGACCCGACCCGACGAAGGCCGGGTGATCTGGGGTGAGAAATCCGTTTCCCTGTTGCGAATGAGTGAAGCCAAGATCGCGCAAGCTGGCATCGGGCGTAAATTCCAGAAACCCACGGTGTTCGAAGATCAAACCGTGCAGGAAAACCTGCTGATGGCGCTGAAAAACAAGCGCGGTTGGCTGGGCGTGCTGTTCTATCGGCCTTCAGCAGATGATCTGGACAAGGTCGCGGATCTAGCCTCTGAAATTGGTCTGAAGAATGAGTTGACCCGCAAATCCGGCGAACTCAGCCACGGGCAAAAACAATGGCTTGAGATCGGTATGCTTCTTGCGCAGGAACCCCGTCTTCTGCTGGTTGACGAACCCGCCGCCGGGATGACCCCGCAAGAACGCGAACACACGACCGATCTGTTGGTACAGGCCGCCAAAACCCGCGCCGTTGTTGTGGTCGAGCATGACATGGAGTTCGTGCGCCGCCTCAATTGCAAGGTCACAGTCCTGCATGAAGGCTCGGTTCTGGCCGAGGGCTCACTGGATCATGTCACATCAAATCAGGACGTCATCGATGTCTATCTGGGGCGCTAAGCAATGCTGAAACTGACCGATCTGACCCTACATTACGGGCATTCGCAAATCCTCAACGGTATCTCGCTGGAGGCCACGCGAGGAGAGGTGACCTGCGTGATGGGCACCAATGGCGTTGGGAAAACAAGCCTGATCAAGGCGATCTCGGGCACGCATCCGCGCTCGGGCGGCGATCTGATACTAAACGGTGAGGCCCTTCCACCTCTGCCAGCCCATCGCATGGCGTGGAAAGGTGTGGCCTACGTGCCGCAGGGGCGCGAGATTTTCCCGCTGTTGACTGTCCGCGAAAACCTTGAGGCCGGCTTTGTCTGCCTGCCAAAAAATGAACATTTTGTTCCGGACGAGATCTTCGATATGTTCCCGGTACTGAAGAAAATGCAGAACCGGCGTGGGGGTGATCTGTCGGGTGGCCAGCAACAGCAACTTGCTATTGCCCGGGCGCTGATCACCAAGCCTCAACTTTTGCTGCTGGACGAACCGACCGAAGGCATTCAGCCCAACATTATCCAGCAGATCGGCGAGGTAGTTCGCCACCTCCGAACCAAAGGAGAGATGGCCATCATTCTGGTCGAGCAGTATTTCGATTTCGCCTATAATCTTGCCGACAAGTTCATTGTTCTGCGGCGCGGCGCGGTCCTGATGCAAGGCACGCGGGACCAGCTTTCGCGGGAACAGGTTCTGCAAGGCGTAACGGTTTGACATTCATAAAGGAACCAGACCGTTGATCGGTGAGAAGCTGCAGGTTTTACGGGGAGCAGTTTAGTACTCTAGCTAGCTATTGCGGACTTTATGCAACATTTCGCAGCGGTGGGTTCGCTACGCAATGTAGGGTTCAAACATAGTCAGATTCTGCACTTGCAGCGGATGACCGGAATGTGGTCTGCGACCGCAGAATGCCGCCGGTGTGTCAAATGTCTCTTACGGGGCGGCCTTCAAACTTTGCAAATGTCCCTATGTCCGCTTCATACCCATTGACGAGCAGATCTAGCGAATGGCGGGAAAGAGCCTTTGGCTGCCATCGACGTCTGGCTTGGATGCTGCAACTGCATTTGGCTGCTTCCGGCCCGAAGCGGACACGGACCCGGGTTACAACAGATCGCATTCCGTGGCTCTCAAGGGCGGGAAGCGGAAATTCGCTGCACATGCAATCTTCTGAGGCGTCAAGTTAAGAAGGAGACATTCGACCTTACGTCTCACCGAGCATGCGAAGGCCGCGTTGCTTTTCCCAAATGTAAGAATTTTCGCTGGCCACACATCTTCATTACGTGCATTGAAGAATCATCTTCAATTTAAAGTTGCTAGTCGCGTGGCGGCTAGCTAGAGGTTTGTCATGATTGGAGTGCAATTGCTCTTTGCGACGGGTGGTCAGATGTACCCACAGACCTGTTGACCCTTGGGGACTGAATTTTGAGTCAAGCGAACTATGATTTGAGTGACAGATTGGCGGCACTGCGAGGCCGCGCACAATCTTTTCGAAATGCTCAGCGCAGCTACATACCCAGTGAAATGAGCTACTTGATCCTCGTGCCAACACTTAGATGCAATTTGGCCTGCTCCTACTGCCAGGTGTCGCGTGTTGCTGAAAGAGCTAGTGGCTTCGATTGGAGTGAAGAAACGCTCAACTCGGTTCTTGAGTTCATTCAAAACTTAAGAGTGCCTAGGCTGAAGGTGGAGTTCCAGGGGGGCGAGCCGCTTTTGGCACTTTCTCTTCTAAAGCGCGTCAGGGAGTTCTGCCGAGCCAACCTCGCTGACGTCGAATTCGTTATCTGTACGAACCTACAGTCTATTTCTCAGGAAGCTTTCGAGTTTCTGAGCCATGCGGACGTGACAATTAGCACTTCCTTCGATGGCACGCAGGACCTCCACAGAAAGCAGCGCATGAGTTCTGACGAGGAAATGCAAGGTTTCCTTAGCAACGTTCGTCGGATTTTAGCGAGGTATGGGCCAAATAAGCTTTCTGCATTGCCAACACTTGACCCAAGGTGCCTACCCAGTGCCGATGAGTTGCTCGACGGCTTTTTTGAATGGGGGATGAGCTCGATCTTCCTGCGACCTGTGGCGAACTATGGATTTGCCAGGAAAGCGCATGATGCCCAAGTAATCTCTGACAACTGGTATCAATTTCACCAAGAAGTTGTGACCGAGATGATCCAACGCAATTTCCAAAAGGGTACACACTTCGAAGACTATTATCTTTCACTTTGCCTCCGTCGGATGCTTCGTTCTGACGTCAACGGACATGTTGACCTGAGGAACCCAAACCTTCTGGGCAAGGATTACATCGTAATAGACTATGATGGTACGTTTTATCCGACAGATGAGGCCCGGATGCTTACCCGAACAGGGCAAATTGACCTGTCTGTTGGCCATGTAAGCGGGGGTGTTGACCAAAACAAACTGAACACATTGAACGCATACTCCTCGAATTTTGGCGATCCTGATTGCGACAGCTGTAGGCACCAAGCGTATTGTGGCCGTGATGTGGTTGATGACTTGAGTAGGTATGGCCGGATTGACCTACCAAGATCTGAAACTGAGTTCTGTAAACGCCATCTGTACCTGTTTGGGCTGATGGAAGACCTGCTTGAGAGTCCTGACCCTGCTGTACATCACTCATTGGCTCTCTGGGCTGGGATTCCAGACTGGGATCCCATTTTGTCGAAGGTCACCCAATGATCGCGCTTCGACTTGCAGCAAAAGGACACTTAGAGGGTGAAACCCTGGTTGCTCGCCTCGTTACGACACATAAAGACGACCGCGTTTCCTTTCTGGGGCGTGATTACCAATTAACATCCCAGGAAGGCGCATGGGCGTATTATTCTCGTGACGATCACGCCATTGCTCTAAGGGGAAAGGCCGAGGATCTTGACGGTGACGTGATTATGCTGCCGCCGAACGCGTCGAGCGCACACCGGCTAATCCGAGCCAACTCGCAGCACAATTCGCTTTTGATCACAGAACAGTGCGACCAGCTTTGCGTAATGTGCAGTCAGCCACCTAAGACCAAGCACACAGATATGTTCGCCGCATTTATGCTGGCATGCGTAATGGCTCCCCAAGATGCTGTCATTGGTATTACGGGCGGTGAGCCGATGCTTTATAAGGAACAGCTTTTTGCCCTATTGCTGCAAGTCCATGCTGAGCGTCCAGATCTTACTTTCCATGTTCTAACAAACGCTCAGCATTTCGAGCCTGAAGACGTCGAGACACTTAAATCGCCAGCCTTCAACAATGTGCTTTGGGCCATTCCTGTTTTTGCCGCCGCACCGGAGGTTCATGACAGGATTGTTGGTAAGGCCGGGGCCTTTGAGCAGCTTCTTAAGACCTTTGACCTGCTCTCTCACACGTTTGCCCAGATTGAGATTAGAACCGTGGTCATGCAAAGCAATCAGGCGCATCTAGCTGCGTTGGCTGACTTCTTGACGACCTACATCCCGTTCGCCTCGCAATGGTCAATCATGCAGATGGAAAAGATTGGCTATGGGCGGATGAACTGGCGGAAAGAGTTCTTCGACACGTCCACTGATTTTGCGATGACGGCCCGGGCTTTGTGTATCGCTCATGGCCGAGGCCTCGATGCACGACTTTTCAATTTTCCGCTTTGTACGGTGCCCAGTGCCTACCAAAGGTATGCGGTAGCATCGATCTCAGATTGGAAGTGCAAGTTTGAAGATTTCTGCGAGGGCTGCGGCCTTCGTGATCAATGTGGAGGCTTTTTCGAATGGTACGACGTAGAATCCGGTTTCGAGACGATAGGCTATTATGAATAAGCGTAGATACCTGATCCCAACGCTTGCTGCCGCAGGCTTTTTGCCGACGAGTTCTGCAGACGCAGCCATCGCGGGCAGTTTGCCATCAAATCCTTTCGACAACGACAGCGATTTCAATCAGAGGCTGGATCTGGAGCACAAATACACACTCGCAGGCCATAGAAGCCACAGCAGTCATAGCAGTCACAGAAGCCACCGGTCATCTTCCTCCGGCGGTTACACTACCACCCGGCCAGCAGCACCGGTGCAGCCGCGGTCCAACAGCACCAGCCCCAGAACGGTGTTGCCCTCTCTTCCGAATGCCCGGTCGGTAGCCCCTTTGCCCGGAAACTCAGAAAAGTTCAAACAAATAGCCATGCGTGTGCAGCTCGCCCTGATTTCCTATGGGTACTACAATGGCGCAGTAGACGGGGTAATCGGAAAACAATCGAAGGCTGCCCTTTCCAGGTTTCAAAGCGACTATGGTCTGAAAGTCACTGGAACAATCACTCCAGAGGTGTTGAATGCTCTTGGAATTGCTGCTCAATAAGCGTTTCCTATCGGGATTTGTCACGGGTTGCATTCTAGCGCTTCCTACGGCATGGCTGGCAGAACCGTTCTACAAAGGCGCTTTAATCTCCACCTATTCAGATGAGTTCGCGACGCTCACCTTTCAATGCGACCAAGCCATGCGGGAGCATTGGATAGGGAAAATGACCGTGGCGGAGGATCCATCTCCAAGCGCGATTTCCGCACTTAAGTCCGCTGAAATTGCTCTTCTAGATTGTCAGGAATATGACTTACTCCAAAAGAAACTCCTTCGCTTGGGCCTCAGCGATTCTGAAATTGGCGAACTTGTACTGCAGGCCGCTGAGAAAACCCCGGAAGGCCTGAGAACAGTGATTGGAATTCATGAAATTCGTTATTAGTTCATTCATTATCGCTTGTGCGATTAGCACCTCTGTTGCTGCTAACGACTTGCGTTCAAGTGTCGTTCGGGAAGCTGCAATCGAAGCTGGGCTGGTACCGTCTTCAGCCACTCGTCCAAAGACCGATCCTGATCTCGTTTCATTGGGTAAACTAGCGTTTGAAGCCACGGAGCTTTCGGCAGGCCAAGATATTGCTTGTGCGACATGTCACCGGGACCGTTTTGGATCCGCTGATGGGATTCCGAATGCAGTAGGCATCGGGGGCGATGGAGCTGGTGACATCCGGGTTGCTTCAGGCGGCCGGACTGTCCCCAGAAACACTCTTCCGTTTTGGGGAGTTGGTGGCATCGGCTACGACACTTTCTTTTGGGACGGTAAGGTTTCCGGGCGCGGTGACGACCTCATTAGCCAGTTCGGTGCCCATGCGCTCTCAAGTGATCCGTTGGTGGTTGCCGCAATGATTCCCCCTGTAGAAGTCGATGAAATGGTGGGAGACATTGGTCACCTGACCACTGAGACCGTCGAATCCGCCACTGTCATCTACAACCAGCTTGTTGAGCAGCTGGCCGCTGATCCGGATATCGCAGACGCGGCCCTTAGAGCATTCGGCACTCCTGCCAAGGATCTCAAGTTTGAAAACTATGCTGAAGCCATCGCTGAGTTTATTCGCTTCAACTTTGCAGTCCAGGATACCCGATTTCATGAATTCGTTTTCGGGAAAGGGAAACTCACCGAAGATGAGTTGAACGGCGGGCTGATTTTTTATGGGAAGGGTCGCTGTTCGATGTGCCACAACGGCCCATACTTCAGTGATTTCAACTTCCATTCAATTCCCTCACCCAGCACGAGTTTTGGGAAAAATGGCTTCGGCATCGACTATGGACGCTTTAACGTAACAAACGATCCGAATGACCGTGGAAAATTTCGGACTCCACCACTTTTCAACGTCTTGAGGACAGCTCCATATGGCCACTCGGGAGCGTATTCTGATGTGCCCGAAATTATCTTGGCTCACAGCGATCCTCTAGCCGTTCTGAACTTCCAGGAACTTTCCAGCCCTCAAAGGCAGGACGTATATCAACAGTTGCGTCATTGGCTTGAAGAGCCCGTCAGCCGAAGCGCGTTGACATTAAAAGAACTGGATCAGTTGATATCGTTTTTGGCAACACTGGAGTTCGATTCCAAACAGGAAGTTAGAAGTCCGTGATCAGCCCGAAGCGGACGTGACCTGTGCAACCGCAACACCAGAGGCTTTCCCAAGTGCGGGCGGTTTCCGGACCTTCGCTGCATTCGCAACATTCAGTAGCAGCCCATGGAAAAGCGGACCTTTCAGCTTTGCCATCCTACGCTAAGACAATATCAATTACAGGGCGGAGCATGCTTTGGTGGGCAACCTGAGAGAGAGATGGGCGGATTGACTAATGCAGTTCATTGAAGGTGGTCCGGACATACCAGATGAACTGCTTCTGGCCCTGGATGAAGGCCGAGTCGTATTCTTCTGTGGTGCGGGTGTTTCACGGGCGAAAGCGAATCTGCCGGATTTCGGGGGCTTATCGAAAGACGTTCTGAACGCACTGCGCGTCGAAGACGACTCTCTTGCCGCGAAGGTTCTCGCCGAAATCAATAGAGTGGAAAAGCAGACCGGCGTTCCGGGTTTGATTTCAGCCGACCGCGTTTTCGGCCTACTTGAGCGCGACTTCCTCGAAAGGGACATTGAATCCGCGGTTGCGCAAGCGCTTGACCCCAAAAAGGTGAAGGGTTTCGACCCTGAGAAGGGTGTGGACCTGTCGGCGCATGAAATTCTGCTGGACCTTGCTACGACGAAGGATGGTGTAACAAAGCTAGTCACGACCAACTTTGACCGATTGTTTGACGATTGCGGGCGAGGATTGAAGATGTGGCAACCGCCAAGGCTACCCGACCCAGCAAGACCAGGAGATTTGCGCGGGATCATCTATCTGCATGGTCGTGCGACGGATGGCTACGATGGGGCTGAGGGCGATGGGTTCGTTTTGTCGAGCGCTGAATTCGGGCGAGCCTATCTCGCAGAAGGTTGGGCGACCCGCTTTTTCAAAGACGTGATCGATCGCTATTCCGTAGTGTTCGTCGGCTATAACGCGGACGATCCTCCGGTACAGTATCTCCTGGAGGCCTTGAACAAATCAAACGGACGGCTGGATGAGGTCTACGCCTTTCAGTCGGGTGATGTGGACGATGCGACTTCACGCTGGGAGCACAAGGGCGTGACCGCAATCCCATTTTCTAAGGACGACTACGCGAACTTGTGGGATACCCTTGAGGAATGGGCTCGGCGCGCCAAAGACCCCGAAGGTTGGCAGTTAAAGACAATAGCAATGGCCCAGAACGGCCCCGAGACCCTTTCGCCCTTCGAACGCGAACAAGTCGCGCACTTGGTTTCGACAAAAGAGGGCGCACGCAAATTCCTTGAAAGTGACCCACCTGCGCCAGCCACGTGGCTTTGTGTCTTTGATAGGTCAATTCGCTATTCAAGGCCGGACGTGGTTCGATCCGGCGAAGACGAAGGAAAAATAATTGATCCATTCTCCTTCTACGGATTGGCGAGTGATCCCACTCCCACTCCGATAAATCCAGAAGACTTCCACCCGAAACGCGAGACGCCAACAACGGCGTGGGACGCGTTCGCGCTTAACCGTCGGGATCGCAAGGAACTGCGGGACGAACACATTACAGCTATGCGCGGCAGCCAGTCGCTCTACTCGGGGCAACTGCCAGATAGGATCGGCATCCTCGGGCTTTGGGTTGGAAAGGTCGCAAATCAAAATGCTGCCGTATGGTGGGGCGCACGGCAAAGCGGCTTGAACGGCGGCATTCAGCAACAGATTCGATGGAACTTGGAAAGGGCCGACGCTGATTGCGCCCCGCACATTCTCCACGCTTGGCACTATCTTTTCGACCACTGGCGAGCCGGAGTAGACGCAGATCGCCTTGATTGGTACCGCTTTGTGGATGAAATCAAAGTCGTGGGCTGGAACAGTATAACGGTTCGAAAGTACGAGAAGCTTTCGCGGCCACGTATGACGGCAGGACACAACTATTTCCGCTTTTCAGTGGCGCCACAGGCCGATGAAGAAACGGGCCTTGGCGATTTGATCCTTCTGGATTTGGCCTACACAGAAGACAGCCCCGAAATCGCCATACCGGATGAATGGCTACCCGATGTGGTTTCGGCCTTGAAGCGCAATCTGGACATTGGAATTCAGTTAGAGACTGAGCGTGGGCACTACAGATGGCTGGACATTCCGCCAATCATGCCTTCGGACGACCCAGACATTAGCGACTATGCACGCAATGAAGGTTTAACTGGTGCTGTGTTGTCCTATGCCGCCCTTTTCGAACGGCTTGTGGAACTGGACATTGAGCAAGCACGAAGGGAAACTTCGACATGGCCCACAGACGACGACAACGTGTTTGCCCGGTTGCGGATATGGGCAAGCCGGTTCGAAACACTTGTTCCCAACGAAGCTTTTGATCAGTTCTTTGAATTGGTTAGCCGGGATGCGTTTTGGAACATCCGACACCAACGCGACCTGTTGCTTACTTTGCAAGAGCGTTGGGGAGCATTGCCAATTCCCGTAACAAGACGGATCGAAGCGCGTATCCTAGAGGGCCGGGAACGTTGGAAAAATGAATCAGAGCACGAGTTCGTCCAGCGGAAGGCTTGGAGCATTGCCGAACGCCTTCATTGGCTGCGTTCGAAGGGATGCAACCTGAACGTCAATTACGACGAAGAAATTAGACGGCTTCAAAACGCGGCCCCCGATTGGTCTCCGGAACATGCCGAAAATGCTGATCGTTCGTGGGAAAGCCGTGGCGGATCGGTACGTACCGAAACAGAGCATAGCGTTCTTCTGTCAGAGCCACTACCTAACGTACTGGCAAAAGCAAAGGAAATCGGCGGACGAACAGGGCTGGTACTCGTTGACTACGATCCATTCGCGGGTTTGTGCGCGAGCCATCCAATCATGGCGCTTTCTGCATTGCGACTGGAAGCCAAGCGCGGCGACTACCCGGAATGGGCTTGGCGGCGCTTTCTGCATTCGGAGAACCGAAAAGACGACAATAGCCGCTTAAAGAACTTTATAGCCGAACTTGTCATTTCGGCGGACGATGAAGCCTTGCTGGGCATCGTATTCCCTGTGTCCGAGTGGTTTCTTTCAACCACCGAAAAGCTGCCCGACCAATGCGTTCCCATCTTTGAGCGGTTGGCTACGCGCCTAATCTGCTTCCTGACCAACAATCCAGACGCGGGTGGCTCTGGTGTTGTTCGCGGCAATCGCGACCCCGATTGGGCGACAGAAGCTCTAAACTCGCCTGCGGGGAAAATCGCCCAAGCATTATATCACGATCCGCGCCGCAAAGACCTTGAAGAAAACCAAGGGCTACCCGCTGAATGGCGCACTATGGTTGAGGCTGCGTTGACGTTACCCGGAGACAATGGCCGCTTCGCTCTAGTCTTTTGTAGCTACCTCTTGAACTGGTTCCACTATGTCGACTCCGAATGGACGAAAGAAAAGCTCCTTTCTGTCCTGCGAACAAACAACGCTGAAACCTTGGAGGCTTGGTGGACCGGCTATCTTTGGGGTGCGCGAAACCTTCCTAGCTTTGACCTGTTTCAAGTCTTGAAGCCTCACTTGTTGGCGAAAGCTGCTGGTCAGACGTACGAGGAGCGGAGCAACCGTGACAAGCTAGCCGGACTGGTGCTGGCAAGCTGGGGTCGCCCTGATCCCAAGACGGGCGCGGAACGCATTTCCGACGACGAGTTCCGCCAGGTTTTGTTCGATGCAGGGGATCGTTTTCGGTCTCGCGTGTTGTGGCAACTTGAGCGGTGGAGCAAAGAGGGCGGCGAGAGTGGAGAGTTTTGGAAGCCACTCCGAGAACGTTTCCTACGCCAAGTCTGGCCTATTCAAAAAGCGGCCCGGACACCCCACAATTCGGCTCGCTTGATCGAACTTGCATTCTCTGATGAAGATAGCTTCATCGCTATTTCAGACGCGATATTGCCTTTGATAAGCAAGATCGAACGCGATCACATAATGCTGCCTTCTATCCGGCGCGGCGAGGGGAGCATTGTTGATAAGCACCCGGAGCGCGTACTTGAAATCCTGCACTTGGCCCTGCCGGAAAATGCGAGCAGTTGGCCCTACGAGATAGACGCAACCATAGAGCGCATTGCCGTTGCTGATCCACCCCTTCGAGTGGACCCTCGATGGGTGGAACTGAATCGGCGCTGGAACTCAAGATGACTAATCGACGCCAAACGGAAACAGTGTCCCACGCTCCCGACCTCAGATCACGCAATTATCTCGGGGCGCAGCGAATGGCCGGTTCGGTGAAGCTGCATTGCGGCGCAGTCTGGCGCGATGAATGGCACCTTTGGGCCGATCGCGCTCTGGTTGGGGTTCGGCTGTCTCGGTTTTGCAAAGGGCGCTATCTGCGCAAAGGTGCCGTTAGCTGTGCGCCATCATAGGTTTAAATGATTGCGGAGAGGGCAGGTAGGATACGGCGGTTGCCTGCTCCCGCAACCAAATAACCCAAAATACCAAAGCCCATAACCCCGCTTCCGCGGGGTTTGCCTCTTTGTGAAGGCCAACAAGTTCAAGTTGATGGTCAAACACCGTACACAAGCAGAGGTGAGCGGATAGGGGTGGGCGGATTTGCCCAACCCTGTTCAGGTCACCCAGCGTCGGTGCCAAAGCAGGGTGCATGGCAACGACGGAACCGATCGGTTTTTGCGGGCGTCAAAAAGCAACCCTGTCCCCACCCTTCAGATCCAGTATTTCGCGGGCCTCATCGGGCGTGGCGACCTCGCCGCCCAATTCTTCGACGAGGCGACGGATCTTGGTGACCTGTTGGGCGTTCGACACTGCCAGTTTGCCGCGTTGGATAAACAGGCTGTCTTCCAGGCCGACCCGAACGTTGCCCCCCAGTTGGCTGGCACTTGTGGCCATAGGGATTTGGGCTGCTCCGGCAGCAAGGATCGACCAGCGATAGCTGTCGCCGAACAGTTTGTCCGCTGTCTTCTTCATGAAGACGAGGTTTTCCAGATCGGCGCCGATGCCCCCCAAGATGCCCATCACGAACTGGATGAAGATCGGGGCCTTGAACAGCCCGATTTCCATGCAGAACTTTAGATTATAGAGGTGGCCCACATCATAGCATTCATGCTCGAACTTGATGTCATGTGGCGCCAGCGTTTCGGCGGCTTCCTTGATATCGCGGAAGGTGTTGCGGAAGATATTGCCATCGGAATTGGCGACATAGTCCTTTTCCCAGTCGAACTTCCAGTCTTCGTCCTTGTAGCGATCTGCCAGCGGGTGAAACGAAAAATTCATGGACCCCATGTTCATCGAGCACATTTCGGCGCTGAAGGTGGCGGCGGGGCGGATGCGATCCTGGATCGACAGGGTCAGCGAGCCGCCCGTGGAAATATTGACCACAGCGTCGGTGGCCTGCTTGATACGCGGCAGAAACGGGGCGAAGTCCTTGGGGTCAACCGAGGGCGCGCCGGTTTCATTGTCGCGTGCATGCATGTGGAGGATCGATGCGCCGGCCTCTGCGGCTTCAATCGCCTGCTGGGCGATGTCATCATAGGTATAAGGCAGGGCGTCCGACATGGTGGGCGTATGGATCGCGCCGGTCACAGCACAGGTGATGATGGTTTTCTGCTTGGCCATTGGCTAGGCTCCATTGTCTGGTTTCGGGGCGATCACGCGATAGCCCAGCGGGAATAGTTGCAGGTCATATCGGCTGCGGATGACGCCCCAGATGCCCTTGGGGGCTTTCAGCATCATGACGATGGCCACGACGCCGAGAACGATCAGGTAGGTGGTGCCAAGATCCGCCAGGGTTTCGCGCAGGGCAAAGAACACCAGCGTGCCGATGATCGGGCCTTCGATGGTGCCGATGCCGCCGATCACCACGATGAAGATCACAAATGCTGTCCAATCGTTGACGCTGAAGGCGGCATCAGGTGAGATGCGCAGCTTTTGCAGGAAGATCAGTGCGCCGATCATGGCCGTAAGCGCTGAGGTGACCACGTAGACCGTGAACTTGGTCCGCCAAATATCGATACCCAGGCTGCCCGCTGCCAGTTCATTGTCGCGGATCGCGGTCAAGGCAAGGCCCTTGCGCGAGCGCAGGAAGAGGTAGACGGCGGTGACAACCACAACAGCCGCCCCCAGGGCCAGCCAGTAGCTGAGGGCCTCACGCATGGCGCGTTTGGACGCCAGCGATTTGACGACGGCAACGGGCAAGGAGGAGCCAGAGCCGCCACCAAGAGCGGAAACCTGTGCAAAGCCAAGGCGGAAGACTTCGGCGATCACCCATGTTCCAATGGCGAAATAGGCGCCGCGCAGGCGAAAGATCAGCACCGCCACAGGGATCGAGGCCAGGGCGCCCAGCAGACCCGCAGCGGCAATGGCGGCAATCGGGTGAAGACCTGCGAACATGGTCAGTGCAAAGAGCATGTAGCCGCCAAAGCCCACGTAGGCCTGCTGGCCGACTGAAACCAGACCGGCATAGCCCGCCATCAGGTTCCAGAGCGAGGCGAGCGCGAGGTAGAGAAACAACTCTCCCATCAGGCGCATCTCTGCGCGGCCCGCCCACCACGGGGCGGCGATCAAGGCAATCAGCACGAGTGCTGCAACAACAGCGGCAATACGGGCAGCGTTGGAAGACCGCGAAACGGTATAGTCCTGAAGGCTCATGCGTCGATCCTCGGGAACAGGCCATTCGGGCGAACGGCAAGGATGAAGAGAAAGGCAAGGTGCCCGGCAAGGATCTGCCAGCCGGGATCAATCTTGGCGCCCACGGTCTGGGCCACGCCAAGGATCACGCCTCCGGCCAAGGTGCCCCAAAGGTTGCCAAGCCCACCGATGATGACGGCTTCGAAGCCAAAGATCAGGCGGCCTCCGCCAATCGAGGGGTCAAAGCTGGTGCGGATGCCCAGGAGAATACCAGCAATCGCCGTGACACCCAGCGCCAGCGCCATGGCCAGACCAAACACGTGGCGACGGTTGAGGCCCATAAGCTGTGCAATGTCCTGATTGTCCGAGACTGCGCGGAAGGCACGGCCGATGGCTGTATGATAAAAGGTCCATTGCAGGCCCCAGATCACCAAGACGGCGACACCAAAGGTCAGCACCGGCAATACGCCCAGCGTCAGACCGCCCACCGCAAAGCTTGCAGTTTCCAGCGCACCTGCGTCCATTTTTTGCGGATCAGCGGTGTAGAATTCCAGCAGCGCGTTTTGCAAAATCACACTTAGCCCGAAGGTGACAAGGAGCGGTGGCAACAGGTCGTCGCCCAGCGTCTGGTTGAGCAGCTGACGTTGCAGCACATACCCGATCACACCCATCGTCGGCACCACGATCAAGAGTGCCAGAAGCGGGTGCAGACCCGTGGCTGTGGTGACAGTCAGACCAAGATAGGCCGCCAGCACGATCAGGTCACCATGCGCGATATTCACCAGCCGCATGACGCCAAAGATCAGCGACAGACCCGCGGCAAACAGGGCGTAGAGCCCGCCCAGCAGTGTGCCCTGCACGATTGCGTTCAGCCAATCCATGTCATTCGATCCCGAAATAGGCGCGGGAAATCTCCTCGCGCGAAACAGTGTCCGAGGCGCCCTCCAGCGAGATGCGCCCTTCCTGCAGGCAATAGACGCGCGATGAGACCGACAGCGCCTTGGAGATATCCTGCTCGACGATAATGGCGCTCATGCCTTCGCCGATGATGCCGGGCAGCGCGTCGTAGATGTCCTTGATGATGATGGGGGCAAGGCCGAGGCTGATTTCGTCAAACAGGATCAGATCGGGGTTGGCCATTAGCGCACGACCAATCGCGACCATCTGCTGCTGCCCGCCTGAAAGCGAGGTCGATTGCTGGTCCTTGCGTTCGTCCAGAATGGGAAACAGCTTGTAGACTGCCTCGAGAGTCCAGGGGCCCTTGCGGCCGACCTGCGCGCCGATCATCAGGTTTTCGCGCACCGAGAGGGACGGGAACAGCTGGCGTCCCTCGGGCACCATGGCGAGGCCACGCCAGGCCACTTCATCGGCGCGCAGCTGGCTGATGTCTTCCCCGTGATAGCTGATCTGGCCGGGACCGTTGCTGAGCAGGCCGGTAATTGAGCGCATCAGCGTGGTCTTTCCAGCCCCGTTGGCGCCGATGATGGCAAGCACTTCACCTTTGCCGACATGCATATCCACGCCGTAAAGCGCCTGAAAGTCGTTGTAGTAAGCATCAAGCCCCTGCGTCTGAAGGATGGGGTCAGGCATCTGCTTCAATCCCCAGATAGATTTCCTTGACCTCGGCACTGTCCATGATCGTGCGGGGAGCGCCCATCGCGATCATTTTGCCGAAATCAATCACGATCAGGCGGTCGACAACCTCAAGCAGGGCGTGCACGACATGTTCGATCCAGATGATCGTGACGCCGCTGGCGTGGATGTCCTTGATCGTCCGAACCAGAGACTTGCACTCCGCTTCGGTCAGTCCGCCCGCGATTTCGTCGAGCAGGAGCAGCTTTGGCTTGGCACAGAGCGCGCGGGTCAGTTCCAGCCGTTTGCGTTCCAGCAGGGTCAGGCTACCGGCCTGCTGGTTGGCCTTGGCCAAAAGTTCGGTCTGGTCGAGCACCTCTAGACAGAACCGTTCAGCCGCGTGGCCATGCAGACCTGCCGATTGGGTTGCCGCAATCATCGCGTTTTCAAAAACGGTCATTCCGGAGAACGGCTGTGGCACCTGAAACGAGCGCGCGATGCCGGAATGGCTGCGCCTTGCGGCGCTCCAGCCGGTCACATCCTGGCCGTCAAAGGTGATGGTTCCGCTATTTGGGCGCATCGTGCCCGTGATCAGGTTGAACATTGACGTCTTGCCTGCCCCATTCGGCCCGATCACACCTACCGCGTCGCCTGTTTGCACCTCGTAGCTCAGTTCATCCGCGACCTTGACGGCGCCGAAGGCTTTGCAAAGGGTGTCCAATTTCAGGAGTTTACTCATGCCTGCCTCGATTAGATGGGGCGGTGCCGGATACGCTGGAACCGCCCTGGGGTGTCAGCCCAGAATTTTCAGATCAGCCGTGATAGGGATGTTCGGCGCGGCCGAATTGGCAACGATCCTGAGATCATAGGCGTCGCCCTGTTTCTGCCATTGGCCTGCGACCAGCGGGGTCTTGGTGACGTTGTTGATCGGACCGTTGGCCCAATTCACGTTGCCCACGATGGTGTCGAGGTTGGTGCCGGTGATGGCGGAAACGATGGCTTCGGGATCCTCCAGATCCTCAGCGCGCTTGATCACGTCTGCCACAACTTCGAACAGTGCATGTTTGAAGCCGATGGGCTGCGTCCACGGACGGCCTGTGGCCGCCGAGTAGCCGCCTGCCAGATCGCCTGCCGATGTGCCGGTCAGCGAGGAGGAGAACGGGTGGCTTGGCGACCACCAGACCTCGGAAGACAATCCGTCACCGCGATCCCCCAGCGATTCAATCACCGATGGGAACAACAGCGCCTTGCCTATGGTCACGACCTTGGGATTAAAGCCCTGCTGTGCGGCCTGCGCCCAGAAGGTGGCAAAGTCCGGCGGGATCATGTTGCCGGTGACGATCTCGCAGCCGGCGTCCTTAAATGCGGCGATATAGTTCGAGAAGTCGTCCGACAGTGGCTGGTAGCGACCTGGATCGACCAGATCGTATCCAGCGGCGGCCAGCGGTGTGGGCAGGCCCAGCTCAGGATGGCCCCATGCGTTTCCGTCCGCGTCATTGGGGAACAAGCCGCCAACCTTTTTGGCGACGCCAGACTGGCCCCACATGTCGAGGAAGGCGCCGATGATGTCCTCAAGCCCCCAGAAGAAGTGGTAGGTTGAGGCAAAGCCTTCGCCCGGAACGCCGTTGCGGCCAAAGAAATAAGGCTGCCACGGGCAGTCGGTAGTGATGCAGGGCACTTCGTTGATTTCGGCCTGATCAGAAACCGGGTTCACGGTGTCGGGGGTTGAGGCGGCGACGATGATGTCAACCTCGTCACCAAGGATCAGGTCTGCGGCCACTTCGGCGGCCCGGTTGGGGTTTGACTGGCTGTCTTTCGAGATGATCTCGACGTTCCAGGTCTTGCCGTTGTTCTCGAGGCCGCCTGCAAAAGCCTTTTCGATGCCTCCCAGCACGTATTCATCGGCTTCGGCAAACCCTGCCAGCGGTCCGGTGCGTGGGCTGACATGGCCAACGCGCAAGGTGGGGGTCGCGGCATAGGCGCGCGAGTTTTTCAAAATCGCTGGCGCTGCCATGAATGCACCTGCACCCAATAAAAAGGACCGGCGAGCCGTGGTTTTGGTTCTCATGATCTTTCCTCCCTGTGTCGGCCTCGCCGTCAGCATTGTGTTGTCGATTACAGAATGGTGTCCAGTTTCTTGAGATGGATGGCGACGCGCGCGCGCAGCGTATCGGCTTCAGCCTCGGTCCATGTCCGGAAACCTTGGCCGGATTTCATGCCCAGCCGACCGTCCTCCACCAGCTGCCGCAGATAGGGCGACGGCCCCTGACGCGCATCGATGTCGTGCAGCACGTTGTCGTGGATATCGAGGGTCAGATCGGTGCCCACGAGATCGGCATTTTCCAGCGGTCCCAGCACCGCGAGGCGACGCCCAAAGCTGGACTTGATAACCGTGTCCACGGCCTCGGCATCGCAAATGCCGTTTTCAACAAGGCTCACCGCTTCGCGCCAAAGAGCGTGTTGCAGGCGGTTGCCAATGAACCCTGGCACATCCTTTTCGACCATGACGGGGGTTTTCCCGGCGTCGGACAGCAGGTCAAACATCGTGTCGGCGATGGTCGGATCTGTCCACTCGGTCTTGATGACCTCGACCAGCGGGATCAGGTGTGGCGGATTCCACCAATGGGTGCCTACCGCGCGCGATTTCAGGCGCAGGCCTGACATGATCTCGGTGATTGGCATCACAGATGTGTTCGACGCCAGGATGCAGTGATCTGGTGCGTGCTCTTCGACTTCGGCAAAGATCTTCTGCTTCAGGGCCATTTTCTCGGGCGCAGCTTCAAACACCACGTCAGCCGCGCGCACTGCTCCGCTGGTCGTGTTAAATACCTCGATCATCTTCAGTGCCTTGGCGATCACGGCCTCATCATCGCTCATGGCTTCCATGCTTTGGCGGATACGCGCAGCCACACTGTCGCGCGCGGCCGCGACCGGATCGGTGATCGCCACGTATTGCCCGGCCTTGGCCAGCGTCAGGGCAATGCCGTGACCCATCAGCCCTGCGCCTATGACCGCGATTTGTTGTTTCTTGGCGACCATCCCCTTAGCCCGCCGTATAGCCGCCATCGGCATAGAGGATATGCCCGGTGTAAAAATCAGACGCCTTGGAGGCGAGGAAAAGAAGCGGTCCGGAAAGGTCCTCTGGTTCACCCAAGCGCCCCTTGGGAACCCGCGCCAGAAAACCTTGGCGGATTTTGGTGGCTTCTTCGGTGTCCTCGTACATCCAAGCTGTCAGCGGTGAACGGAACACGGTTGGCGCAATGGCATTCACGGTGATGCCTGTGGGGCCAAGTTCGCAACCCAACGCCTTGGTGATACCATCGACCGCCGCTTTTGAGGCGCAGTAGGCCGAATAGCCTGCCGGGTGGCCCAGCAATCCACGCGCCGAGCTGACAAGAACGATTTTGCCCGAGCCCTGGGCCTTCATGTGACCTGCGGCAGCGCGGGCCAAAAGCCAGCTTTGGGTCACATTCGCATCCATGACGGCACTGAACGTCTCTGGCGTCATGTCGTTGACCAGCGCGACCTTGTTCATGCCCGAGGCCACAACCAGAATATCGAGGCTGCCATAGGCCGTGACGGCTCGCGCCACGAGGTCATTGCAGATGTCTTCATCAGTGGGGCGGGTGTTGATGGCCGTGACCTCGGCACCAAGACCGCGGCATTCACCGGCGATTTCGTCGAGGGCAGTCTGATTTCCTGCGACCAGCACCAGCTTGCAACCCGCTCCGGCAAGAATACGCGCGGCGACCATACCGAATGCGCCCGAGGCTCCGGCAATCAGGGCGACATTGTCTGTCACGTCGAACATCGAAAGGGGGTTCATGGATTAAGTCTCCGGCGGAAATGGAATGACGACCAGCATCTTGCAGGTCAGGTTCGAGCGGTTCTCGATCGTGCGCAGTTCGCCGGGGGCGATGGTGCAGCTGTCCATGGCGCCCAACACGGTTTCCGTGCCGTCGACGACGACGGTCATCTCGCCCTCAAGGACGACATAGACCTTTTCGAACGGGGTCGCGTCGGGCCCTGCGCCACCTCCCGGCAGGAACTGGCTGAACCCGATCCACTGGTTGGTGGGGCCGCCCTCTTCGAACCCCTGAAGGCGCAGCCCATGGCACCCATGATGGTTTGGGGCCTCGTAGGGTTGGGCGTCTTTGAACCGCTTGAGATGCATGGGGAACCCTCATGGTGTTGGCTTTGGAGGTTGCCGGATGCCCGGCGGCGGCTGCGTGAGCGATCAGAAGTCTTCGCCCGCTTCGATGCGATAGGCCTGATCCTTGTCCATCATCGCCACGAGGCGAATGATGCAGCCATCGCCGCGGTCCCAGTTCCAGGGGAAGAAGGCAAAGGTGACGCGCTTGCCGGTCACGTGATCAAGATCACCGCCGACATTCTCGATGCCGAGGATACCGTTCGAGAACAGTTTCTGATGGACCGGTTCCCATTCGGGGAAGTCATCTTTCCAGTCACGACCACCGGACCATTCTCTGTATTCCTCTTCCAGATGCGGAAGGATCGGACCGTTGCGCTGCGGGCCAATGGCGGTGGCCAGCGGGTGATCGTTGGCCTGGGTGTCGTGACCAACAACCTTCACGCCCTTTTCAACCATCCAGTCTGCGGCTGACGGCACAAGGCCCGGACAGTAGGCGAAGTAGTCACCATCTTCGTATTGCTTGTGCCAGCCAGTGTTGATGATCAGAACGTCACCCTTTCGGATCGCGTGACCGCAGGCCTTTTCCAGATCTTCGCCGGTGATCGGTTCCCATTTTTTCTTGGGGATCGAAACCACCAGACCCGTTCCAAAGAAATGCGGCAGCGGCACTTCGTCAATGAACGGCGTCCCCTGAACAACGTGCGCAGGCGCGTCGATATGGGTGGTCACATGCATGGTTGTGGTGATCGTCTGGCTCAACACGCCCGATTTGGCCATGTAGTGTTTCCGGTCGATCTGAACGTCTTTGAAATAGGGCCAGTTCGGACATTGAAAGCCATAGCGGTGGCTGAGGTTCACAAACTCCAGTCCCATGTCGTTGTCGTCGTTCGCTTGGAACTCGATGCCGCGGATTTCAACCATCTGGCATACCTCCTCTGTTCGCCGGAATCCCGGCGTTTCTGATTTCAAACTGTCAGGGTGGCTCCTCCCACCTGTCTCGCATAGTGATGCATATGCACCGCAATGCGGTCAATAATAAACTCGCAATGCGGTTGACATGCACCGCATTGCGATACACAAATATGGCAAACACCCAAGGAGCCTCGCAGGATTCAATGCGAGCAAAGAGTTTCTCAAATGATTGAAAAAGAAGATAAAAAAGACAGATCCGGCATTCAGGTCATTTCGCGGGCCGTCGCGATTCTGCGCGTTTTGAAAGAAACGCAATCGGGGATGAGCCTTGGCAAAATCGCAGAGCAGGTCAGTCTGCCCCGCTCTACGGTACAGAGAATCACCTCGGCTCTGGCAGAGGAAAAGCTGGTCATCACGGACGCGAACGGAGGCGGACTGCGGTTGGGGCCGGAACTCAGCGCGCTTGCGGGGGCTGCGCAATACAACATTGTCGAACATTGCCGTTTGCTGCTGACTGAGTTGACGCAGAAAACAGGCGAAACCACTGACCTTGCCGTCATGCGCGGGATTGGCATGGTGTTCCTGGATCAGGTGCCGGGGACGCATCGGCTGACCACCGTCTCACAGGTGGGGGAGGTTTTCCCGCTAACCACAACAGCCAATGGCAAGGCCTGTCTGGCGCATCTTCCCGAAGACGAGGCAATCAAGCTGATTACGAACGAGTGGACGCGCAATGGTATCCAGTCTGATCTGGCGGTTTTGATGGATGAACTTGAAGAAGTCCGGGCCAAGGGGCTGGCCTACGATCTTGATGAGCATTCCAGGGGGGTCTCGGCCATCGGCTTTGCCTTTACCGATTGGAGCGGTGAGCTGCATGCGATTTCGGTTCCGGTTCCATCATCACGTTTTGCAAAGCAGCAAAGCGTGATCGAGAAAGCCCTTCTTGAAACATCCGCGAACATTCAAAGCACCTTCGATTAGCGCAACGGTGGAAAAACGGCCATTCGCAGTATGAGCGGCATTCAGGGACCCGGGGTTCTGGGGTTGGTTGAGGGGCGATTGGTGGCATTTTAACCAGATTTTCACCGGCGGGCGCTGTTCGGAAACCAACAGTTAACCCGGCGCTGGGATGCTCCAATATCTTGCAAATCAATCGCCGAGTCTCGCCATGAAACTGAAGCGAACGATGCGGATTGCGACGGGCCTCGCCTGTCTTGGTGCCGCGCTTACGGTTTTTATACCGCACTTAACAAGTTACATTTCGCGGGCCGCAGTGGTGAACGCGCCTATTATTTCCGTCAAGAGCCCCTTTGACGGGGCCCTCATGTCTGACGCGCTCACACCTGCAACTCCTGTATTGCCGACTTCTACAATCGTGGAACTTCAAGCCTCTAGATCCAGCCGGACCGAGCTTGCGCGATTGGAAGCCAGAAGCAGCATTCTGGCTCGGGAGGAGGTTTCGGTCAGCACGGAAATTTCTACGCTGAGCCAACTGGATCAGCGACTGGTGGTCCGGATGGAGCGGGTGCAAACGCTGGCCCGGGAAGTTCTGGAAGCACAGCTGAGTGGATTGCGCGGGGAGCTGGCAGCGGCCCGCGAGCGGCAGGACAGGCTCGCGCGAGAGGCTCTGCGGTTTACGCAGCTCTCTGCCAATGGTTCGGTGCCGCAGGCGCAGGCTGAGACAGCGGTTTCGCTTGCGGCTGAGGCAAACGGCGAGGTTATCCGCCTGACTGCTGCGGTCGAGGAAACCGTGCGAAGCATTGCCGGGATCCAGGATGGCATTCTTCCCGGCTTGGGCACAGAGGATGGCAGCTATGCCCGGCAGCGTCGGGATGAAGTCGCAATCCGCTTGGCTGATCTCAAGGGCCGTAAGGCCCGCATCGCGGCACAGCGCGTGGGCCTCCTTCAGGAGATCGAAGCGCTCCGCGAGGAGGTCGGCAGGTTCGATCGGTTTGCCCCGCGGCTACCGACAGGGGCTGTGGTCTGGTCGGCAACTCCGGCCAAGGGGGCCGTGATCGCTTCGGGTGATGAAGTGTTGCAGCTGCTCGACTGTTCGCGCCGGTTCGTCGAGGTTTTTGTGCATGAAACGGCGTTTGAGGCGATCCGGCCGGGCGACACGGCCCGGGTGCGCCTGCGGGGGTCGGACGAGACCTTTCTCGCCACTGTCGAGGCGCTACGCGGGGCAGGCAGCCAGCGGGCCACCGGCCTGCTGGCGGCTGAGCCGGAAAATCTCACCGAAGGCAGTCTGTCGGTGATGCTGCGCCTTGCTCCGGCGGATGTTGGCATGGCTGGGGTGGCGCAGAACTTCTGTGATGTCGGGCGCACTGCTGAAGTTCGTTTTGATCGCGAATTCGGCACCATGCTGACCGTTGCGGGCCATTGGTTTGAGGAACTGCTGCGGGGCATTGCGCCGTCGCTCGCTGCGGGACACTCAGGGGACTGGTTCGGCGCGTCCGATGCAGGTTGAGTCCCTTGTACCGCTTCTTTTGGTTGCTGCGGCCATCCTGCTGTTCGGGAACCGTTGGCGCAACAATCCCGTGGCCGACCGGCTGGTCGTGGCAGGATTGGCCGTGGTTGTCCTGCGCTACCTGATATGGCGACTGTTCGAAACGGTCCTGCCGGTCAATGTTCTCACTGTCACGGGGGTGTTTGTCTGGGGCGTCTTTGTGGTCGAGATGCTGGCCTGGCTCGATACTGCGGTGCTTTACGCCTACATGTTGCGCCGCACAAACCGTACCCCGGAAGCAGACAGGCACGAGACCCGGTTGCGCCACATGACCCCCAGTGAACTGCCCGAGGTTGATATTTTCATCGCGACCTACAACGAGCCTGCCGAAGTCCTCGAGAAGACAATTGTTGGCGCGACAGAGCTGGACTGGCCAAAAGCAAAGCTGAATGTCTGGGTTCTGGATGATGGTCGGCGAGACTGGTTGCAGCAGATGAGCAGACGTTTGGGGGCCGGCTACCTGACCCGCGCCGACAATGCCCATGCAAAGGCTGGCAATATCAATGCTGCGGTTGCGCGCACGTCTGCCCCTTTTTTCCTCGTTCTTGATGCGGACTTTATTCCGCAACAGAATTTTCTCTACCGGGCAATGGGATTTTTCGAAGATCCGAAAATCGGTATCGTCCAGATCCCCCATAACTTCTTCAATCCTGACCCGATGCAGACCTCACTCAACATGAGCAAGGTTATGCCTGACGATCAGCGCTTCTTTTTCGAGACAATCATGCCGGGGCGCGATGGGTATGATTGCGCCTTTTGTTGCGGCTCCAACGGGATCGTGCGGCGCAGTGCCTTGGAGGAGATCGGCAACAAACTGCCATCGGGCTCCATCACCGAAGACATGCTCCTGACGCTGGCGCTCAAGCGGAAAGGCTATGTGACGCGCTATCTGGATGAGCGTCTGGCGTTCGGCCTGGCACCAGAGAACATCAATGCGTTCTTCATCCAGCGGGCCCGATGGGCGCGGGGCGCAATCCAAATCATGTTTCTTCGCGAGGGACCGTTCGGTGGCCCCGGCCTCAAGTGGTACGAGCGCTTGTTCTTCCTGCCGTTCCACTGGATCACCCAGTCGCTTGGCCAGACGATCGCGATGGTGACACCTGCCATTTTCATGCTCACGGGTGTGCCGCCGCTGGTCAATGCATCCTTTGACACGGTGATGTCCTACCAATTTCCGGCAATTGTTGCGGCCATTGCCGCTGTGCAGCACTTCGCGCCGGGAAAATACCATCCGCTGGCAACGATGGCACATGGCGTTCTGCAAGCCTTCCGGCTGCTGCCTGTGGTGCTTGCCACCTTGCTGAAACCGCACGGTCACGCGTTCAAGGTCACCCCCAAAGGTGGTGAGGGAACAGAGATCCAAGACACGGCAACGGTTGCAATCTGCCTTTTTCTTTGCGGCTTGATGGCTATCGGCCTTGCCATGAACTCAAGCTACAATTTCCAGATCATCGCTTCCAGCCACCTGATGCCTGTTGTTGCGTTCTGGTCTGTGGTCAACATGATTGTGTTGCTCTTGGTGGCAAAGATCGCCATCACGCCGCCGCTTCTTCGCAGCGAAGAGCGGTTTGAGCTGCATGAGCCGGTCATGCTCCATACGGGCGAGGGAAAGGTCAAAGGTGCAAGCCACGATATGTCCCTGAACGGCATACAGGTAGAGGTGCCTGCGGATTGGTCCTGTCTGCCCAAAAGCGGCGGTTGGATTGGTGTTGAAATTGCCCGGGTGGGTATCGTTCCGGCACGGCTGCGCCGGGTCTTTAACCAAGACGAACACAGCCTTCGCGCGGGGTTGTCATTTGCCCTACCTGCGGCCGGTGAACTGGCCGAGCACAGCGATGAACACAGCCCCGATAGCCCGGAAGAGGCCCACAGCGCAGCACAGCTAAGGCGCCGCTTGATCCACAAGCTGTTCACCACGGACCGGATGCGCAAATTCGATGATCCACACGACTGGAGACTGGGGATCAGGATGCTGAAAAGCATTGTCAGCTCGGAACAGGCCGGCGCCGCGATAAAACACACCAGCGAAGATGATGCCCACCCGGTGGTGCCCGCTTGGTTATGTGATCTTCAGTCACAAGCCGAAGCAACATTGGATAGCGAATGGCAAGGGTTGCTTCATGAGCGGACAGAGCCCGAAAAAGACAGTTCCGCGGCCTAGACGAACTGATTGGCAGGTGTGCCGCCATCACCTTTTGGGGGACGGGGGGACATGTGCGGACAGGATATTTGCCACTGCGCGTTTAAAGTTTTCTGCCAGCCGGTTAGGGGAGGAGTCAGCTGTGTTGCCCGAACAGGGGGCACTGGCCTTATCTGGTGTTTGCTGTTCTGGGATGGCTAGTCCGATGCCTCATGTGCGGCAAAGGCATCGGCATAGTCGCAATGCCAGCGGGAGAGCGCCGGGCGGTTGTTGATGATGTCGCCCAGGGCCCATTCAACACGTTTACGGTCGCGCTGTTCTGACACGTCGTTGTCCGGACAGAGAATATAGAAATCCCCGTTCGACATGCGCATCATCAGGTAGTCGATTGCCTCTTCGCTCGTCCAGGCAGAGCTGGGTCTTTCGGGCATGAACTTCTCTATCATGCCAGTATAGGTGAACCCTGGCACAAACAGATGGGCGGAGATTTTCGCCTCGGCCTGGCGCAGATCATGTGCCAGCATTTCTGTCATCACCTTCACGGCGGCTTTGCTGGTGTTGTAGGCGGGGTTTCCGGGCGGTGTGGTGATGCCCTGTTTCGACCCCGTGTTGATGACCACGGCGGGACGCGCAGCTTTGATCATGCGTGGCAGGAAGGCATGGACGCCATTTACCACCCCAAAGAGGTTGATCTCCAACAGGTTGCGCCAGTTTTCCGTTTTTTCCCAACTGCCAGTCGGCAGTGCGATACCGGCATTGTTCATCAGGACGGCCACCTCTCCGAGGGCAAAGACCTGATCCGCCAAGGCGGTCATCGCGTCGGCGTCAGAGACATCCGCGGCAATGGCCTGAACGATCGCGTCGGTGCCTGCCAGCTCACGCAGTTCCGCCTCGGCTTGGTCCAAAACCTCACCCGCCAGATCGACAAGCACAACTCCCAGACCGTCTTGCAGAAATCGCTGGGCTGCGGCCTTGCCGACGCCGCTTGCCGCCCCGGTCACGACGGCCAGGCCGCCTTTTTCGATTGCTTTACGATACATGGATCACCCCCTGTTTCTGTGAAGTGTTTGGCAATCTTCAGGGCGCCATCATTTGCTTGAGACCACCGATGAAGGTTTCGTCGTCTTGGTGTTTGCGCGCATCGAGCAGCTCTTCTGCGTCAGGTCCCGCGCGAAATCGCAGGCGGCTTCCGGTTTCGTTGGCAGCATCCCAAATGACCTGGGCAACGGTTTCAGGCGCAGAAGGGTTCGCCGCCAGCTTACCAAACAGGCGCCCCATCGCTTCTGCCATCGGTGCGTAGTCCGGCAGGTTTTCATCCATGGCGAAATCGAATGAACTGCCCCCGAAGTTGGTTCTTATCATGCCCGGCTGGACAATCCGGACCCGAATGCCAAGGGGCTCCAGCTCGTAGTGGAGCGCCTCCGAAAGCCCCTCAACTGCAAATTTGGTGCCGTGATAAAGCGCGCCAAGTGGAAAGGTGATCTGCCCGCCAATGGACGAGACATTGATGATCGTGCCTGACCGGTTCTGCCGGAAATGGGGCAGAACGGCCTTGGTCACTTCCATCATCCCAAGCACATTGGTGTCAAACTGACGCCGGATCCGCTCCATTGAAAAGGCCTCTAGCGCCCCATAGGCGCCATAGCCTGCATTGTTCAGCACAACATCAATCTGTCCGAACCGTTCGATGCCTTCGGCTACGGCGGTCGCAATAGAGCCTGCGTCGGTCACATCCAGTCGGGCCGGATGCACGTTTTCCAACGCGCCAAGCTCGGGGCTGTTTTCGGGGGTGCGCATCGTGGCGATGACATTCCAACCCTTTGCCTGAAAATGCCGGGCCGTCGCCGCGCCAATGCCCGACGAAGCCCCGGTAATAAGTATGGTTTTCATATCTCAACTCCCTCACGTCCTGATCACACGATACTCACCAAGGCGGGATGTATCTTTCGGTATTCTCCAGTTTTCTTGCATAATCCTCCGCAATCTGAAGTTTTGGGTAAGTGCTTGCCTTGGTTGCGTGCTACGGATGGGGCGACCAATAGGAGGCATTCATGGGACCTCAGGCGTTGTTGGACTATGTTTTGGCGCGGCTTGATCGCTCAGGCGTCACTGAAGGTGTGCTGAGATGTGAAGATGGCGGGGCGGTGTTTCTCATCCATCCAACGACCACCCAACATGACGCAAACGTCTATCGTCCGTTGTTGTGCGCGGTCCTGCAAGGGGCGAAAGAAGTTGGGACCAGCACCAGAACGCTCACCGTGCGGGCTGGGCAGTCTTTGATCGTCAGCAATGCGCTGCCCGTTGTTTCCAGGATCACCGAGGCCACGCCCGATCATCCCTATGTCGCGCTGGTCTTTCCGCTGGATCTGGATGTCCTTCGCGCCCTTGCTCCGGGTGTGCCCCAGTCATCTGCCAACCATGGGTCAGATCCGTTTTCAATTTGCCTCACACCCACTGATGACGATCTGCAGGCGGCCTTGCTCCGATATTTTTGCCAGTGCAAAACCAAAGAGGAACGGCACATGCTGGCGCCGATCACGGCGCGGGAAATTCACGCCCGGCTGCTGATCGGGCAACATGGCGGCACGCTTCAGAAACTTTTGTGGCACGAAAACACGGCCAGCCGGATCTTCGTGGCAACAAGTGAGATCCGGTCGGACCTGGGCAAACCCCTTGTCGTGAGAGAACTCGCCGCCCGCGTGGGTATGAGCAGCTCGGCCTTTTTTGAACAGTTCAAAGCAGTTACCGGCAACTCTCCGCTGCAATACCAGAAAGACCTGCGCCTGCTTCATGCCCGCAATGAACTTCAAACCACCGGCGCAAAAGTCTCTGAGATAGCCTATGGGGTCGGATACCAAAGCCCGGCTCAGTTCTCGAGAGAATATGCCCGCAAATTCGGATGCTCACCAAGACAGGACCGAACCGCCGAAGTCGTCCAATAAGACCAAAATGCTCACCTGAAAGGTGAGCGTTCCGCAAATCCATCCCTGTTAGCTTGCCGCACCTGCTGGGCCATGCCACGATGTATCAAGTTGCAAAAGGGTTGAATATTGGCGGCACCTCTTCTTATCAGAAACCGGAATTACCGCCTTCTCTTGGGGGCCGGCACCTTGAGCAATCTTGGCGATGGACTTGTTGTCCTCGCATTGCCCTGGCTGGCGACCCTGATGTCGCAAAATCCAATGGCCATTGGTGCGGTAGCAGCGGCCAGTCGGCTGCCGTGGCTGCTTTTTGCGATTCCGGCGGGCGTCATTATCGACAATGCTGAACACAACAAGCTGATTGCCAGAGCCGACCTCTTGCGCGCTGCAATCGCGCTGGCGATCCTTATGCTGGCTGTGAACCAGCCAGCGGAGGGCGCAGTGTGGGTGCTGGCGGGGTTAGCTTTTGTTTTGGGCTCTGCGGAAGTGTTGAGAGACAATGCCGCTCAGACAATGCTTCCGTCCATAGTCGACTCGAAGGACCTGGAGGCGGCCAATGGGCAACTCTGGAGCAGTGAGCAACTGACAAATCAGTTCATCGGGCCACCACTGGCTGGTGCGCTGATCGCTGCAGGCATCGGCATCCCCTTCGGTGTTGACGCGGCCCTTCTGGTTTTGTCCGCCGGGTTTGTTTGGATGATCACACTCGCGCCAAGGGCGCAGACGAAGACGCGTTTTTGCCAAGCTCTCGTGGAAGGGGTCGCCTTCATGCGAGCCGATACCTTGCTGCTGCGGCTTGCCGTCGTTTTGGGGATCGCCAACTTTATCGCGACGGCGACGATCACAGTTCAGGTTCTATTTGCGCAGGATGTGCTGGCGATGTCCGCCTATGCCTACGGGCTCGTTCTGTCTGTCGCGGCACTTGGGGCCGTTACGGGAAGCCTTCTTGCCCCAAAGCTCGTCGGTTTTTTCGGAACACAAAGATGCCTGTATCTGTCAATTGCGACTTGGGGTGTTGGCTATCTATCTATCGGACTGAGCCAGTCTGCCTATGCCATGGCAACCGCGCTGTTTTTTGTGATGGCCGCAGCAATGCTGTGGAATGTCATCACGGTATCTTGGCGGCAAAGGCGTATTCCGTCAGCGCTGCTTGGGCGGGTCAACAGCATTTACCGTTTCTTCGGCTGGGGCTCGATGCCATTGGGGGCCATGACCGGCGGGCTTCTGGTCTCAGTTCTGGAGCAGGAACTCGGTCGGGAATTCGCCTTGCGCGCCACATTTATCTGTGCCGGAGCGGCATGTGCGTTTTTGCTCGCATATGCGATGGCGAGACTTCGTTTGGAATAGTCCAGCGGACTTCCTTCTTCACCAATCCTAAGGCCGCACGGTCGAAATCAGCGTGCACGAGGTGGCCTCCTGCCGCACGCAGGCAGGGTCATGTCCCTGTTCAGGTCATCGGGAGGCGGGGCTGAGAGTGTCGATGGCGTGAAAAGACCGCCCGGAGGCGGTCTTGGCATTGTTGGAAGGGGCGACAGGCGGGGGCTGTCGGGGTGTGGTCCGCGCATGAAACCTGCGGGAGCCCCGATGTGGTCGCCCCCGTTTATCGGCAGGGCGCCCTCAGGCGTCGCAGGCTGCGGTCACCAGCATTTCCACCTTCAGCACTTCGCGGGCGAGCTTGGATTCGCCGCAGGCACGCGCAGGGGCGTGGCCTTCGGGCACCCAGGCATCCCAAACGGCATTCATCTCGTCGAAATCCGCCATATCCGCGAGCCAGATCTCACAGCGCAGAATGCGGGTCTTGTCGCTGCCTGCCTTTTCCAGAAGGTCCTCGATCTTTGCGAGGATCTCGCGGGTCTGATCGGCGACGGTTGCCGCCTGCGAGGTCTGGCCGCAGAGGTAGGCGGTGCCATTGTGTTTGACGATGCGGCTCATGCGTTGGCCGGTTTCGATGCGGGTGATGCTCATGTGAGGCTCCTGTTAGAGGACCTTGCGGTCATAGCGGTTGATCCGGAAGGCGGACAAGCCAAAACGGCTTTGTCCGTTGAGGATGAGATCGGCCAGAACCTGACCCACGATGGGGCCCATCTGAAAGCCATGGGCCGAAAAGCCAAAGGCATGGAAGGCGCGATCTGCATTTTCGGCGGGGCCGATGACTGGAAGGTTGTCAGGCATATATGCCTCAAGCCCGGCCCACATGCGGTTGATGCTTGCCTGTCGCATGATCGGAAAGAAATCGGCAGTGGTGCGGGCGGCGCTCGCCAGTTTGGCATAGTCCAGACGCGTCTGGTTTTTGGCCCGATCGGCAAAGCCCTTGGCCCCACCGCCAATCAAAACCGTCCCGTTTTCAAACTGCTTGAAACTGAGCTGGCGGCTCACGGCCCCCACCACGGGAGAGGCGAAATGCGGCACACGGGTGGTGATCATCAGCATCGGGGCCGCATGGCTGAGAGGGACGTTGTCACCGATCATCAGGGCAATGCGGTCGGCCCAGGCGCCTGCACAATTGACCACGGTGTCCGCTTCATAGCGGTTGCGACTGCCCTGAGCGAGCCAGCTGGAGCCGAGGCGGCGCAGGCTGATCAGCTCTTCGCCTTCGATGATGCGTGCCCCATGGCGTTCAGCGGCGAGGCGAAAGGCAGAGGTGGCCTTGTAGGGGATGGCATAGCCGTCCAGTTCCGAGATCACGCCGCCGACGCAGGACGGGTTGACCTGGGGCAGCCGCTCTCTCAGTTCGGCCTGATCGATGATGCGTTCGTGGGTGTAGCCTTCGGCGTGCATCTTGGTCTCGCGCGTCCGCAGCGTGGCCATGTCCTGATCATCTGCGGCGATATTGATGATGCTTTGGCGGCGAAACCCCGTTTCGAGCCCAAGATCGTCATCCAGGGTCTGCCACATCTCCATCGAAGCCTTGGAAAGGGGGACCTCGGCCATGTCGCGGCCCAGAAGGCGGACACCGCCTGCGTTGACGCCAGAGGCATGGCGCGCGACATAATCCTTTTCGACCACCGTGACAGAGACGCCCTGGCGTGCCAGATGATAGGCAGTGGCGCAGCCCTGAATGCCGCCACCGATAATCAGAACATCCGATTTCATTCCGGGGCCTCGTTTTGCTGCCTTGTGGGGAGTGCCTGCGTTGGGGTGACGTGGTCAAACCGGCTCAGCTCTTCCAGCGTCAGCAGACGCTGCGGGCTACGCAGTCGGTAATAGCCGGTGTCTTCGGCGCTATCGCCACGCCAGTCGCTCAGCAGGCCCGCAACGATGTGGCCGCATTGGCGTCCCTGGCAGGGCCCCATGCCACAGCGTGTGAGGGACTTCAGCGCGTTTGGATCACGGGCGCCAAGGTCAAAGCCCCTGCGCAGATCTCTGCGAGTCTGTTCTTCGCAGCGGCACACCAGAGTGTCGTCTTCCTGGGGCAGGCGCAGGGCCTCCGCAGGGCGGTAAAGCCGGTCGACAAAGGCGCGAAACGGGGCCATCGCCGCCAGTTCCGCAAGGGGGGACGCGGCCTCTGTGCCCCGCTGTGCGAGGGTGATCCGGTTCAGGCGGTATAGAATGTTGAGAGCGGCCAGCTGCCCTGCGTGGCATGCACCGTCAGCCCCGATGATGCCCCCGCCATCACCGGCGACAGAGACATGCGGCACAGAAGACTGACCAAACGGGTCTGTCACCACCTGCCAGCACAGCTGCTGCGCGTTCCACATATGATCCAGCTCCATCGCGCGGGTCATATTGAGGTTCGGCTGAACCCCATGGTGCAGAAACACCGTCTCAGCCGCGATGTCATGGGTCTTGCCCCCTGCAACAAACCGCAGCCCTTCGGCTGTTTCGTGGCCGAGCACCTGCAGCTTGCTGGCAAAGCGAAAAACCGGAACGCCGGAGCGACGGATTTCGTTGAGAAGGCCGAGCCCCTTGGCCAGTTGCCGGGCCTGTTTCAGTGCGCGGGGCAAAAGGGGGACGCTGGCGAGATAGTTGTCCTTGGGCGTGGTGTCCACGACGGCGGCAATCGCCACACCAAGGCGCAGATATTGCGCAACGATTAGATACAACAGCGGGCCAGAGCCTGCAAAAACTGCGCCATCGGCCACGGTTGCATCGGATTTCAGCATCACCTGGGCCGCACCTGCGGTCATCACCCCCGGCAAGGTCCAGCCGGGGATTGGCATCGGGCGCTCCATCGCACCGGGACAGAGCAGCATCTCGCGGCAGTGCAGCTCATGGGTGCTGTGATCCTGCGAAAACAGGATCCGGCCGTCATCGCCCAGGTGCCAGGCGTCTGCCCCGCTAAGATGGGTCACGTCGGCCTTCTCGAACCGCGCAATGAGATCAGCCCCCTTCGTGTAGTCGGGGCCAAGGACGGAGGCATCGGGCAGGGGGCTTTGGCTGGCAGAGCGATAGATCTGCCCACCGGCCCGCTGCCCGCGGTCCAGAACGGCGATCCGCAGGCCGCGTTCGGCAAGGGTGAGAGCGGCGGACATGCCGGCGGGGCCCGCCCCTACGATGGCGCAGTCAAAGCTCTGCATCGGTGATCCTGCTGTCTTCAAGAATGGTCTGGGTGTTGATGGTCATGCCGGGCTCGACCTGACGCAGGCAGGCCTGCTGGTTGGGCACGCCGTTGATTTCCATCATGCATTCGAAACAGACCCCCATCGCACAATAGGCACTGCGCGGTGCACCGGAGAGGGCGGCCCTGCGGGTGATCGGCTGACCGGCAAGGGCAATCGCAGACCAGACGGATTGGCCCGCAGGGACGGCGATCTGCTGGCCGTTGAGTGTCAGGGTGACATCATCCGCCCCATCCGGGCGTAAGGATCTGAACATCTCTGTGGCTCCTTTGAGGGGCAAGAGAGGAAAATGAATTGGGGAGAAAAGGAAAGGCGCGGGGAGGTGCGCGCCTTTCCGTCAGGATTGCAGGGGTTACTCTGCAATCTTGTCGAGGATGGCCTGACCCCAGTCAGCGCCGACATCTTCCAGAACCTGCGGCCAGACCTGCGCGCGCACGTGCTCTGCCGTGGCGGCGAGTTCGGCGTCGCTCAGCGACACGATGGTGGCGCCATTGTCTGCAAGCTTTTGTTCAAAGGCGCCCTGATCTGCCTCGGCGGTTTCCCAACGCTTGGCTTCAAACGCCACTGCACCCTGTTCCAGTGCTGCGCGATCTGCGTCAGACAGCTCGGCCAGGGTGCCGGAGTTGATGATCATGTACCAGACTTCAAAGTGGGTGTTCACCGGCACATAGGTGGTGGTCACATCGCGGAAGGAGGCATAGTAGCCTTCGGCGCCAGAGCCGACCACGCCGTCAACCACACCGGTCTGCACTGCGGTGAAGGCCTCGGAGAAGGGGATCGGAGAGGAGATATAGCCAAGCGCATCCGCAGTCAGCTGGAAGCTCTTGATGCCGGGGACGCGCACCTTGATCCCCTTGGCAGAGGTCGGATTTCCAGGATCAACCGCTTCGGTGTTCAACGCAACGCCGCCAAAATACACCGGATAGGCCGCCAGCATGGTGATGTCCTGCTTGGCATACAGCTCTTTCATCGCGTCATAGATGGCGCCGCCGGGGCCGTAGATCTTCTTGGCTTCGGCCCAGTTCGCGGCCACATAAGGGAAGGCAGAGATCTGCATCCGGCGATCAACGGCCGTTGCGGCGGGTTGAACGGCCATGTCAATTGCACCAACAGAGATGCGTTCCTGCACCGATGTATAGTCGCCAAGCGCAGAGGCCGGGAACAGGTTCAGCTCCAGCGAGCCATTGGTCGCGGCCGACAGATCCTCAGCAAAGGCACGCAGTTCGTTGTCGATCGTCGCACCCTGCGGACGGATGTGGCTGATCTTCAGCGTGTCTGCCATCGCGAGGCCCGCGGTTGCGATCATGGCCGCTGCCATGCAGGTGGACTTCAGAAAGGTCTTCATTGTGGTTTCCTCTGTTGGTGGTTTGGTTGTTGTGAAGGGAGAGGCTGGCGGGTCTCAGTAGCCAAAGACACGCGGTAGCCAGAGCGACAGGTCAGGCCAGAAGCTGGTCAGAAAGACCACTGGCAGATAGCCAAGCAGGATCAGCGTCATGGCCGGGCGGATCACCTTTGTCACCGGCACCTGACCGACGCGGGCGCCGAGATACAGGATCGATGCATAAGGCGGGGTGACGCCACCCATGGCGGTGTTGACGCCCATGATTGCGGCGAACTGGATCGGGCTCACGCCGATGGCCTGCATCAGCGGCAACAACAGCGGTGCGATCAGAATGATGGCCGTCACGTCGTTCACCACCATGCCGACAAGGAACAAAAGAATGTTGATGAGGATCAGCAGCAGCGCCTTGTTCTCGGTGATGGAGAAGATGCCTTCGACAATGGCCTGCGGCACGCTTTCCAGCACGAACATCTGGCTGAGGATCATCGAGAACAGGATCATCAGCATGATCGCCCCCACAGAGGTCGCCGCCTCACGACCCGCGCCAAGGAAGGTGCGCAGATCAAGACCCTTGTAGATCAGAAAGCCCACTGGCACGGCATAGATCACGGCCACGGCTGCAGCTTCGGTGGGGGTCATGATGCCGCCATAGATGCCGCCCAGAATGATTACAGGCATCAGCAGGGCCGGGGTGGCCTTCAGCCCGCGGCTGGTCGCCTCGGCGACAAAGGCTGCACCCTTCGGGGGATCGTTCAGCTGCAGCGGGAACTTGCGCGCCATGCGGATGTTGACCACGGAAAAGCTGGTCATGATGAGAAGGCCCGGGCCAAGCGTGGCGAGAAAACAGGCCAGGATCGACGTGTCTGTGACCCAGCCATAAACAATCATGGTGACAGAGGGCGGGATCAGCAGGCCAAGAAGAGAGGCATTGGCAATCAGCGCAGTTGCGTATTC
>Ga0160419_100290_pt1 | contig 34720 bp, 34 predicted proteins | sample CelAP2metagpilot_2_FD_108196 | JGI IMG/M metagenome (GOLD analysis project Ga0160419, IMG submission 108196) | Phycosphere-associated microbial communities from Cellana algal ponds in Kailua-Kona, Hawaii, USA - Cellana AP2-4-25 metagenome pilot ... | reverse complement strand
TGAAAAAACCTGTTTCCGGTATCGCCATGGGATTGATCACCGATACAGAAACTGGTAAATATGCCGTACTATCCGATATCTTGGGAGATGAAGACCACTTGGGAGACATGGACTTTAAAGTAACTGGTACTGCGGATGGTATCACTGCTTGCCAAATGGATATTAAAGTAAAAGGACTTTCTTACGAAATCTTGGTAAAAGCTTTGATGCAGGCCAAAGACGGAAGAATGCATATCTTGGGCAAACTAACCGAAACAATTGCCGAGCCAAGACCCGAAGTTAAATCCTACGCTCCAAAAATTGTTACCAGAATTATTCCTGGAGAATATATTGGAGCATTGATCGGCAAAGGTGGAGAAGTTATCCAAGAGCTTCAGAAAACAACCAACACTACAATTGTTATCAACGAAGACCCAGATACCGAAGAAGGTATTGTGGAAATCTTGGGAACCGATCAAAATGGTATCGATGCCGTATTGGCAAAAATCGATGCCTTGATGTTCAAACCAGAGGTTGGAAGTGTTTATGAGGTTAAAGTGATAAAAATGCTTGACTTCGGAGCAGTGGTGGAATACACAGAAGCACCGGGCAACGAAGTACTGCTTCACGTATCCGAATTGGCATGGGAACGCACCGAAAACGTATCCGATGTAGTGAACATGGGCGATGTTTTTGATGTAAAATACTTCGGTCTAGATCCAAGGACCAAGAAGGAAAAAGTATCAAGAAAAGCCTTGTTGCCAAAACCGGAAGGTTACAAAGAGCGTCCACCAAGAACCGACGGCGACCGCAAGGGTGGTGATCGTAGAGGCGGTGACCGTAGAGGCGGCAACAGAGATAGAAAGCCAAGAAGAGATTAGGTAAATCCTATCTTTATCCGACAAACTAACCCTAAGGCACTCGCCTTGGGGTTTTGTTTTTTGAGGAATTGTCAGCGTCCAACAATGTCCCTTCGAGCGCAATGGAAAACTTGCGGTCCCAATACGTAAAAATGAGGTTTTTTTAAAAAAGTGCTACCAAAATGTAACTTTTTTACTTTTTGAACGTATAACCTAATGAGCTCCGGCTCACAAACTTAATATGAAGGGAAATTTTAGATGAGACAGTTAAAGATTACAAAACAGGTTACCAATAGGGAAACCGCATCGTTGGACAAGTATCTACAAGAAATCGGTAAGGTTGATTTGATTACCGCCGATGAAGAAGTAGAGTTGGCACAACGCATTAAAGCCGGCGACCAGGTAGCCTTGGAAAAATTAACTAAAGCCAACCTAAGGTTCGTGGTATCGGTTGCAAAGCAATACCAAAACCAAGGGTTAACACTGCCCGATTTGATCAATGAAGGCAATTTGGGACTTATCAAAGCAGCGCAACGTTTTGATGAAACCCGTGGATTTAAATTTATTTCATACGCTGTTTGGTGGATCCGCCAATCCATTTTGCAAGCTTTGGCAGAACAATCACGTATTGTTCGTTTGCCATTGAACAAGATCGGCTCCATCAATAAGATAAATAAAACTTTTGCTTTCTTGGAGCAAGCGCACGAGCGTCCACCATCTGCTGAGGAAATTGCCAAAGAATTGGACATGACCGTGGAAGATGTGAAACAATCCCTAAAGAACTCAGGCCGTCACGTATCAATGGATGCGCCTTTGATCGATGGCGAGGATTCCAACCTTTACGATGTGTTGCGTAGTGGCGAATCTCCAAACCCTGATAAGGAGCTTTTGCACGATTCGTTACGTACCGAAATTGAACGTGCCCTGGAAACCCTTACTCCTCGAGAAGCTGATGTAATAAGACTTTACTTTGGATTGGCCGGCCAACATTCCATGACGTTGGAAGAAATCGGAGAAACTTTTGATTTGACCCGCGAGCGAGTTCGTCAAATTAAAGAAAAGGCGATTAGAAGGTTGAAGCACACGTCAAGAAGTAAGATTTTAAAGACATATTTAGGGTAAAACACCCAAAATCACCAACTAAAGTACAGTTAAACTATCCTTAAATTTGATTTTTGGCAGGAAAGTTGTATTTTAGTAAGATATAACAGTTTATCATGACTGTTCGTTTTTTGATTGATGAATAAACTCCGGCTGATTACCGGAGTTTTTTTCGTTCATGGATGGCCGTAATTGGCTAACTTTGTAACATGAACAAATCAATGATCGCCCCATCGTTATTGGCATCCGACTTTGCCAATCTTCAGCAAGAAATCGAAATGGTCAACCAAAGCGAAGCCGACTGGTTCCATTTGGACGTTATGGACGGTGTTTTTGTGCCCAACATCTCCTTTGGAATGCCTGTAGTGCAGGCCATTGCCAAATATGCAAAAAAGCCATTGGACACACATTTAATGATTGTAGATCCAGACAGATATATCAAGACTTTTGCGGATCTTGGGGTTCATAATTTATCGGTTCACTACGAGGCCTGTCCCCATCTGCACAGAACACTGCAAGCCATAAAAGCGGAAGGAATGAAAGCCGGTGTGGCGATTAACCCACATACTTCCGTAAAATTATTGGAAGATACCATTCAGGATATCGATTTGGTCATTGTAATGAGTGTCAATCCCGGTTTTGGAGGCCAATCCTTTATAGAAAACACCTATCAGAAAGTAGCGGACCTAAAGGAATTGATCCTTAAGAAAAATGCCGCCACTTTAATTGAAATCGACGGCGGTGTCAATGCCAACAATGCCAAAAAACTGGTAGATGCCGGTGCCGATGTGTTGGTTGCCGGAAGTTTTGTATTTAAAAGCGATAACCCTACCGAAACCATTAAAAAACTAAAAGCAGAAACAGCGTAATGCAGGAATTTGATGTCATCATCATCGGAGGTGGCCCTATTGGAATTGCATGCGGCCTCGAGGCCAAAAAACAGGGTTTATCCTATATCATAATAGAAAAAGGGACTATTGTAAACTCACTTTTCAATTATCCTGTGAACATGCAGTTTTTTTCTTCTTCGGAAAAATTGGAAATAGACGACATTCCCTTTATCAGCAAAGAGGCCAAACCCAAACGCAACGAAGCATTGGAGTACTATCGAAGAATTGTGACCTCCAACCAACTCGACATCCATCTATTTGAAAAAGTAACGGATACCATTAAGCAGGGTGATTTTTTTGTGGTGAAGACCGACAAAAATGACTATAGGGCAAAAAATGTGGTCGTAGCGACCGGATTTTACGACTTACCCAACAAAATGAATGTTCCTGGAGAAGATTTGCCCAAAGTCTCACATTATTACAACGACCCCCATTATTATGCCAGTCAAAAACTGGCTGTGGTAGGCGCCAGTAACTCCGCAATAGATGCCGCATTGGAATGTTGGCGAAAAGGCGCCGATGTATCCTTGATTATCCGTGGCCCAGAAGTAGGTTCAAGAGTTAAATATTGGGTACGTCCGGATATTATCAACCGAATCGAAGAAGGCAGCATAAAAGCATATTACAACTCCACGGTCAAGGAGATAAAACCAACGGAAATTGTACTAAATACCCCAGAAGGCGATTTAACGTTGGAAAATGATTTTGTTCTTGCGTTAACCGGATACATGCCCAACTTCGCCTTTTTGGAGAAACTTGGCATAACACTCTCCAGTGACCCCAAACGATTGCCGACCTACGATCCTGAAACGATGGAAACCAATGTTGAAGGTCTTTTTTTAGCGGGTGTGATCTGCGGAGGAATGGAAACCCATAAATGGTTTATAGAAAACTCTAGGATCCATGCGCCCATTATCATGAAAAGTATTGGACAAAAATTAAAGTCCACAACACCATAAAGAAGTTGATTTGCGTCAACATTTAAAGCTTTTGCAAAAGTGCTTATAACCTAACATAAGTACCTTTAAACCAACACATAAAAAGTTTTTAAATGAATTTAAGTACGATGCAAAATGTATTTAGGGTCATCCTTGGCCTTTTAATGATGATGGCCGGAATAGCTCATCTCACTTTTCAAAGGGAAGAGTTTCAGGCCCAAGTGCCCCGATGGTTGCCCACAAGCGAAGCTTTTATGGATTTTATAGTGGTAGCTTCTGGTGTGATAGAAATTTTATTGGGGTTATCCATGGTTTTATTGACCAAATACAAAGCAAAAGTGGGCATTGCGCTTGCCATTTTCTATGTTTTGATTTTTCCCGGAAACATTTCTCAATACACCAATGCCATTGACGCATTTGGACTGGACACCGATCTAAAGAGATTTGTTCGGTTGTTTTTTCAGCCCGTTTTAATTCTATGGGCCCTTTGGTCCACGAAAGCATTTGAACACCTTAAAGACAAAAACAAATAACCATGGAGTTTTACAATTTTGAAGCAGAACGATTGGACGGTACTACAGAATCCATGAAAAACTATAAAGGCAAAACCATTATTGTGGTGAATACTGCAAGTAAGTGTGGATTGACTCCGCAATACGAGGGCCTGGAAGATCTCTATACAAAATATAAGGACCAAGGATTGGTGGTTTTGGGGTTTCCATGCAATCAGTTTGGAAACCAAGAACCGGGAGACGCCAATGACATCAAGGAGTTTTGCCAAATAAACTACGGGGTCAGTTTTCCAATGTTTGCCAAAATCGATGTGAACGGTAACGGCACACACCCGATCTTTAAATATTTAAAATCGGAATTAAGAGGATTGTTGGGAGGTAAGGTCAAATGGAACTTTACCAAGTTTGTAATAGACAAAAACGGAAAACCGGTAAAACGATTCGCGCCCATATCAAAACCAAAGGCCATGGAAAGTTTTATCAGTGGCATTTTATAACCCCTGCTAAACTACTTTTAACCGAGATTGAAGAGCTCCGGACTCTTTGAGCATGGTTCTGCCATCCCTGAAGCTCAGATATGAATGACCTTGCTTATAATTTAAAATGCTTATTTCGCATAAATGGTTCCAATGGCGGGCCACTTCGCGCCAAGCCCAGAACAGCGAATGTTTGGGGTCGTAAATATGGGTCGCCTCCCCGCCTGCCCCATTTATTTCGATAATACTGAATTTTTCTCCTATACAAAGTTCCTCAAAGGTATTGCAAAGAACATCCAGTCGACCATAATAAAAGCCGCTCATTTGTGTGCATACCTCATTTATGGTATTGTTCAAATCCGCATTGATCAAATGACAGATGTCCACAAATTTGGCTCCTCGGGTGTGACTACCGTAGGGCACCAGAACAAATTCTTTTCCCAAGGGGAGAACATTGTTTAACTGATCACCAAACTTTTGTTTTAGCACCTTTAATTGAAAATGGCTCCTCGGATTACTCTTTATCAACTGCAATAAGGTACTTTTACCATCACCCGTAACCGACAAAAATTCTTTGGACACGACCCCAGTAATCTTGCCTTTGGCCTCTCCGGGTTTTCGAACATAAAAAACACCAACTTCCTTCTGGAACGGAACAAATTCCTGAACCAAAAAATGGGAGGGACTCCATTTTACATATTTTTGAAATTCAACCTTATTATGGATTTTTTCCACGCCAAACGCCTTCATTCCAATATCGGGCTTGGCTATAAATGGAAATGCGATCCCGGAATTTAAAACCCGTTCCAATGCCTGGTCGGCCGTCTCGTCATTTTTTACAAATATTGTTCTTGGTATGTATTGGGCAGGAATCATATTGTAAATATCCATTTTGGATATCATGGCCATTCCCCCATTCTTCATGCCTGGATTGGCGGCATTAAAAAAGAATAAAGAACGTGCTCTTATCGAATAATAAAGCCAAACTGGAAACATCGGATAATAAATCAACCAGAAAGGCCAATATTCCCAATGTGTGATTTTATGCCAAATGAGCTTTAAAGGACCCATATAGTTTTAATTGATCAGTTGACCGGTGGAAAAAGGCACTTCATAATCAACTTTGTTGAGCAGGTCGAAATGACGCATTACAACATCGCTCTCTTTGTTCAATATGGCCTGTGTTACACTAAAGGTTTTTAAGCCCGATGCCCTATTGATTATAAATCCGTTCTCAAAATCGTCATGATTGTTCGAGTGAAAATCGACCACATCTTGAGAAGTTATGAAGGAGTTGCCTTTAACAAACTTTTTAAACAACGTTTGCCTGTGTTCGATTACCTTATCTTGGTAAAGTGTTGATGATGACCATATGTAACTTTTATCCTTGTTCAACGGCCTAAAGTATTTTTGATGGCCGTCCCAGCGAAACTCCAGCAATTCGGCTGTGTACAACACCAATGTAAAGGGTTCTATTCTCAATAAGTCTATTTCTTGCAACAAAGCTAAGGGATTGTCAGAAACAACAATATCCAAAAGCACCAGTCCCCTGCTCCTTTCATATTTTCCATTGGGCGAGTGACCTACAAAACCACCGTTCAGCAGCACAGCTACCGAACCGTTTTCATTTATGGCGAACCAGGTACCCCCCGCCTTGGGATCTTTTGGAAAAAGTACCTTCACCGAACCTATGGTTTCTTCTTGTGGCCGCAATGCCATAGGACGATCAATATGCTCGTCCCTGTTCGATGTAATAAAACGTTGTCCACCGGACGATATAAAACTTACTGTGCACATTCTTTTCTAAATTGTAAGGTGGAAGGAGCAACTCCAAAAGTTTCGGGCACTTTCTGGTCCGAAAAATGACATATCCCAATTTTGATCAACGCTTGATGATGAATGGTGTGTTCCAAGTTGTACATAACTTCCCGGTGGTAATTGGTATCCAATGTAAGTATTTCACCATTAAGTTCATAACTGATCTGAATGGCCTTGTTGGGCTTTTTTAAATGCATTTGTATAAAAGCCAATTTCTCAATGGCAAACGATAGGTCTTTTTCAATTTTACGGTCTCTTTTTCTTCTATCGTAGGACACATCTGCTTGATCATACCCCTTGATCAAACAAAGGTAAAGCTCGATCACATGTCTTGTATGCTGACCTATACTGGCATTGGACAATATATTACATGATCGGGAGTAACAATCTTTAGGCAGTTCCAAAAGAACCTGTTTAAACTGTTCCAATGTATCCAAGGTTGATTTGAACATAGTTATTGTTTAATTATTTACGTATTTATATGCGAACAAAGCAACTCATCCAGCGATAGGATACAAAAGGTTGTCCACTCTCAGAAATCTCATGCCCTTAAAGATATTCAATTCTTGATATTCTCCCAGTTTATATCCGCTTTCGATATAAGGGAATTCGGTGATTGGTTCAACCAAAATTGGAGGGTATTGTTCTTTCCTTTGTTGAAGAATAGATAAAGTTTTCCACCTCTTATCTCAAAAGTTTCGGGATCTACATTAACCTTTTTTGAATTTACTGCGACAGCATAGGCACAATAACCCCCATACTGTGGTACATAACTATTGGGTTTTGCAACAAACTTTTCCAGATTTGCCTCGCTGACAAACTTATAATTTACCCCATCAAACATGACGGTAAATTGGTCTTTGCCCTTGGTCGCGATACCATCAAAATAGGCGACCACATCATATCCATGAGCTGCATACCCTTTTTTGGTATTATAATCTATGGATTGCCCTTGAACTAAAACACCTGTTAAAAACAGAAAAACCATTATTCGATACTTCATAAATTCTGGATTTTTTATGGTTGCTTGTTGGTATTGAAGATTTTGTCTAAAAATAAAGGTGTTCCTTTCAAGATTAGAAAAAAAGATTTGATATATAAGCTATTACAAACAAAAACTGCGCAGTTAAACAATTAGTAGTTGAGACTTGAGGTTCAAGTTTTTTTGTCGTAATAGAAGGTGCTCGATTTTATCCTACGAATTTAGTATGCTACGTCCGGCGTTCTTAACCTTTTTAGTACCATAAGAATAATGATGGGACCCGCTTTCTATTTGTAGTTCACTTTGTATTCCTTTGGTTTAAGCATATTTTTTTTAAAGATCAGATTATAAACTAGATAAGTTATTAAAGCCAGCTGCATAACCTATTTCGTCCATGGACACATTGATCGGTTTCTATTTATAATTTCGTGACGACTCCCAACCTGTATTTCAACAAGTAACAGGTAAAACTTTGGCTCATGAGCTTTTTAAAATAATTACTAAAAATAGATTTATACACATTTACCAATTGGGTCACTTTGTTGAGCTTAATACCGTGCTAGTAATTTTAACGGATTTAGCTCATGAAGTCACTTTTTGATATGTGCACTTTTAAGGTTTTCTCGATACAACCGTACCAAACTGAATTCCGAGGAGATTTCCAGAGCAAGCAAGAACGGTTCTAATGCTCATCGTCGTTATTGTAAGTATTTTTTATTTTTTTCTATCGTAAATGAAGCGGTTAGGCCAACGCTAAAATTTCGCGGTAATTTTTCAACTCCGAAAATCGAGCGAGAATGCTTACCTTTTTCTTCAAGCACTTTTACAAATAAATCAGACGCTCCATCAATCACTTTAGGTGATTCGTCCCATTTATTGCTCGACTGAAAATAAGCATCGATATGATTCAGTCCGATTATTTGGTCAAACCCAACTATTTTGTCCATCTGCGCGAGTACATTCAAAGCACACAACTCCATTGCTTTATATCCTTGTTCAGTTGTTATTTCATTCCCCAATCTACCTTGGTGTAAATATTCTTCGTTTAGAATGGGAAATTGGATTGCGACATAAGCTATATTTTCTCGGATATTTACGGAAACATAATTTCCACCAGGTATTGACACCCTCGGAAGTTCCAATCCTAATTCAGAAAGATTTTTATTTGGGTCTATACTCATTTTTTAGTTCTATTTTGCTCGGGTTTAACGGGGATAAAGTTATAAAAAAGAAGAAGGTCACATTTATATTCAACCCTAAATCAATTAATTACGAGAAGTTGACGTATATTTTTAGGTTAAAATATACTCACCAAAAAGGTCTCTTTTTTCTAACGCTATTATTTAGGATTAATTAAAATAAAATAATCTGTAAAACAGTATTTTATAGATTTGGCATTGTGTTTTGAATGTGTTTTATTGGGGTATAACAGAACCATCACTTAACTTTAGACCAAGTCCCGTCCATTTTTAGTTGAAGATTTACATCAAATTTAGATGTGTTTGGTTTAGGATGTGGACATTGGATTCAGCAAGAAAAAACAGAAGAAACCAATAAACTAATTTTAGATTTGTTAAAACAACACCAAGGTTGCGAAATCGAAAGTTTAAGAACTTAAAAGTATACTCACCTTACTCTTATAAGTCTGCCCAATTGGAACTTTATATGTATCGATTATAATTCGATTACCTTCAATATACTTTATTTTATCCTTGGAAACGATGAATGATTTATGTACACGAAAAAAGTGATTAGAAGGTAATAATGCTTCTAAAGCTGATATTTTATGATTACTTAAAATCATCTTATCTGTTAAATGTATTTTTGTATAATGCCCATAAGCTTCAATAAATAAAATATTTTCAGAATGAATTTGATGCTGTTGTTTATCGGTCTTTACAAAAAAACTTATGTTTTTAGTAGTTGAGATTTCGGTTAAATTGGATTGTGGTTTTGTACTAGTTACAGTTTTGTTTACCGCTTTTATAAAACGCTCAAAACTAAATGGTTTTAATAAATAATCTACTACATTTAATTCGTAACCTTCTAAAGCAAATTCTTTATAAGCAGTAGTTACAATAATTTTTGGCGGATTAGCTAGTGTTTTTAAAAATTCAAAACCTGTTAATTTGGGCATATTAATATCTAAAAAAAGTAAATCTACAGTATGTTCATTTAAAAACTGCATAGCTTCAAAAGCATTGTAACAATTTCCTTTTTTTTGTAAGTGAGGCAAAGCATCGCAATAGTTTTCAATAATACGATGTGCAATAGGTTCGTCATCTACAATTATATATTGAATCATATTGTGTGTATTTTAAGCGAGAGTTTATAATTATTTTCTTCAACCACAATTTGAAGATTATGCTTATTAGGGTACAATAATTTTAAGCGTTGTTTTAAGTTTTCTATTCCAATTCCTGCTTTTTTAGTTGCCATACTCGAATCAAAATTATTTTCAATAGTAAAATTTATAATCCCGTTATCGGTTTTTATATCTATGTGAATGTAAGCCTCTTCAGCTAAATGCTCTACACCATGTTTAAAGGCATTTTCAAGCGGTAGAATTAGTAACAAAGGTGCAATTTTAATAGTAGGGTTACTGTTATCTTTAAACCTAATATCTACAGATTTATGGTGTCTAATTTTATGTAAATCAATGTAGTTTTTTAAATACGTTATGTCGTCTTTTAAGAATACGTTTTCTTCTTGTCCCATATAAATGGTATAACGCATCATGTCTGATAATTTTAAAACTACATTGGGTGCATCATCAGATTTTTCAATAGTTAATCCGTATAAATTATTTAAAGTATTAAAAAAGAAGTGCGGACTAATTTGACTTTTCAATAAGGCTAATTCTGCTTTAGCTTTTTTAGATTCCACCGATTTCATCCATTTCCATTGCTGATAAATCCAACCTATTAGTAACACAAAAAGCGGTACAAATAATATAATTTTCAGCTCTTTTTCTTGCTGTAAATAACGATTTATATCATTTATATAAACTCTTATATAATAGAAATAGCTTAAGCTTAAAACGTAATATCCAATAATAATGAGGGCATATTTTTTAAAATAAGAAGGAGCAATAATTGAAAAAAAACCAAGAGCTGTAACAATTAAACCAACAAAAGTTAAAGGATTATCAATTATTTGTGATTGATTATTGTTTGCCATTACCAGAATAAATAAGACAATTAAGAATAAAAGTTTTACGCTTATTGTTTTATGTTGTTTTAAGAAAGAAAAAAAGTGAATAGGTAAAGATGTGATTAGCCAACCAATAATGAAACTTAAAGTATTTGCTAAAACTTCCGAATTGTCGATATGAATAATTTCGAAGTAGGACAAACACACTACAATTAACCTAAATAACAGTAATCCAATTATAAATGCTTTGTATTTTTTTATAACGGCAATCATGAGTGGAAATTAATGATAATTGTCTTTATGATGTTAGAATTTGCGCCAACACACCAAAAGGTGTCGTCAACAGTATCTTTTCATGCGTAAAATAGGCCTGTGTGTTCAATGGAGTATTTTATGGTTAAAGCGTGTGTGTTGGTGAAAAATAGTTTATGAAATAAAAGTCCCGAAATACGTTTGCTTCAGATTATTTTAAACTCAAAATGTCATGAAGCTTTATTTTAAATTGATAGTAACCACTGTATTCTGTTTGTGGTTTCAAACTATTTCAGCACAGGAAGCGAACTATGTATTAAGTCAAGATGAAAAGCAAAATATTGTTACTACAATTCAATCACACTTAAAAACTACTTATGTAAATCTAGAAAAAGTCAACAAAATGATTGAGGCTTTGAATGTTAATCTAAAATCAAAAAAGTATAAGGCAATAACTAATCCAACAGAGTTTTCTAAAGCCTTAACAAAAGACCTTCAAAATAGTAGTAAAGATTTGCATCTTAAAATGAGCTATAAACCCAAACAAGTAGCTAAAAATAAGCAGTTAGCTTCAGAAGATATTCGTCTGAAAAAAGAACAAATGATGGCTAAAAAAATGGCTGAAATTAATTTTGGTTTTATAGAAACTAAAATAATGCACGGTAACATAGGTTATTTAAATCTTCGTCTATTTGCAGACACAAAATACGCAGAAGAAACTGCTACTGCTGCAATGAGTTTTTTAAACAACACTAATGCCATTATTATTGATTTGCGCAATAATAAAGGAGGTGTGCCAAGTATGGTTCAATTATTATCGAGCTATTTTTTTAAAGATAATCCTGTTTTGTTAAGCAATTTTTATGAGCGCAAAACAAATGCCGAAACACAACTTTATACATTAAATATAAATGAAGAATCAAAAATGGTTAACAAACCACTTTACATTTTAACAAGTAAGAGCACTTTTTCTGCAGCTGAAGCATTTGCATATAGTTTAAAGCATTATAACAAAGCAATAGTTGTTGGGGAAGTTACCAAAGGTGGTGCCAATAGAACTAAACGTATTACTATTAACAATCAGTTTTCAATTTCAATCCCATATATAGAAGCAATCCATCCAGTTACAAAATCTAATTGGGAAGGAGTAGGCGTACAACCAAATATTAAAACGTCCAAAAAAGATGCGTTTGCAAGAGCATATTTAGAAGCTCTAAATAACACGATAAAAAGAAATAAAAAATCGGTTTTAAATCAGGTTGGTTATGCTTTGTTACAAGAAAGTAAAACAGAAGATGCCATTTTAATTTTTAAAGCGAATACCATGTCTTTTCCTGAAGATGCAAATACTTGGGATAGTTTAGGTGAAGCCTATGTTATAAACAAACAACTAGAAAAGGCCTTAACAGCCTATAAAAAAGCGATAACATTAGACCCCAATTTAGAGTCGGCAAAACGTATGATTCAAAAGTTACAATCTAAGAGTTAAGATGAAAAAGAAACAACTAAAAAAATGGAGTTTATCCACAGTAATAATAGTTTTAGTTGCTGTTATCTATTTCCAATTGCTTAAGCAACCTACATTAGTTGAAGGCAATGACATTAGATTGATTAAAACCTATACACATCATACCAACGAAGTATGGGAAGTAAAGTTCGGACCAAATGATAACCTAATGATTAGTGGCGGACTTGAAAAGAATGCTAAAATCTGGAATAGAATTACAGGTGAGGTGTTACATGATTTACCACACAAATACGGAACACCTTCGGTTGATTTTAGCCCAAACGGAAAAACAGTTTGCACAGGTTCTTATGATGGAAAAGCTAGAATTTGGGATGTTCAAACAGGAAATTTAATTCGAGTTCTAGAAGGGAGTGTAGGCACATTATGGTCTATAACATACAGCCCAAATGGAAAATTAATTGCCGCTGGAGGTAATGATGATAAGGTTTCAGTTTGGAGTGTGGAAACTGGTGAGTTAATGTACGAGTTTAAAGACGCTAGCCATAATATTTGGGAGGTAATATTTCATCCTTCAGGCAAGTTGTTGTTAGCTTCAGGAAGCGATAATGCTATTAGAGTCTATAATATGCAATCAGGTAAATTAGTTAAAACAATTCTAGGGCATTCGCAAGTGCCATTATCTATGGATTTCAGCCCTAATGGAAAGTTTTTAGCTAGCGCTGGGGATGATAAAACTGTAAAAATTTGGGATACAAAAAACTGGAAACTCTTACATGCTTTAAAAGGTGACAATCAAGCCATTCATTCAGTAGTTTTTATTGATAATAACCGTGTGTTAGCTGGTGGAACAGACAAAAAAGCGGTAGGAGAGTTTTTAGAGTACCATTTTAATTTCAAAGGTTTTACAACACCCATTGTAGCAACGCTTTGGGATGTTGAAAAAGAGCTTGTCTTACAAACACTACCTGCTCATAATAACGACATAGGATTAGGTATGGATGTTAACTCAAACGGAAAATTTGTAGCTACGCCAAGTAAAGACAAAACCATAAAGGTTTGGGAAGTGCAGAGATAAAATAATTAATTCGTTATAGTAAATTAACCGTTCATCTTCAAAAGATAGTAGTTCGTGAATATTATTAATATCATATATAGATAGGATATAAATTTGTGATATCCATAAGGTAAATTGACAATGGAAAATATAGAATTCAAACATATAAATCCAATAGATTATAAAAAGGATGTGATACAATTAGTACATCAATTAAACCCAAATAAGGATGTCAGTTTTTTAGAGGATACCTTAAATGAAATGGTTAAGCTTCCTAATTATAATTGTTTTGCAATATTTAGTGAAACCAAATTAGTAGCAATCTCTAGTGGTTGGACAACTATTCGCATGTATAGAGGCAAGCATTTAGAATTAGACAATGTAGTTGTTGATTCTAAAATTCAATCCAATGGATTAGGAAAGTATTTAATAAGTCAAATAAAAGAATGGGCATTAAAAAATGAATATACATGTATTGGTTTAAATACTTATGTAAGTAATTCAAGATCCCATAAATTCTATTATAAAGAGGATTTTAGCATTCTAGGATTTCATTTCGAACATAAATTTTAAATAGTATCACATGAAAATAGTAATAATTGGTGGTTACGGAACTATAGGTAAAGTAATCTCAGAACATTTTAAGCAGAAGCATAATGTGTTAATTGCTAGTAGAACCAAAGGCGATTATATTGTAGATATTACTAATAGCACATCTATAAAAAAAATGTTTGAAACTGTTGGTAAAGTAGACGCTATAATTTGTATTGCTGGTGAGGCTAAATGGGACGATTTTAATAATCTGACCGAAGACGATTACTACATTGGTATTAAGAGTAAACTAATGGGACAAGTTAATCTTGTTCGCATTGGTAAGGATTATTTAAATGCCAATGGGTCTATAACATTATCAACAGGTGTTTTAGCTGATGACCCTGTATTAAAAACAACAAGTGCCGCTATGGTTAATGGTGCTATACATAGTTTTACTAAAGCTGGGGCGTTGGAAATAGAAAATGGTATTAGAATAAATACGGTTTCACTTGGTCTGGTTGAAGATGCTTATGAAAAATATAAAGATTACTTTCCTGGGCATTTACCAATTTCAATGAAGCAAGCTGTAAGTGGCTATGTTAGAAGTGTGGAAGGAAAAGGACAAGGAGAAATTATTAGAGTTTATAATTAGAAAATAAAAAGTAAATGAATAATTTTAAAATAATAGGAATTTCTACCCAAACAACTAATGAAAACGGACAATCTATACAAGATGTTGAAACGCTTTGGAACAGGTTTTGGAACGAAAACATAGTAGCACAAGTACCAAATAAAGTAAACGAAGATATTTACGCTGTTTATACAGATTATGAAAGCGATTATATGAGGTACACGTTGATTATTGGATTTCCTGTAAGTAGTTTAGATGATATCCCTAATGATTTTGTAGGACGAGAAATTTTAGTAGGAAATAGTGAAAAGTTTACATCAAAAGGAAAAATGCCCGAAGCAATTTTAAAAACATGGTCAGAGATTTGGACAAATAAAAAATTAAAAAGAGCGTATCGAGCGGATGTTACTGTACATGGTAAAAAATACTTTGACGGAAAGAATGCAGAGGTGGAAACTTTTATTTCTATTGCATAGTTTTTTAACCTTCATAATATCTAACACTCTCAACAAACCAATAGTATAATGAAACACAAAATTTTTATGCTAATTGTTTGCACTTTAGTAATACAATTAACGTTTGCACAAAATATTTCAATTAATGAAGGTTCTGGCTTTTTTAGGGTTAAAGGAAATAAAAACCATGAAAAAGATTCAATTACTGTTTTTTATCATCAACCTAAAAAGTTTACTAAAAATTCAAAGTATTTAATAGTTCTTCCTGGTGCTGGTAGAAATGCAAACGATTATAGGGATTCTTGGATTGAAATATCAGAAAAGTATAATGTTTTAATTATAGCGCTTTCTTATCCAGAGAAAACTTATGATTATGGAAATTATCACCTTGCCGGAACTGTAAAAGATTTAGATTTTTCAAGAGGTGTTTCTTTTAAGAAAGGCACAAATCAGGTGCATATAAATGAAGATGTTATAAAGTTTAATTTTAATGAAAATAAGAAAGATTGGATTTTTACTGATTTCGATAGAATATTCAAATTAGTAAAAAGAATTACAAAGTCCAATCAGAAAACATATGATATGTTTGGGCATTCTGCAGGAGGTCAAATATTACATCGATTTGCATTATTGTATCCAAATTCAAAAGCCGATAAAATTCTAGCTTCGAATGCTGGCACATATACATTTCCTGATCATGAAACAAAATTTCCTTTTGGAATTAAAAACACAGGAATTAGCACGAAATGGTTAAAAAATTCTTTTAAAAAGAATTTAATATTATTTCTTGGAGAATTAGATAATAAGACTGAAACAAGAGGTAGAATGTTACGGTCAAAAACAGTAGATAAGCAAGGAGTTGGTAGAATTGATAGAGGCAGAAACTTTTATAAGTTCAGCAAAACATTTGCAAATAAAACAAAGATAAATTTTAGCTGGAAACTTGTAGAAATACCAAATGTAGGCCATGACTATAAACAAATGGCCAAAGCTGCAGGAGAATATTTATACATTGAGAGATAGACTTTATAAATGAAATTAATAAATTATATAGTTAAATTATGCGTTTTAACACTGGCGATCGTGATAATTGCTTGCAAAACTGAGAAAAAGAAAACTGGTGAAAATGAGTTTTCTACAAATGAAAATTCCTTACTCGGACAAAATCCTCCCGGATCAACACCTATACCTTTTGCCCCAGGTATGGTCACAACGAGCGGATGGGAATATGGCGGTGTCTTTACTCCAGATATGAACGAATTTTATTTCCTAAGAGAAGTCGGGGTTGATAGCACTAAAAAACAGGAATTCGTTGTTTACAAATGTGAAGGCGATAAATGGGAGAAAACAGTCATTTCTTCTCGTCAAGGACAACCCTTCGTTGCGCCAGATGGAAAGACCATGCATTTAGGGAAGCGGTATATGAATCGTCGCAGCAATGGTGAATGGTCGGGAGTTAAAAGCTTAGGAACTCCCTTTGATAGTTTACGAATTATGCGGCTTACGGCTTCTTCTAAGGGGACCTATTTTTTTGATGAATTCAAGGAAGACATTACTGGTGATATTCGATATTCAAGGATAATAGAAGGCAAATATGAAGAACCTAAATTGCTTAATAATAAAATCAATACCGGAAAAAGTTTCCATCCCTTCATTGCACCAGATGAGTCCTATATTATATTTGATAGTTACAGGGAAAATGGGTTTGGAGATTCAGACATTTACATAAGCTTTCGACAAAAAGATAATACATGGGGAGAGCCTGTTAATTTGGGCAGTAAGATAAATACACAAGCATGGGAAGCTTCAGCTAGTGTCACACCAGATGGTAAATATCTTTTCTTCAATAGAAATGTAGGCCCAGAAGAAGATCGAAATGTAGATATATTTTGGGTCGATGCTCAATTCATTGAAAAGCTAAATCCGGAAGACTAAAAACTAACGTCACCATAGCGGGTTATCCCACATAACCTATCTTAGGACCGGTAAGGTATGGATGCAACTGACGGAGATCAAGGGTCTGTTCCATCGAAAGATTGTTGGATGGTCGATAGGCAAGACCTTGGCCACTGCAGATACCATAATTCTCGGTAGCAACAGAAAAGTTCTGTACACTAGATAGGTATAGATTTCCCTTGCCTCTTTGGTATGTCCCGAATCCCTCGACCCTTTTCTATCCCAAATTACTATCGGGATAGTATACTTCAAACTCATGTTAATCCTTTGTGAATCGACCGTGATACGGGCATAAATATTTATCATTCCGCCAACGCTCCTTGCTATACTTATCCAAAAACTAATGGAAAATATTGATCATGTTCTCATAGGATTTGTGTTAAATCCAACGATTTTAAACTACGAAAATCAAATGCCAAACATTTGTAATACTGTTAATTACAAATTAATTCAGTTAACACCATCAATAAAAATCTTACTAACTGAATTACAAGCAAAAAAAAGATCAAATCAAACCATATCAAATACAGTTTAAAAAAGTCAAAACCTTGCATACCAATAAAATATGCAAGGTTTTGGTTTTTGTTTAAAACTTAAAAAGTGACCCAGGGAGGATTCGAACCCCCAACCCTCAGAGCCGAAATCTGATATTCTATCCAGTTGAACTACTGGGCCATTTATAATCTATGAACTCAATTTAGCCTTGACAATTGCAGAAATGGTCTTTCCATCCGCCTGTCCGGCCAATTCTTTGGAAACAATTCCCATTACTTTTCCCATATCTTGCATACCGGAAGCTCCAACGGCATCGATGGTTTGCACCACTACTTTTTCAATTTCTTCTTCTGTAAGCTGCTCGGGCAAAAACTTTTCAATTACGGCCACTTGCGCCAATTCGGGCTCTGCTAAATCATCGCGGCCCTGTTCCTTGTAAATGGCCGCACTATCCTTACGTTGCTTAACCAATTTTTGAACCAATTTGATTTCGTCCTCTTCCGATAACTCTGCTCCCGCACCTTTATCGGTCTTGGCCAACAAGATTGCCGATTTAACAGCACGCAAAGATTCTAGGGCAACGGTATCCTTGGCCTTCATTGCGGCTTTCATTTCTGTCATTACCTTTTCTTGCAAACCCATCTATTCCGATTTAGATCGCGAAGATAAAAAATAAACCCGAAAGTACGTCTACTTTCGGGTTTATGCCTTCCACAAAAATGGAAGTTAATTTAAACACTACTAATCAACATTATCGTGCAAAAAAGAATTATTGGAACGCAACTGTAGATCATCGTTGCTATCTTCCCCCAAGGTAGTCCTTGATACTTTCTGTTCTCTGGGAACATCGTTCAAATCGACACCCTGGCGCTTATAAGCGGGCTCCTTTTCAATATCGTCTATGCTATTCCTATTGTTTTGAAACTTGTAATTAAAGTTTTTCAACTTTCGCCTACGCTCATCTGCCCTATCTTTTAGGATATCGCTGATGGAACTGTTCATCGGATCTAAATTGGCCGTAGTTTCTTCGTTTTTACCGGCTCCTTGATCTTTTTCTTCTACCCTAATGGTCTTTTTCTCGAATACAATTTCGTTTTCGACCATTTTTGGTTCGTGGGTCTCTGCTTTTGACTTGGCTCCGGTCAGTTTTTCCTCCAACTCCATATACTCTTGCAAGTCGTAACGTGTCTCCCCTTCTTTCTTGTATTCCAAAACGGGCTTAACTTCTACGTAGTCGTTTACTTCCACATCACCTAAGCCATCATCATTTAGGTTAAACGTTATGGTATGCTCTTTTTCTTCTTCTTCTACCTCATTGTTCAATGGCATATCAAAACTCAAGGTAAATTGGTCTTCATTGCTTTTTGTGGACACCTCTTCCGCATCAACAACGTTTATATTGTTGATTACATTTTTGGCCTCGATAATTACAAAGTCGTCCTCCACATTCTCTGGGACCACTTCTTCGTAAAAAACATTAAAGTTTCTGATATAGCTAGTGGTCGGTATCAAGTCCGGGTCTCTTAATTGTATTTTTTGAGGGACTATTTTGGGCTCCTCTTCCATTTCCAATGTATGCTTCACCACTTTTGGCCCTAGTTCGGGAGTTGGTTCTGGAGTTACCTTATTCTCCACATTCACTTCGTGCACCGAAGTGGATTCGGGAGTTAAATCCTGTTCTGCGGTTTGCTCATCCTCCAAGGTATAGAATACTTTTTTGGACTCGGTGTTAACAATATTATCTTGTTGATCTACATTAAAGCCTGTAGCGATCACGGTAACAGCAATTGCCTCTCCCAAGTTCTCATCTTCTCCTACCCCCATAATTATGTTGGCTCCATGTCCGGCTTCAATCTGGATGTGGTCATTGATCTCCCCGATTTCGTCTATTGTAATTTCCTGCGTGCCGGAAACTATTAACAGCAGTACATTTTTTGCGCCATTGATTTTGTTATCGTTCAGCAATGGCGAATCCAAAGCTTTCATAATGGCTTCGGTGGCCCTTGCAGAACCGGAGGCTGCAGCCGATCCCATTATGGCCGTACCACTGTTGGAAAGAACGGTCTTGGCATCCCTAAGGTCGATGTTTTGTGTATAGTGGTGCGTAATTACCTCTGCGATACCCCTTGCCGCCGTGGCCAAAACTTCGTCTGCTTTAGAGAAACCGGCCTTAAACCCAAGATTTCCGTATACTTCTCTTAGCTTATTGTTATTGATGACTATTAAAGAATCTACATTTGCGCGCAATTTCTCTATCCCCATTTGCGCTTGCTTATTACGCATGGCCCCTTCGAACTGGAACGGCATGGTAACTATACCTACCGTAAGAACATCCATTTCTTTGGCCAACTTGGCAATAACAGGAGCAGCTCCGGTACCTGTACCTCCACCCATTCCTGCGGTGATAAAGGCCATTTTTGTGTTATTGTCCAACATGGCCTTAAGGTCCTCCATACTTTCCAATGCGGCTTGCTCGCCTATTTCTGGATTGGCACCAGCTCCCAGCCCTTCCGTAAGGGATACCCCTAACTGGATTTTGTTGGGTACGGAACTGTTTTGCAATGCTTGTGCATCGGTGTTACAGATTACGAAGTCCACACCGTTGATTCCGGCCTGGAACATGTGGTTGATGGCATTGCTTCCGCCACCGCCCACGCCAATAACTTTAATTACATTGCTTTTGTTCTTGGGCAAATCAAAAGCGATGTTGTCAAACTCAGTGTTCTTACTCATGACAGTCGTGTTTCTCTACTGGGGTTATTATTCTGCATTATCCAAAAAGTCCTTCAACTTTTCAGACCATTTGTCAAAAATGGATTTTCTCTCCGTTTGGGTCACCGTAGCTTTGTTCGCCTGTGTTCCCAAATCGTTTTCTTGGCCTACCAAAATTTCTTCTTCTTGGTGTACTTCTTCTTGGTGCACCTCCTGATTCTTCTTTTTTGCTTCCAAAGAATTCATCAGTAATCCTACCGCCGTGGCATATAGTGGACTGGCTACTTCTTCGTCCGAGTCCCCTGCAAGGTGCTCATTGGGGTATCCTATTCTGGTATCCATTCCGGTAATGTATTCGACCAATTGCTTAAGGTGCTTTAATTGGCTTCCTCCACCGGTCAAAACAATACCTGCTATCAATTTTTTCTTTTGTTCTTCGTGGCCATAGTTTTTGATCTCCACATACACCTGTTCCACGATTTCCACCACGCGGGCATGAATGATCTTGGAAAGATTCTTTAAAGTAATTTCCTTGGGTTCCCGACCTCTTAACCCTGGAATGGAAACTATTTCGTTATCCTTGTTCTCGCCGGGCCATGCGGAACCGAATTTTATCTTCAATAGTTCGGCCTGCTTTTCGATAATCGAGCAACCCTCTTTAATGTCATCCGTAATTACGTTCCCTCCAAATGGGATAACAGAGGTATGACGGATAATGCCATCCTTAAAGATGGCAAGGTCTGTTGTTCCGCCTCCTATATCGATCAAAGCAACACCGGCTTCTTTCTCTTCTTGACTAAGAACGGCATCTGCAGATGCCAAAGGCTCCAAAGTGATGTTGCCTAGGTCCAAACCTGCACTTTTAATGCACCGTCCAATGTTTTTAATGGATGATACTTGACCCACCACTACATGAAAATTAGCTTCCAAGCGCCCACCGTACATTCCCACAGGCTCTTTGATTTCGGATTGACCATCCACTTTATATTCTTGTGGCAACACGTGAATGATTTCCTCGCCCGGCAGCATGACCAACTTATACACTTGGTTGCACAGTTTATCCAAATCCACGTGATCTATAACTTCTTCAGAATTTGGTCTTGTGATATAATCGCTGTGGTGCAAACTCCGGATATGTTGACCCGCAATACCAACCACAACGGAACCGATCTTTAAACCGGAATTGAGCTCCGCTTGTTCAACAGCTTGCTGAATAGACGATATGGTCTGTGTTATATTATTGACCACACCGCGGTGAACGCCCAAACTTTTAGAGCGCCCTATACCCAATATTTCAATCTTTCCATACTCATTTTCCCTACCAATGATCGCTACGATCTTGGTAGTTCCAATATCCAACCCAACTGAATAATTACCCTGTTCCATAATTTAAATTTTGGTGCAAACCACTTGATTGTTGAATTCCAAACTAACTGTTGCATAATCCTCCAAGGAATTGTCCTTGGCCGCCTTTGCATAAAAGGCCATAAAATTTTTGAACTTCTTGTTCAAATTGTCCACTCCTCCCAAATTCACAACAAAATTTTCCATGCGAAATCTGAGCTGATAATTTCCTTCTTCCTCAATATGTATCCCGATGACGTTCTTTCTCAGAAAATCATCTTGATTGATATAATCCAATATCACGTAGGCATCCTCGAGGGTTTTTCCTGTAATTTTTCCTGTAATTATTGGTACCCTGGCCGAATGATACTTTGACAGCGGCATGCGTTTGCCCTGATCATCCAAATAAAACTTGGAGACACCCTCTATTCTACCAATTGGCTTACGCTGAACAATCTTGGATACAAGCTCCCCATTTACAGTAAGATACACCTGGGCATTTTTGACCATATCGTTGGATAAAAGAATCTCCTCTATGGTATTCAAAACTAACTGTTCTTTGGGCGTATTTTTTAGTGGTCCGTAATTTTGTATTAACAATTTATTAACCGCATCCTCAGTTAAATACAAATTGCTTTCACCAACAAATTTCACGGTCACATTTTCGACTTTTTTCTGTTGATTTCTGTGTCCGGCAAAGCCATAGAGTGCAACTACGGCCACGGACAAAAATGTAAGTTTTATGTAATCCCAATTAATGCGCATAGCCCAATGCTTTTTTAATTTTTGGAACCTCAAGTCCAATATCCCCTGCTCCAAGAGTTACGAGTACTCCTGATTTGCAGTTACTTGCCTCCCCTACCAATTCCGATTTGGAAATCAGCTTTTTATTGGGGTTCTTTATTTTTTCCAACAGCCATTCCGATGTTACTCCCTCAATGGGTTCTTCCCTGGCCGGATAGATGTCCAGTAAAATGACATGGTCAAAATCCGAAAGACTAACTGCGAAATCATCGGCAAAATCCTGTGTTCTTGAAAATAAATGTGGTTGGAAAATTACAGTGACCTGTTCTCCTGCATGCATTTCTCGGACGGCTTGATGCACTGCATTGATTTCGGTCGGGTGATGTGCATAATCATCTATAAAAACAAAATCCTTGGTATTTATCTGATACGAGAATCTACGCTGAACCCCTTTAAATGTTCCTAAAGCCTTTGCAAGGGCATGCGAGGAGCAACCGGTTTGTTCCGCCATTGCAAAAGCGGCCAATCCATTGAGCAGATTATGTCTTCCCGGCTTGTTGAACGTTACTCTCTTGATTACTTCCGAGGGCGTCACAATGTCAAATATGTAGGCTCCTTGTTCAATTTCGATATTTGTAATGCAATAATCGGCTCCATCTTCTATCCCAAAAGTGGTTCCCGCCAAAGGCAACCCCTTTCTCAAAAATAACTTTCCTTCTGGTTTGATTTTTCCAATGAACTCATGAAACGATCGTTCCAACTCTTCTTTGCTACCATAAATATCCAAATGATCAGCATCCATAGATGTGATGCATGCGACCGTCGGTGTCAAACGTAAAAATGAACGATCAAACTCATCGGCTTCAACAACAGAGTATTCAGTGCCATCCAGCACAAAATTGCTATCGAAGTCTTCCGAAATCCCCCCTAAAAATGCAGTCATCGGCAAGTTACACTCCTTGAGCAAATGCGCCAAAATACAAGTCGTGGTTGTTTTACCATGTGTCCCGGCCACTGCTAAACAGAATGAGTCCTTGGTTATAATCCCAAGCACTTCAGAACGCTTTTTTATATCAAAGCCGTTGTTTTTATAAAACTGATATTCAGAATGTGAAGTTGGAACTGCGGGAGTATACACCACCAAAGTTTGTGGGTGCTTGAACGTATCCGCAATCAAATCCACATTGTCCTCAAAATGAACCGAGATACCTAAGGATTCCAAACCTTCAGTTATTGGGGTTGGGGTTTTATCATAGCCGGCCACTTCTTTCCCTATAAAATTGAAATAACGGGCAAGAGCGGACATTCCGATTCCACCGATACCGATAAAATAAACGCTATGTATATCCTTCAAATTCACTTCAACAACTTTTCAATTTCGTCCACAATATGTTCCGTAGCCTTTGGCATTGCCATTTTTTTAATGTTTGTCCCCAACCGTTCTTGTATGCTTTCGGACTTCAGCAATTCGGAAAACTTGTCTTCAAATACAGCATCCAACTGATTTTCCTTGATCAACATGGCAGCTTCCTTTGCGACCAGTGCTTTGGCATTCTGGGTCTGATGGTCCTCTGCCACATTTGGAGAAGGTATAAATATCACCGGTTTACCTACCAGACAAAGCTCTGACACAGAGCCCGCTCCTGCCCTAGATATAATTACATCGGCTATTGAATAGGCTAAATCCATCCGGTTGACAAAAGCCGATACTTTGACGGCTTCGGAGTTATGTTTTTCGTAATCATCGAAATACAGTTTTCCACATTGCCAAAGTACCTGTAACTGGTTTTTTTGAAAAAATCCCAACTCTTTTTCGATCAACTGGTTAATTCTTCTTGCCCCTAGGCTACCACCCAAAACCAGAACAGTTTTTCTATTGTCATCTAATCCAAAAAAATTAGCTGCTTCTTGTTTATTTTCCTTCAGTTCTATCAAATCCGTTCTGATGGGGTTTCCGGTCTTCACTATTTTCTCTTTCGGAAAAAAACGTTCCATCCCATCATAGGCTACACAAATTTTCTCTGCTTTGCCCGCCAATAGTTTGTTGGTGATACCTGCAAAAGAATTCTGTTCCTGCAACACACATGGAACGCCAGAACTTTCGGCCATTCGCAACAAAGGGCCACTAGCAAACCCACCTGTTCCTATAGCAACATGGGGCTTGAACTCTTTTATTATTTTGCGCGCTCCTAACAAACTACTCATCAGTTTAAATGGAAACATGAGATTTTTAAATGTCAGTTTCCGTTGTATTCCACTAATCCACAATCCTTTTATTTCATATCCGGCCTGTGGCACTTTTTCCATTTCCATTTTATCCTTTGCCCCCACGAACAAAAACTTGGCATCCGGGTACCTCCTCTTTAGCTCGTTGGCAATGGCCACTGCGGGATATATATGTCCCCCTGTTCCTCCTCCAGATAGTATAAATCTATAATTGCCCACTTAATACTTCTAAAGGGTTTGTATCTTCTATGCCTTGGGATTGCTCCTCCAAATTTTCCTTTTTATTGCTTGCGCTCAAAACTATTCCTATCGCCATACAAGTCATCCAAATAGATGTTCCTCCCATACTGATCAACGGTAACGGCTGACCGGTAACAGGGAACAACTGGACCACCACCGCCATATTGATGAATGCCTGGAACACAATAGGCAGACCCACCCCAATCACCAGTAATTTCGAAAAAACTGTTTTGGACGAATGTGCGACTACCAGAATGCGAAAAAGCAGCAGTAGATAAAAAAACAGCAACGCTCCGCCGCCGAGCAAACCATATTCTTCGATAATAATGGCAAAAATGAAATCGGAAGTACTCTGCGACAATAAGTTTTTCATCACACTTTTGCCCGCTCCCTTTCCTACAATGCCCCCTTCCGCCACGGCAATCTGAGCCAATGTCAACTGGTGCAGATCGTCCTTGTCCGCTTGTTCCGGATGGATAAAGGTCTCTATCCTCGATTTCCAGGTTCCGGCACGTTGCGGCAATACTTCGGGCGCCTTGAACAGTACAAACAGGAACATTCCTGCCAATACAATCCCTGTGGCTACCATGGCAAACAAATACTTTAGGGGATATCCGCCCAAAAAACACAGAACCAGAGCCATAAAACTTATAATGGCTGCGGTTGAGAAATTTTCTGGCAAAATCAATAGCACTACCAAAGCTACCGGCAACCAGAGTGGCAGAATACTTTCCTTAAAAGTTATCTTTACGTCTTTGATCTTGGTCAGGTATCTAGCAATCCAAATCATTAAGACTACTGCCGCCAAGGTGGATGTTTGAAAATTGACCCCCACCAACGGAATTTTTATCCAACGGTTGGCCGTTACCCCACCTATGCGGGTTTCCACGGTCAAAGTATAGATCAGAAGCAGAATAACAATAGGCATAGCTATTATGGACAGCCCTTTAAAGTAATGGGTAGGAATTCTGTGTACGGCATAGATTATCCCAAAACCCAAAAACAGTAATACAGCATGCTTTACCAGGTGACCCAAGGTTGTTCCGTCTCCATTAACATAAACCAAATTGGTACTGGCGCTGTACACTGGCAAAAATGAGAAAAGCGCCAATAGGGCCACAACACCCCAAATGGCTTTATCACCTTTCAGATTTTTGAATACTCTCAACACTTTTTACAACTTTTTTACTGCGTTTTTAAATTGATCTCCCCTATCCTCATAATTGGAAAACAGGTCAAAACTTGCGCAAGCTGGGGACAACAAAACGGCATCTCCACGTTCTGCAATCTTATAGGCCACTTTTACGGCTTCTTCCATGGAAAAGGTCTCGACCACCAAATCGATTACATTCCCAAAAGCATCTTTTAACTTGGAGTTATCCACTCCCAAACAAACAACGGCCTTTACTTTTTCCCTCACCAATGGCATAAGCTCGGAATAGTCATTGCCTTTGTCCACACCGCCCGCAATCCAAACAATAGGTCGTTTTATACCGTCCAAAGCGTAAAATGTAGCATTTACGTTGGTCGCTTTGGAATCGTTAATGTATTCCACATGGTTTATCTTAAGTACCTTCTCCAATCTGTGGGGTACTCCCTGAAACGACTGGATACTTTGGCGAATAGTTTCTTTTCTAACTTTTACCAACATAGCCGCCATACTGGCCGCCATGGTATTTTTTACGTTGTGCTGACCTTCCAAGGCCAAAATATCTTCGTTCATCTCCAAGGTTTTATGTTCTAATTTCATTTTTATCTTTTTGTTTTCTAACCAAGCTCCCTCGTCCAGTTTTCTTTTTACAGAAAAGGGCAACAATTTGGATTTAACTGGGTGTTTTTTTAACCAATCAAGGATTACTTCATCATCGGCATCGTAGATCAGGTAATCATTTTCATCTTGATTCATGGCTATTCTGAACTTGGAAGCGATATAGTTTTCGAATTTATACTCATATCGATCCAAATGATCGGGTGTTATATTGGTGATCATGGCTATATGGGGCTTAAAATCCACAATACCATCCAACTGGAAGCTGCTTATCTCCAATACATTATGATCATAGTCCTCTTCGGACACCATTTTAGCATAACTATCTCCAATATTTCCGGCCATACCTACATGCAACCCTTCATTTTTCAATAGATGATAGGTTAACATCGTGGTAGTGGTTTTTCCGTTGCTTCCGGTAATCCCGATTAGGTTCGCACCTGTGTACTGTGATGCAAATTCTATTTCCGAAATAACTGGTACACCTTTTTCAAGGAGTAACTTTACCAACGGTACCTTGTCCGGTATCCCCGGGCTTTTCATCACTACATCGGCATTCAATATTTTGGATTCGGTATGCTTTCCCGATTCCCATTCAATCTCAAAATGTTCAAGAACTTTCTTGTACTTATCCTTTATTTCGCCTTTGTCGGATACAAAGACCTCAAATCCTTCTTTTTTTCCCAATATGGCCGTACCTACGCCACTTTCTCCTCCACCGAGTATCACCAAACGACCCATTATCTTATTTTTAGCGTAACTATGGTAATTATGGCCAACAAAATTCCAACAATCCAAAAACGGGTCACTATTTTACTCTCGTGGTAGGATTTTTTCTGATAATGATGGTGCAATGGCGCCATTAAGAATATTCGCCTACCTTCGCCATACTTTTTCTTGGTATGCTTAAAGTACCCAACCTGTAACATTACCGACAGTGATTCCGCGAAGAAGATTCCGCACAAAATCGGTATCAATAATTCCTTTCTAACTATAATGGCGATTACTGCAATGACTCCCCCTATGGTTAAACTCCCTGTATCCCCCATAAAAACCTGGGCCGGATAAGCATTGTACCATAGAAAACCTACCAGGGCGCCAACAAAAGCCGCGATAAAAACTACCAATTCCCCCACTCTGGGCAAGTAAAAGATGTCTAGATAATCGGAAAATTCAATGTTCCCCGATACCCAAGCAAAAATTCCCAGGGTCAACACAATAATAGCGGACGAACCAGCGGCCAGACCATCAATCCCATCGGTTAGATTGGCCCCGTTGGACACGGCTGTTACGATCAAGATCACTACCGGGATAAATATGAGCCAGGCATAATCTTCCGCTCCCTCTCCCATCCAAGAAATAAAATCTGCGTAATCCAACTCGTTGTTCTTAAAAAAGGGCACATTGGTCCGCACAGACTTCGTCTCTTCACCAAAAACATTTTCTACCCGAAAATTCTCGGTTATGGTTGTGGTATCTTTCTCCTTAATGGTAACCTCGGGATGGAAATACAGTGTCAAGCCAACAATCAACCCTAAAACAACTTGACCCATTACTTTAAAGCGCCCCTTTAATCCCTGTTTGTCCTTTTTAAAGGTTTTTATATAGTCATCTATAAAACCGATTATCCCCATCCAAATGGTGGTCACAATCAGTAGAATCACATAAATATTCTTGATATCGGCAAAAAGAATTACCGGCAACAAGGTGGACATAATAATGATCAACCCTCCCATTGTGGGTGTTCCAGCTTTCTGTTTTTGTCCTTCCAGACCCAAATCCCGAATGCTTTCCCCTATCTGTTTTTTTTGAAGCAAAAGAATGATTCGCTTTCCGTAGACCATGGCGATCAATAGCGATAACAATACGGACATGGCAGCCCTAAAGGTGAGGAACTGAAAAAGTCCTGCTCCCGGCAATTGATATTGTTTCTCTAAAAATTCGAACAAGTAGTATAACATGGACTACATTATTTTTTTAGGCTCTTAAGAGCTTCTTTCACTTCTTTAAAATCATCAAAATCTACCCGGACACCATTGGTTTCCTGATAGGTCTCGTGGCCTTTTCCGGCCACAAGGATTATATCGTTGGCCATTGCCAATTTACAAGCTGTATTTATGGCCTGCCTCCTGTTTTCAATGGACAACACCTTTCTGGTATTTTGAGGTTCCACACCCGTTTCCATTTCTTCTATAATGGTTTTAGGGGATTCCGTTCGTGGATTATCGGAGGTAAATATGGCTTGGTCGCTCATTTCTGAAGCGATATGACCCATAACCGGACGCTTTGACTTATCACGGTCACCACCACACCCCACTACGGTGATGACGTTTTCATTTCCAGTCCTCAAGGCGTTGATAGTAACCAACACATTTTTGAGTGCATCCGGCGTATGGGCATAATCAACAATTGCCGTTATTCGCTCTTTTGATATATAATATTGAAACCTTCCATCCACATTTTCCAGCTCGCTCATCAACCTAAGGGTCTCCATTTTTTCTAGACCTAGTATATCCGCGGTGGCATAGATGGCCAACAGATTGTATGCGTTAAAATCTCCAATAAGTTTGGACCATAGTTCGTTCTCATCAACTTTCAACAATTGACCATTGAACTGTTTCTCCAAAATTTGTGCCCTGTAATCGGCGAAGGATTTTAATGCGTAGGTGTATTTTTTTGCCTTGGTGTTCTGCAACATAACAGGCCCGTTTTTATCGTCGATATTTACCAGCGCGAAGGCCGTTTTTGGCAACCCATCGAACAATTTTTTCTTGGTATCCCGATATTCGGCAAATGTTTTATGGTAATCCAGATGATCATGGGAAAGGTTGGTAAAGATGGCACCTTCAAAAAAAAGTCCCTCCGCCCTTTTTTGATGAATACCGTGAGAACTCACCTCCATAAAACAATACTCCACACCAACATCGTTCATTTTGGACAAATAATCGTTGATCGTTATTACATCGGGAGTGGTGTGTGTAGCCTTATGCTCGATATCATCCACCAGCACTTTAATCGTTGAAATAAGCCCGACCTTGAATCCTGCTTTTTTAAACAGATTGTACAGCAGGGTCGTTACCGTTGTTTTTCCGTTGGTGCCGGTTACCCCAATAAGTTTTAGGTTTTTGGAGGGGTTTTCGTAAAAATTGGATGCTATTACCGCCAATGCACTATTGCAATCGTTCACCTGAAGATAAGTGACACCGTTCACAACAAGTTCCGGCAGTTCTTCACAGACAATGGCCCTAGCACCTAAATCTATAGCCTTTTGGATGTATTCATGCCCATCTGTGACCGTACCTCGAATGGCCACGAACACATCGTCCATTTCCACTTTTCTGGAATCGAAGTGGATTTGGTTCACCATGACACTGGTATCCCCGCTCACTGCGGAAAGACTTACCCCATATAATATGTCCTTCAATAACTTCATGAAAGCTCCAATATTATTTTCTTTACTTGATCAAGACGGGTGCCTTGATCAACAGATTGTTTCTTCACCTTTCCATTTCCATGCACCTCAACCTGAATACCAAGGTTCTCCAAAAGGGAAACGGCATCCATTCCACTCATACCCCTTACATTGGGCAAGGTGCTGTGTTTTTTTTGTACTTGTGCAAAATATTGTTGGTAGTCCTTGTCCAAATCGGAATCTTTAAAACTCCCACCGTACACTTCGTCTACCATGGGCGAAATGGCATGGATCTTCTGGGCCATGGACTTAAATACCGGACCGGATACATCGGCTCCATAATACCCTTCTTCCTTATCTGGTTCGTGAATCACGACAATGCAGGAATATTTGGGGTTGTCTGCCGGAAAATAACCCGCAAACGATGAGATATAAGCCAACTTGTCCGGGTTTTTATCTACGTAATTTTTCTGCGTGGTACCTGTTTTACCGGCCATAGAAAAATTCTTGGAGTATAATTTATGGCCTGTCCCGTAATCTTTCTCCACCACATCCTTTAATAATTGTTGCGCTTTTTTCACAGTTTCTTTGGAACAGATGGAGGAGTTGAGCACTTGTTTATCAAAACGCTTAACCACTTTGTTGCCGTCCCTTACTTCTTGGATCAAACGAGGTTTCACATATTCTCCATCATTGGCAATGGCATTGTAAAAAGCCAATGTTTGAATGGGTGTCAACGATACTTCGTAACCATGGGACATCCATCCCAAAGATATCCCCGACCATCCTTTGTCACCGGGATAACGGATAACCGGGTCGCCCTCCCCTATAATGGGCAGATCCAACTTTTTGTGAAGCCCCATGTTCATTAGGCGGTTTACAAACTTTTCGGGCTCTTCTTTATAATTTTCATTAATGATTTTTGCGAATGCCGTGTTGGAGGATACGGCGAATGCTCTGGATACGGTAATTTTTCCATACCCGCCCCATCTGGAATCTTTAACCACACCATCATAAATTCGATACCTTCCTTTTTCCGTATCGATGACAGAACTGGTATCCACCACTTTATCTTCCATAGCAGCAACAAGGGACATCAATTTGAATGTAGAGCCTGGTTCATGTGACTCGCCAACGGCATAATTCAATTTCTCGTAATATTTTCCTTCAGAAGTTCTACCCAAGTTGGAAATAGCCTTGATTTCCCCTGTTTGGGTCTCCATCACCACTACGCAGCCATGATTGGCCTTGTATTTTTCCAGTTGCTTTAATAGTTCGTGATGCGCTATATCTTGAATATTGACATCGATTGTGGACACCACATCCAATCCATCTTGTGGCTCCACAATATTGTCCAAACCAACGGGTTTCCACTGCCCTTTGGCTATTTTCTGTTTTAAGCGTTTGCCTTCTTTACCTCTTAAATAGGTTTCGCCAAATGCCCCATCGAGGCCTACGCGGGTATAGTAACCGTTTTCGTCAACACGTTCGTAACCAATGCTACGGGCGGCCATTTTACCCAAAGGATATTCGCGCACAACACGATGCGTTTCCACAAAACCTCCTTTATAGGGTCCTAGGTTAAAGAGCGGGAATTGTTTAATCCTAACATAATCCAAATAACCAACATTACGAGCGACCAGTTTATACCTATTGCCATTGGCCCTGGCCTTTCGGAACAATTGTCTGTAATACGAAGATGGACGATCGAACAATTTGCCCAAAGAATCGGACAAGGCACCTACGTGGTTCTCAAAATTTTCTTGTGATACGGTCTTGGCATCGAACCTGATTTCATATTTTGGAACCGATGCCGCCAACAGACTACCATCTTCTGAATAAAGATTGCCCCGATTTGGTTCAATAGTGAACATCTTCTCGGTTTTGCTGAGCGCCAATTCCTTGTATTTTTCGCCCTGCACCATTTGGATATCCACCAATTTTACCACCACTGCTATGGCCAAAACAACAAGCCCCGTTGCTACGAGGTACAATCTGTTCATTATATTTTTTTCGGTGATGGCCACTATTCCGATGATTTAACTTTAATTTTTTTTGGTGGATTTTTAGAAGGCACCAAACCTTTTTCCGCTACAACCTCGCGCAACGTTGATTCCAATTTTAACTGTTGCACACTGGAACGAGCTTCAAAAAACTCACTTTTAAGTTTACGGACCTCCTCGTTCAATTGAGCAATCTCCAATACTTTTTTATCGGCATTATGACTACTGGAAATCATCATTGCTGCCAAAAACGAGGCAAACAACAGGAACATCCAATTCTTGGGAGCATCTCCGCTCACCAAAAATTTTCCTTTTAATATGTCCAGCAATCCTTTTCTCATTTTGTGTTCGTTTTGTTATTCCCATCTTCGCGGGAATCTACTATATGCGTTCCGCAATGCGGAGTTTTGCACTTCTTGCCCTATTATTGACCTTTACTTCTTCTGCTGATGGCTTTATCAATCCCCCTACTTTTTTTAACGGGACATTTATGTTCCCATAAAAATCTTTCTCCGGCTCTCCATCGAATTTGCCTGCCCGTATAAATCGTTTTGCCAACCGGTCTTCCAAAGAGTGATAACTGATCAAGCTCAACCGACCACCCTGGACAAGCACTTCGGGAACTTGCTCCAAAAATTCCTTGAGCACCTCAATTTCTTGGTTCACCTCTATCCTGATAGCTTGATAGATCTGTGCCAAAATCTTGTTCTCTTTCATCTTGGGCAAAAATCGTTTGAGCACCCTTTTAAGGTCATCCGTTGTTTTAATAGGCTCTTCCGACCGGGACGCAACAATAGTTTTGGCCAAGGCATTTGCATTTCGCAATTCACCATACTGAAAAAGAACCGATGCTAAATCTTCTTGGGAATAGGCATTGACCACCTGATGGGCCGATAATTGGTTGCTTTTGTCCATTCGCATATCCAAATCTGCGTTGAACCGAATGGAAAAACCACGTTCGGCCTCATCGAACTGATGGGAGGAAACCCCAAAATCCGCCAAGATTCCATCAACTTTCCGAATGCCATAGAACTTTAAAAATTGTTTGAGATAGCGAAAGTTTTGATTGATCAACTGGAACCTACCATCTTCCAGCGCATTTTGGAGCGCATCTTCATCTTGATCAAAAGCGAACAACTTTCCACTTTCCCCCAATCTTTTCAAAATTTCTTTGGAGTGACCGCCGCCCCCGAAGGTAACATCCACATACACTCCATCTTCTTTAATATTCAATCCGTCCACCGATTCCTTTAACAAAACCGGATTGTGATATGCACTACTCATCATCATCAAAAATCTCCTCGGCCAGATCGGCATAATCCTTCTCCCCTTCTGCCAAGACTTTTTCGTACATATCCTTGTTCCAGATCTCGATTTTATCAAAAACCGCATTTAGAACCACTTCTTTTTCGATTGCAGCAAACTCCACCAAATTTTTTGGGATTTGCAGCCTTCCCGAATCACCATCTATGCTCACCTCTTTCATTCCGGCAACAAAATTTCGGACAAACGCATCGTATTTGCGATTGATCTTGCTTTTCTTCATCACTTTCTGCATCAAAACATCAAACTCCGCTTTGGGATACAATTCCAGACATTGCTGAAAAACCGATCTTTTTATCACAAACCCATCTTTTAGAACAGGCAAAAGCTGATTCTTCAAAGAAATGGGCAATAAAACCCTTCCCTTGGAGTCTGCTTTGCAATCATGTTGTCCTATGATATGGGTCACTAGAAATCAATTGGTTAGTTAATACAACTCAAATATATAGATTTTATTTCCACATTTCTCCACTTAACACCACTTTTGTTAATAAATTCTCCACTTTTAAGAAAAAAGCAGCAAAACTAGGAGAAAAAATCAGAAGAGCAACATGGTCCTCTTTTTAGAAGAAGAACCACTGGATTAAGAAAAGTTATTTTAGATATGACAAAATCCTAAAATCTTTGTGATATGAAATTCCTATATTTGCCGCTCTTACTACCAACTAACTATTGATGGAGGAGCATTTAATCGATGATGGCAAATACCGGTATATAGAAAAAGGAGAAGGTACTCCTATGATTATATTACATGGTTTAATGGGAGGCCTGAGCAATTTCCAAGGGGTTTCCGAATATTTCCCCTCCATGGGATACAAGGTCCTTATCCCGGAACTGCCCATTTACGATATGCCCCTATTAAAGACTACGGTAAAGAACTTTGCTACCTTTTTAGAAGGCTTTATTGAACACAAAGGCTTAAAGGATGTAATATTACTTGGGAATTCCTTGGGGGGACATATTGGGCTCTTACACACCAAAATGTACCCCGAAATGGTAAAGGCACTGGTAATTACAGGTAGTTCGGGACTTTACGAAAGTGCCATGGGGGACGGATACCCCAAGCGCGGCGACTACGAATTCATAAAAAAGAAGGCAGAAGATGTTTTCTATGATCCAAAAGTAGCCACCAAGGAAATCGTGGACGAGGTTTTTGCCACGGTAAACGATAGAATGAAACTGGTAAAAACATTGGCCATTGCCAAAAGTGCCATTCGACACAATATGTCGAAAGATTTACCGCACATGAACACCCCAACCTGTATTATTTGGGGAGAAAACGATACCGTAACCCCTCCCAACGTAGCCACAGAGTTCCACGAATTGTTGCCAGACTCGGACCTATATTGGATAGAAAAGTGTGGCCATGCCCCCATGATGGAGCACCCCAATGA